>WNFU01000198.1_pt1 | contig 90188 bp, 69 predicted proteins | sample 5400121 | NCBI WGS metagenome assembly WNFU01 (sample SAMN13153360, study PRJNA577476) | soil metagenome | isolation source: 100 cm soil or saprolite under grassland replicate 1 | place: USA:California | collected 2016-06-15 | reverse complement strand
CCGAACGTGCAGAACGGGTGCACGGCGTCGCTGCCGACCCACACCGAGGACCCGGGGCGGGCCGCCTCGGACAGCGCCGAGATCCAGTCCTCGGCCTGCCCGCCGATCGCGGCCGCGCCGAGCACCGCGCCCCGGCCCGTGTCCACCAGCAGGAACGCCAGCTCGCAGTCGATCGGACCGCCGTCCAGCGCCACCACCGAGTCCGGCCGGCCGCCGGGTGCCGGCGCGGCGCCGACCGGGTCGAAGACGCCGGGGCGGCGGACCGGCCCGTAGCCACGCATCACCGCCACACAAGTCCGGGCCAGCTCCGCGATGTGCAGGGTGTCGTCCCAGCTCTGCAGCACCGGGCGGCCCGCCGCCTGCGTGACCGGCGCCGCTGCCGGGCCGGCGAACAGCGCCGCCAACTCCGCGCGCCGGGCGATGCCGGGCAGCGACTCCCAGCGCGGTGACATCCCCGGCGGTGACTTCCCCCGCCGAGCGGGGCCGGCGGCACCGGCGAGCACCACCATTTTGTACGCGGTCATGGGCACATCCTCCCACCGCCGACGTCCGAACGCTCCCGGTCGCGGGCGGGCGTGCCCGGGCCGGCCGCGCCCCGCCGCGGCCCGCCCGCGGCGGGGCGCGGACAGCGTGACCCGCCGGGCACGGCCGGCACTTCGCCCTTCCAGCGTGAATCCCGGCCGATTGCTGCCCCTGTCGGGACGAGGCGAGGCGACTGCCGGGCCCGGACGATGGAGGCACCACGCAGCGCCGCCGTCATCCGCAGGCAGGCCCGGAACGGAGGTGTCATGGACTTCGGCAGCCTGATCTGGTGGATCTTCCTGCTGTCGGCGTTCCAGCCGGTGGTGCAGCAGCGGGTGCTGCTGGCTCGCCGGCTACGGGCGCTGCACCAGCTCGAGCGGTCCCGCGGTACCCGGGCCATCACCCTCATCCACCGGCAGGAGAGCTTCTCCTTCTTCGGCCTTTCCTTTGCCCGCTTCATCGACATCGACGACGCCGAGGCGGTGCTGCGGGCCATCGAGCTCACCGGGCCGAAGGTGCCGATCGACCTGGTCCTGCACACTCCCGGCGGCCTGGTGCTCGCCGCGGAGCAGATCTCGCGGGCGCTCTCCCGCCACCAGGCCAAGGTCACGGTGATGGTCCCGCACTACGCGATGAGCGGCGGCACGCTGATCGCGCTGGCCGCGGACGAGATCGTGTTGGCCCCGTCCGCGGTGCTCGGCCCGGTGGACCCGCAGCTCGGGCAGCAACCGGCGGCCTCCATCCTGGCGGCCGTCGCGCTGAAGGACGTCAACAAGGTGGACGACGAGACGCTCATCCTCGCCGACGTCTCCCGCAAGGCGATCGACCAGGTCCGCGAGGCCGCGACCGTGCTGCTCACCAGCCGCGGGATGGACGCCGGGGAGGCCGACAAGCTCGCCGCGCTGCTGTCCGAGGGGCACTGGACCCACGACCACCCGATCACCGCGGAGGCGGCGGCCGGCCTCGGCCTGCGGGTCTCCACCGCGATCCCGACGGAGGTCCGCGACCTCATCCGGCTGTACCCGCAGCCGCGTGGCCGGCACCCGGCGGTGGAGTTCTTCCCGGTGCCGTACCGGACGCCCGCCAAGCCCACGGAGCCGGCGGCGAGCTGACCCGAACCGGGTCCGGGCCGACCGGACCGGGACGGGCGAACCGGGACCGGACCGGGACGGGGCTGACCACACCGGGACGGCCGACCGGGACGGGCCGACCGGGACGGGACCTCAGCGGGCGGTCCAGCCGCCGTCGATGAGGATGGTCTCGCCGGTGATCAGCGACGCCGCCGGGGAGGCGAGGAACACCACGGCGCCGGCCACCTCCATCGGCTCGCCGACCCGGTGCAACGCCGCGACCCGCTCCACGATGTCGGCGTGCGTCGCGGGGTCGGCCAGCGCCGCGGCGGTGCCCGGGGTGGCGATGAACGTCGGCGCCACCCCGTTGACGGTGATGCCGTGCCGGCCCCACTCCACGGCCAGGCACCTGGTCAGGCTCGCGATCGCGGCCTTCGTCAGGCAGTAGACCGACTCTCCCGGAAGTGCCACGAAGCCGGCCTGCGAGCACAGGTTCACGATCCGGCCGTAGCCCTGTCGGATCATCACCCGGCCGGCGGCCTGGCTGGCGAAGAAGGTGCCCTTGATATTGACCTCGACGGTCAGGTCGAAGTCGTCCTCGCGCACCTCCTCGGCCGGGTTCTCCGGGCCCACCCCGGCGTTGTTCACCAGGATGTCCAGCCGGCCGAAGTGCGCCACCGCCCGGTCCACCGCGCCGAACACCTGGGCGGTGTCGCGGACGTCCATCTGCACCGCAAGCGCCCGCCGGCCGAGCGACTCCACCTCCCCGACCACGTCCGACCCGCCGGCCGCGTCCCGCAGGCCGAGCGCCACGTCGGCACCGGCGTGCGCCAGTGCCAGCGCGATGCTGCGGCCGAGCCCGCGGGCGGCACCGGTGACCAGCGCCGTCCGGCCGGCCAGGTCGAACCGGGGGAACTCCTGCATGACCGCTCCTCGCGTTCGGGCCGGCGCCGGGCCGGCGGGGTGTGCACCGATCGCGCGGCTCATCCGACGGCGCGCCCGGTGGGGCCGCCGGCGGCGCGCAGCAACTCCTCCCGCGCGGCGGCCAGCGCCACGAACAGCGCCCCGGTCAGCGACGCCGCCACGCCCAGCGCGCTGGTCTCGATCCGCGGCGGGAACGGCACGTGCGCCGCGACGGTGTCCCGGACGGTCGGCAGCAGCAGCGGGTTGCTGCCGACGCCGCCGCCGAGCACGACCAGCTCGGGGTCGAACACCGCGCAGGCGCTCGCCACGGTCAGGCCGAGCTGCCGGGCCTCCGCCTCGACCAGCTCGCGGGCGGCCGGCAGCCCCGCCGCGGCCTGCTCGAACAGCTCACGCACCGTGGCCGGCCGGCGGCCCGGCCAGGACCGGCGGGCCCGCAGCGCGGCGAGCACGCCGTACGCGCCGGCCTCCGCGGCCAGCGGTTCCTTTCCGTGCCCGACCCGCTCGGCCGGCGGCACCGAACCGGGCAGCGGCAGGTACGCCACCTCGCCGGCCGCTCCGTGCGCGCCCCGCACCACCTCGCCCGCGTGCACCAGCCCCATGCCGATCCCGGCGCCGACGGCCAGGAACGCGAACGTGGCCACCCCGCGGGCGTGCCCCCGCCACCGCTCCCCCAGCGCGGCCAGGTTCACGTTGTTGTCCAGCACGATCGGTGCCGCGATCCGCGCCTCCAGCGGGCTGACCAGGTCGAAGGTGCCGTCCTCACCCAGGTTGTGCGCCACCGACATGGTGCGCTGGTCGGGGTGGATGACGCCTGGGGCGGCCACCCCGACCCGGCGCAGCGGACCGAACTCCTCGCCCACCGCGCGCATCGCCGCCGCGGTCATCCGGGCGGCCTGCACGGCGATCCGGGCGGCGCCGATCGCCCTGGTGGGCTGGCGCCGCTCGTAGCGGACGACGCCGGCCAGGTCGGCGGCGGCCACCCGCAGGTTGTCGCCGCCGATGTCGAGGCCGACGACGTAGCCGCTGGTCGGGGCCAGCCGGTAGTAGGTGGGCACCCGGCCGCGCCGGCCGCGCCGCACGCCGTCCTCGACCAGCAGCCCGGCCTCGACCAGCCGGCGCACCGCCTCGGAGATGGTCGGGCGGGACAGCCCGGAGCCGGCCGCCAGTTCGGGCCTGGTCATCGGCGTGCCGTCCAGCAGGGCGGCCAGCACAGCGCGCTCCGAACTGTCGGCGAGGACCATCGCCCATCCACTCCCTGCCTGGCCGCCGGCGGGTCTGCCGGCGGTCTTGACCACGTACCGCGGACCGAGTAGAAGCTTTTGTTAAGTAGCTTACTTAACGAAATGGCACCGGGAAGGCAACCATGGCGGAGAGTGTTGGCGAGCTGTCCAGGCGGAGCATGCTCGGGTTGTCGGCCCTGGCCGGCGCCGGCCTTCTGCTCAGCGCCTGCGACACGGGTGGCGGCGGCGGCCCGAGCGGTACGCAGGGCAGCGGCGAAGGCAAGATCACCGCGTTGTTCATGAAGCAGGCGGGGTACTCCGAGGACGACATCCGGGCGATGACCGCCGACTTCCAGGCGAAGTACCCGAAGATCACTGTCGAGCCGTCGTTCGTGGCGTACGAGGCGCTGCACGACAAGATCGTGGCGGCGGCGCCGGCGGGCACCTTCGACGTGGTGCTGATCGACGTGATCTGGCCGGCCGAGTTCGGCAGCAAGCACATCGTCGCCGACGTCAGCGACCAGTTCCCGGCGTCGTGGAAGACCGACATGCTCGGCGGGGCGCTGGCCACCGCCAGCTACCAGGACCGGTTCTACGGGGTGCCCTGGATCCTGGACACCAAGTACCTGTTCTACAACACCGACATGCTGGGCCGGGCGGGTGTCGACCCGGCCAGCCTGTCCACCTGGGACGGCGTGCTCGCCGCGGCCCGCGCGCTGAAGGCCAAGCGGGTGGTGGACTTCCCGCTGGTGTGGAGCTGGAAGCAGGCCGAGGCGCTGGTCTGCGACTACACCCAGCTCGTCGGGGCGTTCGGCGGCAAGTTCCTGTCCGAGGACGGGAAGTCGGTGGCGTTCAACAGCGGCGGCGGCCTGCAGGCGCTGCAGTTCATGAAGCAGTCGCTCGACTCCAAGCTCACCAACCCCAACTCGACGGAGTCGCTGGAGGAGGACGTCCGGAAGATCTTCTCCGACGGCCAGGCCGCGATGGCGCTGAACTGGACCTACATGTTCAACGCGGCCGACGACCCGAAGCAGTCGAAGATCGCCGGCAAGGTCGGCGTGGCGCCCACCCCGTCCGGCTCCTCCGGCGGCCCCGGGGTCAACGGCTCGATGGCGCTGTCGGTCAGCTCCGGCAGCAAGAACCAGAAGGCCGCCTGGACGTACGTGAGCTACCTGACCAGCGCCGCGGTGCAGGACAAGTACGCCAAGAGCTCGCTGCCGTGCTGGTCGGCGTCCTACGACAGCAGCCAGGTGGTCTCCGCGCTGCCGCAGGTGGTCCCGGTGGCGAAGAAGCAGCTCGCCAACCTGATCGCCCGGCCGCAGGTGCCGCGGTACAACGAGATCAGCCAGATCCTGCAGGCCGAGCTGCAGAACGCGCTGCTGGGCCGGAAGACGCCGCAGCGGGCGCTGGACGACGCGGCCGCGCAGAGCCGTTCGCTGCTGACGTGACGGCGGCGCGGACGGCGCAGCGGCTGCCGGCCCGCACCGGCCGCGTCGTCCGGCGCCCTCGCCGCGGCGAGCTCCGGCTGGCGCTGCTCCTGCTGCTGCCGGCCGCTCTGGTGGTCTTCGGCGTCGTCCTGTACCCGGCCGGACGGGCGCTGGTGATCTCCTTCCTGGACGTCGACAGCCCGTTCCCTGGGGCGTACCCGTTCGTCGGCCTGCGCAACTACACCGAGGTGCTCGGCGACCGTCGACTGTGGACGGCCGCCGAGCACACGCTGTACTTCACCGTGGTGTCCACCACGCTGGAGCTTGTGCTCGGTCTCGGCCTGGCCCAGTTGCTGGCCGCGCCGCTGCGGCTGCGCTGGCTGTTCCGGGCGATCGTGATCCTGCCCTGGGCGCTGCCCACAATCGTCAACGGCGCGATGTGGCGCTGGATCCTGAACGCCCAGTACGGCGTGGCCAACGCGGTGCTGTCCGGGCTGCACCTGCAGGAGGGGTACCGGTCCTGGCTGGGCACCGACCCGTTCGTCGCGCTGAACATGGTGGTGCTCGCCGACGTCTGGAAGAACACCTCGCTGGTGGCGTTCTTCCTGCTGGCCGGGATGCAGACGATCCCGTCGGAACTGCACGAGGCGGCCCGGGTGGACGGCGCCGGGCCGGTCCGCGGCTTCCTCCGGATCACCCTGCCGTTGCTGCTGCCGAGCATCGCCCTGGTGCTGGTGCTGCGCACGATCGAGGCGTTCAAGGTGTTCGACATCGTGTACGTGATGACCGGCGGCGGCCCGGCCAGCGGCACCCAGACGGTCACCTTCTACACCTACCTGCAGGCGTTCTCGGCGCAGCGGTTCAGCGTCGGCGCCGCGCTGGCCTACCTGACCGTGCTGACCGTGCTCGCGCTCGCCCTGATCTACCTGCGGCTGCTGCGGCAGAACGAGATGCGGGCACTGGGATGAAACCCAGCGAGGCGACAGCGAGCGAGCATCGCAGGGCCCGCCCTGCCGACCCGGCCGCGACATCCGCTGGAAATGCGGGCCCGAGGAGCGGAACGAGCGCGGAGCCGAGCAAATGAAACCCAGCGAGGCGACAGCGAGCGAGCATCGCAGGGCCCGCCCTGCCGACCCGCCGCGACATCCGCTGGAAATGCGGGCCCGAGGAGCGGAACGAGCGCGGAGCCGAGCAAATGAAGCCTAGCCGGGGATACCTGGTCCTCATCCACGTGGCGGCGGCGGTCGCGTCGGTGGTGATCCTGGCGCCGTTCGGGTGGCTGCTGTACTCCTCGCTGGTCGGGCAGTCCGACGTGATCGCCCGGCCGATGCACTGGATCCCGGAACACGTGACGCTCGACCGGTACCGGGAGATCTTCGCCGGGCACGGCACCAGCGCGGGCGCGGAGTTCCGCCGGGCGATGGTGAACAGCTTCCTGGTGGCCAGCGGCACCGTGGTCGTCTCGCTCGTCGTCGGCGTGCTCGGCGGCTACGCCCTGGCCCGGCTGCGGTTCCCGCTGCGGCGGGTCACGCTGCTGTCCTTCCTGGTCACCTACATGCTGCCGCCGATCACGCTGATCATCCCGCTGTACCTGCTGATGTCACGCTTCGGGTTGCTCGACACCAAGACCGGGCTGATCGTCGTGTACTGCTCGCTGGCCACCCCGTTCGCGCTGTGGAACATGAGCAACTTCTTCGGCTCGCTGCCCCGCGACCTGGAGGAGGCCGCCCGGGTGGACGGCTGCACCCGGCTCGGCGCGCTGGTCCGGGTGGTGCTGCCGCTGTCCCGGCCGGGCGTCATGGCCACCGGGCTGTACGCGTTCCTGCTGTGCTGGGACGAGTTCCTGTACGCGCTGATCTTCACCTCCACCTCCCGGGCGAAGACCATCCCGGTGGCGATCGCCGAGTTCACCGGCCGCAACGCGGTGGACTTCGGGCTGATCGCCGCCGGCGGCATCCTCGCGTCGCTGCCGCCGGTGGCGATCACCGTGGTGTTCCAGCGCTACCTGGTCAGCGGGCTGACCGCGGGGGCCGTCAAGGGTTGAGGGCCCCCGCCGGCGGCTACCCGACCGGGATCGACGTGGTGGGCAGGTTGACCCCCCGCACCCGCAGGAACGGCGCCCGGCCGCCCAGGTCGCTGGTCTGGTACGTGGCGGTGATGGTGGTCTGTTCCCCCGGCCAGAGCGAGACGTAGTTGTCGGTGTAGCTGACCGGCAGGACCTCGGTGCCGCCGTCGCCCGCGGTGATCTCGGGCCGGACGAAGAACGCGAGGTTGGTCGGGCTGTTGTTGGTCAGCGTGATCGTGGCCGTCTCCTGCCCGCCGGCCACCACGCGGGACGCCGTCGCGGTCAGGTTGGGGTTGGCGGCCAGGCTGGTCAGGCCGGTCAGGTTCGCGTAGCTCTTGGGACTGGTCTTGTACCAACTGCTGTTGCTGCGCAGCGTGTCCGGGGCCGTGGAGTACCAGTAGAGGTTGTTGCTGACCACCGCGCCGGCCGAGTCCCTGACCTGCAGCCGGATGAAGTAGGTGGTCGACAGGCCGGTCAGCGCCGGCAGCGTCAGCACCTGCGTCGAGGCGTTCGCCGGCGCGCCGACCGCGACCTGGGTGGTGTACCTCTGCGCCAGGTCAGGGATGTTGTAGACGGTGGCCGTCGCGGTCAGGCCGGTCCGCGCCGCCAGCGTGGAGTTGACCAGGTACACGTTCCGGGTGGCGTAGTCGTAGCTGATGTGCACCGGCTCGTTGGCCTTCCTGCTGCCGAAGAACCCGCCGCCCGGCTTGAAGTAGTAGTCGTAGAGGTTCCAGTGCACCGACGGCCAGGCGTTGTTCAGCATCCAGAAGATGGTCCCGAACGACTGCGTGTACTCATGTGAGTTCCAGGCCTCGAAGAAGGACCTGGCGGTCTCGTAGTTCTGCAGTTCGGACTTCACCGAGTAGGCGGCGGCGTCGGCGGCGGAGCCATAGCGCTTCGTGATGCCGTTGGTGAACGCGTTGATGTTGTCGAACACGGTGTTGGCCCGGCCGGAGTGGTAGTTCCAGACGGTGCCGATCGGCCACAGGTCGTTCGGGCCGATGAACTTCTGCAGGCTCTCCAGCGGCGGCGGGGCCTCGGTGCCCTCCTCACCGGTGGTGCCGAAGGCGCTGCCGGCCTTGGTGGTGTCCCACCACAGCACCGGCGGCTCCCACACGTACGGGCCGTCCATCTTCATGCCGGCGTCCGGGTTCGACCAGGTGGCGACGTTGTCCAGCGTCGGGTTCTGCCAGTGCAGCCGGGCGGCGGTGGCCTTGTAGGTGGCCAGGTGCGCCGCGGTCGGCGGCTGGTCGCTGCCGTAGGCCCAGAGGAAGGGGCTGGCGTGCGCGCGCAGCGCCCTGAGCTGGGTGTCCAGCGAGGCGTCGGCCACCTGCGCCTGCTCGGCCGACCAGCCGCTGTCGTTCTCCCATGCGCTGCAGCAGACGAACCCCGGGAAGATCATGACCCCGGCCCGGTCCGCCAGGTCGTAGAGCTCCTCGTTGCCGACCGACCCCTCCAGCCGGATCGTGTTCAGGCCCATGTCCTTCACGTACTGGATGTGCGTGGCGTTGGTCCTGGTGTCCCACCGCTGGAGCATGTCCCAGATGTAGCCGCCGCCGCGGAACATGATGTTCCTGCCGTTGACCCGGTAGCCGACGAACGAGGTGCCCTGGACGGTGGTCCGGTAGTCGGTGAACTGCCGGACGCCGAAGTCGATCGACTTGCTGTCCGAGGCGGCCCCGCCGGCCGTGGCCGACACGTCCAGCCGGTACAGCTCCGGGCTGCCGAACTGGTACGGCCACCACAGAGCCGGGCCGGTCACGTGCAGTTGCGGGTACCCGGCCGGGTCGAAGGCGACCTCCCGGCGTTCACCGGCGGCCAGCGTGACGTTCTGGCTGACCGAGATCGAGGAGTACCCCGGCTTGCTGATCGTGCCGCTGACGGTCGTAGTCACCGGCGCGTTCGTCGCGTTCAGCGCATCGACGTAGACGGTCAGATCGGCCGAGTCCGTCGCCGGCAGCGGCAGGACGGTCTTCACGTACGGGTCGCGCAGCGCGACCGGGCCGGTGGTGTCCAGCAGCGTCCTGCCCCAGAGGCCGGCGTTCATGTCCGGGGCCTCCGGGTTCCAGTCCACCGTGCAGAACGACAGGTCCTTGCAGCCGTGCGCGGGCGGCGTGACCAGGATGGCCAGCGCGTTAGCCGCGCCCGGCCGGATCACGCTGCTGACGTTGTACTCGTGCGCCACCATCGTGCCGACGGAGTTGGCGTCGATCTGGGTGCCGTTCAGCCAGATCTGGGCCCGGTAGCTGATCCCCTTCAGGCGCAGCCAGTACACCTGGCCGGCGGTGGCCGGCGCCGCGGTGAACTCGCCGCGGAACCACCAGTTCTGGCCGGTCAGGTCCGGCACGGACTTCAGGTTCGTGCCGAAGTAGATGTTCTGGTAGACGTTGTCGGCGACCAGTCCCGCCAGCACCGTCGAGGGCAGCGTGACCGGGTTCCAGCCGGCGGTGCCGTAGCCGACCTGCGAGATCGTCCCGCCCGGGTCGCTGACGGTGCTCGCCGAACGCAGTGCCCAGCCCGCGGTCAGTTCGGTGGAGCCGACGGTGGCGGCGCGCGCGCGGGTGGCACCGACGAAGCCGACGGTGAGCGCGAGCGCCACGGTGAGCAGCAGCGTCGTGAGTCCCCTGCCGTGCAGGCGGTTCCGGACGGCATTCGATGACATGTGCGACCCTTCCCGGTCAGCGGGGCGTACCGGGCCGGCGGCGGGCTATGAACCGGCCGGCCAGGACACCTGCCTGGAGTGGTAGTAGTTCACGCCCATCACGTGCCACCGCGGGCCCTGGGCGCCGAGCCGCTGCTTGAAGGCCGTGAGGTTGTGCGTGCTGGTCGGCGACCAGCCCAGCTCGGCGATCGCGGGCAGCCGCGGGAACGCCATGTACTCGATGTCGGCCAGGGTGCGGATCGTCTCCGTCCACAGCGGGGCCTCGACGCCGAGCACGGAGGCCTCGCTCACGCCGGCCAGGTAGTTGCCCGGGTCCCAGTTGTAGGCGTCCTTGACGTCGATGAAGCCGGCCCAGCTCTGCCCGAGGACGGTGCGCGCGTTGTACTTCATGTCGAGGTAGGTGTGGTTGGCCGGCGACATGACGATCTTCGTACCGTTCGCGGCGGCCGCGGCCACCGCGGCGTTGCGGGTGGTCGTGCCCCAGAACTGCGCCACGGTCGAGGGCAGCGGGGTCGCGTTGACCACGTCGTGCCACCCGATCACCGCCTTGCCGTGCGCCGCGACGATCTGCTGCGCCCGGTTGATGAACGTGGCGTAGTCGGCGGCCGTCGTCGAGGACGCCTCGTCGCCGCCGATGTGGATGTACGGCCCTGGGGTCAGCGCCGCCAGCTCGCCGATGACCTGGTCGATGAAGGTGTAGGTGAGCTCCTTGCCCACGCACAGCGAGCTGAAGCCGACGTCGGTGCCGGTGTACAGCGGCGGCGCGACGCCGCTGCAGTTCAGCTCGGCGTAGGAGGCCAGCGCGGCGTTGGTGTGACCCGGCATGTCGATCTCGGGCACGATGGTGACGTAGCGCGCCGCCGCGTAGGCGACGATCTGCTGGTACTCGGCCTGGGTGTAGTAGCCGCCGGGGTCGCCGCCGACCGCGGTGCTGCCGCCGTAGAGGGCGAGGTTCGGCCAACTGTTGATGGCGATCCGCCAGCCCTGGTCGTCGGACAGGTGCACGTGCAGGACGTTCACCTTGTACAGCACGATCTCGTCGATGTACCGCTCCACCGTGGCCACCGGGAAGAAGTGCCGGGCAACGTCGAGCATCGCGCCGCGGTGCGAGAACCTCGGGTAGTCGACGATCTGCCCACCGGGCACCGGCCACGGCCCCGGCTGCACGGTGCCGCTCTCGATCTCCGGCGGCAGCAACTGGCGCAGCGTCTGCACCCCGGCGAACAGGCCGGCCGGCTGGTTGGCGTGCAGGGCGATCGCCCCGCTGGCGATGTCGAGCTGGTAGCCCTCGGTGCCGACCGTGGCCGGCGCGCCGGACAGCAGCAGCGAGATGCCGTCGGCGGGGTTGGGGCTGGGCGCGTCCGCGACCGGCAGCGGGAACCCGGTCGAGCGGCGGAGGATGGCGGCGAGGTAGCCGCCGATGTCGGCGGCGGCGGCCGAGCCGGGCTGGACGTAGATGGTGGTGCCGGCGGTGATGAGGTGGGTGACACCGGCGGCCGGGCTCGCCTGCACCGGCGCCGGGACCACCGAGCTGAACGAGACGGCGGTGGCCGCCGGGACGGCGGCCGTCGGCAGTGCGGACGCCGGCAGGGTGGCCGCCGTGGCCGGCGAGCTGGCAACCGCGCTGGACGCGATGCCCGCGGTGAGGGCGAGAAACGCAGCCGGGAGCCGCCGCGCGCCGGGAATGGTCATTGCCGCCTCCGGGGGGAAGAAGCTCCGGCGCCCGGGAATGCTGCCGCAGGCGCCACGTCTGCGTTGACCTCTGCCGCTTGCAGGGCTCACCGTAGCGGCGGTGGATTAATAAGGCAAGATTCTTAACAGTGAACGCCCAGACGGGTGTCGCCCCGGCCGGGCGGGAGGCTGCCGGCCGGGGGGCTCGGGGCGCGGGCCGCTAGACCGAGGTGATCCTCCAGATGCGGTTCCACGGGATCACCGTGCGGGGCGCCGGCGTGCGGGGACCGCAGTTGGCGATCTCGACGCAGCCCTCGAGCTGGATCTGGACCGTCCACCCGTCGCTGGCTTCGTAGACCTTCGACTCGCCGGGGCCGGGCTGCCCGTCCTCGCGCATATACGTGACGACAGCGCCCTTGCGGTAGGTGTAGGTCATGCCGTCTCCCCGTCGCCCGGACCGCCACCACCCCTCGACGGATCCCCCCAGAACGGTACTCCCCGTCGCCCGGACCGCCACCACCCCTCGACGGATCCCCCCAGAACGGTACGAGGCCGGCGGCCGTGCGTCGCCGCCGTGCCGCTATTCGACCTTGAACTTTCCAGAACGCCAGACGTGACAGACCCGGCGGGAGAACTCCGCCCATCGCGCTGCCTACCGCCTCCTCGTGGTCCAGGCCGCGCAGCAGCCCGGCGACCATGGTGATGCCGGAACGGCTGATCCCGGCGAACAGCGCCATGGTCTGGAACGCCCCGATGAGGAACCCCTCCCGCCAGGACAGGGTGGCCAGCCGCCGCCGTTCGGCCACCACCAGGCCCCGCCGGGTAGGCGCCGCACCGGCGTGCCGGCCACCGGCCTCGGAACCCTCCGGCGCCCCGGCGACGGGCTCGGCGCGGCGGCGCAGCCGTTCCCCGCCGAGCAGGATCAGCCCGTTCACGAACAGGAACACCGCGGCAGCCAGTGGTTTGGCGAACAGGGTCCGGAAGGTGTGCTCGGCCAGCAGCCCGGTCAACCCGACCGGGACCGTCGCGATCACGATCAGCCACGCCAACCGCTCGGTGGAGGTCTCCACCCGCCGGGTACGCAGGGTGCGGAAGAAGGCGCCGATGATCCGGACCCAGTCCGCGCGGTAGAACACCAGCAGCGCCACCGCGGTCGCCACGTGCAGCGCGACGATGAACGCCAGGTACGGCGAGGCCTCGGAGGTTGCGGTGGACGATTCGGTGACCAGATGCGCCCAGTCCCCGCCCAGCCACGCCGGCAGCAGCACCGAGTGCCCCAGGCTGGAGATCGGGAACAACTCGGTGACGCCCTGCAACACGGTGGTGGCCTGGCCTACACCACCGTGATGACCACGCTGGCGCGCTTACACGGCAAAGGCGCGCTGACCCGCGAACAATCCGGGCGGGCCTACACCTACGCACTACCCGGCGGCCCGGCCGCGGCGCGCGCCTCCATCACCGCCCACCAGATGCGCCGGCTGCTTGACGCCGGCGGGGACCGCGCGGACATCCTCGCCCGGTTCGTGTCCGACCTCAGCGCCGACGACGAGCGGCTGCTGGCCGAGCTACTCGCCGGCGAACAGGACGCCGGCGAACAGGCCGGCTGAATCGTGAACCTGAACCCGGCCATGTCCCTCACAGCGATGGTCCTGCCGCTGGCCGCCTCCGGCCTGCTCCTGGCTGACCGGACCCCGGCTGGGACGCCTGCTCCCACCGGCGACGGCGGTACGACTGCTGACGGTCGTGGCCCGTCCCCGGATGGGGTCTGTCAGGCGGCGAGCCGGAACGGTGGGTACTCGTCGGTGACGAGCACGACCGCGTAGGCGACCACCCGGGCCTGCCAGCGCAGCACCCCGGCCACGTAGTCGAACAGCCCCCGCGGGTACCGCCCGGTGAACAGGATGGCGAACCAGGCGATCACGACGGCGACCAGCGCACCGATATCGAGGAAGATCAGCACGACAAAGTGCGGGATGGCGAGCAGCCACTTCACCAGCGGGAGCCAGCGGTTGAGGTCGCGCCCGGCGTCCGGGTACGGGTAGTCCAGGTGCACGGACTGATGGTCGTCGGTGGACGGATAGCGGTCGTCCATCAGGGCCAGGTACGCCGACACCCGGTTGCTGAACCGCAGCAACTCCAGGTTCCAGTCGAACCACCACCGCGGGTACTTCTGTCGGAACACGATCATCAGCAGCGGGCCGAGCACCAACACACCGCCCGCACCGGCCCCGACCGCGGTGGTGCCGTGATCGGAGGTCCACTGCCAGGTCCCGCCGGCCACGCTGCCGAACAGGATCAGTACCGGGATGGCGACGATGATCCGGAAGGCGGTCGTCAGCCGGTCGAGGTCTCGGTCCGGGTAGTCCACGCTGAACTGCACCGGGTATCTGTTCGGCTCCATCGGGCGCTCCTGAGGGTCCGGCGGCGGGTACTGCTCTCCGGCTCGCAGGCGCCGTCCGGAAAGACGAGCCACCCTACCGCCCTGCCGCTGCGCCAAATGGGTCAGGTCTGCCCTTCTTGACAACCAGCGTTCCGGGCGCCCACGCTACATCGACGCATCCGGTACGTCGGTGTATCAAACGGGGCAGGAGTGCCCATGACGCCATCCCCGTGTGGCCGCCGCCATGGTGGCGTGCCCGGCGCCGTGCGTACCGGCGTCCCGCGTACCGGTATCCGGCTCGGACGTTTCCCGACCCTGCCGCGCACCTGTCACCCGTTCGGCGGCGTCGGCGCATCCCCGCGCTGACGCTCGGCGTGCCGCCCCAACCCGGACCCGTTGGATCACCGATGCCCAGACCGCCCCCTTAGCCGGCCGCCTCGCCGCCCAGCGCTACGGCTCGCGCCCAGGGCTCCGGCTCGCCGCCCCGGGACTCCGGCTCCCGCCCGCGAGGCTCCGGCTCCCGCCCCAGCCCGCCGCCGCCGCGCCCTTCCCCTAGGGATGGCTCGTCATGGTCACGGGACGACTGGGCACATATCGTACGAATCACGGGGTGAAACGCCATGAGCGCGCCGGCGGCCGGCGCGGCTGAGGGGTCTCCGCCGGCCGGCCCGCGCTGCTGACGAGATTCCGGACCCTCCGCCCTGCCGGTCCGACCCGACCGCAGGTCCGGCATGGCGTACCTCTGGCGCCCGTGGAAGGCAGCGATGGATCAGCTCCCGGCAGCCCGGGCCGACGCTGTGCTGCCCGGACCGGTCGGAACCACAACCTCGACGCAGGCTGCGCCGGAGCTCCACCTCACCCGGCGCGAGCTCGGGATCCTGTACCTGATGGGTACCGGGCACAGCACGCCGGAGATCGCGATGATGCTGGAGCTCCGGCCGCGGACCGTGGAGAACCACAAGCGGCACATCTACGAGAAGCTCGGGGTCAGCAGCCAGAGCCACGCGGTCGCGTTGGCGATCTGCCTGGGCCTGCTGGACCTGCCCCGGCGCCCCGCCGGTCCGGGCGCCGCCGACTCGCCGGTCGGCCTGGTGCGCGGCCGGGCCGGGCAGTGCCGCGACGACGTGCTCGGGTCGCTGGTCAGCCACGGGCTGTCGTTCGTGGTCGTCGACCGCCACGGCCGTCCCGACGACGAACGCTGGCACCGCTGGCACCGCCGCCCGGTCACCGCAGTCGCCCCCGTCACCGCCGCCCCGGTCACCGTCGTCCTGGTGGACCCCGAACCGGCCGACTGGTCCCTGCCCGCCACCCTGGACGCTCCCACCGTCGTGGTCCGCTCCGGCGTCCGCGACCGGTCCGCCGTCATCGACGCGCTGTCCCGCGGCGCCAGCGGCCTGGTCTTCGCCGACGACGTCGCCACCGCCCTCGGCCCGGTCCTGCGGATCGTCGCTCGCGGACTGTTCGCGATGAGCGGCGTCTACGCCGCGGCGCTGGCCGACTGGGCGCAGGCCCGGGCCGCCGCCGCACCCCAACTGACCGGCCGCGAACGCGACATCCTCCGCTGCATCGCCAGCGGCCACACCATCCGCCAGACGGCCCGCGTCCTCGGCATCGCCGCCAAGACCGTGGAAGCCACCCAGGCCCGGCTCTTCCGCAAGCTCGGCGCCCGCAACCGCACCGAAACCCTCACCATCGCCGACCGCTGGGGCCTTGTCGACTGGGCCGCCGCCGGCGCCGGCGGCCGGCCGATCCTGCCGAGATAGGCGCCCGGGGCGCTGTTCACGCCTCGCCGGCCGCGCCGCCCCAGTCCAGTACCAGCCGGGTGTGACGCTTGTCGATGACGGTGCTGCCGACGGCCGGGGTGCCGGCCGGGTAGGCCCGGATGCGCAGGCCGTCGGTGGAGGGCCGCCCGTGCGCGTCCCAGGCAGCCACCTGGGCGGCCAGCCGGTCGGCGAGCGGGCCGCTGCCGGCGCCGAGGCCGCGCACGGCCAGCTCGAAACGTCCCCCGTCCTCGGTGCCGTCCACCCGCACCAGTGCCGCCAGGCCGGCGGCCCCGACCAGCACCCTGGTACCCACCTGACCGGGGAAGACGACCAGCTCGGGAACCAGGCCGAGGCGCACCGCCGCGCCGATCGCGGACAGCCCGCCCAGGTCCGGCTCGTGCAACGCCAGCCACAGCGACAGGCCGCCCCACAGCTCACTGGCACCGACCCGCACGCCGGTACGCACCTCGGCGCCCGGCTCGGACAGCGCCGCGTACAGCGCGGCGGTGTCCACCGGACGCTCGTCGTCCAGTTCGACGAACAGCCCGGGCCGGTCGCCGAGCAGCCGCGCCGTCTCCGGCCCGGCGAACGCCCCGCGCAGCCGCATGAACCCGCAGTCCTTCACCGACACACTGCGCAGGTGGTCCGCGGCGCGCTCGAACGCCACCGCGCGCTGCACTCCGCCCAGCGACAGCGGCAGCAGCATCCGCCCGCCCGCGCCGAGCTGCTCCAGCCAGGCCGGCGCCAGGTCCCACGCGCCGACGGTGAGAACGATCCGGTCGTACGGCGCGCCGCCGGGCCAGCCGGCGGCGCCGTCCGCGCAGACCACCGTGACGCCGGGCATCCCGGCGACAGCCAGGTGGGCGCGCGCCTCCACCACCACGTCGGGGTCGATGTCGACGGTGACCACCGTGCCGGTCGGGCCCACCAGGCGGGAGATCAGCGCGGCGTTGTAACCCGTGCCGGCGCCGATCTCCAGCACCCGCTGTCCGGGCTCCAGGCCGAGCTGCTCGAGCATCACCGCCATGATCGACGGCTGGGACGAGGAGCTGATCGGGAGCCCGTCCGGGGACCACCTGGTCGGGATCGCCTCGTCGGCGTAGGCCTCCCCGACCGCCACCTGCGGCACGAACAGGTGCCGCGGCACCGTCCGGAACGCCTCCGCCACCGCGCCGGAGCGGATCACCCCCGACTGCAGCAGCCCGTCGACCAGCCGCGCCCGCAGCTCATCCGCCGGCCTGCCGCTGTCCGCCGCCACGGCCCCCACCCTAGGCTTCGACATGGCCCGGGGCGCGGGGGATCCAACGGGGGCTGATGGCGGTGCTGGTCGGGACCGGAACAGCGAGGTGGACGGACGGTCAGGCGGCCGACACGCTGCCGAAGGGGCCGCTGGCGGTGAGGCGGAGCGCCCAGCGCATGCGCTCGGCGGCCGCGTCAGGGTGGTCTCCGTACTCCGTCGCGACCGCCGCCGCGCAGCCGCGCTCTCCACCGTGGGCCAGCAGGCTGATCCGGATCGCGGCCCCGATCTGCGCCGGAGTGGCGCGCTCGGATGGCTGCAGCGTGCTCGCGAACAGCGCCTCCGCTCGTCCCTCGACAGTCATGACAGACCTCCCCATCACCGCGGTCGTTCAGGGGGATGCCACGGTCCTCCCGCACATCCGTCCCACCCTTGCCGGTCCCCGCATCTGGTCGCCCTATTCCCCGTGGTCGCGCTCGCCGCCGGATCCCGCACCGGCGGCCGACCCGGCGGCCGACCCGGCGGCCCGGTCGCGCCCGTCGGGTCGGGGGCGGTGGCCGCGAGCGAACAGGGCCCCGAGCACCAGCACGGCCAGCCCGTTCGCGCCGAGCACGGCCAGGGTCAGCCCGTCGATTGCGCCGTGGTCGTGCTGGTGCGCCGACGCCGTCGCCGGCGGCGGTACCGGCGCCGGGCCGCCGGACCCGCCGGACCCGCCGGACCTGCCGGCGGTGAACGACAGCGACCCGGCAACCTCGCCGCCGCGGGTCACCACGTGGTACGTCACGACGTGCCGGCCGGCCGCGGTCATCGTCACCGGTTGGGTGACGGTCCCGCCGGAGATCGCGGGCGGGCCGCCGAGATCGGCTCCGGACACCGCGACATGCGCCTCGGCCACCGGGGCGGTGAAGGTCAGCGTGACCGCCGCCGGAGGGGTGCCGACGCTCGTCCCGTCCGCCGGCGTGGCGGCGGACATGGCGGTGTCGGCCGGCCGGCCCAGCACGGTCACCGTCAGCACCGCCGCCCCCACCATCGCGACCGGGATGATCAGGCCCGCGTGTCGGCCAGACAGCTGCATGACATCGCCTCGGACTCGCGCCGCGACGGCCGCAGGTGCAGGTACATCGCGACGATCATCGGCAGGAACACCACCGCGTTGTAGAACAGGTGCAGCTCGACCCGCGGGAAGACCAGTTGGAGCAGGCTCGTCGGCTCCTTGCGGCCCAGCAGGTAGGTGTGGGTCTGCGCCTGGATGAGCAGCAGCAGGTGCTCGAAGTGGTGCCAGAACTGGATGGCGAGCGCCACCGTCCACCAGGTGCGGGCCCGGCCGACGAAGCCGCGGCGCAGCACGATCAGGCCGACGAGCATGACCAGGGCGTACCCGTAGTGCAGCCACTCCTGCTTGACCAGCCACGGGAACGGCACGCCGAGCACGCCCCGCGCTTGCGGCCGCGGCCAGCCCAGGCCCCAGATCTGTACCGCCTGGGTGATGTGCTCGGCCCAATGGGCCAGCACGATGAAGAGAAATACGCCGAGGGCAAGGCGGTGCGAGCTGCCGTTGAGTTTCGACAGGAAGGTGCTCTGGTCGCGGTAGGTCGTCATCATGCCTCCTCCTGCTGACGCTATCCATCCGGCTTCGCTCGCTGTTCTTCCTGAATGCCGACTGACCGGACAATGCGCCGCGGTTTCTTCATGCGTGCGCAATGTATTCGCAAGCCTCACCAAAAGTAGCCGGATCAGGCGCTCGTGAGCAGCCGGCCGAGGGCGGCTGGCGGCTCGAGGCCGAGCTCGTCCCGGAGCACCCGGCGGTACGCGGTGAAGTGGGTGTACGCCTCGTGCCGGTTGCCCTGCGCCAGGCTGGCCCGGATCAGGGCCTCGTGCGCGCTGTCGCGCAGCGTGTCGGCCTGCACCGCGACCAGCGCGGCCTGTACCGCGGCCCCGTGATAGCCGGCGGAGGCGAGGTGGGCGGACAGCGACTCCAGCGCCGTGATCCTGAGCTGGCGGTACCGGTACTGGTGGTCGGCCAGCCACTCCTCGTCCCAGTCAGGCAGCAGGTCGTCGCGCAGGTTCGCCTGCAGCGCGTCGTTGAGCAGGGCCTTGTCGCCGCCGCGGGCGAGGATCCGGTTGGCCAGCCGGGTGCTCTGCTCGAGGTCGATCCGCATGCCGACGGCGAGCTGGATGTAGGAGCTCGTGGCGTGCGCGACGCCCGGCGCGCGGCGGTTCAGCCGGTACAGGGCGGTGCGCAGGTTGCCGTGCGCGCGTTCACTGGTGGTGTCCGGCCACAGCACGTGCGCGATCTGGCTGCGGGTCGCCTGGCGGCCACGGCAGGCGACCGCCGCCAGCACCCGCTGGCCGGTCCCGCCGATCTGGGCGAGCTCGCCGCCGACCAGCAGGCGGAAGCCGCCGAGCAGGTGCAGCTCGATCGGCCCGGGGTGAGCGGGCTGGGCCGACGGCGACGCCGCCTGGGTACGGCCCGGCAGGGTGAGCACGTCCGCATGCCGCTGTCCGGCGGTCCCGGGCATCGCCATGGACTCCGACGCCCCGGCGGTCCCGGTACCCCCGATGGACTCCGACGCCCCGGTGGACGCGGACGCCACGGAGCCACCGGCAGCCCAGGGGATCTGCGGACGGTACGGAGTCTCGGGCGAGAGTGCTGCTGCGGTGCCGAACATCTGTCCTCCCAGGGGGCCTTCAGGCTGGGATGTCAGTGATACGGAGGCGCAGCGTGCCAGTGTCGTTACACGGTCATGGCACGATTCCCGCGCCGAAGATGACGGCGGCGGGAAGCGGAACGGGCTGCCGACCTAGCCCTCTAGGCCGCGACCGGCGGTTCGAGGTAGCGCTCCAGGGCGAGCCGGACCCGGCTGCGCGCCCGGTGCAGCAGGACCCGCTGGTGACCGTCCTGGATGCCGAGCAGTTCGGAGACCTCCGCCGTGGACCAGCCCTCGATGTCCCGCAGGGTGATCACCTCGCGCTGGGCGGGGGGCAGCTTGGCGATCTCCGCCTTGACCATGTCGCGCAGTTCGTACGAGAGCAGCTTGTCCTCGGGCACCCGGGACCAGTCGTCCGGCACGGTGACCCAGCGCCCGGTCCGCGGCCCCTCCTTGACGAACGAGTCCGGCGCGACGGCCACGAAGTCGCCGCCATGGTCGTCGTCCAACGTCGAGAACGGCGTCGAGCGCGATTCGATGCCGGCCCGGCGCTGCGCGATACGCACCAGTATCCGGCAGATCCATGTCCGCAACGAGGCCCGGCCGGCGAAGCCGTCCAGACCACGCAGCACCGCTATCCAGGTCTCCTGGACGGTTTCCTCGGCTATCGCCCGGCTCGGCGAGTACATCATCGCCAACCGGATCAGCGTGGGATGGCAGTCCTTCACCAGCGTCCGAAAGGCGGCCTCGTCGCCCCGCCGAAGGGCGATCAGGTCCACCTCGGTCATAAGCTGACGCTGCCGGTCCACTCACGGTACGAGGCGAGCAGAGCCGACTCCAGCTCGTTCGACATTCGTTCGGTGGCCAGGCTCGACAGCACCCGCAGGGCGACGCGGACCTCCCCGAGATGGCCCTGGCACCCGATACACACCTGGACGTGGTCGTCCCATCGCGCCAGGTCCGGGGAGCTCAGCGCCTGCTCCAGATAGTCGGTGACCTTCTCGACCAGCTCATCGCAATTCATCTCATCCACGCCGGCCATGGTGGCGGAGCAAACTGGGATAACCCTCGACCATCACTTGTCCGCGGCGGCCGGATTCCGCGACGGCCGGGGACACGCGCTGGACACGCCCCGGCCTGCCCGGTAGGCACCTTCGAAAGAGCACGGACAGAGAAGACAGCACACCGCCGCCGGCGCATTCTGGAGCCCACGACGTCAGTGCAATGCGGTCGCCGCGCCCGTCGACGCCATCAGGGACTCGAATGTGGCCTTGCGTACGAACTTGAGAATTCCGGTGTACGGCGGACCGAGCCTGACGACTCCGGCGTGCGGGCGAGCCGCCCGCCTCGCGCGCCGCCACAGAGCCGCTCGACGAGGCCGTACCGGCCGGCAGATGAGCTGGACATTCCGACAACCCGCATTCCCTGACGAGAGGACAGACGCGTGACCGTGACGGACGTGGTCTCCGACCTGAGCGCGGAGAGCGACGAGATCGACGACCTGGTGGCCGGTCTCGACGAATCCGGCTGGACGCTGCCCACCCCGGCGGTCGGCTGGACGGTCGCACACCAGATCGCCCACCTGGCCGCGACCTTCCGGCTGGCCGCGGTGGCGGCGGCCGACCCGCCGACGTTCAAAGCCATCACCGACCGGCTCAGCGACGACTTCGACGCGAACGTGGACGCCGCCATGGCGGAGTACCTGGCCGAGCCGCCGCAGACGCTGCTCGCCCGCTGGCGGACCGAGCGCTCGGCCGCGGTCGGCGCGCTCGCCGCGCTGCCGCGGGACCACATCGTGCCGTGGCTGGTCCGCCCGCTGCCGGTGGCGGTGCTGGCCAGCGCAGGGATGATGGAGCTGTTCGGGCACGGGCAGGACATCGCCGACGCGCTCGGGGTGCAGCGGGAGCGGACCGACCGGCTCCGGCACCTGGTGGCCTTCGCGGTGCGTACCTGGGACTTCGGCTACCTGGCGCGCGGCCTGACCCCGCCGGACGTGGAGTTCCGGTTCGAGATCACCGCACCCTCCGGGGAGCTGTGGCAGTTCGGCCCGGCCGACGCGATACAGCGGATCTCGGGGCCGGCCGCCGACTTCTGCCTGCTGGTGACCAGGCGCCGGCACCGCGCCGACCTGGCGCTGACCGCCACCGGGGCGGTGGCCGACCACTGGATGGACGTCGCGCAGGCGTACCGCGGGCCGGCCGGCCCGGGCCGAGCCCCCGGCCAGTTCGCCCACCTCACGGCGGCGGCCCGGTAGGGTTCCTGCCCGATTCCCGGGCCGGTGCGCAGGCCCGCTTCGGCCGGCGCGCGCCGGCCCGGCTTCCGGCCGGTGCGCCGGCCCGACTCCCGGGCCGGCGCGCCACCGGGACAGTCGCGCCACCGGGACAGTCAGGATGGCTGGCGGCGGATGTTCACCGCGACGTTCCGCTCCAGCCACCACTGGGCGGCCAGCAGGTTGATCACGAACCCGATCCAGGCCGCCGTGTCGAAGACCAGCGTGAGGGTGTGCGGATCGCTGAGGTCGACACCGGGGATCAGCGCCAGCACCACGAACATGACCCGGCCCCAGATGATCTGCATGGTCAGCGCGAAGCTGTAGATCATCCAGCGGCGGTGCGCGGCGTACCGGCGCTGGCGGACCGCCCGGAACCCGGCGACCGTGGTGGTCAGCCACAGGACGGCGGCCACCGCGTTGCCGGCCGGTCCGTGCGAGAACGGCATGATCGCCAGCGCCAGCAGCCCGGTGGGGATGACGCCGGCGAAGATGTACGTCCGGCCGATCGCCCGGTGGACCCTGGGGTGGTGGTCACGCAGCCACGTCCACATCTGGAAGCAGACGCCCACCAGCGCGATGCTGCCGAACATGACGTGCGCCACCAGGAGCGGGTAGTGCAGCGGGAAGCCGGGATTCAACTGCACCGGGGTCCGGGTCCGGTCCCCGGACAGATACCGCGGCAGGGAGAGCGCGAGGAATCCCACGACGGCCACCGCCAGCGGCACCATCCACTGCCGTCGCCACCATGCCCGCGGCACGGGGGGTGGTCCGAACATCGGCTCGGCGGCCGGCGGGCGCCGTTCCGGCCGGGCGGCGTCGTCGGCCCGGGTGACCGGCGCGGCGGCCGCCCGCGCGGACCGCGTCGTCGCCGCTGTTCCGTTCTCGTCCATGGGCAGGCCCCACCTCTACGTCCGCACGGTGTCGATGTCGTGCCCGGCCGCCACGGCCAGGCGGGTGGCCGGCCCGCCGGCCGTGGGCGCGGCCGGCCGCCGGCCCGTCATGAGGACCGCGAGCAGGCAGCCCACCAGGACCACCGCGGCCACCACGGTCAGCGTCGGCCTGGTGGCGGACAGGAACGCGGCGCCGAACGCCTCGTGCACCAGCCGGCCGAAGTGGTCCGCCATCCCGGGCGCCAGGCCCGGCGGCACGCTGACGCCGCCGCTCTGCCCGTTGCCCAGTTGCAGGCCGTGCGCGGCCGCGGCGTCGAAGCCCGTCAGGTACGGCCCGCGGGCGTCCGGGGGTAGCTGCGCCACCCGCTCGGCCGCCTCCCGGTGCAGCGACGAGGTCAGCCTGTTCTGCAGGACCGCCCCGACCACGGCGGCTCCGATCACGGCGCCGACCTGCCGGGCGGTGTTGAGCACGCCGGAGGCGGCCCCGGTCTGCTCCGGGGCGACCGCCCGCATCGCCTCGGTGGTGGTCGGCGCGACGGTCAGGCCGATTCCGGCGCCGACGAGGATCAGCGGCAGGGCGAACGTGGCCGGCGTCGACGTCGTCGTCGGCAGGAACGCGACACAGGCCACACCCAGCGCGAGAAGCGCCAGGCCGCAGATGAGCAGGACCCGGCCCCCGATCCGGTCGGCCAGCCGGCCCGCCACCGGAGCCACGGCGCTGAGCGTCACCGTCCAGGGCAGCGCGCTCAGCCCCGACGCCAGCGGGCTCATGCCCAGCGCCGCCTGGGTCTCCAGCACGTAGACAAGCAGCAGCCCGAAGAGCGCGAACGACGAGATCAGCGTGACGAGCGTGACGAGGGCGAAGTTCCGGTTGCCGAACAGCTCCAGCGGGAGCAGCGGCTCGGGGTGACGCCGCTCCCACAGCACGAAGAGCACCAGCAGCCCGGCGGCGCCGGTGAGCACCACCGGGACCGTCACCGGGCCGAGCACCCGCCCCCAGTCGTGCCGCTGGCCCTCGACCAGGCCGTACGCGATCCCGGACAGTCCGGCGGTGGCCAGCAGCACGCCGACCAGGTCGAAGCGGTGCCGCCGCCCGGGCCGGCCCCGGGTGCGGGTGTCCCGTGACAGACGGGGCACCAGGCGGTAGGCCAGCACGATGCCGAGCACCCCGAAGGGCACGTTGAGGTAGAAGATCGACTGCCAGCCGAACTCGGTGATGAGCAGCCCGCCCACGGTCGGCCCGCTGACCGAGGCGATGCCGGCCACCGCGGTGAAGATGCCGAACGCGGCCCCGCGGCGCTCCGCCGGGAAGATCGCCGTGATCAGCACCAGCGCCTGCGGCAGCAGCGCCGCGGCGCCCACGCCCTGCAGCACCCGGGCGGCGACGAGCTCCTCGGCCGACCGGGACAGGCCGCACAGCACCGAGGCGACCGTGAACAGCTCCAGGCCGGCCACGAACACGGTGCGCGGGCCGATGAGGTCGCCCAGCCGGCCGGAGACGATGAGCAGCGACGCGAACGCCAGCAGGAACCCGTTCAGCACCCACAGCGCCTCGTCGATGCCCGCGTCGAGGGTGCGCTGGATGTCCGGCAGGGCGGTGTTGACGATCGTGGTGTCCAGCAGGATCAGGAAGTTCGCGACACACAGCACGAGGAGTGCGGACCACGGCCTGGTGCGGGCGGGCGCAGCGGTCATGTCACACCTGTCCGGGCCCGGCTCCCGGCCCGGGCGCCGGCGCCACCGCCGGCCCGTCCACGGCGGCCTGCGCGGGGTCGGCCGCGACCGCCGGCGCGTCCGCGGCGACCGACGGGCTGGCCGCGGCGGTCCACAGCCAGCCGCCGGCCCGGCGTGCCGCCGCCAGGCTCGCCCACGAGGTGAGCTCGATCAGCGCCCGGTCGTCCGCCCCGCCGGTGCGGAACCCGTCGATCACCGCCTGGTCCACCTGGTACGCGGCCTTCGCGGTCAGCAGCGCCAGCCGCCCGGCCGGCCGCTCGGCGGTGGCCAGACCGGCGACCGCGTCCTCCACCCAGGCCCTGCTGACGCCGGTCGGCTGCCCCTGCCACCCGGCCAGCTCGGCCCGGACGAGCTCGCGCACCGGCGCCGGCACCGACCGCTCCCCGGCCACCTCGATGGCCGCGGCGGAGCGCGCGAAGGCCTCGGCCACGGTGGCGCTGCCGGCCGCCCAGGACAGGTCCGCCGGCAGCGCCGCCGGCGGCAGCAGGTCGAGGGAGTCGCCGGGCCGGTGCACCCGGCTGGCCGCCGGCCGCATCAGCCGGCCGAACAGGCGCAGGAAGGCGCCGCGCGCCGCGGCGGGCACGGTCGGCGGTAGCGGGGAGTCGGGCAGGAACAGGTGCACCATCCGGTTCAGGTACTGGAAGGTGACCGCCACCCCGATCAGCTCCGGTGCCTGCTCGAGCGGGCGCGGCAACCCGTGCCGGGCCGCCGACCCGGCCGTCCCGCCGGCCCGCGCCCAGGCGGCGACGTCGCGCAGCCCGTCGTCGCCGACCGACCCGACCCGGTCCGCGGCGATCGCCACCGCGTCGGCCGCGCGGACCAGGCCGTGCAGCGTCCCGCTGTGCACCTGCACGCAGTACGGGCAGGCGTTGCCGACCGACACCGCCGTCGCGACGGCCTCCTTGGCGGCCCGCTGGACCAGCCCGGTGGCCATCAGCGTCTCCCGCAGCATCAGCCAGCTCGCGGCCAGCGGCCCCGCGGCGGGCGCGTGCAGGCTCACCGGCGGCGCGAGCATGCCGAAGTCCCGCTCGACCTGTGCGTAGACCCGGGCCACGAGCCCCCGGGCGGCCCCCCGCCGAACCGCGGACACCCGGCGGATCTGCTCCTGCGAGGTCCGGGTCGCCGTCCGGATGATCAACCCCATGGGGACGCTCCCGCTAGTCGGACACCAGGGTCGGCAGCAGGCTGGTCACGCCGCGACGGCCGCTGGTGGCGCCGTCCGGCGACGGTGCGCCGTACCGGACCGCGATGCCGCGCTCCTGGGCGGCCCGCACGATGCCGGGGATGGAGCGCTCGGCGAGGGCCGCGATGGTCATCGCCGGGTTGACCGTCAGCGCGCCCGGCACCGCCGAGCCGTCGGTGACGAAGATGCCCGGGTGGTTGCGCAGCTCGTGCCGGTCGTCCAGCGCGGACGTGGCCGGGTCGTCGCCGATGCGGCAGGACGACAGCGGGTGCACGGTGTACGCGCCGACCACGTCGTTGGTCCACGGCGCCACCCTGGCCAGCCCGTCGCGCTCCAGGATCTCCTTGCACTTGGCGTCCGCCTCGGCCCAGCCGCGCAGGGTGTTCGGCGTCGGGTGGTAGCTCAGCGGGCCACGGCCGAGCATCTGCTGCGAGATCCGGTAGGCGTTGCCGGTCGGCGGCGGCGGGCCGAAGACGCCCTCGTTGTCGTCCTCGGTCATCAGGAAGAGGATCAGCCAGGAGCTCCAGCGCTCCAGGATCTTCTTCTTGTCCACGCCGAACCAGGACGGGCCGGTGGCGTCCGGTGCCTGCGCGAGGATGGTGCCGAGGCCGGGCGGGAAGTAGAGCTGTTCCAGCGAGTACCGGGAGTACTCGGGCAGCGCGGCGTCCAGGTAGTCCCAGCAGGCCACGGTCGGGCCCTTGCCGATCTGGTTGGCCGCATAGGCGAGCCCGTCGCCGCGGGACAGGCCGAGCACCTCGCGCACCCGGTCCTCGTTGATGATCGCGGTGTTGAGCCGCTCGCCGTTGCCGGAGAAGTACCGGCCCACGCCGTGCGGCATGGTGCCGAGGTGCGGCTCGGAGCGCTGCAGGATCACCGGGGTGGCGCCGGCGCCGGCGGCCAGGATGACGATCTTGGCGTCGATCGCGCCGCTGTCGACGTGCACCCGGTAGTCCTCGTCGTGCACCACGTTGTAGTGCACCCGGTAGTCGCCGTCGTCGGTCCTGGTGATGTGCTGCACCTCGTGCAGCGGCCGGATCTCGGCGCCGTGCCCGAGGGCCGCCGGCAGGTAGTTGAACAGCAGCGAACGCTTCGCGTCGAACCGGCAGCCGGCCATCATCCAGTTGCAGTTCGTGCACTTGTCGGCGTCGATGCCGACCGGCACCGGGTTCGCGGTGTGCCCGGAGTGGTTGCAGGCGGCCGCCCACAGCCCGCCGGCGTAGGTGACGTCGTTCCAGTCCTGCTTGTGCACCGGCATGGCCTCGGCCACCCGGTCGTACCACGGCTCGAGGCTGTCGCGGGAGACGGCCGCCGGCCACATCCGCCGGCCGATGCTGCCGTGCCGTTCGAACACGAACCGCGGCGCGCGCGGCAGGGCGGCGAAGTACACCACGCTGCCGCCGCCGACGCAGTTGCCGCCGAGCACGCTCATGCCGTCGCCGGCCACGAAGTCGAACACCCGGGTGTAGGACGACCCGAGCAGGTAGTCGTGGTCGAAGTCCTTGCCCTGCAGCCACGGACCGCGCTCCAGCACGGTGACCCGGGCGCCCCCGGCCGCGAGGTGGTACGCCGCGATCGCGCCGCCGAAGCCGCTGCCGACCACCAGGACGTCGGTGCGTTCGGTGCTGGTCATGCAGGGCTCCCTGATGCGGTGGTGTCCGGGTGGAGGCTGGCCAACTCGCGGCCGTAGGAGTATTCGGGGAACCGCCACAGGCCGTCGGCGTCCGGCTTCGCGAAGCCCATCGCCACCAGGCCCGGGTGGCCGGCCGCGAGCGCGTCCGTGGTGTGCATGTGGGCGGCCACGTCGAAGGCCATGTTGCTGAACAGCGCGAGCAGCACCCAGCCGTCCTTCTCCGGGTGGCCGGGCGTGGTGAGCGCCTGCACCACGGCGACACGGTGCTCGTAGGGCAGCGCGACGAACGGCGGCACCGACCCGTCGAGGTCCAGCCCGTGCTCGGCGGCGTACGTCCCGGCATGCCCGTTCAGTGTCTGCGCCAGGTAGTCCAGGCCCGCGGTCACCCCGGTGGCCGGCATCTGGAGCAACTCGAGCGCGCCCGCGGCGACCGCGCCGCCGCCCGTGGCGACGCCGGCGACCGCCCGGTCGTCCGGCGAACGCTTCTCACCGGGGATGATCGTGTCGGCGAACGCCTCGAGCGTCATCGTCCTGGCATGCTCTTCGTCTGCGGTGCCCGGTTGCACGGCGTTCCTCCTGTCGTCGGCGAGTCGGCGCGCTCCGCACCCCGGGCCCGCCGGCCGGCGGGTCGGCACGGCGACCCCGCATACCGTTCCCGATGCTCGGACCAAGGGTCCGCAAACGGTCCCCCAATAGTCGCGTCCAGGGACCAGCGCGCTGCCCTGTTAAACTATTCCCGGACGCTCTCGACCTTTTCTCGAAATGCCATCGCTTTTTCCTTGGATTTCGCTCGGACGGGTCCGGCGCGTTCTGGCGGCGGCCACGGCACGTCCCCGAACCAACACCTCCGGGCTTGCATTGGGGGGCTTGCATCGCGGGGCCGCCGGCTGTTAGACTGACCATTGAATGAAATACACGTTTCGTGCCATTCCGAGTAAACGTGGGCGCCCGGCGCTGGCGCCTGTACCCGCCTTGACGGCGCAAATTTGCGCGACCTCTCCGCCCACACGGAGGCGCACATGGAAAATGCTATCGAGCTGGCCGTCGGGCGCGTCATCGAGACCATGCGCGAGAATCTCGGCGAGCAGCTCACCGTCGACGACATGGCCCGCACCGCGATGTTCAGCAAGTTCCACTTCTCGCGGTTCTTCCAGCGGGTCACGGGTGTCTCGCCCGGCCGGCTGCTGTCCGCGATGCGGCTGCAGGAGGCGAAGCGGCTTCTGGTCTCCACCACGCTGACCGTCACCGAGATCAGCCACAAGGTCGGGTACACCAGCGTCGGCACGTTCAGCTCACGGTTCAGGAGCAGCGTGGGCGTCTCCCCGACCACCTACCGGCAGTTGCGCGGCTTCACGCAGACGGTCGCCACCGAGCGCCGCCGGGACGCGGCACCGCGGTCCGCGACGCTACGGGGTGAGGTCAGGGCCGCCCAGCCGGACCAGCTCGGCCTCATCTTCGTCGGGCTGTTCGCCGACCCGATCCCGCAGGGTCAGCCGGTGAGCTGCACCGTCCTGCACCGCGCCGGACCGTACCTGCTGGAGAACGTGCCGGACGGCAACTGGTACCTGCTGGCGCACTCGGTCGCCGCCGGCCTGGAGGAGGCGGTCAGCGGCCCGCTGGCCGGTGACCAGACCCTCTGCGTGGGCAGCCACGGACCGCTCAAGATCGGATCCGACACCGCCCTGCGGCACGCCGACGTGCAGCTGCGGCCGGTCCAGTCGCTGGATCCGGCGGTACTGCACGCGCTGGTCCACGTGCGGTCGGTCGCGCTCACCGTCGGCGCGGCCTGACCCGGGTCCGGTTTCCGCTCCGCCGGCCCCGCCCCGGTCCGGTTTCCCCCCGGTCCGGTTTCCCCGCGCCGCCACGGCCCCCAGCCTCATTTGAGACAGCCTCATTTGAGACAGCCTCATTTGAGACCGCCTCATTTGAGACCGCCTCATTTGAGACCGGGGGCCGCCAACCCGGGGGGTCAGGACACGGAGCGCAGCCGCTGCGGCGCGGCGTGCACCGTCATCGGCAGCCCGCCGCGCACCCGCAGCGAGAGCATCGGCTCGGCCACCACGCGCTGGCCGGCCACCCCGCGCAGCCGCAGCTCGCGGGCCACCATGGCCACCACGAAGACGGCCTCCAGCATGCCGAGGCTGTTGCCGACGCAGAACCGCGGGCCGGCGCCGAACGGGATGTAGGCGTACCCCGGGCGGTTGGTGGTGCGCGCCGGGTCGAAGCGGTCCGGATCGAAGCGGTCCGGCGCGTCCCAGAACGCCGGGTGCCGGTGCAGCGTGTACGGGCAGACCATCACGTCGGCGCCGGCCGGCACGTGGTAGCCGCCGACCTCGTCGTCCCGCTGGGCCTGCCGGGTCAGGATCCAGACCGGCGGGTAGAGCCGCATGGCCTCCTGAACCACCATCGCGGTGTACGTCAGCCGCTTCAGGTCCTCGTACACCGGAAGCCGGTCGCCGAGCACCCCGACCGCCTCGGCGTGCAGCCGGTCGGCCACCTCCGGGTACTGGTCGACCAGGTGGAACGTCCAGCTCAGCGTGCTCGCCGTCGTCTCGTGCCCGGCCAGCAGCAGGGTGACCAGCTCGTCCCGCATCCGCACCTCGCCGACCCGGGGGTCGGCCTCCCGGCTGGTCGAGGCGATCAGCCGGGACACCACGTCGTCGCCGTCGCGGGGGTTTGCGGCGCGGTCGGCGACCAGGTGGTCCACGACCCGCTGCAGGTCGGCCCGGGCGTGCCGGAAGCGCCGCTGCTTCGGCAGCGGCAGCCACGTCGGCACCATGCTCAGCGTCACCATCTCGAACATGGCCTGTTCCTGCACGGCCTCGAACGAATGGCCGACGGAGTCGAAGGCGTCAAGGTCGGCGTCGAGCAGGGCGCGGCCGAGCACGCCGAGGGTCAGTCCGGTCATCTCCTCCACCACGTCCACCGGCTGCTGCCCGCGGTGCGCCAGCAGCCTGGCGACCAGCTTTGCCGCCTCATCGGCGACGATGCCGGCCTGCTGGGAGATGCGCTTCTGCTGGAACACCGGCCGGATGATCTTGCGCTGCTCGCGCCACAGCTCGCCCTCGCTGGTCAGCAGGCCGTCGCCGAGCGCCCGCTTGGCCTGCACCAGGCCGATCCCCTTGTGGTAGTTGGCGCTGTTGTCGGCGAGCACGTGCTTGGCGTGCTCGGGGTGGTTGAAGAAGTACAGCACCTTGGGCCCGACGGCCAGCCGCACCGCATCGCCGTACCGCGCCGCGGCCGACGTCATCAGTGCGAGCCGGTCCCCGTTCAGCTTCCGCAGCAGGCCGATCGTCGCCGTGCGCGGGGGCCCGGGCGGCACCCGGCGGGCGGGCGGGAGGGTCATGCCGTCATCTCGCTTCGCTCGGCGTCGATCGGCCGGAGTTGGCCGTGGAAGAACATCAGCGCGTCCTGGTAGCCCGACCGGCCCAGGGACAGCACCCTGCCGATGAAGATGGTGTGGTCGCCGCCCTCGTAGCTGCGCCACAGTTCGCACTCGAAGCGGGCCACCGAGCCGGCGATCAGCGGCGTGCCGGTCACCCGGCCGGGCACCCAGTCGATGTCGTCGAACTGGGCCTGCCCGGACGGCCGCCAGCGGTCCGCGAAGTGCCGCGCCACCTTCTCCTGGTGGGCGCCCAGCACCGACACCCCGAAACATCCGGTGGTGGTGAGGGCCTCGTGCATCACGGCGCCGCGGTCGACGCAGATCAGCACCAGCGGCGGGTCGAGCGAGACCGAGGTGAAGGAGTTCGCGGTCATGCCGTGCGGGGTGCCGCCGCCGACGGTCACCACGGTCACCCCGGTCGGGAAGGCCCCGAACACCCGCCGCAGCATCTTCGGGTCGTACGACTCGGCCCCCGGACCGCACTCGTTGCTCATGTCTCGACTCCGGCTCGCTCCGCGCCCGCAGCAGGCTCGTTCGTCGCTGCGATGTTCACCCGCACGTCGTCTTCGGTCATGCCACCCTCCGGGACTGGGTGTACGGGGCCAGCGCCCTGGCCAGCGGCTCCGGTACCAGGGCGGGCACCGTGCGGGTGTTCGGCCCCCGCATGCACGCCACCCGCTGCCGGCCCCGGGCGATGAGCGTCTCGCCGCCGCCCGGGTCCAACCGGATGTAGTCGAAGCTGAACTCGACCTGGGTCTGCGCCAGATCGACCAGCCGCATCCGGATCGACAGCTCGTCGAACGCGGTGATCTCGGCGAAGAACTCGCAGTCCACCTTCAGCGTGAACAGCTTCAGGTCGTCCTGCAGGTCGGCCAGCACGTCCGGCGCCTTCAGCTTGAGGAACATCTCCCGGCAGCGCCCCTGCCAGCGCAGGTAGTTCACGTAGTAGACGTTGCCGACGATGTTGGTCTCTTCGAAGCCGACCGTGTGCTGGTACTCGAAGTAGTTCTGCTCCATGGTCTACGACCGCCCATCGGTGAGCACTGCGAACACCACGGGGTCCTCGATGCCCCGCAGGGTCGTGGCCAGCGTCGCGATCCGCACCGAGCCGGAGGCGAAGACCGTCCACGCGTCCCGCTGTGCCGGGGTAAGGGTGAGGGGCGCGTCCGGGACGAGGCCGGCCTTCGCCAGAGACTCCGCGGCGGCCCACACCCGGGTGCCCGCGGTGTCGGCGTCCTCGCCCAGTTCGCCGGCGACCAGGGCGGCCAGCGGCGCGTGCGCCCCGAGCAGCCCCTGCCAGTCCTCGGCGGACCGGGTGGCCACCGCCTCGACGTCGCAGCCGACGATGCCCGGCGCCGCGACGCAGAGGGTCACCCCGGCACCGTGCGAGGCCGAGATCGAGCGGTCCCCGTCGGTCTCCGGCCGGCCGTCCGGCCGGTACCGGACCTCGACGCCGTGGCCGAACGCGCGCCCGGCGGCCACCGCGGTCACCGCCCGGCGCTCGTCCACGCTCTGCGGCTCCTCCGCACCGTGCGGCTCGACCGCGACGGCCACCTGCGCGCCGACCAGGTCGCCCAGTGCCCGTTCCAGGTAGGACCCGAGCAGCGGCGCCACCCACGGCCCACGGCCGTCCTTCTTGCGCACCGCCTGCAGGCGCAGGCCGTCCCACCGCTCGACGACCTCACCGGCCGCGGTACGCACCGCGATGTCGTAGATGTAGGTGTCGCCGTCGCGGGACCGCTCGGTGGCGGTGTAGCGCAGCTCGTCCCACCCTGCCAGCCGGCCGCCGCCGGGGTGCACCCGCTCGATGCCGGCCGGCAGCAGCGTGCCGTCCGGCACGCACACCTGGTTGCCGTGCATCAGCGCATCCCGCATGCCGGGGTCGCCGAGCAGCAGCTCACCCGGCAGGAAGCCGGCGAACCAGTCGGGAGCCTCCACCACCGCCACGTCGGCGTCGACGTGCCGGGCGGCCGCCCGGTGGTAGCGGCGCAGCCGCTGGAACCGCCGGCCCTGGAACAGGGTGTCGCCGTACAGGTCCGCGGCCGGGTCGAGCGGCACGGCCGGCACTCCGTCGCCGGCCTGGTCGGGCGGGCCGTCCGCCGGGGCGGCGTCGGTGAACCGCAGCCGGGCCCGGAAGTGCTCCGCGGCGTACCCCGTCTCCGCGCTGCGGATGGCCACCTCCACGGTGTCGTCGTCGGTGACGACCGCGGCCACCCGGACCGCCGTGCTGCCGTCCGGCGGCACCACGATGGGCCGCAGGAACTCCGCCTCCTCGATCACCGGCGCGCCCGACCATCCGGTGGCCGCGGTGGCCACCTGCGCCATCGCCTCCATCCCGAACACCGCGGGGAACAGCAGGTTGCCGTCCAGCAGGTGGTCGGCCAGGTACCGGTCGCTGCCGGCCGACAGCTCCACCTCGGTGACCAGCTCGACGCCGTGGTACCGGATCAGCGGCCGCTCCACGAAGCGCAGCAGCGGCAGCGGCGGCAGGTCGTAGCGCACCGTGTCGATGCCCTCGGTGCGCCCGCTGATCACGACCACGGTCGGCGCGTCGGGATCGGCGACCAGCCGCCGCATGATCTGCACGCCCTGGTCGGGGCTGATCGGGGTGACGCCGTCGCGGCTCAGCGACTCGACCACGGACAGCCGCTCGCCCATGCCCACGCCGGACCAGACCGACCACTCCATGCACAGGCTGCGGCACTGCGGGTGGCGCTCGCCGAACTCAGTGGTCAGGTCCGCGAGCCACTCGTTCGCGGTGGCGTAGTGCGCCTCGCCGCGCAGCCCGGCCCGGCCGATGATGCTGCCGAACGTGACGAGCAGCCGCAGCCGGTCCTGATCGACCGCGTCCAGCACCGCACGCAAGCCGTCGATCTTGGGCGCGAAGGTACGCCGGAACGCGGCCATGTCCAGGCCGGTCAGCCCGCCCGGCTCGTTCCGGCCGGCGCCGTGCAGCACCGCGGTGACCGGGCCGAGCGCATCGACCACCTCGGCGACCGCGCGCCGCACCTGGTCGGCGTCGGTGACGTCGGCCCGCGCGTACCGCACGGTCACGCCGCTGTCCGCCATCCGCTGCAGGTTCGCGGCCAGCTCGGTGTCCTCGGCCGGGTCGGACCGCCCGAGCACGGCCAGCCTGGCCCCGCTGTCGGTGGCCACGGCGAGCGCGCACTCGGCGGTGATGCCCTTGCCGCCGCCGGTCACCAGCAGCACGTCGGTGCTGTCCAGCGGGTGCTCGGTCCGGGCCGGCCGCACCGGCATGGCCCGCAGCGTGGGCACCCGCCGCGCCCCCTGCTCGTCGTAGTGCACCTCGGCGTAGCGCACCGTCGCGGCGACCTCGGCCACCACCCGGCCGACCGCCTCGGCCGCCGCCGGCACGTGCACGATCGTCACGCGCAGGTGCGGCGCCTCCAGTTGCAGCGTCTTGGCCAGGCCGGCGGCTCCGCGGCCGTGCTGGACCAGCACGAAGCGGGTACCGGGCGCGCTGGCGGCGGCCGCCTGCGCCCCACGCAGCGCCAGTTCCAGGTGCTCCTCGGTGCACTCCTCGGGCAGGCACACCAGCACCCCTCCGCCGACGCTCGCGCCCTCCAGCGCGCGGCGCAGCGGCTCGGCCAGCGGGTGGTCGCCGGTCGCGTACACCTGCCACGGCGCGGCCGCCTCCGGTGCGGCGGCCGCCGGCAGCGGCAGCTCGTCCAGGTCGAGGACGAACGGCCGGGCCCACGCCGCCGCGCCGGCCACCACCGCGGCGGCCTCGGTGTCCGCGGCGGTGGCGGTCTCGGTCAGCTCCTCCAGCGCCTCGGCCAGCTCCAGCAGGGTGGCCGTGGCGAAGTTCGTCGGCGCGCTCGCCACCGGGATGCCGAGCTGCTGGGCGGCCTGGTTCATCACCTGGCCGACGGTGATCGAGCTCAGGTGCAGGTTGTCCAGCAGCCGGCTGTCCGGCCGGACCATGTCCACCGGCAGCTCGGCACGCTCGGCCACCAGGCGGCGCAGCAGGTCCAGCGTCGACTCCCCCGCCGGCGCGTCCGATGCGCCGGTAGCCGGTGCGGCGGTCCCCGCGCCGGTGCCGTCGGCCGCCGGCTGCCCCGCCGCGGTCGCCGGGGTCGCCGGGCTCGCCGAGGTGCCGACGGACCGCCCGGCCCCACCGCTGGTCTGCACCTGCGGCGCCGCCTCGCACGGGCTGGCGAAGAACCTGAACTCGGCGCCGACCTGCAGCGGCCGGATCAGCCGGCCGTGGAACAGCGCCTCGTGGAAGACCGGGACGCCGACCGCGTACGCCGCGCCGACGACCCGCAGCAGCCCGGCCAGCGACTCGTCGTCGGTGTCCAGCGCGACCGCCGGCACGTCGGTGATGGCCGCCGCCAGCCCGGTGAGCACCCGGCCGGGGCCGACCTCGACGAACAGGTCGACGTCCTCCGACGCCGCCGTCACCGCCTGGGCGAACAGCACCGGGTCGGTGATCTGCCGGTGCAGCAGCGCCGGGATGTCGACCCCCGGCGGCAGCGCCTGCCCGGTGACGGTGGAGATGATCTGCCGCTCGACCCGGCCGAACTCCACACCGGCCAGCCGCTCACCGAACGCGTCGGCGGCCGGGGCCACCAGCGGGGAATGGAAGGCGTGCGAGACCCGGATCGGGGTCCAGGCAAGGCCGGCCCCCGCCGCCTTGCGGCCGAGCGCGTCGAGCGCTTCCACCGACCCGGCCACCACGGTCTGGTTCGGCCCGTTGTACGCGGCGATCACGACCGGCAGGTCGCCCACCAGGTTGGACACCGTCTCCGGCGTCGCGCCGACGCTGGCCATGGTGCCCGAGGAGCTGTGCTCGGTCATGGTCCGGCCGCGGTCGCCGGCCACCCGCAGCACGGTCTCCTCGTCCACCGCGCTTGCCCAGTGCAGCGCCGAGATCTCGCCGAGGCTGTGCCCCACCGCGACGGTCGCCTCGACGCCGAGTGCGGACAGGGCGTGCAGGCCGGCGATCGACCCGGTCACGATGCGCGGCTGGGCGACCGCGGTCGCCACCATGTCGCAGTCGATGCACAGCGCGGCCTTGGTGTACACCTCGTCCACCTCGGCGAAACGCCGGCGCAGCGCTCCGCCGCTGACCCCGCGGCCCGAGCCCTGACCCGGGAAGAGGTAGCCGATCGTGGCCGACCCGCTGGCGTGGCCGAGGAAGGCGCGACCGTCCGCGGCGAACAGCCGGGTCTCGCCCGCGTCCAGGACGTCCAGCACGTACCGCAGCCGCCGCTCGGCGTCCTCCGGCGAGGAGACCACCACCGCGGCCCGGTACGGCCGGTCGCGCAGCTCGCTCACCAGGGTGGCGGCCAGGTCCCCGAGCTGGGCGTAGGCCAGCGCGGGGACGAAGTCGACCAGCCGGGCCAGCCGCTCGCGCAGCGCCTGCGGCGAGTCGCCGTCGAGGAGCAGCAGTTCCACGTCCTGCCGCGACGAGGCCAGCGACCGGGTGCGCGCGTCGAGCGAGGTGCGCCGCCGCTGGCCGGTCTTCTCCAGCACGACGTGGGCGTTGATGCCGCCGAAGCCCATGCCGGTGACGCCGGCCCGCACCGGCGCCTCAGCCGGCCACGCCTCGGCCTTGGGCAGCACCCGCAGCGGCGCCGCCTCCTGGGTCAGCACCTCGTGCGGGTCGACGCAGCCGACGGTGGGCGGCAGCACCTGGTGGTGCACCGCCATCGTCGCCTTGATCAGGCCGGCCACCCCCGCCGCGGCCTTGGTGTGGCCGATCATCGCCTTGATCGAGCCGACGGCGGCCGGCGCGGCGATGGGATCGGCCGCGGCCCGCTCCTGCGACAGCGCGATGAGCTCGGTCTCGTCGCCGGCGGCGGTGCCGGTGGCGTGCCCCTCGAACAGTGCCACCGTGTCGATGCCGAAGCCGGCCCGCTCGTACGCCCGCTGCAACGCCAGCCGGTAGCCGCCGACCTCCGGCCGGGTGAGCCCGCCGCCGCCGTCGGAGGAGATGCCCCAGCCGGCGACGGTTGCGTAGACCCGGCGCTGCCGGGCGTCCTCCTCGCGCATCAGCACGACCATGCCGCAGCCCTCACCGGGCCAGAAGCCGTTGGAGTCGCGGTCGTAGACCCGCATCTCCCGCTTGGCCAGGGCGCCGGTCTTGGCGAAGCCGACGATCTCGAACGGGTCGATGGACAGGTCCACCCCGCCGGCGACCGCCACGTCGAGGTCGCCTTCGGACAGCGCCTTGCAGGCCGTGACCACCGACAGCAGCGAGGACGAGCACGCGCCGTCCACGGTGTAGCCGCCGCCGTTGAGGTCGAAGTAGTTGCAGATCCGGCCGGCGATGGTGTTGGCCAGGCCGCCGGCGAGGGTGTCCTCGTCGATGGCCGGGAACGGCCTCTTGTACGTGGCCTCGAGGTCGTCGAGGAACGCCGCCAGCCGGTCGCCCTCCCAGCCCTGGGCGGCCAGCGCCGCGCCCACCGTGCGGCGCACGTACGGCCACCGCAGCCGCATCAGGTTGGCCCGGGAGAACTCGCCGGTGAGGGTGTTGCCCACCACCACGCCGGTCCGCTCGCGGGGCAGCCCCTCGGCCCTGGCGAAGCCCGCGTCGGCCAGCGCCAGCGCCGCCGTGTCGAGCGCCAGCCAGTGCGTGAGGTCGGTGGAGCGGTACGTGCTGCCGGCGATCTTGTACCCCACCCGGTCGAACTCGTAGCCCTCGATGACCGCGGCGTTGCGGGCGTAGAACCGGTCCGGGGCGTCCGGGTCGGCGTCCCAGTAGTCCGCCAGCCGCATCCGTTCGTCGGGCAGCCGGCGGAAGGCGCGGCGGCCGGCGACGACGTTCTCCCACAGCTCTCTCGGCGAAGTGGCGTCCGGGTACCGGCATGCCATGCCGACGATGGCGATCTTGGTCATGCTGCCACGGCCTCGTCTTTCGTGTCCGGAGCGCCCGTACCGGCCGGGACGGCGGTGGCAACGGTCGCGCCTGGCTGCTGGGTCCCGACCTGCCCGTTCCGCTTGCGCTGCCAGTGCAGCGCCCACAGGAACCCGCCGCGGACGGCGCAGACGAGCGCGGTACCGAAGAAGATCCCGTACGCGATGTGGGCGGCGGTAAGGGCGCCGTAGGCGAGGGCGACGCCGCCGCCGAAGGCGAACTGGGACACCGGCTTGGACGGGCTGGTGCCCGGGTCGGTGATCATGTAGTTCGTGAACAGCACGAACGCCACGCCGGTCATGACGGCCAGCGCACCGGGTATCGAGGTGCCGAAGATCAGGCCGCGGGCGACCGCTTGGACGGCGAAGACGCCCACCCAGCCGAGGATCAGCCACATCCGGTTGGTCAGCTTGGCGTTGATCATGGTGCCGCCGACGATGATCAGGACGGGGATGATCCAGTCCAGCGGGCCGCTCACGCGCTCGGTGAAGTGGTAAGGCGGCGCGATGCTGGCCCACGGGTAGACCCACAGGATGGTCGCGATGCCGAAGTTCGACGGGTTCATGAAGTGCCGCAGCCGGCCCTTCACCGGCGCGCGCAGCACCCACTTGGCGCCGACCGCGACGCTGACCCCGACCATCATGACCAGCACCCGGTCGTTGACGTAGGTCAGCATGTTGACCGCGAGGCTGGTGATGTGCGCAGGCAGCAGGAACTCCATGAAGCCCTTCGGGCCGCCGCCCAGGAAGCGCGGCCGGCGGTGCTCGGCGAAGGCCCCGATGGCCTCCAGCACGGTCTCGACGGTGTAGCCCGTGGCGAGTGCGAAGAACGGCCACAGCCACGGCTGCTCGAACCCGAGCAGCCAGTAGCCGACGAAGTTGAAGATGCTGATCGAGATCGCGAAGCGGCGCAGGGCCTTGCTGACCCTGGGGTCGTGACGCGGCGGGCTGGTCTTGGTCTCGGCCATGTCCGTCACCTCTCGTGGGCCTGAGAGCCGAGCTGAATGCTGTGCCAGCCCGGGGTGAGCTGAAGGTCGGTTTCGTGCACCTGTCCGGTGATGTCCCGCCACTGCAGGTGCGTCTGCACCGGCCCGGTCACGTTGTCGCCGAGACCGATGTGCACCTCCTGGCTGCGCTTGCCCGCGTGCCCGCTGCCGCCGTCCACCCGCTGGATGAACTTCCGGCCGTTGGGCAGCGTCACCGTCACCTCGGCGCCGATCACCGGCGTGCCGGGAGCGGGGAAGGTGCCGGCCACCGGGGTGGCGTCGCGGGTCAGCCGCAGGCCCAGGAAGGCGCCCGGGTTCGGGCTGTCGTTGTGGTAGAAGATCGGCGCGTCCCACTGCCGGGCCACCGCGAAGTCGAGCAGCCCGTCGCCCTCCGCGTCACCCGTGGCGATGCCGCGGGTCGGCACCGGGACGGCCAGGCCCAGCTTGTCGGACAGGTTGACGTACCGCCCGTTGTCGGCCTTGACGAAGAACGCGAGCGTCTGCTTGCCCGCCACGTCGTCGCCGTCGTCCACGCGCGGCCACCACAGCGCGTTCGCCGTCACGTCGTCGTTGGACGTGGCCAGCTCCTGCAGCTGCGGCCACCGGTTGGTCTCGCCCTTGACGAACCCGGTCGCCTGGGCGATCTGGTTGTTGCCGCCGTTGTTGAAGTCGTCGATCTTCACGTCCCAGCCCCAGCCGGACCAGGCCACGTTCATCGGCGCGCTCTTGTCCTTGAACGGCGCCCGGCCGTCCGCCAGCTGGTAGCGCAGGTCAGTCTGGTCGCGCGCGGTGCAGATGAACGCGAAGTGGCTCTCCTCGATGCCGAACGAGGTGGTGATGTTGCTGACGTACATGTCGTACAGCCCGTCGCCGTTCAGGTCGCCGAAGTCCACTCCCATGCCCTTGAACGAGTCGTGGCCGAGCACCTTGGACTTCGGCACCAGCGGCGTGCGGATGGCCTCCACAAGGGAGAACTGGATGTGCCCCGGGGAGGAGTGGTTGTACAGCAGCCGGTCCGGGCCGAAGTCGTTGGCGATGTACAGTTCGGGGAGCTGGTCGCCGTCGATGTCGGTGGCGCTGGAGCCGAGCGTCCAGCCGCGGGAGACCGCCTCCGGCAGCGCGTCGTCCACCTTGTCATAACGCACGGTCGGGTGGTCGCCGCCGGTCGCGCCCAGCCAGCGGAAGATGTGGTCGTCGCCGCCGTTCAGCGCGTTGGACAGCGAGCGGTTCATGGTGACGCCGTTGTTCCGGCTGTCGTCGAGCACCGGGCCGTCCGGGAAGTAGTTGCCGATGTAGATGTCCGGGTGCCCGTCGCCGTCGAAGTCGCCGACGGTGGCCGAGTTGGAGTTCCACAGCGCGCCGGTGTACCTGGGGCCGGTCGCGTTCGGCACCAGCTCGGTCGGCTGGTACGCGGCGTTGCTCAGCCCGGTGGCGTTCGCCCTGGCCAGGAACACGATCGGGGTGCGGCCCCAGAAGTAGACCAGCAGGTCGATCCGGCCGTCCTCGTTGTAGTCACCGGGGACGCAGCCCATCGGCGCCATCGTGTCGCTCATCGGCAGCGACCCGTAGGTCAGCGCGAACGGCGCGTACCGCGTCGACGCCCGCGGCGTGGGAGCCGGCGTCACCACGACGCGGTCGCTGCGGGTGTCCACGATGCACAGGTCGTTGGGCAGGCCGTCGCCGTCGAGATCGTTGATCGCGATCCCGGCGCCGACCGAGGAGATCCAGGCGGCGATGTGCTCGTACTTCTGGTTGACCTTCCGCACGGTGTGCTGCGGCAGGCCGGGAGGCATCGCGATCTGCATCGGCGTGAACCTGAACGTCGACGCCATGTTGTCCACCTCGGCGGCCGACGTGGTCGGTGGGCGGGCGATCAGGAAGACGCTCGCGACCAGCGCGAGGGCCACGAGCCCGGGCAGCTGCCTGCGCAGCCAGCCAAGTGTTGCGGACACGTACTAACACCTCCCAAGAGAGACAAACTCGTTGGCGATGCGCCGGCGCCACACCTCATAGGCGGGCAGGTCGCCCTGCACGGCCTGGTCCGGGCGGACCGAGGTGGAGATCTGCGCCGCCTCCTCCGGCGTCGCACCGCAGAACACCTGCGTCGCCACCGCCGTGTGCGGCACCACGAGGTCGGCCCGCACCCGGGCGTCGGCCGCGAACGCGCATGCCTGCGCGACGTAGGGGCGGTGGGTGCCGGCCAGCTCCCGGAACAGCCGCAGCTCGTCCTCGTCGACGCCGCCGGCGTAGGTCGCGGCCAGCCCGGCGCCGCTGTACAGGTCGGAGCGCCGATCCCCGGGGAAGCCGTCGATCATCGTCGCGACGCGCTGGGGGTCGGTGCCGCCGATGAACCACAGCGCGCGCCCGATGCCCTGGTCGATGGCCCGGTTGGCGTACCACCGCTGGTTGTCCGGCGGCCACGGGAAGTCGGGCTCCTGGTACTGCTCGGTCACGTACCGCCTGGTGTGGAAGTACGCCTGGTGGAAGCCGTAGCCGTCCAGGATCAGCCAGCGCAGCAGCGGGTCGGTGTCGGTGCTCTTCGGCCACCGGAACCTCGGCAGCCGGGCCATGGCCCAGCCGATGCCGACGTAGACCATGTAGATGTGCGCATCGCCGCGCCCGGCCAGGAACCGGGCGACGTGGCGCCGGTTGCCGAACGGCAGCCCGTCCCGGACCGCGAACGCCATCCCGGCGCCCTCGTAGGCGAAGCCGCGGAACGGCGCCGGAACGCTCTCCAGCGGCGTCTCGGCATCCGCCGGCGAACGCGCCTCGGCGGCGTAGGCGTAGCCGGTGAGAAATGTGCGGCCGACGGTCTCCAGCAATTCACGGGCGGCCGGGCTCTTCTCGTGGAAGCCGCGCACGTCGAGCCTGGTGGCCGAGTCGTTCGGGGTCAAGACACGGCGCCTGAGCGCTCCCCAGACATTGGTCAACTTGCCCTCCAAGGGTCGCCCTGACCCGCCGTGCCAGAGTGATACGGGCCTAGAGTGATACTGGCCTAGAGTGATACTGGACAAATGGTCGCAGTCGACCGCTACTTTGGCATCTTCCAAGATGCTTACTCGCACACAGTCCGTAACGATTTTCGAACTAGTCGGTGTGATCGTTTATCGGCCCTGTCTATCGGCCCTGTCTATCGGCCCTGTCGAAATAGCATTCGAGAACAAAGTGGGGTCCCCGCGGGAGGGCGCGGGGACGCGGCTACGAGTGCGGCCGGCGAGGGGTGGGATCAGCTCACGGCACGGTCTGCGGCGAGGAGGAAATGCGCGCGCACCTGGCGGCGCCACAGCTCGTACTGCGGCACCGGGCCGGAGGATTCGGGGCCGGCGGTGAAGTCGTCGGCCAGCGCGACGGCGGCCTCGACCGACAGGTCGGCGATTGCCCTGGTGGCGGTTTCGGTGTGCGGCGGCACGAAGCCGGAGTAGGTACGCGCCTTGGCCGCGAACACCGAGCCCTGGGCCAGGTCGGGCCGGTGCCCGCCGGCCCCGCGGCGCAGCGCTGCCAGCCCGTCGGCGTCGCAGCCGCCCGCGAACGTCGCGGCCAGCCCGACGCCGCTCCACAGGTCCGGCTGCCGGTGCCCGGGGAACCGGCCCACCGCGGCGGCGACGTCCAGCGGCTGCCCGCCGTGGATGAACCACAGCGCCCGGCCGATGCCCTGGTCCACCGCCCGCGGGAAGTACTCCGGCGAACCCTGCCACGGGTACGGCGCCGGCACCTGCTGCTGCTCCACCCAGCGCCTGGTGTGGAAGTAGGCGAGGTCGAAGCCGTAGCCATCGACGGCCAACCAGCTCATCGTCGGGTAGTACGGCGACCCGCTCAGGTCCGGCATGATCTTCTTCCACAGCGGCCGCGGCAACCGCGCCATGGCGAAGCCGATGCCGATGTAGGTGAGGAATATGTGCGGCTGGCCCGACCCGAGCAGCAGGTCGCGGGTGCGGTGGCCGCGGCGCAGACCCATCGCGTCGAGAATGGTGAAGGCCATCGTCGTGCCTTCGTATGCGAAGCCGCGCAGTTCCGGCTCCACCATGGCGAGCCGCCGCTCGACCTCCCACTGGTCGCGCGCGTCGATGCCCCACTCGAATCCGCAGATCACCGCGTGCGGGACCGCTTCGAGCCGGCGGGTCGCCGCCGACGGCGTAACCGGGAAGCCGCGCCGGCCGAAGGTCACCTCGGCCAGCGACGGCGTCAACAGCAGTCTGCGTAACGAACCGAGCGCGGTCGGCACATCCTCACCAGCCTTCGCCGGACAGTGGCGGTCACGCCATTGTCAGACAGGCCGACCGTCGGTCGCTTCTCCCGCCATGCGCTCGCCGCGAGGCGACAGCGAGTGAGCATCGCAGGGCCGCCCCGCGGGCCACGGTCGCATACGGCGGGAACCGCGGCCCGAGGAGCGGAGCGAGCGCGGAGCCGAACAGTAGGACACCGCTGCGGTCACCCTGGTCAGGCGCCCTGGTCAGGCGGCGTGGTCAGGCGGCGCGGTCAGGCGGCGCGGTCGGCGCTCTGGTGAGGCGGCCGGGTCAGGCGGCCAGTAGGGCAGGTTCCGGCGCGGTCGCGCGACGCCTGCCGCGGTCCAGTTCCACCACGCCGGCCAGGCGGGCGGAGAGCACGTCGTCGACGATCGACGTGGTGTGCTCGCCGCGGGCGAACACCGGATCGGAGATCAGCTCGGCGCAGAACTCCGCCGTCGTGTGCACGCCGGGCCCGGAGATCCGGAACTCCGCCAGCGCACGCCGCATCCGGTCCAGCGCCTGGGACCGGTCCGGCGCCCAGACGACGAGCTTGGCCAGCAGGGAGTCGTAGTCGGCGGGCACCCGGTAGCCGGGGAAGCCGTGGGTGTCCACCCGGACGAACGCGCCACCGGGCGGCACGAACTCCTCGAGCAGCCCGGGCGACGGCGCGAACCCGCGGTCGGCGTTCTCGACGTTGATCCGGCACTCCACCACCGCGCCCCGCGGTTGCACGTCCCGCTGCTGCAGGCCAAGCCGCTCGCCGGCCGCGATGCGGATCTGCTCCTGGACCAGGTCCACCCCGGTGGCCATCTCGGTGACCGGGTGCTCGACCTGGATCCGGCAGTTGACCTCCATGAAGTAGAACCGGCCGAGGTCGTCGAGGAGGAACTCGAACGTGCCGGCGCCGACGTAGCCGGCGGCCCGGGCGCCGCGCACCGCCGCCTCGCCCATCGCCTCGCGGACGTGGTCGGGCAGGCCGGGCGCCGGGGTCTCCTCCACCAGCTTCTGGTGCCGGCGCTGCGCGGAGCAGTCCCGCTCGCCGAGCTGGATCACCGACCCGTGCGTGTCGGCGAGGATCTGGATCTCGACGTGCCGGGCCCGGTCGAGGTAGCGCTCCACGTAGACCCGGCTGTCGCCGAACAGCGCCTGCGCCGCGGCCCTGGTCTCGCGGTACGCGCGGGAGAACTCCGCCTCGTCGCGGACCACGGACATGCCGCGCCCACCGCCGCCGGCGGCCGCCTTGATGATCACCGGCAGGCCGATCTCGTCCACCACGGCCTTCGCCTCGTCCACCGTGCGCAGCGGCCGCAGGCTGCCCGGCAGCATGGGCACCCCGGCCTCCGCCATCAGCGTCCGGGCGGCCACCTTGTCGCCGAGCCGGGCGATTACGTCGGCCGGCGGGCCGATGAGGGTGATCCCGGCGGCGGCGCAGGCCTCGGCGAAGTACGGGTCCTCGGACAGGAACCCGTAGCCGGGGTGGATGGCGTCCGCGCCGCTGCGCCGGGCGGACTCGATGATGGCCGGCATGCTGAGGTAGCTGCGCTTGGCCGGCCCGGGCCCGATCCGGACGGATTCGTCGGCGTACCTGACGACGGCCGAGTCCTGGTCCACGGTGGAGTACACGGCCACCGTGGGGATGCCGAGCTCCCGGCACGCGCGGGCCACCCGCAGCGCGATCTCTCCCCGGTTGGCGATCAGAATCTTGCGGAACAATTCGCACCTGCTCTCTCAGCCGTCGGCCGGTTCGACCGCGAACAGCTTCTCGCCGTACTCCACGGTGGCGCCGTCCGGCACCAGCACCTCGACCACGCGTCCGGCCACGTCGGCCTCGACCGCGATCATCAGCTTCATGGCCTCGACGATGCCGACCTGCTGGCCGGCCTCGATGACGTCACCCACCGCGACGAAGGGGTCGGCGCCGGGCGACGGGGCGTGGTAGAACACGCCGACCATCTGGGCCGTGACGTACCGCTCGGTCGAACTGCCGACGGTGCGTGCGGGCTCGGCGGCGGCCGCCGCAACGGCCACCGCGGCCCCGGCGGCCGGGGGCACCTCCGGCCACTCCAGCTCGATCTCGACCTGGTCCGCCCTGATCCGCAGCGACTTCGGGGCCCGGTCGAGCCCGGCCAGCAGCTCCAGCGTGCTCTCCTGGAGCCGCTTCAGTACGTCGGCGGTCTCCGCGTCGCTCGGCGGGTCGTCGGTGACGAAGAGCCGAGGGGCGTCACCTGTCATCATTTCCAGTCCTCCTTCGTGGACACCAGATCGGCTCCGAATCGCCGGAACCTGTCGTGGCGCGAGGCCACCAACTGCCCGGGCTCGGCCGCGGACAGCTCCCGCAGCGTGGTCACCAGCGCGTCGTGCACGAGTTCGGCGGCCAGCACGTGGTCGCTCTGCGTGCCGCCGGGCGGCTCCGGGACGACCCCGTCCACGATGCCCTCGGCCAGCAGCTGCCGGGCGTCCAGGTGCAGGGCCTCGGCCGCCCGCGGCGCCGCGGCGGGGTCGTTCCACAGGATCGCGGCGCAGCCCTCGGGGCTGATCACCGAGTACGTCCCGTTGGCGCAGACGAACACCCGGTCGGCGACCGCCAGGGCCAGCGCGCCGCCGCTGCCGCCCTCGCCGGAGATCACCGTGATGACCGGCACCGTCAGCCCCGACATCAGCCGGATGAGCTCGGCGATGGCGATGGACTGCCCCTGCTCCTCGGCCTGCACGCCGGGGTAGGCGCCTGGCGTGTCGACGAACGTGATCACCGGCAGGCCGAGCTTGGCGGCCAGCCGGGCCAGCCGGGCGGCCTTGCGGTACCCCGACGGCATGGGCATCCCGTAGTTGCGCGCGGTCAGCTCCGCGGGGGTGTGGCCCTTCTGGTGGCCGAGCACCACGACCGGGGTGCCCGACAGCCTGGCCAGGCCGCCGACGATGGCCGCCGAGTCGCCCCCGACCCGGTCCCCGCGCAGCTCCTCGAACTCGTCGAACACCCGGCTCAGGTAGTCCAGGGTGGTCGGCCGGTCGAGGTTGCGGGCGCGCTGCACCGCCTCCCACGCCGGCACCTCGGGGAGCTGGGCCGGGTCGGTGATCACCACGTCGGCGGCGGGGGACGCGGTGTCCCCGCCGCGGCGGGTACCGACCGACAGCAGCCTGCCCAGCGCCTGCCGGAGGCCGTGCCGCGGGTGGATGGCGTCGATCAGGCCCTGGCTCAGCAGCAGCTCCGCGGTCTGGAAGCCGGCGGGCAGGGTCTGCCGGATCGTCTGGGCGATCACCCGCGGGCCGGCGAAGCCCAGCCGCGCGCCCGGCTCGGCCACGATGACGTCGGACAGTGTCGCGAACGACGCGGCGACCCCGCCGTAGGTCGGGTCGGTGATCAGCGAGATCGTCAGGATGCCGGCCTCGTCGAGCTGGCGCAGCGCCTGGGAGGTCTTGGCCATCTGCATCAGCGCGAGCGCGCCCTCCTGCATGCGGGCCCCACCGGAGGCCGTCACCAGCAGCAGCGGGGTGCGCTTGACCAGCGCCGTCTCGGCGGCGAGGGTGATGAGCTCGCCGACCGCGGCGCCCAGGCTGCCCCCCATGAATCGGAAGTCCATGACCGCGGCGATGACCGGGTTGCCCTCGATGCGGCCGCTGGCCACCAGCACGCCCTCGGACAGGCCGGTGGCGAGTCGTACCTTGCGCCACCGGTCCGGGTAGGGCCTGGAGTCCACGAACCGCAGCGGGTCGCCGACCCGGACGGTGACGTCGAACGGCTCCACCGACCCGTCGTCGAGGAGCTGCGCGAGCCGCTCGGGGGCGGTCAGCCGGTGGTGGTTGCCGCAGTCCGGGCACACCTTGAGGTTGTCCGCCAGGCGCTTGCCGTGGATGATCTGGCGGCAGCCTGGGCAGACGACCCATTCGGCGGTCTCGATGATCGGCGGGCTGAGGGTCTCGGTCACGGTGGGGCTCCCTGCTCGGATTGCCTCGGGACCGGCGGACGATGCGACGGCATGCCGGTGAGGGTCCCGATCTCCGGTGCTGGCTGGCTGTTCGATCTCGGCTGAACTGTGGAACAGCCACCGTGAAACGTTTCACCGGCGCCGCCCGACCACACCTGGGCGGCCGCAGAGCGCACGGCTGAAGATGGTGCGCCGCTCGAGGATCGCTCGAGGAGCCCTCGAGCCGTCAGGTCCGACCCTCCGTGGCCTCCTTGGCCCGCAGCAGGGTGGCCAGGCAGTTGCGCTGCAGCGCATGCCGGATCGTCTCGCCGGTCCGTTGGATGGCGGCGCGCTGGGCGAGCACGTCGCCGGGCCCGTCCGGGCGGAGCAGCACCGTGTTGTGCGCCGTCACCGTGACCCCGTCGTCGGTGCGGTGCAGCCGCCACTCCCCGACGTGCGCCGACATGATCTGCGGCGGCCGGATCTGCTTGTACCTGATGCTGTGGTACGGGAAGCAGACCCGTACCAGGCTGGTGGTGGTCAGCGGCTCACCCGGCGCGCCCGTCTCCATCTCGAGGGTCTGCACGTTCGGCACGGCCTCGTCCAGGATCAGCCGCGAGACATGCGGCAGCCGGCGCGGCCACTCGTGCACCCGGTAGAGGAAGTCGTACACGGCCTCCGGCTCGGCGCCGATGGTCACCGAGTCGTCGAAGGAGTGCACCAGCATCGACAGCCGGTCCCCGAACTCGGCGGTGCTCTTGAGCGCGGCCAGCTCGGCCGTGCTGTTGCGGTCCACCGCCTGCTTGATCAGCGCGATGTTGACCGGGTCGTCGCCGACGGCACGGAACTCGTGCAGCAGCACGACGGAGGTCACGTTGCCGGGCAGCGGCACGAAGACCCACTCGCCGGCCAGCGACGCCACCGGTGGCGACGGGGCCTCGTGCCGGAAGCGGATCCGCAGGCCGTCGTGGTCCAGGGAGCGCAGGGAGGTCCAGTTCCGCACCGCGCCGTTGCCCACCGCCCACAGCCGCAGCCGCTCCCCGGTCGCGCCGCCGGCCAGCCGCTCGACGTGCACGAACGGTGCGAACAGGTACGGCCAGCGGGTGGCGTCGGCGATCAGCCGGTAGACCGCCCGCGGCGGTGCGGCGACGAAGGCGGTGTGCGTCGTGGTGACCGTGCGGGCTTCCGTCACGGAGGTCGTCATGTCGGTTTCTCCAGCTCACCGGCCATTCGAGGCCGCCGCCATTACCACGCCGTGCTAAATGGCGGCGAGCCTTTCCCGAAGCAGTTCCTTCAGCGGGGCCTCGTTCAGCGCCGGATCCGAACGGAGAATCGCACGCTGCAGGTGCTGCAAACGCGCCGAAGGCTCCAGACCGAGCTCGTCCACAAGAGTGTCGCGCAGCCTCTTGAATGCCTCGATTGCGCGCCACTGCTGACCCGAGCGGTACAGCGCGACCATGAACTGCGCACACAGGTTCTCGTGCATCGGGAAGCTGGCATTCAGCTTGGCCAGCTCACTGAGCAGAGTGTAGTGGCGGCCCAGCCGCAGATCGGCGTCGATGCACAGTTCCAGCACGCCCAGCCGGCTCTCCTCGAGCCGGATCGCCTCGATGCCGAGCCGGAGCCCGACCGGCACGTCGGCCAGCGCCTCGCCGCGCCACACAGCCAGCGCCGAGCGCAGCAGGCGGGACGCGGCCTCGTAGTCCGCGCTCTCCATGGCCCGGGTGCCGGCGGTGGCCAGCCGCTCGTACCGCTGCACGTCCACGCCGTCGGTGACGTTCAACAGGTAGCCGCCGCTGCGCGTGACCAGCGTCTCCTTTGCGACCCCGGACCCGTTGCCGCCCAGCGCGGCGTCGATCATCCGCCTTAACTGGAGGATGTAGGTCTGCAGGGTGGTCAGCGCGCTGCGCGGCGGCTCCATCCGCCACAACTCCTCGATCAGCGTGGGCACCGTCACCACCTGGCCGGCCTCCAGGGCCAGCAGCGCGAGGATCTGGCGGAGCTTGCCCGCAGTGGGCACCACCGACACGCCGTTCTCCTCGGCCTCGAGTGGACCGAGAACCTTGACCTCCATCAGCGGGACCTCCTCGTGCTCCGGCGGAGATCGACCGCGGCTCGACGGACGTGGTCTCCGCGAATCGACCGGCGCCGGCCAGACACTCCAGCGCTGCAAGAAACGTCGCAGAGGAGGCACCCGACAGGCCAGTGCGCAGGCCACCGATAGGGGGTGAAGAACTGACGTTTCGGGGCATGAAAAATACATGTTCGCCAGGTGACGTTCACACTGGCCTCAGCCGTTCCCCGACCACAAACTGTGTCCCGGTCGGTGATTCGCCGAGGAGTTCACCGCCACCCCCCGTCACAATAGGAGCGTGCCATGCCTCCTCACGTCGTACCAAATTCAGAATTAACCCTCCCGGATCTGGTGATCCACGAGTTCGATCTGTGGTCGGACAAGCAGGACCCGACCGTGCCCTCCTGCACCTGCTTCAGCTACCACGACATCCCAGTGGAAACGGTGGAGTGACGATGTCCGGGGGGACCATCACTGCGCCGACGATGTCAAGGGACGCCGCCACCGTGCGGCCGCCCGAGACAGCGCAGTTGATCGGGTTCCGGCGTCATCTGCAGGTGGAGGTGGTGGCCGGTGAGGCCGCCTACCTGTTCTCCGAGCAGGGGGTCACCGCGCTGCTGGGCTCGCACGTCGTGGCGTTGGCGCCTCTGTTGGACGGCACCCGGGATCTGCCGGATGTGTTGCGGGCCTTGCCGGCCGGCACATCAGCCGAGCAGGTCGAGTCCCTCGTCACAAGGCTGGTCGCGGCCGGCCTGGTGACGCTGCGATCCCGGTCCCTGACCGGTGCCGACGAGCACGCCCTGGCCTACTGGGATGCCGGCCTCCTTGACCCCGGGGCCGCGGTGTTGAACGTGGCCAGCTCACGGTTGGCGCTGGTTCCGGTCGGGGATGTGGACGGTGCGGCCACGGCGGCGGCGCTGTCGGCGGCCGGGGTGACGGTGAGTGTGGGCCCGGATGAGAGTGCGGACCTGTCGGTGGTGTTGTGCACCGATTACCTCGACCCCGGCCTGGCCGAGGTGGATGCGGCGCACCGGGCCGCCGGCCGGCCGTGGCTGTTGGCCAAGCCGGGCGGGACCACGGTGTGGATCGGGCCGGTGTTCCAGCCCGGCGGCGGGTGTTGGCACTGCCTGGCGACGCGGCTGCGCGGGCACCGGCAGGCGGAGGGGTACGTGCAGGCTGCGTTGGGCCGCAGTGGCCCGGCGCCGCGGTGCGCGGTGTCGTTGCCGCCGCTGGCCGGCGCGGCCGCGCACCTGATCGGCCTGGAGGCGGTCAAGTGGCTGGCCGGGTACCGGCACAGCCACCAGCACAGCGTGTGGACCCTCGACAGCCTCGACCTGGCCGGGCGGCACCACGAGTTCCGGGCCCGCCCGCAGTGCCCCGCCTGCGGCGACCCGACCCTGATCGCCGCCGCCGCCCACCGCCCGGTCACGCTGCGACCCCGACCGACGGTCTCCCGCTGCGGCGGCGGGCACCGCTCGGCGCCCCCCGAACAGGTCCTGGACCGGTACCGGCACCTGATCAGCCCGATCACCGGAGTGATCAAACAGATCGAACGGGACCGCCGCGGCCCGGCGTTCTTCAACGCCTACCGGTCCGGAGCGAACTCCGCGGCCGGCGCCCGCAGCCTCCGCGGCCTGAAGTCCGCGCTCCGGATGGAGAGCGGCGGCAAGGGCACCACGGCTCTGCACGCCGAGGTCAGCGCCCTGTGCGAGGCACTGGAACGGCACTCCGGCAACTTCACCGCAGACGAGGAACGCATCCGCGGCAGCCTCCACAGCCTCGGCGAGCAGGCCATCCACCCCAACACCTGCCAACTGTTCCACGACCGCCAGTACGCCGACCGCGCCACCTGGAACGCCGCCCACTCACCGTTCCAGCACGTCCCCGCTCCGTTCGAGCAGAACACGGTGACCGACTGGACGCCGGTATGGTCACTGACCGAAATGCGGCACCGACTGCTCCCGACCAGCCTGCTCTACTACGGCGCACCGACCACACCGGGACCCGGCCAACTCTGGGCCGACTCCAACGGAAACGCCGCCGGCGCCAGCCTCGAAGACGCCGTCCTGCAGGGCCTCCTCGAACTCATCGAACGCGACGCCGTCGCCCTGTGGTGGTACAACCGCACCCGCGCCCCCGGCGTCGACCTCGACGCATTCCCCGACCCCTGGATCGACGAACTCCGCGGCACCTACACCGCACTCGACCGCCAGGTCTGGGTACTCGACGTCACCGCCGACCTGCACATCCCCACCATGGTCGCGCTCTCCCGCCGCACCACCGGCCCCCACGAAGCCATGATGCTCGGCTTCGGAGCCCACCCCGACCCCAAGATCGCCCTCCTGCGCGCACTGACCGAGCTCAACCAGATGATGCCCACCATCATCAACGCCGACCCGGACAACCAGTACGGCTGCGCCGACGACCCCGATACCGCCCAGTGGCTCACCCACGCCACCCTCGCCAACCAGACCCACCTCGCCCCCGACCCCACCCAACCCGCGCGACAGCCCACCCACTACCAGTACAGCCCCCACCCCGACATCACCCACCACATCCACACCATCCACACCCGACTCACCGCCCTCGGACTGGAGCTCCTCGTGCTCGACCAGACGCGCCCCGACATAGGCCTGCCCGTCGTCAAGGTCATCGTCCCCGGCCTGCGCCACTTCTGGGCCCGCTACGCCCCCGGACGCCTCTACGACATCCCCGTCCAACTCGGCCGCCTCACCCAACCCACCCCGTACCACCAACTCAACCCCATCCCCCTGTTCGCCTAGTGCTGCCATGTATGCCTGCCCGCCGAGGAGTTCGACCATGCCATCGCATCCCGCCGACCGCGTTCCGGCCCGGCTGCGGCTGTGGTCGCTGAGCGAGGACGTGCTGGTGGAGGTCGGACCGGAAGGCGACAAGCTGGTGGTCTTCACGCAGTGGGGTGAGATCAGGATCGACAAGGCCGACCCGCTGGTGCGCGAGTCTCTGCTGCGGATGAGCCTCGGTCCGGTGTCGGTGGAGAACCTGCCGATCCTGCGGAACAGCGAACAGTTCTGGACGGGCGGGGATGACGACGCGGCCGAGCCGTGGCACCAGCTCATCGAGGTGCTTGACCGGCTCGGCTGCTGCGTCGTCCAGTCCCTCGGCCTGGAGCATGAGAGCGGGCCGGTGCTGTCGGTGGCCCCGATCTCGCGGCAGGCGAAGTTCTGGCTGCCGCCGGAGGTCGAGCCGGACCGACCGGTCCGGCTGTCCCGGTTCGCCGCGATGCGGACCACCGACGGCGAGCTCGTGCTGGAGTCTCCGGTGACCCACCACCGGGTGGTCCTGCACCGGCCGGTCGCCGCGTGGGTGGTCGGCTCACTCGGCAGCGCCACCACCGTCGCCGAGGTCGCCGCCCAGCTCCGGATGGCCGAGCCGGTGGCCGCGGACATCGTGGCGTCCCTGGTGGCCAGCGGCATGGTGCTGACCGCGGAGCCGGGCTCTGCCCGGTTCGCCGAGGAGGGCGACCCGGATCTCGTCTCCTGGTCGCACCACGACCTGCAGTTCCATGCCAGTAGCCGGATGGGACGGCACAGCGGCCCATCCGGCGCGGCCGTGCCGTACCTCGACCGGCCGCCGGCCGTGCCGGCGGCCAGGCCGCGGCGCGAGGGTCCCCGGTTCGAGCTGTACCGGCCGGAGCTGGCAGATCTGGTCGCCGGGGACCCGCCGCTGACCGAGGTGATCGAGGTCAGCAGGACGTACCGCGACTACTCCGAGCGGCCGGTCACCGCCGAGGAGCTCGGCGAGCTGCTCTACCGGGTCGCCCGGATCCGGTCGACCGAGCCGGGCTCGGCGGCCGTCGAGGCCCCCTACACCGTCTCGGACCGGCCGTACCCCAGTACCGCCGACCTCTACGAACTGGAGCTGTACCTGAGCCTCAACCGGTGTGCCGGGCTGCCCCGGGGCAACTACCACTACGACCCGCGCGAGCACGCCCTCACGCTGGTCAGCGACTCGGAGCAGGCGCTCGGCGAGCTACTGGACATCGCGAAGGTCGCGGCCGGCGGTGCGCAACGGCCGCCCGTGCTGATCACCGTCACCACCCGGATTGCCAGGCTGTCCTGGATATACAGCGGAATCGCATACGCAACCACGCTGAAGCATGTCGGTGCCCTGCAGCAGACCCTGCACCTGGTGGCCACCGCCATGGGGCTGGCGTCGACCGCGCTGGCGGTCGGCGACGGCGCCGTGGTCGACGAGGCCCTGCGGCTCGACTGGCCGACCGAGGTCAGCGTCGGAGAGTTCCTGATCGGAGTCAGGCGATGAGCAGCAGTCCCCATGGCAATGGTGTCGGCTCCCTAGACTTAGGGAAAACAAGGTGGACCGCGAGGAGGATCATGGAAAAAGATCCGACTGAACCGGCGGTCAACTCGACCTACCCAGAGCGCTCCGACCCGGGTTCCGACCCGGCCGCGGGGGTGATGCAGTACGCGGCGAACGCCCCCCGGTGGGCCCCCGTGCTCGCCCGGGCGTGCCTGGTCGTGGTCCTGACCGGCTTCTACGCGGTCACGTTCCTGCACATGTGGTCGGTGTCGAAGAACTACGCGGACCTGGCGCTCGGCGCCCTGTACATGGCCGCCCTGCTCGGGTTGCAGGTGTTCTACATCAGCCGGCCGACCCGCGTCCCGCAGCCGCCGACGAGCTACCTGGCCCTGCTGGCACAGGCCTGCCTGGTCTACCTGCCCATGCTGCAGTTCACCGATTCCTGGGTCGGCATGCCCGGCTTCCTGGCCGGCAGCGTGCTGCTCCTGTTGCCCTTTCCGCTGGCCTGGGTCGCCTTCGCGGCGATCGTGGCCAGCATGGCCGTGACGCAGCAGTTCTTCTTCGGCGGCGCCCCGCTCGACGTCGCCTACATCACCATCTCGACCGTCATCACCGGCCTGATCGTGTACGGGCTGACCCGGCTGGCCAGCCTGGTCACCGAACTGCACCAGGCGCGCAGCGATCTGGCCCAGATGGCGGTGGCCCAGGAGCGGCTGCGGTTCTCCCGGGACCTGCACGACCTGCTCGGGTACAGCCTGTCCGCGATCACGCTCAAGAGCGAGCTCACCCACCGGCTGGTGGTCAAGTACCCGGCCAAGGCCCAGGATGAGTTGGCCGAGGTGCTGGACATCTCCCGGCGGGCGCTGGCGGACGTGCGGGCGGTGGCCAGCGGCTACCGGGAGCTCTCCCTGGACGCCGAGGCAAGGTCCGCCCGGTCGGTGCTCACCGCCGCCGACGTCGACGTGCAGATGGATCTGCGGTACGGCGAGCTGCCGGTGCAGATCCGGACCCTGCTGGCCACCGTCCTGCGCGAGGGTGTCACCAACGTGCTCCGGCACAGCAAGGCCGAAATGTGCGACATCGCCATCCGGCAGGACGACGACGGGGTCTGGATGAAGATCGTCAACGACGGTGTGCCGGAGGCCCCGGAGGAGCCGGCACCATATGGCGGCAGTGGGATCCACAACCTCTCGGTGCGGGTCAAGGCGCTCGGCGGCACCCTCACCGCGGGCGTCGACCGGGACAACCGGTACACGCTGCACGTGACAGCGCCGCTGGCCAGACGAGGCTGATCTCCCCGGCGGGGCGGTCGGCGGGCGTGCAGCCGCCCGGCCGCCGTCGCCGACGCGGCACGACCTACAACCAGCCGGCCGCCTTGGCGAGCCGGATCGCGTCCACCCGGTTCCGCGCGTTCAGCTTGGTCACGATTGTGGTCAGGTAGTTGCGCACCGTGCCGGCTGACAGGAACAGCTTTGCCGCGATGTCCACCGGATCGGCACCGTCGGCGGCCATCCGCAGCACCTCGATCTCCCGTTGGGTCAGCGGGCAGTCGGAGCTCTCCCAGGCCGTGAGCGCGAGGTCCGCATCCACGACGCGGCGCCCGGCGGCGACCTCCCTGATAGCGTTCGCCAGCTTGTCGGCCGGCGCGTCCTTGAGGATGAACCCGGCGACGCGCGCCGCCAGCGCCCGGCGCAACGTGCCGGGCCGGCCGAGGCTGGTCACGATGAGCGTCCGGCACTCCGGCAGGTTCCCGTGGATCTCGGCGGCCGCGGTCAACCCGTCCTTGCCCGGCAGGTCGATGTCGATCACGGCCACGTCCGGGAGGCATCGGCGGGCGGTCGGCAGGATGTCGTCGCCGGATGCGACCTCGGCGATGACCTCGATGTCCGGCTCGAGGTTGAGCAGCGCGACCAGCGCACCCCGGACCATGTGCATGTCCTCGGCAAGCAGGACCCGGATCGCCACCCCGCTCGTCCGCCTCCTCCTGGTGCCCGCCCCCCGTGTTCAGGCTAGCACCGGTTCACTGCGTGTCCCCCGGCGGACACAGGCCGCTGATCGGAGCGGTCACGCCCCGTTCACGGCACTGTGACGCCCACCGGCGGATGGTGACGGCGGAGATCCGGTGCGTGGAAGGAGTCAGTGGTGGCCAGAGTCGAGGGTTACTGCGACCGGGCGTTCGTCGGGGTGCTGGACCTGTTCGAGCGCCACCTGGAGACCGGCACGGACCTGGGCGCCTCGGTGGCCGTGCGGCTCGGCGACCGACTGGTGGTGGACCTGTGGGGTGGCCACACCGACGCCGACCGCACCCGGCCCTGGGGGCCGGACACCCTGGTCAACGTGTGGTCCACCACCAAGGGCGCGGTCGCGCTGGTCGCCCACCTGCTGGCCGACCGCGGGCTGCTCGACCTGGACGCGCCGGTCGCGCGGTACTGGCCGGAGTTCGCCGCCGCCGGCAAGCAGGACGTCACGGTGCGGCACCTGCTGTCCCACCGCGCCGGGCTGCCCGTCCTGCGGCAGCCCACGACGGTGCGGGACCTCTACGACTGGACGGTCATCGTGGACCGGCTGGCCGCGACCGAGCCGTGGTGGGAGCCCGGTACGGTCTCCGGCTACCACAAGGTGACGTTCGGGTACCTGGTCGGCGAGGTGGTCCGCCGGGTCAGCGGCAGCACCGTGAGCCAACTGCTGCGCACCGAACTGGCCGGACCGCTCGGGGCCGACTTCCACGTCGGCCTGCCGGACCGCGATCACCACCGGGTCGCCACCCTGGTGCAGGCTCCGCCGGAGAACCCGGGCGAACGGGCCGCACTGCTGGCCGGGCTGGCCCCGGTGGCCCTCGCCACGGTGGCCAACCCGATGGTCGTCGCCGCCGCAGCGAACGAGCCGGCGTGGCGGCGCGCCGCGATCCCCTCCGCCAACGGCCACGCCACGGCCCGCGGCGTCGCCGACCTGTACGGGCTGTACGCCCAGCACGGCACCGTCGGCGGCCGCCGCTACCTCGGCGCCGACCAGGTCGAGATCGCCCGGGAAGGGCAGGGCGCCTGCACCGACCTGGTCCTCGGCCCCGCCATCGGCGGCCGCCAGACCGAACTCGGGCTCGGCGTCTGGCTGAGCGGACCCGACCACCACTTCGGCCCGAACGAGCGCGCCGTCGGGCACGACGGACTGGGCGGCTCGTTCGGCGCCGCGGATCCCGAGGCGGAACTGTCGATCGGGTACGCGACGAACCTGATGGGACACCACGTGCTGGACGACCCGCGGAAAATGGCGCTCATCGACGCGGTGTACGCCGCCCTCTGACCGCCTGATGGGCCGGGACCGGTGCTGGAGATCGGGTCGGGGTGCTCCACCAGCGCCAGCGGCGGGCGCTCCGCCTACGGCCACACCGGCGCAGCGTCCGCCCATAGCGCCTCGGTGTGCCGCACCATCTGGTCGAAGATCCCGCCCGCCTGCCGCTTGTGCAGGTGCATCGTGGGGAAGTCCTCGCCACGCTGGCCGTGCAGCCACAGATGCACCACGGCCTGGTCGTCGCCCCGGTACACCGAGCGGCCGTAGCCCATGCCGGATTGGCGCACCTGGACCATATCCCGCAGCGGTTCGAGCACGTGGCGAGTCTGCGCGATCCGGGCCGACAGCGTCATCGGGCTGCCGGTGGCCACTTCATCCGCGGTGATCATCGGATCGTCCGCTATGCCGATGACCACCCGCACCCGGGCGCCGGCCTCCACCCTGCCCCGCAGGGTCTGAGTCAGGTTCGGCACTTCGTACCAGAGCCAGTACGGACTGGTGCCGCACAGCATGATCTCGCGTACGGCGTCGGTGATCAGGCGCTGCCACACCGCGGCCGGAGTCGCGCTGTGGCTCGGGTAGACGCTGATGATCTCCCGGTCCGGGCCCGTCTTGAGTGCCGCCCGGGCGGCACGCGGCCACAGCTCCACCTCGTCAACTCCCAACACGTCAGCTACGGCCCACCGGGTCTGTGCGTGGGGTGTCCGGTGCTCATCGGAGATCCACCGGCCTACGGTCTCGGGGTCCGACCCGATCCGCTCGGCGAGCTGCCTCTGGGTCAGTCTCGCCTCTGCCATCGCGCGTCTCAGCACATCGTTGGGCACACCTCCGACGCTACCAAAACCATCGGAGGTGTCGGTGATCCGTCGTTCCCGAGCGACCACGGCGGTAGCACTCTGCGTGCATGGAGTCACCGGCCGGTAGCGCGCAGGAACCGGGAGGTTTCGCCGATCGCCACGGTTCAGCTCGGCCGGCCGGTGACTTCACCTCCTCCGCCGGGTCATGCGCTGGGCAGCGCGGCGGGGATGGGCGGAGCGCAGCCGCCGGGACCGGTCCCCCGGCGGCTGCGCTCTCCAACGGCTACCCGGTCACCGCGGCCGATGTGGCGGACCGGATCGTCGCACTCCGCGCCGCAGGGCTGCGCCCGATCGAGGTCGCGATGGCATTGCACGTCACCGTCGGCGAGGTTCGCAGCGTCCGACGGGATGCGGAACGGCTGCCCGGGACCCCGCACCACGGCGGACTCATGCGCCCACACTGACGACGTCCCGCCGCGTTCGGCGCCTATGGCCGGCCTCCCGGCCCCGGACGTGAGCGGAAGCCGGCCGGTATCGCCCTGACGGCCGGCGCGGGGCCCGTCCGGGCAGCGGATCCCCGGACGGGCCCCCCTCGCGCGGGGATGCCGCAATCCACAAGATGCGTGCGAATGGTAGCGGTGCGACGGTCGAGATGAGCACCGGCGAAGGGCCAAGTCGGGTGCGTGACCCTCCGGCGCACCGTGCCGGCGCCGCGCTACCACGACATCCCTCCGCGGACTGCGGCTTCACTTTCTCGGCTGGCTTCTAGGAGGACATGGTGTTGACGACCGGTGTTCCCACGCGGGAGGAACTTGTTCGTCGCGCCTCCGAATTGGTACCGGTTCTGCAGCAGAACGCGGCCTGGTCGGAGGAGAACCGGCGCATCCACGACGAGACTATCGAGGCGCTGGCCGACGCCGGCATCTTCCGGCTGCGGGTGCCGGCCCGGTACGGCGGGTACGAGGCCGACACGCGCACCCTGGTCGACGTGGGCACCGAGTTGGGCCGGGGCGACGGGTCCACCTCGTGGGTGGCATCGGTGTACTGGATTCCGACCTGGATGGCGTGCCTGTTCCCGGAGCAGGTCCAGGACGAGGTGTTCTCCACCCCGGACGTCCGGGTGTGCGGCACGCTGAGCCCGTCCGGGATGGCCGCTCCCGTCGACGGCGGTGTCGTGGTCAACGGCAAGTGGGCGTTCATCAGCGGTGCCCTGCACAGCCACTGGCAGGAGATCATCGCGATCCTGGTCCCACCGGACGGTGAACCGTACCCGATCATGGCGCTGGTCCCGATCTCGGAACTGCAGATCGTGGACGACTGGTACACCGCCGGCCTGAAGGGCACCGGCAGCGTCAGCACCATCGCGCAGGACCTCTTCATCCCGGCCGAGCGGGTCGTGCCGCTGCCCGCGGTGCTGCAGGGCCAGCACGCCTCGGCGGTGAACGCGGACTCTGCGATCTACCGGGCCCCGCTGCTGCCGGTCGCCTCCGCATCCTCGGTCGGCACCGTGGTCGGCCTGGCCAGGGGCGCCCGGGACGCGTTCTTCGAGCGGCTGCCCGACCGCAAGATCACCTACACCAGCTACACCAGGCAGAGCGAGGCGCCGCTGACCCATCTGCAGGTCGCCGACGCGACGCTGAAGATCGACCAGGCGGAGTTCCACGCGCACCGGCTGGCGACGCTGGTGGACACCAAGAGCGCCGCGGGCGCGTCGTGGACGCTGGAGGAGCGGGCGCGGTCACGTGCCGACGTGGGCGCGGTGTGCCGACTGGCGAAGGAGGCCGTGGACATCTTCACCACGGCCAGCGGCGGGTCGTCGATCTACTCCCACGTGCCCATCCAGCGGATCGCACGCGACATCCTGGCCGTCAACCTGCACGCCCTGATGCATCCGAACACCAATGCCGAGCTCTACGGCCGGGTGCTCTGCGGTCTGGAGCCCAACTCTCTGTACATCTGACTCCGGTACATCCGGTCCGTACGCCCATTCACGCGATCGTCCGCGGGCTCTCCTCCGCGTCGACTCTCATGGAGAAAAGGGAGAAACATGACCACATCAAGTCCCACGGCAACCATCGACATCTCCGACGAGGACAAGGCTGCCGTGGCCGCCGTTCCCGGGCGGATCGTCGCGGCGTGGACCGGCCTTGACGCGGCGGCGTTCGCCGATGTCTTCACGCCGGACGGGAGCATGATCCTGCCCGGTCTGTACAAGAAGGGCCGGGAGGAGATCCGGTCGCACATGGCGGCCGCCTTCCAGGGCCCGTACCAGGGAACCCAGGTGACCGGGCAGCCGATCGACCTGCGCTTCCTCGGTTCGGACACGGCCGTGATAACCACCTTCGGCGGCGTGCTGGCGCCCGGGGAGACCACGCTCCCCGACGACCGCACGGTCCGGGCGACGTGGGTGGTCGTCAGGCGGGACGGCGAGTGGCAGCTCGCCGCGTACCAGAACAGCCCTGCCAAGGTGCTCTGACCGGAGCCGCCCGGACACAGCCGGCACTGCGCCGGGGATCCCCTGCCGGGGACGCTGCCCGGACCATGCCGGGGCTGTGCCGGAGACGAGAGCCGGGCCGCCGTGCGGAAAGCGCTGGCGGCCCGGCTGCTCTGTGCGTGGGGTCTCCCGGTACCGCTCCCGGCGGCGCGCTCAACGTTCCTGGAGCACCGACAGGATATTGCCGGCCGGGTCCCTGAACCAGGCGATGTACGGGCCGCCCTCGGCCCGGGCGATGCCTTTCTCGTCCTGCTCGAAGCCCTCGCCGTACCGCTCGAAGGTCACCCCCCGCGCGGTCAGCTCATCGACGGCCTTGTCGATGTCGTCCACCGGGAAGTTGAGAATGGTGTACGACGCCGGCGTGTGGTCGGCCTTGGGGTAGACGAGCGTGTTCCGGCCACCGGCGATGTGCAGATGGAGCAGGCCGTTCTCCTCGGATACCCGAAGGCCAAGCGTCTCGCCGTAGAACTTCTTCGCCGTCGACACGTCATCTACCGAAAAGCCGCTGAACGCCTTGGTGTTCTCGAACATGACCCTCCCCTTCCTTCCGTCCCGGCCGGCAGCCCGTCTGTGCGCTGGCGAGTCTACCGAGGGGACGGCCGCCCCGCCTTGCGTAGGCGACCCGTCCCGCTCCGTACTCGGTCGCCGTCGCTGGGGGCGTGGGGGCAGGTCGGCGCCGCCCGCTGCGGGCGGCGGGGGCATCCGGCCGCGAAGAAACGGCCGTTGCCGGATTCCGGTCCGCAGGGAATCACGACAACGGCCGCGCCGTCACGCTGCTACGCCGCGGACACCGAATCCTGGTGCCCGGTCACCGGGTTCGAACGACCGAGCATCACGAGCTCGTCGAGGTCCGCGCCCACGTAGCCCTCACCGGCCTCGGGGTCGGTGTAGTACTCCACGGACAGGCCGTGACCGGGGCTGTCCTCCGGGTTGCGGAACCCCGTTTCGACAGCGTAGGCGTTGTACTCCTCCAGCAGCTTCTGCGCCTCCGCGTTGGCCTGCGTGAACCGTTCCACCGGGTCGGCGCCGTGGGCGATCACGTCCCTCATGGCCTTGGTCATGGCGTCCTGCGTTCCGGCGAAGTCACCGAACACCGCTCCCCGCGACGGCGGTGTCCCGGTCGGCCTGTTGCCGTGCTCATCGACGGCTCGGCTCGGGTAGGAGCTGATCTGGTCGCTGGCCACCCGATGGTACGGGTGCGCGTCGAACCAGCCCTCCCGCTCCAGCAGGTCGAACGAGGCCTGCGTGACCGGGATGAAGCTGTTGGTCCGGTGCTTCTCGGCGACATTGCGAGGGTTGTGCAGGAACTGCAGGAAGGCCAGCGCGCCGTCCTGGGTGGCCTCGTCGAGCCCGTTGGCCAGCCAGAGGGACGTCCCGGCGACCGCGTTGCCCCCGTAGGGAACCTCGCCGTTGTGCGGGAACCCGCCAACCTCGAGGCGGAAACCGTTCTTCCGGGCCACGCCCAGCATGTAGTTCACGTCGTTGGAGGAGGAGATCCTCATCGCCACCCGCTGCTGGGCGAAGGCCCGGAGGCTGCCCGCCCAGTCCGAGACCCTGCCGGTGTGGAGGTAGTGGCCCTCCCGGTGGACCTTCCGCCACCAGCCGACCCAGGCCAGCATCTCCTTCGAGGCGAGGTTGGTGACCGTGGCGCGACCGGACCGGCCGTTGTCGTTGTTGACGAGCAGGCCGCCCTGTGATGCGAGCGCCTGCTGGAAGAACGTGCCATGGTTCGCCCAGGTGATGGGGTACGCCGGGCTGTCGCTGAGCCTGGCGACCGCCTTGCATGCCTCCTCGACCTCCGCCCAGGTCTGCGGTAGCTCGGACACGCCCGCCCTGCGGAGCAGGTCCCCGTTCGCGTAGATCACGCTGGTCGTGGCGATCGACGGCATGGAGGTGAGCTCACCGTCGTGCGAGTAGTACTCGCGGAAGGCGGGGAGGACGTCACCGGTGACGACCGGCTCACCGAGTATCTCGGTGCGGCCGCCGATCGCCTTCTCGACCGAGGTGAACAGCGGGCTGCCGTCCTGCGCGCGGCAGTCGCGGGCCACCTGGCCGGTGTAGAAGAAATACTCGGCGAGCGCCGGCCTGTGACCATCCCGGACCGCCTGGGCGACCTCCAGAGGAAAGGTCTCGAAGACCATTCCGCGGAGCGCGACCTCATAGCCCGGGTGCGCATTGTTGAACGTCTCAGCCAGCTTGATCCAGGGGTCCATGAAGCCCGGAAAGCCTAGATCGGGCGCAAAGACGTCGATGACGACCTTACTCATTCGATCTCCTCATCGGCACGCTCGCTGCGCTATCGAGACAAATAGTTTCGCACCGAACTGCGCGACGGCATCTCTACGATTGCTGTACCTATTTCCCGGGCCGGGTGCCGGGCGGACCTCGTCGGCCGGAACCCTCACGCCTGGTCCTGGGCGGCCACCGGGACTGCGTCCGGCTCCGCCGCCACGTCAGCCGGACCGGCCTGGTCGGCGCCGGCCGCGGGCTGGCCGATCGGAGGAAGGTGCCTGAGCCGGGTCGCGACGAGGATCGCGATCCCGACGATCAGGACGGCCCCGATCCCGGCGACGGTGTCCAGCCCGTCGGCGAAGGCCTGGTGGGCGGGGGCGAGCAGCGACGCACCGACCTGGTCGGGCAGGCTGCTGGCCGCCGCGGCGGCCCCGGCGATGCTGTCGTGGGCTGCCGCGGCCGTGTCGGCCGGGATGCCGGCGGGGATGTTGTCGGCGATCTGGTGCCGGTACACGGCAGCGCCGATGGTGCCCAGCAGCGCGATGCCCAGCGTGGCGCCGAACTCGTTGGCCATCTGCGCCATCGACCCGGCAGACCCCGCCTTCTCCGGTGGAGCGGATCCGACGACCAGGTTGGTGCCCAGGCCCGCCATCGGGGCGCCGGAGAATGCCATGACGGCGAACCCGATGATCAGCGTCGCGGTCCCCACGGAGCCCGGGCCGACCTGGGTGAGGACCACCAGCACGGCCGCCACGATGACCAGACCGGACGCGATGACGTAGCCGGGGCGGATCCGGCTCGCGACCTTCGGGCCCACGATGAAGCCGACGGCGGCCCCGGCCATGCCCGGCACCATCGCCAGGCCCGCCTGCAGTGTCGACATCCCGTGCACCAACTGGAAGTACAGCGCCATGGACAGCATGACTCCGCCGCTCATGAAGGTGTACGTGATCTGGCCGGTCAGCGAGGTGCCGATGGTACGGCTGCTGAACAGGCTCAGGTCCAGCAGCGGCTCGGCCAGCCTGCGCTGCCGGCGCACGAACACCACGCCGGCCACCACGCCGACCACGAGGGCGACGACCGACAGGGTCTCCCAGCCGTTACGGGCGAGTTGCTTGATGCCGTAGATGGTCGACAGCAGGGCGATCAGGGAGAGCACGACACTGGCCGGGTCCAGCCGTCCGGCCTGGGCGTTCCGGTACTCGGGCAGCAGCTTCGGGCCCACGACGAGCAGCAGCGCCATGATCGGCACGCCCACCAGGAACACCGAGCCCCACCAGAAGTGCTCAAGCAGCACCCCGCCGAGGATCGGCCCCAGGAGCGCGCCGAGCGTGAACGTCATTCCCCACAGACCGAAGGCCGCGGCCTGCTGCTTCGGGTCGCGGAACAGGTTGGCGATCAGCGCCAGCGTGCACGGCCCGATCGTCGCGCCGGCGATCCCGAGCAGCGCCCGGGCCGCGATCAGCATCTCCGGATTGACCGAGTAGGCGGCCAGGAGTGACGCGAGACCGAATGCGGCCGCGCCGATCAGCAGCAGCTTGCGGCGGCCTATCCGGTCGCCCAGGGTGCCCATCGTGACCAGGAACCCGGCAAGCACGAACCCGTACATGTCGGTGGTCCACAGCTGCTGGTTGCTGTCCGCGCCAAGGTCCATGGACAACTTCGGCAACGCCAGCAACAACACGAACAGGTCAATCGCCACAACGAAGGTCGGCAGGGCGAGGGTCGCCAAGCCCAGCCACTCCCGTCGCCCGGCTCTGGTTGATACTTCGCCAGCAGACATGTTCCTGGTCCCTTCCTTGTGCACAGCCGCTCTGCGGTCGTTCCGCAGATGGCGGCTCGGCCGGCGGTCACCGCCGGACCGGTCGTTGTCGTCCTCTGCACCTACGACGACCGCGCTACCCCGGAATCGACAGCGCCCTCGGGAACCTTCGGGTCGTGGGTCGTGGTCGTGGGTCCTGGTTGCGAATAGGGGCCGGACCATTACATTGTGTAGCCAGCAATGGGCCGGGCAACAGTGGCCGGTACACCGACCGCAAGTGAAATTCTCACGCCTACGACGGCACCCTTTGTCAGGACCCCGTCGGCCTGCTCCTCGCCGCCGGGGAGTACGTGCCGGGCAGGATGTCGTCCCGGAATCGGCCGGACGGATCGACCCGGTCGCGGACCTGGTCGATGGCGAGTACCTGATCCGGGCTGAGGTGCCCCTGTGGCTGCTCGAGGTTCTCCACGAAGGTGGGCGCGGTCCGGCCGGTGTCCCACGGGCTGAGCGCGGCACGCACCGTCGCGCAGTGGCTCCTGATCGCGGCCGCGGTCGCCGGGCTGTCCGGCACTCCCGCGCCCGAGTACGCGAAGCGGGCCGCCAGGTGGGTGAGCGCGCCGCCCGCCGGGTCCGGCACCGAGCACGCCCCGCCGAGTTGGCGCAGCCCCGCGACCACCAGCGGCGATCCGGACCCCTCGCCCACCACCCGGACGAACTCCCCGGCACCGTCCTCGCCGATCTCGTCGAGCAGCAGGTGGTCACCGGCGATGGGGACCGGATCGGCGGGATCCATGTGCGCGTGCAGTACGGCGGGGGGCGTGGTCAGCTCCCAGGTGTCGAGCACCGGCTCGGCCACCGACCGCAACGGCTCGAGCAGGTCCTCGGCCTGCCGCTGGGCGGTGGTCACATCGTCCTCGGTCGCGCTGAGCACCACCCCGTCCACGCACAGCACGGTGCCGGCCCGGAGCACCGGTGGGATCTCCGGCAGCGGTGGCAGGTTGAACACCCGCAGCGACGTGGTCGCCTCCGACGGAGCATCCAGCGTCCACTCCCGCCAGGTGCGCAGCAGCGCGGCGGCGTGCACCGCGGGCCAGAAGGCCGCTCCGGTGACCACCCTGGCCACGGGGAACAGGTCGACCTCGACGGCGGTGACCACGCCGAAGCCCCCACCGCCGCCGCGCAACGCCCAGAACAGCTCCGGGTCGGAGGAGGCGTCCACCCGGCGCAGCTCACCGTCGGCGGTGACCAGCTCGATCGCCCGGACGCTGTTGACGGCGAGCCCGACCTTCCGGCTGTAGAAGCTCAACCCGCCACGCAGCAGGTAGCCGACGACGCCGACGGTCGCCGCCGAGCCGTGCGGTGCGGCCAGCCCGTGCGGGGCGACGGCCTCGACCGCGGCGCCCCACCGCGTCCCGGCCGGGATCCGCGCCACCCGACGTTGCGCATCGACCTCGACGGCACCACCGAGCTCGGTCCGGATCAGCAGGGCGTTGTGCATGGGACGGGCGGTGGCAGCGGCGTGCCCGGTGGTGTGCACCCGCACCGGCAGCCGTTCGGACTCTGCGTAGCGGATCGCGGCCCGGACCTCCTCGACGGTGCGCGCGGTCACGGCCGCCGCCGGCTCCGCCGGCGCGGCCAGGTTGAACACCTGCGTCGCGGCCTCGAACGCCGGATCTCCAGGTAGCGCAACGCTCGTGCCCCGCTCGTCGACCGTGGTCATGAGTGACGCGCCTCCAAGGCGGTAGTCCATGCGGTCTGCCGCCGCATTCGGACATGCAGCCAGCGTCACGCAGTGTCACCCCCCGACGCATCTTCCGGATTGCGGTCCGGGCCGCCGCGGCAGCGCCAGAACCCGCGAAATGAGCCGGAGACACGAGCAGGTGGGTGGGCCGGCAAGGCCGGCCCACCCACCAGGGTGTGTCCTGCTCGAGCACCGACCGCACGGCGCGACGACCCGGGCCGTGACCCGACTCGCGTCCTCGGGCCAGAGGTCCACGGGGAGGAGCCCGGAACAGGCTCCTCCCCGCGTCTGGTTCCACCGTGCGCTGCGGCCGGAGCCGCGGCCCACCCTGACGAGCAGGCTCAGTACGCCGCGATCCCGAACGGCCCGCCCTGCCAGCCGTCCACGAGCGACGGCAGGTTGACGACATGGTGCTTGTCGATGGGGGCCAACGTCCCGTTCTCGTTGACGGCGAAGGCGTAGAGATCACCGGCCAGCGCCTCGAGGGCGTAGAGGTACCTGCTGTCGTGGCTCAGGCCGACGTCCACCAGGAACGTGCCGGAGCGGCTGTTGGCGATGTTCCTGCCGTCGGGCGCCGAGGCCACCGGGTGCAGCAGGGTCATCGCACCGTCCTTGCCCACGGTCAGCGTCGAGATGCGGCCAGGCCCCAACGGGCTGGTGGTGAATGCGTACCTCTCGTCGTTGGTCACCACGATCCAGCACGTGTCGGTACCGCTGGTGAACACCGGCTTGCCGACCGGCGCCAATGTGCCGTCCGGGTTGAGCGTGTACGTCATCACGGTGCCGCCGGCATCATTCGTAGGTCCGCCGTTCTGCTGCGCCACCAGCAGTGCGCCTTCCTTGGTGAACGTGAAGGCGAACGGGCCGTTGCCGGTCGGCTCGGTCAGCTGCACGGGGCCGAGCGTGCCGTCCGGGTACACGGGGTAGGTGAGGAGGGCACCCTTGGCGAACCCGGTCGCCTTGTCCTTCTTGCCCCCGGCGATCCGCTCGGCGGCGACCAGCGTCTTGCCGTCCGGGCTGAACGCGATCTGCGAGCAGCCGGACTCGCCCGTGGCGGTGAGCAGCCGGGTCGAGCCGTCGATCTGCTTGAGGCTGCCGTCGGGGGTGACCCGGAAACCGGTGACCGAGGGCAACTGGCCATGGGTGCAGTTCTCCAGCGCCGTCTGGCCGATGATCAGCCGGTCGTCGAACTCACCGCTGTTGAGGACGTAGAGCAGCCCATGGCTGACGGTGATGCTGACCGGCTTCTCGCCGCCGGAGGGCGTCTCGGAGACCAGCTCGACGCGGTCGGCCTTGACCCGGAAGACGGAGATCGTGTCGCTGCCGGCGTTCGGCACGAACAGCAGTTCGGCCTTGTCGATGATGTGGGTCGGTGACGTCTCGCCGTCCGCGCTGCCGAGGACCAGGCCCTGGGCGGAATCCTCGAAGCTGCCGCTGCCCTTCCCACCGGTCGCGTACCGCCCGACCTCGCGGAGCGTGCCGTTCGCCCTGCGGACGTACGCGACCACCTCGTTGCCCTTGGCGTCGTTGGTCTGCAGGAACACCGCGCCCGCGCGCAGGTCGGATCCCAGTGCACCGGTCCTCTGGTCGGCGCTCGACTGCGCGGCGTTGCCGACCCGCTGCAGGGTTTCGGGTTCGTCGTTCGTCGATGTGTTACCGAACATCGCCGGCAGAGCGAACACGAGCGCCAGGGACAGCGACAGCACGATGCTGGCCGTCACCAGCACGCGGTCGCGGACCCGGAGCTTTGTCCCGGTCGGGGCCGGAGCCTCCCACGCCGGCGGCCCCGGGTACTCCGCCGCCGGGGCGGATGCCTGGTAGGCGGGAAAGTCCTGGGTATGAGGCTGGCTGTCGTACGCGTCGGACGGCGGTGGCTGGCCGCCGTCCGCGTCGGACGGCGGTGGCTGGCCGTTCTCGTCATTCATGAGAAACTCCTCGATGTGAACTCGGACCGGATGGCGGTCAACTGAGGTGCCCGAGCAGTCGCATCCGGAGCGCTATTCGCCTGCGAAAGCGGACGAAAACAGCCGGCAGCGGACCGGTGCGACATGGGAGATGCGGAGTGCCCGCGTTCGACCCGGCGGTCGTCGCCCATGCTCTCCTCCTCCTCGGGGGATTCCCCCGATAGGATGAGGCCGAGGCGTAGCCGGGACGTTATTCCCGTGTGCGCAACGGTCCGCTCACCAGGTCCGACGGGTCACAGATTCCGGTAGGAGTGGTACCGGAACTGCCGCCCACCGAGGACAACCACCGTGCCGGGCCGCAGCGGCACGCCCGCCCCGCGCGGCACCCGGGACCACGAGGCCTGCCCCGGAGCCCGCAGGAACGTGCCGTTGGTGGAGCCGGCATCGACCACGCTGACCTGCCAGCCGTCCAGCACCACCCGGGCGTGCACCCGGGAGACCATCGGGTCGGCCACCGGCACCGGGCTCGCCTCGCCGGCGGCCACCGTGTCGTGCGCCTCGGGCGCCCGCCCCAGCACCAGATCGCGCACCAGCGGGTGTGCCGTCCCGTCGTCGAGGACCAGCACGCCCAACGGGGGCCGGTCGCCCGGCACCGGTACCCGGGTGGCCTGCAGCATGGAGATCCCGCAGACCGCGCAGTAGGCCAGGTCGGGGTCGTTGAAGTGGCCCTTCGTGCAGCGCAGCCCGAGCACCTGCGGTACGCCCGGTGCCAGCGCGTCGGCCACGCCGGCCAGGTCGGTCACGCCGGCCGGGTCGAACGCCGTCGCAACAGGCCTTTCCAGAACAGTCGAGCTCACCACAGCCGCCCTCCACGAAACCGCCACCTGATGAACGGCACCCGCATCGGCCCGTTCCCGACCATCCACACCAGCATCCAGACGGCGAGGAAGTGGATGACGAACACCGCTGTCGTCACCGGCCCGGGCAGCCCCGGCAGCAACCGCCGGGTCGCCAGGGCCCAGACGACGAGCCCTTCCGGCACCAGGGTCAGCAGGCCGAATACGGTCGGCCAGTCCTTCTCCCAGCGCCACTGCATGATGAAGTGGTAGATGACCTCCCAGGCGACTCCGATGACCGCCACCGCGGCGAGCACGATGAAGGTCGTCTGGTAGCGCTGCGCCATCGGCCCGCCGGCCGGCAGTATCGGGGTGATCAACGCGGTGAGCGCTCCCCCCACGATGGCGAGCAGGAACAGTCGCGTCTGGATGCGACCGAACACGGTCGGCACCATGGCTGACTCCTTTCTCAATCAATGTTGTCGTTGTCAGATCTGGCGTCCGCGGGCCCACCTGAGCCACTCGATCGCGGACCGGGCCGGTCCCATCCGCCGGCAGTAGCCGCGGCGGGCGATGTCGTCGGTGACCTCCTGGGCGGAGATCTGCAGCCCGAGGAAGGTGTCCACGCCGGGGAAGTAGCCGCCGTAGGAGGCCGCCCCGGTCACGTACAGCCGGCCCACGCCGCTGCCCGCGCCGCGCAGTTCGAAGCTGCGCTCCACGTCCAGCCGGCCGAGCGGGTTCCGGCGTGCGCCGCCGTGCTCGAGCAGGTCCCGGAGCACCCGGTGCTCGGCCACGTCGCCGTCCAGGCCGGTGCAGTCGATGACGTAGTCGGCCCGCACCTCCTGCTCGCCGTCGGGCCCTTGGAGCCGGCCCACCACCATGTCGCCGTCGAGCGTCAGGTCCGCGAACGTGCCGGTCTCGGCCCGGTACCAGCCGCCGCGCCTGGCCTCGTGCAGACCGCGCTGCCAGTGCCGGCGCCACGGCGTGGTGGTGCCTTCGATCTGGTTGTAGGCCTGGACCAGGTCGCCCCCCTCCCGGCGGCGCATGCGTGCCTTGAGCTGCCCGCCCCATGCGGACTTCGGGTAGTTGAAGCCCTGGTAGGCGTAGCCGTCGCGGCCCTTGCGGCGGGACCACGGGTGCGGGCCGTGCCGGCCGGCAACGTAGTTGCGCAGCACGTGCACGATCTGCGTCTGCGAGCCGTACTGCTTGCGGTCGCGGATCAGCCGGTCCAGCACCGCGGAGGTCACGATGCCGCTGCCCCGGACGATCACCGTGCCCGGCCGGCGGCGCAGCGCCTCGTACACGTGCTCGTGGTTCTCATAGCCGTTGACCACGTGGTGGTAGTCGTTCATCTGCTCCCGGAAGCGCTGCAGCTCCGGCAGGAACCGCAGCCCCGAGTAGCCGACCGCGACGTGCACGTCCCGGCTCCGGTACGCGATCGGGCCGGCCAGGCCGCCCTGGCCGCCCTGGCCGAGCCGGGGGACCAGCACGGTGAAGTAGCCGCCGCCGGCACGCCTGCGCACGGTGCGCACCTCGCCCTGCACCAGCATGTCCCAGTACCCGATCCGGCCCGCCTCGCGCTCCATGCCGTTGAGGACGTTGCCCAGCAGCGGGGTGTAGAAGTCGGCGAACACGGGCTCGAGCAGCACCTGCACCAGCGGCTTCAGCGTCTTGTCCTGCACCGCCTCCTGCAGCGCGTACGACGGGAAGCCCCACAGGTTGCCGGGCCGCGACGCCGAGTCCGACCGGATCCGGCGGTGCCGCGGGAGCTGCGACACCCGGGTCAGGTACTCGTAGGTCTGCCAGGGGCGGCTGATGTTGGACAGCACCCGGATGTCGGAGGCCGGCACACCGCCGGCGACCCGCAGGTAGTCCACGGCCACGAAGGAACCCATCCCGCCGCCGACGCTGACGAACGGCACGTCGTACATCGGGATGCCCGCACGGAAGACCATGTCGTCGGTCCACACGTCGCTGCGTTCGAGGTCACTGTGCTCGAGCGCGGGTGCCAGCGCCGGCGGGCCGGCGGGCAGCGTTGGCGAACTGGTTGGCAGCGGCCGGTGGTGGCCCGCGGCGGTCACGTTGGTCATGTCGGTTCCTTCGCAATCGGCCCGTTGGTCAGCGGTGTGTTCAGGAGGCGTGCAGCAGTTGGCTGAGGGTCGTCGGCGGTTCTAGGCCGAGTTCGTCCCGGAGGATTCGCCGGTAGGCGGTGTAGTGGTGGTAGGCCTGGTGCCGGTTGCCCTGCGCCAGGTAGGCCCGGATGACGGTCTCGTGTGCGCTGTCGCGCAGTGAGTCGGCGTGCACCGCGGTCAGAGCGCTCTGCACGGCGGCTCCGTGGTGCCCGGCCGCGGCCAGTTGGTGGGACAGCGCCTCCAGCGCCGTGAGCCGCAGCTGCCGGTACCGGTACTGGTGGTCGCCCAGCCATTCGTCGTCCCAGTCGGGCAGCAGGTCGTCGTGCAGGTTGGCCTGGAACGCCTCGTGCAGCAGTCCACTGTCGACGGTGGGGTCGGCGCCGAGGACGCCGGTGGCCAGCCGGGTGGTCTGCTCCAGGTCGATCCGGGTGCCCACCGGGATCTGCAGGTAGGCGGCGGTGGCGTGCACTGCGAGCGGGCAGGCCCGCTGCAGCCGGTACAGCGCGGTCCGCAGGTTGGCGTGCGACCGGGCGCTGGTGGTGTCCGGCCACAGCGTGTGCGCGATCTGGCTGCGGGTGGCCTGCCGGCCCCGGCACGCCAGCGCCGCGAGCAGCCGCTGTCCGGTCGCGCCGACGGGGACCAGCACCCCGTCCACCAGCAGCCGGAACCCGCCCAGCAGGTGCAGTTCGATGACGTGACCGTCCGGCCGGCCGGCCGGTGCGGCGAACGCTCCGGGCAGCGCGACCACGGTGGCACGTTCCGTCTGGTCCGCCGGCCGGGAGCTCAGGGCCCGGTACGAGACCCGCTCAGCCGGTTGGGTTGCTGCGGAGCCGTACATCTGGTCCTCCAGGACTGACTTTCATCGGTGATCTCAGAGATACGGAGGCGCGACGTGGCACAACCGTTACAAGATCATTAATCGGAGAGCGCTCGACCCGGTGCCTGCAGGGTCGACACCGGGTCCAGCGCCGCTCAGGCGGCAGTGGTCGGCCGGGCTCAGGCCGCGACCTGCAGCGCGGCCGGCGCCGCTGCGGGGACCTCCTCCGGTGCGGGGACCTCCTCCGGTGCGGGGATGTCCTCCAGCGCCTCGATCTCCTCCAGCGCCTCGATCTCCGCCAGCGCCGCGATGTCCCGCGCGCCCTGGTCCTCCTCCGCCCAGGCGTCGTGCTCGGCCTTGCGCTGCAGCTCCTCATCGCTGTAGCTCACCCGGGACATGGCCAGCCGCAGCATCGGCGGCGCCATCAGCGAGGTGGCGATGGCGACCAGGATGATGCTGGTGAAGGTCGCCGTGTTCAGCACACCCAGCCGCAGCCCGGCCATGGCGATGACGACCTCGACCACACCGCGGGCGTTCATACCGGCGCCCATCGCCAGCGACTCCCAGTTGCTGAGCCGGGACAGCCGGGCACCGAGGTACGCGCCGGCGAACTTGCCGAAGATCGCCACGGTCAGGATGGCCAGCGCGACCAGCGCGTTGCTGCCGTGGGCGAGGGAGGTCAGGTCCATCCGCAGCCCGGCGGTGGCCAGGAACAGCGGGGCCAGCACCGACAGCACCACGGAGCGCAGCGGCGCGAGCTTGCGGTGGTTGGCCGCGTTGGGCGCGCCGATGATGATGCCGGCGATGAACGCGCCGAACATCGCCTCCATGCCGAGCGCCTGCGTCGTGGCGGCGCCCAGCAGGATGGTGACGACGGTGACCGCCATGGTCGGACCCGGCTGGCTGGACCGGTCGGCCAGGCGCATGATCCGGCGCACCAGCGGGCGCGCCACCGCGAACGCGAACACCACGAAGCCGACCAGGTAGAACACCGACAGCGACACCCGGCCCGTGCTGACACCGACGGTGGCCAGCGCCGACACCACCGACAGCATGAACCAGCCCACCGCGTCATCCACCAGCCCGGCCGCCAACGTGAGCTGGCCGACGTCGCGGTGCAGCAGTCGCAGGTCGGACAGCGTCTTGGCGATCACCGGGATGGCCGTCACGCACATCGCCACGCCGAGGAACAGCGCGAAGACGACCCGGTTCACGCCGCCCGGCACCAGCGACGCCGGCAGTACGGTGCCCAACCCGATGCCCAGCCCCAGGGGCACCACCAGGCCGGCGATGCTGATCCGGGCGGCGGTCACCCGCTTGCGGCGCAACATCTTCATATCCAGGTGACTGCCGGTCAGACCGACCAGCAGCAGCACACCGATCTGGCCCGTGGCGTCCAGCAGGTTCATCTGCGACGGCACCGACGGCATCAACCAGTGCTCCAACGCCGGCGCCGCCATGCCGAGCAGCGACGGCCCGAGAACCACCCCGGCGAGCAGTTCGCCGACAATGGCCGGCAGCTTGAACCGCTCGGCGACCCGCCCCAGGCCTAACGCCAGACCGAGCAGTACGGCCACCTGCAGGATGAAGACCAACAACTGATGTGAAGCCAACGGTTGAACCGGCGCGGCAAGATTCATGTCTGAGTCCCTACAACGGTGTGGCAACTAGGGTCAGGCTTGCTGTCGCCAAGTGGTACCGGGCCGACCGTCACACGAGCATGACACCAGCGCGACACGTGGCCCGGGCCGGCCATTCCTCCGCTGTCGCAGGCGGCCGCTGATTCGCGCGCCGGCGCCCCTTTCCCGCGCCCCCCGGGAATAACATCGCAACCCAGGAGATGCACCGCGGTGCCGGCGGGTGTGACGCTGCCTACATGGCCGTACGTGCAGGCGCAGGCCGTACCGGTTACCAGGGTGGCGCCGCACCGGGGCGTGCCGAGCCATCCATCCGAGACTAAGGACCTGCGCAGCGATGACAGTTACCACGAATGCTCCCGCACGCGGATTTCCTTCCCCGCCGGAGCCGGACCTCACGCCGGCGGAGGTCATCGCCAGGGCCGAGGCAATGGCACCCACCCTGGTGGCCCGCCAGGCCGAGACAGAACAGCGCACGTACTACGCCCAGGACACCCACGAGGAGTTCCTGCGGGCCGGCTTCTACCGGATCCTGGTGCCCCGGCGTTACGGCGGCTACGAGTTCGGCATCGACACGTTCATGCGGGTGGCGCTGGCGCTCACCCGGGCCTGCCCGTCGACCGGCTGGATGTACTGTCTCGGGGCCGCGCACGCGCACACCGCGGCGACGCTGTTCGGCGAGCGGGCGCAGGACGAGGTGTTCAGCAACGGTGACTTCATCTGTCCCGCCACGATCATGCCCGGCGGCACGGCCGAGCGCACGGCCGACGGGCACTGGATCGTCAGCGGCACCTGGAACTACTGTTCCGGTGCGCCGTACGCATCGCATTTCATCGCGCACACCTTCGTCTCCCCCGGACCCGGGCAGCCGCCGGAACCCATGCCGTTCATCGCCCCGCGCAGCGAGTGGGAGCTCGTGCAGGACTGGGGGAAGACGCTGGGGCTCAAGGGCAGCGGATCGCACAGCATCACCATGCGCGGTGGCCGCATCCCCGACTACTACACCCTCGACGGGCACATCAGCCAGACCGATGTCAGCGGGGGAACGCCCGGACTGGAGCTGCACCGCAACCCGGAGTACGGCGGCGGGCCGCTCGGCGTGATGCTCCTCGAGGACGCCGTTCTGGCCGTGGGTATGGCGAAGGGGGCGCTCGACGCCTACGAGGACCTGATGCGGACCAGAATGACCATGTTCCCGCCCATCGTGGGCCGCGCCGAGGATCCCGACTACCAGTTCTTCTACGGCGAGGCGACCGGCCTGATCGCCACGGCCGAGGCGGCCTTCCTCAATGCGATCCAGCAGTGGAGCGACGCATGCCACGAGGGTCCGGCGGCATACACGCCGGAACGCGAGCTTCGGATCGGCGCCATCTGCCGTGAGGTGGTCAGGCTGAGCTGGAAGGCGGTCGAGAGGTACCTGTTCCCCACGGCCGGTTCGAGCTCGGTCCGCCAGGGCGAGCGGATCGAACGCGTCTGGCGCGACATGTCCATGCTGCAGACCCACGCCGGGGTTGCGATCTTCCTGACGACGATCGCCAAGCGCGAGCTGACCAAGGCCCGGTTCGGCATCCTCGACGAGCACTGAGCAACGGCCGGGTCCCCTCACCCGCGGCCGGGCGGCCGGCCACACCTGAGCCCCGCGGATGCGCGAACGCATCCGCGGGGCTCAACGGTGTGCGGGGCTCAATGGTGTGCGGGGCTCAATGGTGTGCGGGGCTCAATGGTGTGCGGGTAGGGCGGCGTGCGGGTTGTTCCGCTCATGCGTAAAGCTCATGCGTAAAGCCCGGGTGGGCAGCGACCCGGCCGAGCGGCCGCTGCACCTCCCCGGGCTCCCGGGTGGTCCCGGTCGAGCTATGCAGGGCTCTCCGCCCTGGATTCGACCTGCCGAACGAACGCGTCCAGGTCGGGGTCCTCGTCGAATATGTCGGCGACGTCGACCAGAATCCCGAGCTCGTCCTCGACCCGGGACACGAGCCGGACCGCCGCGATCGACTCCCCGCGCAGCTCGAAGAAGGTGGCTCCCGGCTGGCCGTCCGCCGCACCGAGAACGTCGTTCCAGATCTCTTCGACCTTCTGCCGCACGGCCGAGACGCCCGGGGCCCCCTCGAGATGGTTGATGGTCATCGGAATCCTCCGCTGGTTAGACGAATCCATCGATTGGTGACCTGCGCACAGGTCGGTCAGACCTACCGCAACGGCGCGTCCGGAGCGGCGACCGTGTGTTCGAGCACTACGCGATACTCGGCGATCAGCTCCCGCATCGTGCTGTCGTCGAACAGGTCGGTGTTGTACCCGAGGAACCCGACCATGTCGCCGGAGGGGTCGATGTCCAACTGCAGCAGCACGCCGTCGGGGACGTTCATGGTGTCCGGCTGTGACACCAGCCGCCGCCGCACGTCGGAGTACGCCAGGTCGCCGACCAGTTGATGCTCCATCACGAACGGGAGCTGGAGAACCTGGAAAGCGACGATGGCGCGGTCGTCCTCCGCCATCGGGGCCATGAGGGTGGGGACCTCCGCGATGACGTGGGTGAACGGGATTTCGCGGGAGTAGGCGTCGATACAGGTGGCGCGGGTACGCCTGACCACCTCGCGAAATGTCGTACAGCCGGCCACGTCGGTCCGCAGTGGAACGAAATTGTAGAACAGCCCTACGGTCTCCTGGAACCGCGCCTGACTGCGCCCGGACGAAAGTGTCGGGATGACGACGTCGGCCACACCCGTCCGCTGCCGGAGCAGTACGTTGAATGCGGCCAGCAGCACCATGAACGGCGAGCTTCGCATCTGTCTGGCCAGCTCCAGGGCCGCCGAGGTCAGCTCCTCGTCGATAAGGAAGCGATATGCCGCCGTCTTCCTCGGCAGGTTGGCGGACCGCGGGTAATCTGTCCGGAGGGCGAGCATCTGTGACCCTTGCAGCTTCTCCCGCCAGTACCTCCGTGACCTTTCCGCGGCCCCACCGGCCAGGTACTCGTGCTGCCAGAGCGCGTACTCCCGGTACTGGTGCACCTCCGGGAGCGGCGGTGCGCTGTGCCCGCGCCGGGCGGCGTAGTTGGCGGCCAGATCGCGGATGATGAGCTTCATCGACCATTCATCGACCGCCGAGTGGTGCGAGATGACCGCCAGCACCGAGTCGTGGTCGCTGAACCGACCGAGGACGGCCCGCAGTAGCGGAAGCTCATCGACGCCGTAATCGCGGGTCTCGAGCTCACCGAGCAGTTCCTCGGCCCGCGCGTCACGGGCATCCGGGGGGACGTCGGACAGGTCCACGACCACCACGTCCGCGGGGCTCGGCGGGACGATCCGCTGGTACGGGACCCCGTCGTCGCGGACCACCGACGTGCGGAGCGCCTCGTGGCGGGCCACCGTGTCGGTCAGGGCGTCCCGCAGCGCGCCGACATCGACCGCTCCGTCCAGGCGCCAACTGTTGAGGATGCCGTGCCTGGGGCCGAACGGCCCCGAGTCGTCGCCCCGGTCGTACATGCACAGGAACTCCTGGTTGACCGAGAGCGGAGCCCGGTCCGCCAGGTCTCCCGGTGCATGCGGTGTTTCGGTAACGGTCATGGTGCTCAAGCCTCCCGTTGTCGCGGTCGCGACCTAGAACGTCAGAACGTCGTCCGGCCGGCTGTTCAGCGCAGCTCGATGTTGCGGCTGCCGACCGCGCCGAGGAACTGCCCCTGGGACAGCGCCGCGGCCACCAGTTCGATGTCGTCGCCCATGTAGCGATCCTGCTGCAGCGTGGGAACCAGCGACCGCACCGCGTCGTAGGTCGCCTGCGCGGCCGGGCTGAGCTGGTCGTACCGCCCGGAGACGTCCACCGCCTGCGCCGCGGCGAGGTACTCCACCGCGAGGATCTTGTCGTTGTTCCACAGCACCCGGCGGGCGTTGCGGGCGGAGATCAGGCCCATGCTGACCACGTCCTGGTTGTCCCCGTTGGAGGGAACGCTCTGGGTGCTGGCCGGGCCGATGGTCCGGTTCTCCGCGACCAGCGCGGTGGCCGGGTACTGCGCGCCGGCGAAGCCGCAGTTCAGGCCCGGGTCGGCGGCCACCAGGAACTCCGGCAGCCCGTCGGAGAGGTGCCGGTTGAGCAGCCTGTTGGTGCGCCGCTCGGAGAACACGCCGAGCTGGGTGAGCGCGATGGTCACGAAGTCCATCACGAACGCGATCGGCTGGCCGTGGAAGTTCGCGCCGTGGAAGATCTCCTTGCCCTCGAAGAACAGCGGGTTGTCGTTGGAGGAGTTGAGCTCGATCTCCAGCTTGTTCACCGCGTGGTAGAGGGTGTCGCGCACGGCGCCGACGACCTGCGGGATGGCGCGCAGGGTGTACGCCTTCTGCAGGTAGACCTCGGTCCGGTGCACCTCGCCGTTCTGCTTCTGCTCCTGGGCCTGCCGGCGCAGATCCGCGTGCTCCACGGCCAGCCCGCTGCCGCGCAGCAGCAGCCGCATGTTGTGCGCGGTGTCGATCTGCCCCTGGTGCGGCCGGGCGATGTCGTGCCCCTCCGGGCCGAAGGGGCTGGTGGAGGCCAGCAGCGTCTCCAGCACCAGCGCGGTGACGATCTCGGCCTGGCGCACCTGGGTGAGCGCCTGGCCGACGACCAGCGAGCCGAGGCCGGTCATCGCGGAGGTGCCGTTGATCAGCGCCAGCCCCTCCTTGAACTTCAGCTCCAACGGGACGATGCCCCGCTCGCGCAGCACCGCGCCGGTCTCAACCCGCCTGCCGCCGCGCAGCACGTAACCCTCGCCGATGATCGTGCTGGCGATGTGCGCCAGCGGGCCGAGGTCGCCGCTCGCGCCCAGCGAGCCGATCTCCGGGATGGCCGGGGTGATGCCCTCGTTCAGGTACAGCGCCAGCCGCTCCAGCAACGCCGGGCGCACCGCGGAGTAGCCCTTGGCCAGGGCGTTCAGCCGGGCCGCCACCATCGCCCGCGCCTCATCCTCGGCGAACGCGGGGCCGACGCCGGCGCTGTGGCTGCGCACCAGGTTGGTCTGCAGCTCGGTCTCCTTCGAGGTGGAGACGAGCATGTAGATCATCTCGCCGTAGCCGGTGGTGACGCCGTAGATCGGGATGTCCTCGGCGACGATGTTCTCGAACATCTCCCGGCTCTTGGCCGCCCGTACCAGCGCGGCCGGCGACAGCGTGACCGGCGCCCGGTCCTCGGCGACCCGCCGGACGGCGGGGATGTCCAGGCTCTCGCCGTCGAAGTCAACCGACGTTGTGGTATCGATCAGAGTCAAGGCTTCTCACCCCATCATGGATTTGTAGAGCAGCTTTTCGTCAAGCGGCCGGCGCCCGCACCGAATGGCTGTCCGGAAGCGCCAGGTGGTGATCGGTGGACCTGCTGACCTCCTTGTTTCGGAGTGCCGAGTCGACCAGGTCACACAGGCCGGCCAGCGTGGGGTTGGCGAAGTATTCCCAGAGCGGCACGTCGACTCCGAACCGCGCCCGCACCCGGCTGGCGAGCTGGAGAACCAGCAGGGAATGGCCGCCGGCGGCGAAGAAAGTGTCGTCGGCGCTGAACTGTCCGGCGCTGAACTGTCCGGCGCCCAACTGTCCGGCGCCGAGCAGTTCGGACCAGATCGCGGCCATGCCCTTTTCCACCGGGGTCTGCGGCGGCCTCGCGTTCTCGGCGAGGGATGGCTCCGGCGCCGGGAGGGCGCGCCGATCGACCTTCCCGCCGATGTTGCGCGGCAGTGCGGTCATGGTGGTGAACGTGACCGGCAGCATCGTCTTTCCGAACCGGCGGCGCAGGTACGCCCGCCAGACACCGGCGCCGGCGGCCTCGGCACCGTCCGGGCCGCGCCGCGGCACGACGTACGCCACCACGCGGCTGACCAGCCCGTCGCGGTCGGGCGGCGCGACCACCACGCAGTCCGCCACCGAGTCGTGCGCGGCCAATGAGGCCTCGATGTCGGCGAGTTCCATCCGGGTGCCGGCGAGCTTGACCTGGAAGTCGCGGCGGCCGCGGAACTCCAGCGGGCCGTCCCACCGCCGGCGCCCGAGGTCCCCGGTCCGGTAGCACCCGCCGGGCTCGATGGCGGACCCGGCGTGCCCGGGCAGCGGACGGAACCCCGACGCGTCCCCGCTGGCCGCACCGACGTAGCCGAGGGTGATGTACGGGCTGCGGATGACGATGTTCCCGGTGACGCCGGCCGGGCAGGGCCGGTCCTCATCGTCCAGCACCAGCACCTGCCGTCCGGGAATGGACCGGCCGATCGGCGCCGTCCCGTGCACTGCGCCGGTGATCTCGTGCCAGGTGGCCAGGATCGACTCGGTGGGGCCGTACAGGTTGAACAGCCGGGCGGCGGGCAGCCTCGCGCGCAGGTCGTTCGCCAGGTCCCCCGGCAGCGCCTCGCCCGCCAGCAGCAGGTGTTCGAGCGCCGCCAGCGACCGCGCCGAGCCCCTGGCGTCGATCACCTTCAGCAGTTCCCGGGCGAAGCTGGGGACCGTCTGGAACAGCGTGATCCGCTCGGCCGCCAGCCAGTCGGCGATCTTCTCCGGGTTGGCCCGGATCCGGTCCGGCACCGGGCACAGCGTCGCGCCCGCGGACAGCGCCGCGAAGATCTCGACCAGGCTGGCGTCGTACCCCGGGGCGGCCCACTGCGCCACCCGCGAGCCCGGGCCGATGCCGAACTGCCCGGCCACCCAGCCGACGAACTGCGCGAAGCCGCCGTGCGACTGGGCGATCCCCTTCGGCCGGCCGGTCGAGCCGGAGGTGTAGGCGACGTACGCCCGCTCGCCCAGCCCGCCGCCGGCCGGGATCGGCGGCGCGGCCGGCGGGGTCGCGGGCGGGGCGGCCGACGGAGTCGCGGGCGGGGCGGCCGGCGGGGCCGTGCCGGCACCGTCGAGGGCCGCGAGGTCGACCACCCGGCCGGCCAGCTCCGCGCGGTACCACGCGGTCAGCTCGTCGTCGGCCGGCGCGCCGTCCTGCACCAGGCAGGTCGGCCGCAGGTCGGCGAGCACCGCCCGGCCGCGCTCGCCGGCATCGCCCGCCCCGAGACAGACCAGGTGCGCACCGGCATCGAGCACCCCGAGCAGCGCGGCGACCTGGCGCGGACCCGGCGACATCCGCACCGCCACCGCCCTGCCGCCGACCCCGCCGAGGGCCAGCAGGGCAGCGGTGACCGACGCGGCCCGCTCCTCCAGCTCGCGGTAGGTGACGCCGGCGCCGGCCCAGGACACCGCGTCGGCCGCCGGCCGCTGCCGGGCGCGCAGGTGCACCAGCTCGTGGGCCGACCGCCCGGCGCGGGCGGCCGGGGTGATCTGGTCGGCCGCGAGCACCGCGTCCCGGATCCGGTCCGCGCTCTCCAGCGGCAGCGCGCCGACCGGGGTGTCGGGCCGTTCCAGCGCGGCGGTGAGCAGGGTGCGCAACTGCTCGACCACGAGCCGCGCGGACTCCCGTTCGAACAGGCTGCCGCGGTACTCCAGCGACCCGGTGAGCGACGGCTCGACCCGTTCCACGGTCAGGGTGAGATCGGTCCTGGCCGCGCCGTCGTGCACCGGCAGCCGGCGGACCACGGTCCCGGCCAGCTCGAGCTCGGCCTCCGGCGCGTCCGGGAAGACGAACATCGCGTCGCACAGCGGCAGCCGGCGCGGGTCGCGGTGCACGCGCAGCGCCCGCACCAGGCTGTCGAAGGGCAGCTCCCGGCGGTCGAACGCGTCGGCGGCCAGCCGCGCCACCCGGCCGAGCACCTCGCGGAAGCTCGGCCGGCCGGACAGGTCGGCGCAGAGCACCAGCGGGTTGCGGAACTGGCCGACGACGCCCTCGAACTCCGGCCCCGGCCGCACCGTCGCCGGCACCGCCACGGCCAGCCGGTCCTCGCCGCCGTAGCGGTGCAGCAACGACCCGAACGCGGCGAGCAGGACGACGTAGGGGCTCGTACCCGCCGTCGCGGCCAGCCCGGCCAGGCCGCGGCCGAGGTCCGGGCCCCACTCGAACCGCACCGCCCCGCCGTGCCCCGACGGCCCGGCCGGTCGGGCCCGGTCCACCGGCAACGCCAGCGCCGGCGGGAGCGGGGTGAGCGCCGAGGTCCACCAGTCCTGCTGCCGCCGCAGCTCCGGGCTGGCCGCCAGGTCGCGCTGCCACCGCGCGTAGTCCGCGTACTGGCGCGCCGGAGCCGGCAGCGCGTCCCGGACCGGGCGGCCGGCCACCGCCGCGGCGTAGTACCCGGACAGCTCCTCGGCCAGGATCGACATCGACCGGTCGTCGGCGACCGCCTGGTGCAGCACGAACGCGACGAGGTGCCCGGCGGCGCCCAGCCGGGCGACGATAAGCCGGGCGAGCGGTTCGTCGCCGAGGCTGACCGCGGTGGCGGCCAACTCGGCGCACAGCCGCTCGGGCTGCGTCCCCGCGCCGACGTCGCCGAGGTCCACGACGGACCGGGCGTCGCAGTCGGCGGCGATCTCCTGCGCCGGCCCCCCGTCGAGGTCGACCAGGACCGTGCGCAGGATCTCGTGCCGGCGTACCACCTCCCGCCACGCGGCGCGCAACGCCCCGAGGTCGAGGTCACCCGTGACCCGGTACGCCCGGCACACGGTGTGCGCCGGTGCGTCGGGAACCAGCCTGTCCAGGAACCACAACCCGTCCTGGGCAGGGGAGGTCGCGGCCCACCTGGTACCAGGTCCCGGCGTAGGAGATGCCTCAGTCACGGGTGTTCCATTCGTCTTTCGGAGACCGGCCGGGCGCGGAGCTGCGGCGACGGACCGGCCGCGACGGACCGGCCGCGACGGCTCCCGCCCGGACAGGTCGGCACGCGAAGCTCCGTGGCCGTCCGTTCCCGTTATGCGGCCTTCTCGGCGGCGTAACCCGGACCGGAGTACGTCGCCTGCGCGGGCGTCCGGGTCGCACCGCTCTTCCCGCGCACCGAGGCGAGCTTGGCCAGTGCCGACTGCAGCAGTACCCGCACGAGCAGGCGCGGGCGCATGAGCGACTCGGGACGCTCGACCAGGCCGGCGGCCCGCATGTAGGCGGCGGTGACATTGCCGTCACGCGTCGCGGCGGCCTGCACCAGCCGCAGGTAGGCCTGCGCCACCCGCACCTGCAAGGTGCGCCGCCCCTCGACGCCGGGGAAGCTGAGGTCCACGGTGTTGGTCATCTGCCACGGCGGGTCGATGACGTCGTGGGCGAGGTCGCGGAAGTACTGGCCCGGCTGCGGCGTCGCGCCGCTGTGCAGGTGGTCGCGGATGGTGAGCGCACCCAGCACGGCGACGGTCATCCCCTGGGCATAGATGGGGTTGAAGCAGCACACCGCGTCGCCGGTCACCAGCAGGCCGTCCGGGAGCCGCCTCATCTTCTCGTACCGGCGCCGCAGGGTCGTCGGGAAGCGGAAGGCCACCGGCTCGTCGAGCAGTTCCGCGTGCCGGACCGCTTCGTGGATCTCCGGGGCAGCCAGCGTCTTCAGGAAGGCGAGCAGGCCCTCCTGGTCGGTGGGCGGGTGGTCGCCGAGCAGGCCGTAGGTGGTCATCTCGATCCGGCCGCCGTCGGTCTTGGTGAAGATCGCGCCGCGGGGCAGCTTGGCCGACGCCGCGGGGTTGATCGACAGGTCGCCCTGGTGGGGGTCGGTGGTCAGCCGGTAGTGCTGGGTCACGTACCCCAGGCCGATCTTCTTCCGCTCCTCCTCGACCCGCGGGTAGCCGAGCTCCTCCAACCAGACAGGGGTACGCGAGCCCCGGCCCGTGGCGTCGACGACGAGGTCGGCGCTGATCGTCCTGGTGGCCGCGCCGCCCTCGAGGCTCTGCACCCGCACCCCGATGACCCGGCTGCGGTCCGCCGTCGTCTCCAGCCCGAGGATGTCGTGCTGCTCGACGAAGGAGACGTTGGCCAGGGCCTGTGTCCGCTCCCGGACGTGGCGCTCCAGCAGCGGCCGGGTGGCGCCGATGGCCACCAGCCCGGCGTGCTGCTGCTTGAGCACCTTGCCGTTGAAGTACCAGCGCACGTCGCCGGCCAGGTCGCCGCCGGCCGCGGTGGAGGCGTACAGCTCCTCGGTGATTCCCGGATACAGCTCCTCCAGGGCCTGCTGGCCGCGGGCCAGCAACCCGTTGATGTGCCGTCCCTGCGGGCAGCCACGTCGCGCCTCAGCGACCCCGACCAGCACGTCGCGGTCCACGATGATCACTTCGTCGTAGGCGTCCGCGAGCACCCTGGCCGCGAACAGACCGGCAATGCTTCCGCCGAGCACCACCGCGCGAGTGTTGGTCACGTCGCCCATAACGGTTGTCTCCTCGAATCCCGAAAATCTGGATCATGCTTCGCCGGCGGGCTGTCACCCGCCGGGTCCTGCCTTGGCCGCTTTTCTCCGCCCGCTGCGCCACCACAGGCGCCGAGCCTGGCCCGCCATGGCCGGCGTTCAGCTTCTGGCCCCCGGCGTCAGCCGGGGGCCAGAGCGGGCCTGGAGCGGTCGCCGGTCAGCCGGGGACGGAGCCGACGAGGCCGCCGTCGACGACAAGCTCCTGGCCGGTGATGTACGACGCCCGCGCCGACAGCAGGAAGGCCACGGCGTCGGCGATGTCCTCGGGCTCGCCCAGCCGGCCCAGCGCCACCTGGCTCCGGAAGTACTCCCGCACCTGGTCGTTGCCGCCGGTGACGCCGTCGAACATCTCGGTCGCGACGTGGCCGGGCGTGATGGTGTTGACCCTGATGCCCCGCTCGGCCAGGTCGGGCGCCAGCGTGCGGGCCAGGTTGAGCACGGCGGCCTTGCTCGCCGCGTACACCGACGCCAGGCCCACGCCGCGGTGCACCAGCCAGGAGGCGTTCAGCACCACCGAGCCGCCGCCGTCGAACAACGGCAGCGCCTTCTGGACGGTGAAGTACGCGCCCTTGAAGTTGGTGCCGACCACCAGGTCGAAGTCGGCCTCGGTCACGTCGGCGGTGCGGGCGGCCGACGCGATCCCGGCGTTGGCGAACACGCCGTCCAACCGGCCGAACCGCTGCCGCACCTGGCTGACCAGGTCGTCCAGGTCGACGGTGCAGGTCACGTCGGTCGGCACGGCCAGCACCCGGTCATCGGCGTCGAGGTCCCTCGTCGCCTTCTCGAGCCGTTCGGCGCTGCGCCCGGCCAGCACCACACTGGCTCCGTCATCCACTAGTCGTCGCGCGGTGGCCAGGCCAATGCCGCTGCCCCCACCGGTGATCAGGACGGTCTTTCCTTCGAATTCGGCCATGTCGCCAGCGTTACACCCGTCCGTGCTGCATGCATCTCCTGGATTGCGGCCCTGGTCGCCCGGCGGGGCCGGCGGACATTGAGACGGTTGGCGTCGGCGGCGCAGTTCAGACGGCGCAGTTCAGACGGCGCAGTTCGGGCGGCGCAGTCCAGGCAGGCACGGCGAGGGCCCGGACCCATTGCCGCCATCCGCAAAGGCAATGGGTCCGGGCCAGCTACCGACCGGCGCCGTCCGGCCGCACACGAACCGCATTCGATTCGCGCGCGAGCAGCGCACCGGCCGCCGTCGAGTTCGCCGGGGCGGCGGGCGCTCAACCGTTGAGCGCGCCGTTTCTGATTTGCCGCAGGTCATCGAACGAGCAGAGGTCCGGCACGGTCCAGCCGTCCAGGTCGTACTCGCCGAGACATTGGTCCACGAAAGCCTTGTACCCGTCGATCTGACCGGACGCGAGCTGCGCCGACAGCAGCTCCACCCTGGTATTCTCGTGGTTGCCGGCATAGTTGCGCTCGTACAGTTCGTGTCGCCCGCCGAACTCGCTGCCGACGGCGTCCCACAGCAGCTTCATCACCTTGACCCGCTCGACCGCGTCGATGCCGTTCGAGCCCCGGACGAACTTGTCCAGGTAGGGTCTGATTTCCGGGTTCTTGAAGTCCTCGGCGCTGGAGTTGACATAGATCAGCCCGCTGGCGATGTCCTGCTGGACGATCTCCTTTATCCGCGGGTAGCCGACCTGCATGAACCACCGGTACGCCAGCCCGTACTCGGGGTTGGGCAGGACCGCGCCGTTCTGCCACGGGATCGGGTTGCGCGCGGCCGCGTCGGAGAAGGCCCAGAACAGGTTCCGCCAGGCCAGCACCTCGCCGAGCCGGCTCTGCACGCCGCGGAAGTCCTTGGTGCCGGTGATCTCCACCGCCTTGGCCAGCAGGCCGGCCATGAACTCCAGCTTCACCGCCAGCCGGGTACACCCGTGGAAGGTGAAGCGCTCCGGGAACCCGGAGCGGCCGGTGAAGAGCTGCACCTTCCCGAGGTGGCCGTAGATGAAGACGTTCTCCCACGGGATGAGCACCTTGTCGAGCACCAGGATGGTGTCGTTCTCGTCCAGCCGGGAGGAGAGCGGGTAGTCGAACGGGCTGCCCATCACCGCCGCGGTGGCGGTGTAGGAGGTTCGGCAGATCAGCTTCATGCCCGGCGCGCCCATCGGCACCGTGGCCACCAGGGCGAACTTCCGGTCCTTGATCGGCAGGCCGTAGTGCGCGATGAAGTTGTAGTGGGTGAGCGCGGAGCCGGTGGCGACGACCTTCGCCCCGCTGACGATCAGGCCGGCGTCTGTCTCCTTCTCCACGTGGATGAAGACGTCCGCGACCTCGTCCGGCGGGCGGTTCCGGTCGACCGGCGGGTGCACGATGGCGTGGTTCCAGTACAGGACCTTCTCCTGCGACTCCTTGTACCATCGCCGGGCATTGTCCGCGAACGGCTCGTAGAACTTGGCGTTCGCGCCGAGCGTGCCGAGGAAAGCTGCCTTGTAGTCGGGGCTGCGCCCCATCCAGCCGTAGCTCATCCGGGACCACGCCGCAATGGCCCGCTGGTCCGCGACCAGGTCTTCGGCGGTGTGCGGGGTGGTGAAGAACCGATGCGTGTAACCGTCGCTGCCGGTGTCGGTCGGCGCGGTGAGGACGGCCTGGTGCTCCGGATCGTGCAGTGCGTCGTACAGCCGGGCCGTCATCCGGATGGGATTGCGGAACGCCGGGTGCGCGGTGACGTCCTTGACCCGGTCGCCGTATATGTAGATCTCGCGGTCGTCCCGCAGGCTCTCGATGTACTCGGCGCCGGTCAGGGGACGGGTCTTCGGCCGCGCCGGCGCCTCGCTGGTCGGGACATCCTGATGATCGGTCATCGGACTTCTGCCCTCTTCCTCGTAGCTCAGCTTCTACACGAATCGGTGGCCGTCGAGCATTCCGTCCGCGGGGACGCCCGAAGAAGTCCGCGATCGTCTGCCCGGCCGGAAGACCGTCCCTGCCGCGCCGAGTACCGCAGCGCGCCCGTCGATGCTGCGGATCTCAATTGTGGCAGCCGAGCCGTGCAGCGGCTTCTTTCAGAGTGCGCGCCGCCCGGGGCACCCCCGGCACTCCGGTGCCGGACAGAGGGACCGCGGAGCCGGCCGAACTCAGCACGCCACAAGACGGCCGGCGTGGTGTCCGTTGGTTTGATGGAGCAACTCCACGCCCGACGCGGGCCGGCAGGTCGGACCGGACGGGCCGGCGTCGTCGTGGCACGCACCACCACCACCACCACCACCGGACGACGGAGATCGGCACAGTGCGGACGCGTCTCCACCAGTCCCCCACCCTGTCGGCTCCCGGGCGATCCGTACGGCCGGGCCACCGCCGCAGGCGCCGACTCCGCACCGCCGGTAACTTGACCTGCGCGGGCCGCTTCGTCGCCATCGGAAGCCCACGGCCGCGGTCCCGGGTCCCGATGACCACCGGGACCGGCAGATTCTTACCGTAAGGGGATGTCATGGGAAAGGCAGTCTTCGACATCACAGTGTCGCTGGACGGGTACGTCACCGGGCCGGACGATGACCGTGAGCGGCCGCTGGGCGAGGGCGGTGAACTGCTCCACGACTGGATATTCAGCCGCGGTACCGCTGCCGAGACCACGGTTCTCGACGAGCTGTACGGACAGACCGGGGCGGTCATAGCGGGCCGGCGGACGTACGACTTCTCGGCGGGGCCGGGCAGGTGGGGAGACGGTGGCCCGCTCGGCAGGATACCGGTATTCGTCCTCACGCACGACGTACCGGAGAAGGCGGCCGGGACCGGCGACGTGTTCACCTTCGTCACCGATGGCATCGAGAGCGCCCTCGCGCAGGCGAAGGAGGTCGCCGGCGACAGGAACGTCTATGTGATGGGCGGCGCCGACATCGCCCAGCAGTACATCGAGGCCGGGCTGCTCGACGAGATCCAGCTCCACGTGGTGCCGGTACTGCTCGGTGCGGGCAGGCGGCTGTTCGAGCACATCGGGACCGAACACGTCGAACTGGAGAGCACCCGGGTGCTGCACAGTCCCGGCGCCGTACACCTCAGGTACCGCATCGTGAAGTAACGGGGACCGACCGGACGACGCACGGTGGCCCCCTGACCGGGGGCCACGCCCATGTCCGGGGTGTCCGGGGGTGTCCGGCACGTAGGCGAAGCACCTCGAAGCGGCGACCGACCGCCGCCACGACATCCCCGCACCGGACGAGTGCGCACGCGAGGAGAAGGCACCCGCAAACCGCCGATGGGACGATCTCACGCGGTTCGGCGGGTCGCCTGTCACCCACGGCAGGCCGGTGTACCGATTGGGGAAAGAATGCTGACCAGACGACACTTCCTGGCGCTCGGCGGCGCCGTCGGCGGGGCCATGCTCGTCCCCAGGGTGGCGACCCCGGCGGCCGCGAACGACACCGGGCAGGTCCGGCGGGCGCCGACCGGCGCGACGGCCGCGGTGACCCCGTTCGCGGTGCGGATGCCCGTTCCGGCGGAGCTGGCACCGGTGGCGTCCCGCCCGGACGCCGACTACTACCAGGTCGCCATCAAGCGCGCGACCGCCGAGATCCTGCCCGGTCTGGCCACCCCGGTCTTCACCTACAACGGCCAGTTCGTCGGCCCCACCATCCGGGCCAGGACCGGGCGCACCGCGAAGGTCACCTTCCGCAACCACCTCGACGTGCCGTCCAACGTCCACCTGCACGGCGCCCACGTGCCGGCCAGCAGCGACGGCCACCCGGTGGACCTCATCGAGCCGGGCCAGGCGCGGCTGTACGAATACCCGAACACCCAGCAGGGCGCGACGCTGTGGTACCACGACCACAGCCACCACATGGAGGCGGAGCACGTCTACCGCGGGCTGCACGGCTTCTACCTGATCGACGACGAGCAGGAGCGGTACCTCGGCCTGCCCGACGGGGCGTACGACGTGCCGATCCTGCTCCGGGACGCCGAGTTCCAGGACAACGGCGAGCTGGTGGTCTTCCAGGACCCGGCCAACCGCACCACGATCCTCGCCAACGGCAAGCCGCAGCCGTACTTCCCGGTCGCCGCGCGCAAGTACCGCTTCCGGCTGCTCAACGGCGCCACCGAACGGATCTTCCGGCTCAACCTCGGCGGCGCGCAGATGACGCAGATCGCCTCCGACGGCGGCCTGTTACCCGCGCCGGTGCCCCGGACCGAGCTGACGTTCGGCTCCGCCGAGCGGGTCGAGATCGTGGTCGACTTCTCCCGCTACCCGGTCGGTACCCAGCTCGTCCTGGCCGACGCGACCGCCGGGCCGGTACTGCGGTTCGATGTGGTGCGGGAGGCTCCGGACCGCAGCCGGGTGCCGGACCGGCTGCGCCCGCTGGCCGCCCTCCCGCCGGCGACGTTCACCCGGGACGTGGCGCTCAGCTTCGACCTGTCCGGCAGCCTGCCGGTCGGCCTGGTCAACGGCCAGCCGTTCGACCCGTCCCGGGTGGACTTCCGGATCCAGCGCGGCACCACCGAGATCTGGCGGATCTACAACGGGGACACCGCCATCGACCTTGCGCACACCTTCCACATGCACCTGGTGCAGTTCCGGGTGCTGGACCGGGACGGTAAGCCGCCCACGGCGGACGACGCGGGGCGCAAGGACACCATCGTGGTCCCGGCGGGCAGCACGGTGCGGGTACAGGCCACCTTCACCGACTACCTCGGGCGGTACATGTACCACTGCCACTTCCTGGAGCATTCCTCGCTCGGGATGATGGCCCAGATGGAGATCGTCCCGTAACGCGGAACGGTGCGGCGGCCCTCCCGGGTGGGGGGTCGCCGCACCGCTGTCCGCCCGACGTGCTCAGGCGGCGGCGAGCAGGCGCTGCTGGGTGGGCAGCTCGCGCCCCATGAACCCGGCCAGGCCCTCGATCGTGTGCGCCAGGAGTTGCAGATCCTCCTCGACCAGCGCCTGCGGACCGTCGCACAAAGCGATGTCGGGCTGCGGGTGGACGTCCACGATGACGCCGTCGGCGCCGGCCACGACGGCCGCCCGGCTCAGCGGCAGTACCAGGTCGCGGCGGCCGCCGGAGTGCGACGGGTCGACGATGACCGGAAGGTGCGACAGCCGCTGCGCCACCGGCACCGCGGAGATGTCCAGGGTGTTGCGGGTCGCGGTCTCGAAGGTACGGATGCCGCGCTCGCACAGCACGATGTCGAGGTTGCCGCGCTGGGCGATGTACTCGGCGGCCATCAGCCACTCCTCGATCGTGGCGTTCATCCCGCGCTTGAGCAGCACCGGCTTGCCGGCCGCGCCGACGGCCTGCAGCAGCGGGAAGTTCTGCATGTTGCGGGTGCCGATCTGCAGCATGTCGGCGTACGCGGCCACCGTGTCCACGTCCTGCTCGCCGACGACCTCGGTGACGACCGGCAGCCCGGTCTCGTCCCGCACGTCGGCGAGGATCTGCAGCCCGCGCTCGCCCAGCCCCTGGAAGGCGTACGGGGAGGTACGCGGCTTGTACGCGCCACCGCGCAGCAGCGTCGCGCCCGCCGCCTGGGCCATCCGGGCCGACTCCAGCGTCTGGTCCGGCGTCTCGACCGCACACGGCCCGGCGATCAGCGTCACGGTCTCCGGGCCGATCGGCACGCCGCGGACCTGCACCACCGACCGGTCCGGATGGTTCTCCCGGCTGACCAGCTTGTACTTCGCGGAGATCCGGGTGACGTTGCTGACCCCGCGCAGCCCGCGCAGGTTCAGCGTGGCGAGCAGGTCGATGTCACCCACCAGGCCGATGATCACACGGCTGATGCCGCGGCTGACGAAGGCCTGGCCGCCGGCCGTCTCCACCAGCGCGACGACCGCCTGAATATCCTGCGGCGTGGCGTCCGCGGACATCACAATCACCATGTTCTCGGTCCTCTCGATCCTGCGCGCCGGGTGTCGGCGGCCGCTCGCTGCTGAATCCGACCGGCAGTCCCCCGGCTTGCCAGTGATACCGAGGGGCGCGGCGCCGGGATCGTTACGGCTTCCGGCAAACTTTCTGCCGCACCATCGGATCGCCGCTGCCGGCGGGCTCGAAGTACTGATCACGGCGGCGACACCGGAGCGCCTGACACCCCCACACACGCCGGACCACGCTTGATCATCGCCGCCACACCACGGCGCTGACCGCCAAACCCACGCGACGATCACCAACTGAATACGGCCGCGGCAAATCCAGCCGCCCGAAGAGGCCGAACCGCAGAGGCCGCAGAGGCCGCCGCGGGTCTGGGGTGCGCGACAGCCATGGTTCACCTCGGTTCGGCGGGGTTCAGGGCAACGGGTGATCTTGACGGGCAGCGACGACACCGTC
>WNFU01000286.1_pt1 | contig 90299 bp, 76 predicted proteins | sample 5400121 | NCBI WGS metagenome assembly WNFU01 (sample SAMN13153360, study PRJNA577476) | soil metagenome | isolation source: 100 cm soil or saprolite under grassland replicate 1 | place: USA:California | collected 2016-06-15 | reverse complement strand
GCAGCGGCGTCGAGCCGGCCGAGCCCGCCAGGCCGAACGGCTTGACCGAGGCGACCACCAGCCCGAGCTGCTCGGACAGCCCCCGCCGGATGGCCGCGCCGCGCGCTCCCCCGACGTCCAGGTGCGCGCTGCGGCCGCGCCGGTAGGCGACCGGGAACAGCTCGTTCGGTGTGAACAGGCGGAAGCCGAGCAGCGGGATCGTCACCCCGAGGACGGCCCCGACGAGCACGTCGCTCGGGGCGTCGGCGCCGAGGGCGACCCGCCCGACGGCCAGCAGCGTCACCAGGGCGACCGCGACCCACTTCCCGAGGTTGCGCCAGCGGCCCACCGGCACCATCGTGTACAGGACCGCGACCAGCAACGCCGCGAGGTAGGTGACCTGGTGCGGTGGCAGCGCCCAGCCACCCCAGGCCGCCTGGATGTCCACCCCGAACGGCCGCGGCCGCCTGGCCATCATGCCCACCAGCTCGACGACCAGGACCACCAGGTTGGAGAGGATCACGTAGACGATCAGGTGCCGCCAGCGGCGCAGCAGCAGCAGCGCCAGCGTGAGCCCGTAGAGCAGCCCGTTGAGGACCCACCAGGAGCCGATCGCGGCCAGCGCGCGCTCGGCGCCGACCAGGCCGGGGGCGTTGAGCCCGCGCAGCCAGCTGACCACGGCGTCGTCGGCGACCGTGACGCCCACCGCGAGGCCACGCATCCCGCGGCCGAAGACCACCGCCGACAGCCCCACCACGACCACCACGACGACGAGCCATCGGACCCCGCTGGTCTGCAGCTTGCGCGGCAGCGGCGGCGGCTCGCCGGACGGCCGTCGCCGACGCTGGGCACGCCGCACCTGGACGGGAGGCGGGGCGAGCTGTTGGGCCCCGGTCCGCTGGGCCCCGGTCAGCGTCGGCTGGTCCGATGGCACGTCCATGTATGGCCCTCCCCACCGGGGGCGACCAGCCACGGACGTGCACGCACCGCGCCAGCAAGGGCGCGGGCACGCAGTCAGCCGCCGTCGTCGCGACCGCCACCTGCAGGTGGCGGTCGACCCCCCATCGGCCCCAACTGCGATCTCGCTTCGCGGTGCCGCGATGCGACGATCGACTGCTCAGTTACGAAATCCGGCTTGGACGCAGTAGGGACAGGTATCAGGAGATAACCAGGAAAGTGCTGACCTGGTCAGCCTCTGTCATCACAGCAACCCCGTCAAGCATGGGAAGCGTTGGCGCCGGCCGATCGGTCCGAGCAGCGGGGGTTCCAGCCGGGGCCGATCGACGGGATGATGCGACTGCACGTACTGTGACGGCCCGTAACGCCGGCTGCCAGGGCGGGCGTCCGCGCACAGCGCGCGGCGCCAGCCGCCTCGCCCGGTGGCGTGCCGTCCGTGGCCGTACACCGCCGTCCACCGGAGGCGCTGATGGACTTCCGCGACACGCCCGACGAGGCCGCCTTCCGCGCCGAGCTGCGCGCCTGGCTGCGCGATAACCGCCCGACCGAGTGGGACCCACAGGGCGACCCACGGCGCGAGCGCTGGGGGGTGGAGCAGGGCAAGGCGTGGAGCCGGCGGCTCTGGGAGGCCGGTTACATGGGGCTGACCTGGCCGAAGGAGCACGGCGGGCAGGCGGCGCCCTACAGCCACCAGGCAATCCTGCTGGAGGAGATCGCCCGGGCGGAGGCGCCCGAGCACGTCGGCATCATCGGGCTCGCGATGGCCGGCCCCACCCTGATCGCCCACGGCACCGAGGCGCAGAAGGCCGCCCACCTGGAGCGGATCCTCTCCGCCGACGAGGTGTTCTGCCAGGGCTTCTCCGAGCCGGGCGCCGGGTCCGACCTGGCCTCGCTGCGCACCAGGGCGGTGCGCGACGGCGACGAGTTCGTGATCGACGGCCAGAAGGTGTGGTCCTCGTTCGCCCACATCGCCGACTGGTGCATCCTGCTCGCCCGCACCAACACGGAGGTGCCCAAGCACAAGGGGCTCACCTTCTTCCTGGTCGACATGCACGCCCCCGGTGTCGAGGTGCGCCCCCTGCGCCAGCTCACCGGCGACCCGGAGTTCAACGAGATCTTCCTCACCGGCGTGCGCGTGCCTGCCGACCAGGTGGTCGGCGAGGTCGACGGCGGCTGGGGGGTGGCGATGACCACCCTGCTGCACGAGCGCGGCACGCTCGGCTTCGCGCTCACCGTGCGGATGGAGGTCGCCCTGCGCAGGCTCGTCCAGCTCGCCCGCACGGCGGACGCGGCCGGCGAGCGCCCGGCGGACGACCCGCTGGTGCGCGACCAGGTCGCCCGGCTCTGGGTCGACCTGCAGGGGCTGCGCTACACCAACTACCGCGCCCTCACCAGCCTGGTCCGCACGGGCATCCCGGGCCCGGAGGGGTCGGTGGCCAAGCTGCACTGGTCGGAGGCGAACCAGCGGCTCACCAAGCTCGCGCTCGAGCTGCTCGGGCCCGCGGCCCAGCTCGACGGGCCCGACAGCGCCTGGGGCGGCTACTGGCAGTACCAGCAGCTCCGCAGCCGGGGCAACACGATCGAGGCCGGCACCTCCGAGGTGCTGCGCAACATCATCGCCGAGCGCGTCCTCGGCCTGCCCCGCAGCCGCTGAATCAGGAGGACACAGATGGACTTCGCCTTCTCCGAAGAGCAGCAGCTGCTGCGCCGCTCCGTCCGCGACCTGCTGGGCGGCAACTGGCCGCTCGACCGGGTGGCCGAGCTGGCCGACGGCGAGGCCGGCTGGGACCCGGCCTCCTGGCCCCGCCTGGCCGAGCTGGGCTGTCTCGCCCTGTCGCTGCCCGCCGAGCGCGGCGGCGCCGGCGGCGACCTGGTCGACGAGGCGGCGGTGTTCGAGGAGGCCGGCCGCGCCCTGTACCCGGGGCCGCTGTTTGCCACCGTGGCGCTCGCCCAGCCGGCCCTCGCGGCAGCGGCCGACCCGGCGCCGCTGGAGGCGACGGCCGCCGGGGAGCGCTCGGCCACCCTGGCCGTCGCCGAGCCGGACGGTCCCCGCACCATCGCCGAGGCCGGCGCGAGCGCCTGCGGGGCCAAGCGGGACGGGGACGCCTGGACGCTGACCGGCACCAAGACCCTGGTGCCCGACGCCGGCATCGCCGCCGGCGCGGTGGTCGCCGCCCAGGCCTCCGACGGGGTCGCGCCCGGCGGGGACGCGCAGCTGGCGCTCTTCCTGGTCGACCTGGCCGCCCACGGGGAGGTGGTGACCGCCCGCTCGACCATGGACGCCACCCGCCGGCTCGGCGACCTCACGCTCGACGCCACCCCGGCCACCCTGCTGGTCGCCCCGGACCAGGCCGGGCAGGTGCTCGCCGCCACCCGGCGGCGCGCCCTGGCGCTGCTGGCCTGCGAGGCGGTCGGCGTGGCCGACCGCGCCATCGCCTTCGCCCTCGAGTACGCCGGCCAGCGCCAGCAGTTCGACCGTTACATCGGCTCCTACCAGGCCGTCTCCCACCGCCTGGTGGACGCGTGGGCGGCCGTCGAGCTGGCCCGGTCGCTGGCCTACTGGGCCGCCTGGTGCGTGGCCAGCGGCGACGAGCAGGCCACGCGGGCCTGCGCCGGCGCCAAGTCCGCCGCGGGCGAGGCCGCCGTCGCGGCCTGCGAGAGCGCCATCCAGTGCATGGGCGGCATCGGCTTCACCTGGGACCACCCGCTGCACCGGCTCTACAAGCGCGCCCAGTGGGTCGAGGCGTTCGAGGGCGTCGGCACCGACCACCGCCGCGAGCTGGCCACCATGCTTCTCGATTGATCCGGGGGGGAGCCCGAAGACAGCTCCCCCCCGGAGGCCCCCCATCGGGTCCTTTGGCGGGATCCCTGTTGGGCCCCGACTGGCTGCGGCGGGATCCTGCTGGGCGTCCAGTGGCTGCGGCGGGATCCGGTCGGACCTTGGGGTGGCTGTGGCGGGATCCCCTGTCTGGGCACTGGGTGGCTGTGGCGGGATCCTATGGGCCTTGGGGTGGTTGTGGCGGGATCGCTACGTCCAGCCTGGACACCACGGCGTCCAGCCACGAAGATCCGGCAGTCGCACCCAGGCGGCGGTCGTCGCGGGGGCGGGTCGCCGAGTGAAAGGAGCTGCCGATGACGGACAGCGTCTACGCGGTCAGCGAGATCGTGGGGACCAGCACGGAGTCCTGGGAGAAGGCCGCGGCCAACGCCGTCGAGCGTGCCTCCAAGACCCTGCGGGACCTCCGCGTCGCCGAGGTCGTGCAGCTCGACATGACGATCGAGGACGGCGCCGTGCAGACCTACCGTGCCCGCGTGAAGGTCTCCTTCAAGTACGAGTCGCGGGCCTGAGGCGACCGCCGGTCGACGACGCCAGCTGCGTCCCCTGCCGGCGTCGTCGACCGGCGCTCAGCCGGGCCGGTTGGTCAGGGCGTTGGCGGCCATGGTCACGTATTCCAGCAGGGGAGCGGCCTGCTCGTCGGGCAGGCCGAGCGAGCGGATCGCCTCGGTCATGTGGCGCAGCCAGGCGTCGCGCTCGGCGGGGCCGATGACGAAGCGGGCGTGGCGCATGCGCAGCGCGGGATGGCCGCGACGCTCGCTGTAGGTCGGCGGCCCGCCCCAGTACTGGATCAGGAACAGCCGCAGCCGCTCCTCGGCCGCGCTCAGGTCCTGTTCGGGATAGACGGCGCGGAGCACCGGGTCGCCGGCCACCCCCTGGTAGAAACGGGCCACCAGCCGCCGGAAGGTCTCCTCCCCGCCGACCGCCTCGTACAGCGTCGCCTGTTCGCTCATGGCGCCACCTTACCCGTCCGGCCGTCCCACCCGGCCGTCTCGTCTGGCTGGCCAGGTACGCGCTGGTGACCGCGCTGGTCGCCGGGGACCAGCGCGCGCAGATGCTGCTCGGCGACGTCGTCTTCCTCGTCCCGCTGGTCGCCGCGGCCACGCTCGCCTGCTCGCCGCGGCCCGCTGCTGACGGCGTCTACAGGCCGGGGCGGTCGAACGGCGACGGCGTCCGCAGCCGGCGTCGTGCCTGGTGGCGCTAGTGGAGGGCGACCCCGAGCACGAAGGCGGCCACCCCGGCCGCGGCCGCCAGCGCGGTCGCGTCGCGGGCCAGCAGCCCGACCAGCAGCGCGACCAGCACCCCGACGATGACGCTGTTGATCACCCCGATGGTGCCGGCGATGGTGACCAGCATCTGCCAGCGGCCCGGACGCATGCCGCCGGCGCCGATGGCGGCCGCGGCACCCTCGCCGGCGGCCGGCGCCAGCCAGGCCGCCAGCTCCGGGGCGCCGTCCAGGTAGCAGCGGCGGATGCGGTTGATGCGCTGGGCGTAGGCGACGTCTTCGATCGAGGTCTGCAGCACCCGGTCGTAGGTGGCCAGCCCGAGGAACAGCAGCGCCGGGAACAGCACCAGGCCGAACGCGAAGAAGGCGCCGCCGGCGCTGGAGACCTGCCCGAGGAAGGCGAGCGCCACCAGCGCGCCGGAGACCGTGCCCAGGAACAGGCTGGCCCGCGCGGTGGTCTCGCTGATGGTGGCGGCGCGGGCGGTCTGCAGGGTGAAGTGCTCGGTGGTGAGGATGGCGACCAGGCTCTGGGGGTTGCCCGCGAGCGGGCCCCGCGGCTCCTCCGGGGCGGCCAGGCGGTCGCTCATCGGTCCACCCTCCTCAGGCGCCCGGAGGCCTCGTGGGGATCGCCGGGCCCCGGCTCGACGCAGAACTCGTTGCCCTCAGGGTCGCGCATGGTGGTGATGTCGTCGTAGCGCGTCACCACCTCGGCGCCGAGCGCCTGCAGCCGCTCGACCTCGTCGCGCATGGTGGTGAGCGAGCGCAGGTCGAGGTGGACCCGGTTGGGCGCGGCCTTGGCGCCACGCCCGCCGCGGAACCAGATGTTCGGCCCGCCCCAGGTGGCCGCCTCGACGTAGGCCCGCTCGGGGGTGGAGTCCTCGTCGACGTCGGAGCCGAGCGCGGCGGCCCAGAACCGTGCCACCCGCATGGCGTCGTCGCAGTCGATGGTCAGGTTCTTGATGAACGACGGCATGCCGCTCGCCTCCCGGGCCCCACCCCGGTCGGAGCCGGCCCTCAGGCCAGCCGCTCCAGCACGGTGCCGTCCGCGGCGACGCTGAACGCCGTGGGGACGACCGCGACATGGTAACGCCGGGCGAGCTCGGGACGCCGGGAGACGTCGACCGTGACCAGCGGGCGCGTGCCGTCCCGCAGGCGCTCCTCGAGGTCGCGGCAGTCGCTGCACAGCGGGTGGGTGAACTGCACCACCGTCTCGTCGACCGCGCCGGCGCCCAGCTCGGCCAGGTCGAGCGCCGCGACCCGGCCCGGCCGCACCCCGCGCACCCGCGCCAGCAGCTTGTAGACCTCGCAGCCGACGCACAGCCCGGTGGTCGCCGCCAGCAGCGCGAGCGCCGCCACGATCCCGCCGAGCACCGCGCCGACCGCGGCCAGCCCGGCCAGGTAGGCGAGCGTGGCGGCGCTCAGGAAGGCGGCGCCGACGACGTTGGCGAAGCGCGGCGGGCGGGCGTCCTCGACCGGCCCCTCGCCGATGCGTGGCTGCACCACCTCGAAGTAGAACACGCAGGGCAGGCAGTAGCGGCGCCCGAACCGCAGGCCGAGGACGAGCTGGAGGGCCAGCAGCGCGAGCAGCCACCACCAGCCAGTGAGCAGCGCGACGGCGCTGACCACGCCGATGGTGGCCTGGTTGAAGCGGGGGGCGCGGGCGTCGATCACGTCGGTGTCCGCATAGGGATGGGCGGTACGGGGCGCCATGGATGACCACCTTGCTCGCACGAGGGGTGCCGCGATGCGGGATGTGCGGCCTGGCGGTCGTCGCGGGTGCCGGAGGGGTCAGCCAGTCCGGTGCGACCGCCGGGCCCGGCGACACGCGCAGCTCACCACGTGCCCGTGGTCGAGGGCACGGTTGCGGGTCAGCAGCAGCCCAACCATGCCCCCACGGTGCCGAACCACCCGCCGACCTGTCAACAGTGGGACGCGCGAAGTGGTGGACGCGCGGGTACACGACTAGGCAGGCCGCCGTCCAGCAGGTAGCCTCCAGCCACCGCATACCGGGTCAGGCGGTGCTCTCGGGCCTGATCGCCCAGCTCGGCGGAAGCACCTCGACCAGGTCAGGGTCATGGAGGAAGCCGATGCAGACACTGGACGTCACCACCGTTCGGGCGGACCTGGATGCCCAGGTGCAGGGCAAGACCCTCTGTGACGTGTTGCTGCGCAACCTGCGGGAGCACCCCGACCAGCTCGCGCTGTCCTGGAAGGCGAAGGGCGGCTGGCACCACCTGACCTGGGCGGAGTACCGCCAGCGGGTCGCCGAGGTGGCCATGGGCCTGACCACGCTCGGGGTGGGGCGCGGCGACTTCGTCGCGCTGATGCTGCGCAACCGGCCCGAGCACGTGATCGCCGACCTCGGCGCCGTGCACCTCGGCGCCACCGCCGTCTCGCTCTACAACACCCTGGCCCCCGAGCAGATCGGCTACATCGCGGCCCACTGCGAGGCCAAGGTGGCGATCGTCGAGGACCGCGCCTTCATGGAGCGCTGGGAGAAGGTCCGCGCCGACCTGCCCGCGCTGCGCTGGGTGGTGATGCTGAAGGACGCGGACGCCTTCGCCGACTACGACTGGGTGGTGTCCTGGGACGACCTGGTCGGCAGGGGCAGCGAGGCGCTGGCCTCCGCGCCGGAGGCGTTCGAGGACGCCTGGAAGGCGGTGCAGCCGGACGACCCGGCGACGCTGATCTACACCTCGGGGACCACCGGGCCGCCGAAGGGCGTGGTCATCACCCACCGCAACGCGCTGTGGACCGCCGCGTCGGTGGAGCGCTGGAGCAACGAGTACCAGGACCGGCTCCCCAGCGACCTCCGCTACCTCTCCTACCTCCCGCTGGCGCACAGCTTCGAGCGGCTCTCCGGGCACTACAACGCCCTGTGGCGCGGGTACCACGTGTACTTCTGCCCCGAGGTGCTGCAGGTCATGGAGTACATGCCCGAGGTGCGGCCGTTCACCTTCGTGGCCGTGCCGCGGCTGTGGGAGAAGGCGTACGCCGGCATCAACGCCGCCCTGGCCGCCGAGCCGAACGAGCGGCGGCGCAAGATCGCCATGCGGGCGATCGAGGCCGGTAGGCAGGCGGTCCGCCTGCGGCTCGCCGGCGAGCCGCTCCCGCTGGGCCTGCGGCTGCGCCTGCGCCTGCTCGACCGTCTGGTGCTGGTCAAGATCCGCAGGCGCGTCGGCATGGACGAGTGCGTGCTGGCGGTCTCCGGCGCGGCCCCGATCGCCCCGGAGATCCTCGAGTTCTTCCTCGCCGTCGGGCTGAACATGGCCGAGGGCTACGGCCTGACCGAGAACACCGCCGGGGCGGTGCTGACCCCGCCCGACCGGCCCAAGCCCGGGACGGTCGGCCCGCCCATGCCGGGCGTGGAGGTGCGCCTGGGCGACGACGGCGAGGTGCTCCTGCGGGGCGGGAACGTGACCGCCGGCTACTACAAGGAGCCGGCCAAGACGGCCGAGACCTTCGACGCCGAGGGCTGGCTGCACACCGGCGACATCGGCGAGATCGACGACGAGGGGTTCCTGCGGATCGTCGACCGCAAGCGCGAGCTGATCGTCACCGCCGGCGGCAAGAACGTCTCGCCGGCCAACCTCGAGAACCTGCTCAAGCGCCACCCGCTGATCGGGCAGGCCTGCGTGGTGGGCGACCGGCGGCGCCACATCGCCGCCCTGGTGGTGCTCGACCCCGAGACCGCCGTCGCCTGGGCCAAGCGCAACGGGCTGCCGGAGGGCGTCACGACCCAGGAGCTGGCCGCGGACGAGCGCGCCCTGGCCGAGGTCCAGCGCGCCGTGGACGAGGCCAACCAGCACGTCTCCCAGGCCGAGGGGATCAAGCGCTTCGTCGTCCTGCCGTCGGAGTGGACGGTGGAGACCGACGAGCTGACCCCCACCCTGAAGCTCAAGCGGCGCGTCATCCACGACAAGTACGCCGCCGAGATCGACTCGCTCTACGCCTGACCGGCCGCTCGACAGGCCGTGGGCCGCCCCGCCGGGGCGGCCCACGTGAGCTGTGCCGGTCCGGCGCCGGCGCAGCCTCAGCTGCTGCGGGTCCCCCCCGGCGGGTTCAGGTCCCTGAAGGTGTCGTAGGCGAGCACCAGGGACACCAGGCCGGCGGCGAGGTCGACCATGCGGGTGGCCCGCACGCTGCCACCGGGCCCGACCGGGCCGTCCGCCCCTTCGGACGCGACCAGCAGCGCGGCCGCGATGAACAGGCCGGTGCGGAACCAGGGGTCCCAGGTGGCGTGGACGTCGACCGGCTGGTCGGGGGCGGAGGGCAGCGAGCTGGTCAGGCGGTCGAGGTCGCGCGCGACCGCCTCGGCGGCCGGGTCGCCGGCACGCTCGTCCAGGAACCAGCCGAGCTCGACCAGGCCCTCGTGCAGCAGGACCACGAACGACCCGGCGGCGTGGAAGCCGTTGGAGACCTTGCTCAGCGTCACCGAGACCTGGCCGTACAGCCGCGCCGTCTCCAGACGGGACAGGTTGGCCATGGTCCGTTCCATGATCGGCCAGGTGTCCGAGATGCGCAGCGCGGTGAACGCCTGCTGGGAGAGCTGGGCGCTGCGCAGCCGCGAGAGGTTGGCGAAGACCCGCTCGAACAGCACCGCCGGGTCGATGCGTGCCAGCTCGGCGAAGACCTGGTCGTAGAGCAGGCCGGTGTCGAGCCGGTAGAGGTCGCCGGTGAGGCGCCGGATGGCGCCGATGCGCGCCGCGACGCCGTTGCCGCCGGTGGTGTCGTCCTCGGTTGGGGGCAGTGGACCGAGGGGGTGCACGCTCATCGAACACGCTCCGGGGAAGGGATCGTGCGCTCGGGCTCGGGTCCGGGGGCCATTGTGCTGGGGCAGGTCTACTGTATCCGCCCGCTACCCGGCGGGACGAACCGGCAACCGTTGCCCTGAATCGTCCGCCGGGCAATTCATTCGAGCGGCGCCGTCCGGCGGTCCCCGACATTCGCGCCGCGACGCCACCGGCACCGCTCTGACCTGCGCGGATGCATGCCCCCATGACAGTGCCGGCATGCCGGCCGGATTGTCGCGGACCGCCCCGGCAGCACCCCCGGTAGCTTGTTCTACGCGATACTGCGTATGGCGGCTCGGCGGAATTGCGCGTGCCCGCTGGGACGTCCGCGGGGGCTTTTCCGGTCCCTTTCCGGTCTCGCCTCGGCAGGACGGTCCCGCGGCGGTAACGAATCGGCGGCGGCAGGCGGTCGAATCCCCCAGGCGCGCAGATCGGGCCAGGCGGCGGCCGATCAGGCCGAAGCGGTTGAGTTAGGCTGTTGCCGTCATCGAGCCAGGCACGCGAGGATCGCGACACATGATCGACTTCCCGAGGATCCTGCGTGACGCCGACCTGCCGGTCCACGAGGTGAGCGGCTGGCGCACCCGGGGCCGCCCGGCCAGCGGCAACCCGAGCGACCCCGCCTACCCGGCGGCGACCAAGTTCGCCGGCATCGGCCTGCACCACACCGCCGGGCACAACGACCTCGACATCGTCGTCGGCGGCCGGCCGGGCATCCCGGGACCGCTCGCCAACCTCTACGTCGCCCGCGACGGGCGGGTGCACGTGGTCGCGGCGGGCCGCGCCAACCACTTCGGGCCGGGCGCCCGCGAGGTCTACCAGCGCACCCTGCGCGACCGCGCGCCGCTCGGCGACGCCGCCACGCTCGGCTTGCGCGACAGCATCGTCGGCAACGGCGTCTACGTCGGCATCGAGGTGGAGAACCTCGGCACCGCCGCCGACCCCTATCCACGCGTGCAGATCGACCATCTCGAGCGTGCCTGCGCGGCCATCTGCGAGCGGCAGCACTGGACCGCCAGCCGTTGCGTGCAGCACCGGGAATGGACCCGTCGCAAAGTCGACATGAGCTACCGCGGCCCGCTCCGCCAGGCGGTCGCCGCCCTGCTGTCCGGGGAGGACTTCATCTTGGACGCGGCCACGAAGGCGTACTTCGACAAGCAGTTCGAGCTGCTGCGCAAGGGCGACGACCCGAACCCGCGCACCGGCGACACCCACCCGTACAGCTTCGAGAACGTGCTGCGCAAGCTCGACCGGCTGACGGAGCTGGTCGAGCTGCTGCGGACGGGCGATGCCGGCGAGCCGGAGACCCATCCGCAGAACCTCGACACCATCTACAAGCAGAACGAGGCCATCAGGGAGGAGCTCGTGGCCATCCGCCAGCTCCTCGAGCAGGGCGCCGGCGGCTAGCGGCGGCTGGCTGCGACCACCCTGGCTCCTGCGTTACCCTTGGGTAACATCCGTCAGGGCGGTCAGGAGCGGGCAGGTGGTGAAGCGAGCCGAGCGCGTCGAAGGACCGGCGGCCAGGGTGGCGGCCGCCGCGGGCGCCACCTCGCTGCTCGTCGACCTGGGCGGGCCCGTGCACTACCTGGACTTCGGCGGCGAGGGCCCGACCATGGTGCTGGTCCACGGCCTGGGCGGGTCGCACGTCAACTGGCTCGCCGCCGGACCGCTGCTCGCCCGCCACGCCCGCGTGCTCGCGGTCGACCTCGCCGGCTTCGGCCACACCCCGCCGGCCGGCCGCTCCACCCGCGTCCGGGCCAACCAGCGCCTGCTCGGACGCTTCGTCGAGGAGGTCGCCGGCGCTCCGGCGCTGCTGGTCGGCAACTCCATGGGCGGGACGATCGCCCTGCTCGAAGCGGCCGAGCAGCCACAGCGGGTCGCCGGCCTGGTGCTGGTCGACGTGTCGCTGCCGCGCCCGCCCGGCGTGCCGCTCGACCCGCTGGTCGGGGCCGCGTTCGCGGCCTACGCCGTGCCCGGGGTGGGGGAGCGGCTGCTGGCCAGCCGCCGCGCCCGCCTGGGCCCCGACGGCGTGGCACGGGAGACCCTGGAGCTCTGCTGCGTCGATCCCGGCCGGGTGCCGCCCGAGGTGGTCGAGGCCGGGGTGGCCCTCGCGCTCGAGCGCGCCGACCTGCTGTGGGCGGACGCCGCCTTCCTGGCGGCGGCGCGCTCGCTGCTGGTGCTGCTCGGCCGCTCCCGCACCTCTCTGCGCGCGGTCGCCTCGGTGCGGGCGCCGACCCTGATGGTGCACGGCGGCGCCGACCGGCTGGTGCCGCTGGCGTCGGCGCGCCGGGTCGCACGGCTGCGGCCCGACTGGGGCTTCGTGGTGTTCCGGGACGTCGGCCACGTCCCGCAGATCGAGGCCCCGGAGCGCTTCGCCGCCACGGTGGTGCGCTGGCTGGACGGCTCCGGCCGGGCCGCCGCGGCCGCGGCCAGTGCCGCCGGGCAGCCCTAGCGCGCGCTCCACCGGTGCTGCTGTGAGGACCGATAATTAATTCGGATCTCACACCCCAGAACCAACCACCCAACCACCAGCAGCGGGAGCGGACGCGGACGCGGAGCGAGGAGGTCAGGCGGGGTCGCCGAGGGAGGCGAGGCGCTCGAGGCAGTCGGAGCGCCGCAGCCGCCGCAGGGTCGACTGGTAGGCCTGGCGCACCACCGGGTAGCGGTGGCGCGGGTTCATCGAGTTCAGGCCCATGACCTCCAGGTCGGCGGCGACCGGCTGGAAGGCGATCACCTCGGTGCCCTGGCGGCGGACGCGGCGGGCCTCGTCGGCCAGGCGCAGCCGCAGGGCGCGGCGGGCCGGCAGGTCGACCGAGGGGCGCCGCACCCCGCGGGCGATCGACATCGGCGCACTGACGATCACCAGGTCCAGCCCGTACCCGGCGAGCACGTCGAGGTTGCTGGGGGAGTGGGCGCCGCCGTCCACGTACCAGGAGCCGTCGACGGCGACGGGCGCGAACCAGCCGGGAATGGCGCAGGACGCCGCCACCGCCGTGCCCACGTCGGTGGCCGGCGCGCCCGGCTGGCCGAGCACCACCCGGCGACCGTCGTCGAGCCGCACCGCGCACAGCCACAAGGGATCCGCGGGCCAGCCGTCCTCGAACAGCCAGCGCAACCGGACGGCGAACGGCTCGAGCGAGACGCGTCCGCGTGGCAGGACCGCGGCCGTCAGCGAGCCGAGGCGCGGCGGCGCCCAGGGGCGCGCCACGGCGCGCAGCAGCAGCCGTGGCGAGGCCATGCCGAAGGAGCGGGGGCGGGGGACGGGGATGGGCTCGTTGGGGCCGATGCGGCGCAGGATGCGGGCACCCTCGGCGGAGACCGGCTCTCCCGCCGTGCGGGCGGCCACGTCGGCGGCGCTGAAGCCGCCGCGCAGGAGGGCGCCGACGTAGGCGCCGGCGGAGGTGCCGACGATCACCTCGGCGCCGCGGGGGTCCCAGCCGGTCGCCTCGGCCAGCGCGTGCAGCACGCCGGCATGGAAGGCGTGCCCGACGACGCCTCCGGCGCCGAGGACGAGACCGACGCGGCCCACGCTGACCTCCCGTCCGAGCCGCCCGAGCGGCTGGCGACGCTGCCGGATAGGTGTGCTCTCAGTGTACGACCAGGCCGGTCGCGGCAACCGCGACCGGCCTGGTGCGGACGGCTCAGCGCTGGCGGCGCAGCGCGGCGATCAGCTCGTCCTTGCTCATCGAGGAGTGACCCTCGATGCCGAGCTCGCTGGCCCGCTGGTGCAGCTCCTCGACGGTGCGCTGCTCGTACGGGCGGACGGCGCCACCGCGCCTGGACGCCGGGGCGGCCTGTGGCCTGGCCTCCGGCTCGGTGCGGTCGGCCACGATCGTGCCGGCACGCTTGACGGCGGCGGCGCTGTCGGCGGCGGCCCGGCCAGAGCTGGTGCCGGCGGCCTTGACGCGGCTCCGCGCGGCACGGACCTGGCTGGCGGCCTGCTTGGCGGCGTCGCTGCCGCGGATCGAGCCGACCAGCTCGCGGCCCCGCTTGGCGAGACCGTCGAACTCCTTGCCGGCCTGGCCGCGCAGCTCCCGCGCGTTGGTCATGCTCTGCTCACGGAGCTGCCGCAGCCGGGCGGGAGCGTCCTTGCCGAGGTCGCGAGCCTGCTTGGGCGCGTCGATGCGGATGCGGTCGATCGAGCGGACGAACTCGATCGCGGCGCCGCCGGCGCCGATGGTGGCGTAGGCGGAGTCGGTCAGCAGCGACCGCAGGCGGCGCTGCGCGCGCTCGGCCCGCTCCCTGTTCCGGTCGGTGGTCGTGGTCATGTCGATCAAGCTCCTTGTATACAGGTATCCAGCGTATCCAGCTTCCAGCGGCCAATCGCTCACTATTGTAGCACAACTGCTAACACTTGCAAGCACTGACGCGGGCACTGGACAAGCGTCGCCGCTTCCGGTAGCTCTGCGCCGCCCGGTCAGTCGGAGACCGTGAGGAGCGCGACGGTGCGAAGCGAGTTGTTCGGCACGAACCTCGAAGCCCAGACCCAAGATGCGTTCACCCTGCAGAACTCCAAGATGCTCCGGGTGCCGTTGCGTGGCGAGGTCATGGCGAGGCAGGGCTCGATGGTCGCCTACCAAGGCCAGATGGAGTTCGACTACCAGGGGAGCGGCGGCGTCGGCCGCTTCATCAAGAAGGCCCTGACCGGCGAGGGGGTGCCCTTGATGCGCTGCCGCGGCGAGGGCGACCTGTTCCTCGCCCACGACGCCGACGAGGTCCACCTCGTCCGCCTCGAGCAGGACGCGCTCACCGTCAACGGCCCCAACATCCTGGCGTTCGAGCCTGGCATCTCCTGGGACATCCACCGGGTCGAAGGCGCCTCGATGTTCGCCGGCGGGCTGTTCAACACGGTGCTCTCGGGCAGCGGCTGGGTGGCCATCACCGCCCACGGCAGCCCGGTGGTGCTGCAGACCGACGCGCCCACCTACGTCGACGTGCAGTCCGCGGTCGCCTGGAGCGCCGGCCTGCAGTCCAGCGTCCACCGCTCGATGAAGCTCGGCGCCATGATCGGGCGCGGCAGCGGCGAGGCGGTGCAGCTCGCCTTCGCCGGCCAGGGCTTCGTGATCGTCCAGGCCAGCGAGGGCCCGACCGTGCCGCCCCATTCCCACGGCCAGAGCTAGCGCTCCAGGCGCCGCCGCGCACATCCCGGCCATCGCAGCGAGCGCGGCGAGGTGTGGACCACGCCGGCCTGGACCAGCCCGAGCTCGACGAGGGCCAGCCCGACGAGGATCAGCTCCGCCTCGACGCGCCTGGCGGCGACCCACCCGCAACGCGGGCCGCCAGCCGCTCACCGCTCGCCGCCGGGGCTCGCCAGCAGCTCGTCGGGCTCGTCGAGCGGGCCGGAGGTGTCGACGATCAAGCCGTCTCGCAGGAACACCACCCGGTCGGCCCAGGCGGCGTGCCGCGCCTCGTGGGTGACCAGCACGCCGGCCGCACCCGCGTCCACCTTGGAGCGCAACAGGCGCAGCACCGCCTCGCCGGTCTGGGAGTCCAGCGCGCCGGTCGGCTCGTCGGCGAGCACCAGGCGGCGCTGCCCGACCAGCGCGCGGGCGATCGCCACCCGCTGCTGCTGGCCGCCGGACAGCTCGTCGGGGAAGCGCTGGCCGTAGCCGTCGAGGTCGACGTCGGTCAGGGCAGCCTGGGCCTGCCGCCGTGCGTGGCGCGCCCCGACGCCGTCGAGCTCCAGCGGCAGGGCGGCGTTCTCCGCCGCCGTGAGGGCGGCGAGCAGGTTCAGGTCCTGGAAGACGTAGCCGATGCGGCGCCGGCGCAGGGCGGCGAGCGCGCGGCGGCTGCAGCCGCCCAGCACGGTGCCGTCCACCACGACCTCGCCCCTGGTCGGCCGGTCCAGCCCGCCGGCGAGGTTGAGCAGGGTCGACTTGCCCGACCCGGACGGGCCCATCACCGCGACCAGCTCGCCCGCCTCGACGTTCAAGGTCACGCCGCGCAGCGCGTGCACCGCCGTCTCGCCGCTGCCGTGGACCCGGTGCACCTCGCGCAGCTCCAGGATGCTCACCGACGGTTCGCCTCCTCCGTGGCCGTCGGGGCGGCCTGCGGCACGCGCACCGGAGGCGGCGAGTACCGGACCAGGCTCGCCTCGCAGTGGTCTAGCCAGCGCACCTCCGCCTCACCCTGGAACAGCATGCTGTCCAGCACCAGGCGCCAGGACAGGTCGGCGTCCGCGGCCGCGTCGGTCTTCAGCCGGGTGAGCTCCTGCAGCGACCGGATGGTCGCGGCCCGCTGCTTCTGGATCACCTGGTGGACGTCGACGCTGGGGGAGCGCACCGCGAAGACGAGCTTGACGGTCAGCTCCTGGCGGGGCACGACGTCGCGCACGACCGGGACGAGGAACCATTCGTCGAGCTCCCGGCGTCCGGCGTCGGTGAGCCGGTAGACCTTCTGGCCGTCGGCGCCGGCGCCGGCCTCGACCAGGCCGTCGCGTTCCAGCCGGGCCAGGGTCGTGTACACCTGGCCGTCGTTCAGCGGCCACACGTGCCCGGTGGCGGCCTCGAACTCGCCCTTGAGGCCGTAGCCGTACATGGGGCGCTGCTCCAGCAGCGCCAGGAGGCTGTGGCGGACGCTCATCGCTCCTCCTACCCGGTAGGTCCATACTCAGCAAGTCCATACTCGGTAAGTCCATACTCAGTATGGTAAGCCGCGAGGCGACGGGCAAGGGAGTACGGACTGGTTGGACCGGAACGCGAAGATCAGCCAGAGAATTCAGCATCTCGTCGGGATGAATCGTCGCCGAACGGGCATGACTGTCTAGCCGCACCCTCGAATGCCGCCAGGAGGCGTGATGGAGTTCCTGGTGCTCGGTCCGCTCGAGGTGCGCGGCAGCGCGCTGCCGCTGGGACCGCCCAGCGGCAAGCAGGGCGGCCTGCTGGCCCTGCTGGCGCTCCACGCCAACCAGGTGCTCGCCACCGACCGGCTGATCCACGCGCTCTGGGGCGAGCAGCCGCCGCCGAGCGCGCGGCAGGCCCTGCAGAACCACGTCTCGGCCGTGCGCAAGCTGCTCGCGGACGGCGGCGGCGAGGCGGTCCTGCGCACCCGCGACCCCGGCTACGTCCTGGCCGTCGACCCCGAGCGGGTGGACGCATTCCGCTTCGAGCGGCTGGCCGCCGCCGGCAGGCGGGCGCTGGCCGACGGCGAACCGGCCCGCGCCGCCGACCTGCTGCGGCAGGCGCTCGGGCTGTGGCGCGGGGCGGTCCTGCCCGACCTCGGCGGCCAGGCCGCGGACTGGCCGGAGCTGACCGTCCTGGCCGACCGCCGCCTGGCGGTCCTGGAGGACCGGGTCGAGGCCGACCTGGCCCTTGGGCGCCACGCGGAGCTGGTCGGCGAGCTGGAGGCGCTGGTGCGCCAGTACCCGCTGCGCGAGCAGCTGCGTGGCCAGCAGATGCTGGCCCTGTACCGCTGCGGCCGCCAGGCCGACGCCCTGGCCGCCTACCGGGACGCCCGCAGGGTGCTGGTCGACGAGCTCGGCATCGAGCCGACCATCGGCCTGCAACGGCTGGAGCAGGCGGTCCTGGCCCAGGACCCGGCCCTCGACCTGCTCGCGCCGCTGCGGCCCGGCGGCACCGCACCCGGCGAGGGGGGCGCACCGGCGCCGGACGCCGACGGCGTGCGGCTCGGCGCGGAGCGCAAGCTCGTCACCGTGCTGTTCTGCGAGGTGGACCCGCCTGGGCCAGGGGCCGACCCGTCGCAGCGGGCCGGCTCCGACCCGGAGGACTTCGGCCGCCTGCTCGGCGAGCAGCTCGCCCTGGTCCAGGCCGAGATCTCCGACGACGGCGGCACGGTCGAGCACGTGGTCGGTGGCACCGTGATGGCCGTCTTCGGCGTGCCACGGACGCGCGAGGACGACCCCGAGCGTGCCGTCCGTGCTGCCCTGGCGATCCGCGACGCCCTCGCCCGGCGGGCGGGCGGCGGCCACCCAAGGGTGCGCGCCACGGTCACCACCGGCGAGGCGCTCGTCCGGCTCGGCGAGCCCGGCGAGGCCGCCGCCGGCGGCAGGGTCACCGGCGGGCTGGTGACCTTCTGCTCCCGCCTGCAGGAGGCCGCCCCGGCCGGCAGCGTGCTGGTGTCCGGGGCGGTCGAGCGTGCCACCAGGCGCACGATCAGCTACGGCCCGGCGAGCATGCTGGCGCTCGAGGGGCACGCCGAGCCGGTGACCGTCTGGAGCGCGCTGGAGCCCCGCAGCAGCCCCGGCGGCCTGGCCTTCGGCGCGGGCGCCGAGGTGCCGCTGGTGGGGCGCTCCGACGAGCTGGCCGTGCTGCTCGACTGGTGCGAGCGCACCCGCACGCTGCGCATCCCGCAGCTCGTCACCCTGGTGGGGGCGGCGGGGATCGGCAAGACCCGCCTGCTCGCCGAGGTGGCCAGCCGCCTGGACGCCGCCGGCCGCAGGCCCATCTGGCGGCAGGGGCGCTCCCTGCCGCACGGCGACGGCGGCACCCTCTCGGTCCTGGCCGAGGTGGTAAAGGCCGAGGCGGGCATCCTCGACACCGACTCGGCCGACCGCGCCGAGAGCCGCCTCGCCCAGGCGGTCGCCGCCGCGCTCGGCGGCACCCACGCCACCGGCGACGGCGACGAGGCCGCCTGGGTCCTGGAGCACCTGCGCCGCCTGGTCGGCCTCGGCGGCGGCGGCGCGCTGCACGCCGACCGCCGCGGCGAGGTGTTCGCGGCCTGGCGGCGCTTCCTCTACGGACTGGCCGCGCGGCGGCCGCTGGTGCTGGCCATCGAGGACCTGCACTGGGCGGACGACGCCCTGCTCGACTTCATCGACGGGCTCACCGACCCGGAGGCGCTGGACCGGCCCGGGCCGGCGCCGCTGCTGGTGCTCGCGACCGCCCGGCCGGAGCTGGCCGAGCGGCGGCCCGGCTGGGGCGCCGGCCGCCGCACGGCGGCGACGCTGGCGCTGGCGCCGCTGGACGAGGATGACACCAGCCGCCTGCTCGACGCCCTGCTGGCCCGGCACGGGCTCGCCGGCGTGGTGGACCCGGCGCTGGTCGGCCGCGTCGGCGGCAACCCGCTGTTCGCCGAGGAGTACGTCCGCCTACTCCGCGACCAGCACGCGAGGACGACCAGCACGCGAGGACGTCGGCCGCGATCCCGGAGACCGTCCACGCGATGATCGCGGCCCGCCTCGACGCGCTGCCGGCGGGGGAGAAGGCGGTGCTGCAGGACATCGCGGTGCTCGGCCGGGCCGGCTGGCCCGGCGCCGTGGCCGCGGTCGGCGGCCACGACCGCGCCTGGCTGGACGAGTGCCTGCGCCGCCTGGCGGCCAAGGAGTTCGTGCACCGGGCGCAGCGTTCCACGGTCGCGGGGAAGCGCGAGTACCGCTTCCGCCACGTGCTCGTCCGCGACGTGGCGTACGGGCAGCTCCCGCGGGCGGCCAGGGCCGGGCGCCACCGCCGCGCCGCCGGCTGGATCGAGTCGCTGGCCGACGAGCGCCTGGAGGACCGCGCCGAGCTGCTCGCCCACCACTACCAGGCGGCGCTGGCGTTCGCCCGCGCCGCCGGCCGGGAGGACCCCGAGCTGGCCGAGCGGGCGCGGCTGGCGCTGCGGGCCGCCGGCGAGCGCGCCGCCGCCCTGGGCGTGTTCACCACGGCCGCGCGCTACTACGCCGGGGCGCTGGAGCTCTGGCACGACCGCCACCCGGACCGCCCCCAGCTGCGCTTCCGGGCCGCCGAGGCACGCTTCTACGCCGAGGGCGCCAGCGGTCAGCAGGTGCCCGCTGCCGGGGCGGCTGCCGCTCCGCCCCCCGGACCCCCTGTTGACCGGGGGGCTACCGCTCCGCTCCATGAGCCCCCCGGACCCCCTGTTGACCGGGGGGCTACCGCTCCGCTCCATGAGCCCCCCGGACCCCCCGGGCGCCATGCCGGCGACGAGCTGCTCGCCGCCGGCGACCCGGGGACGGCCGCCGAGGCCGAGATGCTGCTCGCCTACCTCGCCCTCGACCAGGGCCGCCCGGCGGAGTGGAAGCCACGCCTGAGAGGCGCCCTCACCCTGGCCCGCAGGGCGCCGTCGTCGCGCTCCAAGACCTGGGCGCTGTCCCACTACGCCATCCACGGGCTGGCCACCGGCCAGAGCACGGACGCCACCCGGGCCGGCCAGGAGGCGCTCGCGGTCGCGCGGGAGCTCGGCCTCGCCGAGCTGGAGGGCACCGCCCTGTCCGCCGTCGGCGTGCTCCGCGTCGACCGGGGCGACCCGGGCGGCGTCACCGACCTCGAGCGCGCCAGGGCTGCGCTGGCGGAGCTGCGGTCACCCGACGTGATCAACAGCCTGTTCCTGCTCGGCTACGCCCACTCCCGCCTCGGCGACCTGGGCGAGACCATCGCCACGATGCTCGCCGCGCGCGCCAACGCCGACCGGATCGGCTCGGTCTACCTGGTGCGCTGGATGAAGTTCCAGGGCGCGGCCGGGCAGTACTGGGCCGGGCTCTGGGACCAGGCGGTCACGACCGCCGAGGAGTTCGAGGCGGCGGCGCCGAGCCGTGGCCGCCACTACCTCGGCGTGGTCTGCCACGTCTGCCGCGCCTACATCCGCCTGGCCCGCGGCGACGCCGGCGGCGCCGTGGCCGACACGCTCGCGGCGCTGGAGCTGGCCGAGCGCTGGTGCGACGGCCACATGCCGCACATCGCGCGGACCGCGCACGTGCGAGTCCTGCTCGCCCTCGGACGAACCGACGAGGCGGCGGCGGTCGCCGGGGAGCTGCTCGCCAACCCGCGGCCCGGCCCGCTCGACGTCCCGCTCGGGGTCGACCTCGCGGTGGTCCTGTCCCGCCTCGGCCACCCGGCCGCGGTGCTCGACCGCAGGGGGGTGGCCGGCTCGCGCTGGCTCGACGCGCTGCGCGCCTACGTCGGCGGCGACCCGGCCGCCGCCGCCGGCCTCTACGCCCGCATCGGCTCCCGCCCCGACGAGGCCTACGCGCGCCTGGAGGCCGGCCGGCGCCTGCTGGCCGCCGGCTCGACCGACCAGGCACGCGCCCAGCTCGGCGCCGCGCTCGGCTTCTGGCGCGAGGTCGGGGCGCACGCCTACGCCGCCGAGGCCGAGGCCCTGCTCGCCAGCGCGGCCGCGCCCGCCTGAGCGGGAAGGCGGCGCCGATGCCCGCCGTGCCGGGCCTTCGGGACAGGGCGGCGGCCGGGTTGACGCCACGCGGGCGGGGTTGACAACATCGCGCTACGGCGCCCGGAGCACCCCTCCGACCGGCGCCGCGGCGGCGGGTACCAGGAAGCCGGTGGGAATCCGGCGCGGTCGCGCCACTGTGACCGGGGAGCGATCCTCCAGCATGGCCACTGCTCACGGGTGGGAAGGCCGGAGGGAGCGGAGATCCGGGAGCCAGGAGACTGGGGCGCCGCCGACGTCCGACCGGGGCGCAGGACCCCGAGGAGGTTCCTCCACGTGACCGCCCGCACCGCCACCCCCAGGCCGGCGTCCAGGCGCGTACCCGCCTGGCTGCCGCTGGCCGCCGTCGGCCTGGCCCTGCTCGTCTACGCCGTCGCCTTCGACCAGGGCCTGCTGCTGGAGCCGCTGTTCGGCAAGGCCGCCACGGCCGACAAGTTCCTCCACGAGTTCTTCCACGACGGCCGGCACCTGCTCGGCTTCCCCTGCCACTAGCGCAGCAGCGAGGAGCTGAGCTTCCATGGCGCTCGTGTTGCGCCGCGGGCTCCTGGCCGGCCTGGTCGCCGGCCTGGTCAGCGGCGTCTACCTCCTGTTCGTCGGCGAGCCCGTGATCGACCAGGCGATCCGGCTGGAGGCCGCGGCCTCCGGCGGCGCGCAAGCCGCCGAGCTGCTCTCCCGCGGCACCCAGCGGTTCGGGCTGGTCGGCGCGACCATCCTGTACGGCGTGGCGGTCGGGGGCGTCTACGCGCTCGTCCACCAGCTGCTGGAGCCACGCATGGCCGCCGGGACCGCGTGGGACAAGGCCGTGCGCCTGGCGGCGGCCGGCTTCGGCACGCTGTACCTGGTGCCGTTCTTCCACTACCCGGCCAACCCGCCCGGGGTCGGCGACCCCAGCACCGCCGCCACCCGCACGCGGCTGTACCTGGCCGCGCTGGTCGCGTCGGTGCTGATCTCGGTGGCCGCCTGGCTCGCCGCCCGCCGCCTGGCCGAGCTGGGCGTGGAGCGCTGGCGCCGCCAGCTCGCCGTCGGCGCCGGGTACCTGGTCGCGGTCGGTCTCGCCTACGCCGTCCTGCCCGAGGTGTCGCAACGGGTCGCCGTGCCCGCCGAGCTGCTCTGGCAGGCCCGGCTCGCCTCGGCCTCGGGGCAGGCGCTGCTCTGGGCGGTGCTCGGCGCGGCCTTCGGGGCGCTGGCGATGCGCGCCGAGGGCCGGGCGGCCCGCGCGGCGCCGGCGCCGGCCGGCGCCTGACGCCGGCGTGACCGCAGCGGCGACGATGCCGGCACCACCGGCGCGAGCCGCCCGCCGGATCGCTCGGGTCGCCCTGCCTGCGGGGCATGCGACGGCAGCCGTCGGTGTCGCGGCCGGGTCCCTCGCGGACCTGGTCGCCGGCGACCCTGCCCGCCTGCACCCGGTGGCGGGCTTCGGCGTCCTGGCCGGGGCGCTGGAGGCGCGCTGCTGGCGGCCGTCGCGCCTGGCCGGCGCCTGCTACGCCGGCGTGCTCGTCGGCGGCACGGCCGCGCTGGCCGTGCTGGCCGACCGCCGCCTGCGGCGCCGGCCGGCGGCCCGGGCGGCGTTCGCGGCGGCGGTGACCTGGACGGCGCTTGGCGGCCGCTCCCTCGGCCAGGCGGCCGGCGCGCTGGCCGAGGCGGTCCGCGCCGGCGACCTGGACGCCGCCAGGCGGCTCGCGCCCGCGCTCGCCGGCCGGGACCCGTCCGGGCTCGACGAGCCCGAGCTGTGCCGGGCGGCGGTCGAGTCGGTGGCCGAGAACACCGCCGACGCGGTGGTCGCGCCCCTGCTGTGGGGCGCGCTGGCGGGCCCCGCCGGGGTGGCCGCCTACCGGGCCGCGAACACCCTCGACGCGATGGTCGGGCACCGCAGCGCCCGCCACGCCCGCTTCGGCTGGGCCGCCGCCCGCCTGGACGACGTCCTCACCTGGCCGGCCGCGCGGCTCGCCGCCGGTCTCGCGGTCCTGCTCGCGCCCGTCGCCGGCGGCGACCGGCGCCGCGCCTGGCGGACCCTGCGGCGCGACGGCGGCGCCCACCCCAGCCCCAACGCCGGCCGGCTCGAGGCCGCCTTCGCCGGCGCCCTCGGCGTCCGCCTCGGCGGCAGCAACCGCTACGGCGACCGCGTCGAGGAACGCCCCCACCTGGGCGACGGCCCCGCGCCCGACCCCGAGACGGTGGCCCGCGCCGTGCGCCTGTCCCGCGCCGTCGGCCTGGCCGCCGCCGCTCTCGCGACCGCCGTGGCGTGGGCCGGCCCGGCACTGGCCCGCCGCCGGCTGGGCACTAGCGAGGTGGGCGGATGAAGCCGTACCCCACCGACAGGGAGGTGGGCCGTAGCCGCGCGCCGGCTGGACTGAGGAGCGACGAAGGAGCCCCGTACCCCACCGACAGGGAGGTGGGCCGTAGCCGCGCGCCGGCTGGACTGAGGAGCGACGAAGGAGCCGCAGGCGACGGAGGAGCGACGAGGGAAGCCAGCACATTGAGCGGAGGTGGGCGAATGAAGCCGTACCCCACCGACCGTTTCTGTAAAAGGAGGCCCACCGACCGTTTCTGTAAAAGGCGCGCTGCTGGTCGCCGGCACCGCCTCGGACGCGGGCAAGAGCGTGGTGGTGGCGGGGCTGTGCCGCCAGCTCGCCCGCCAGGGCGTGCGGGTGGCGCCGTTCAAGGCGCAGAACATGGCGCTCAACTCGGCGGTCACGCCCGGCGGGGCGGAGATCGGGCGCGCCCAGGCCGCCCAGGCCGCCGCCGCCGGCGCGGTGCCGGAGGCGGCGATGAACCCGGTGCTGCTCAAGCCGAGCGGCGAGCGGCACAGCCAGGTGGTGGTCATGGGCCAGCCGTTCGCCGAGGTGGACGCCCGCTCCTACCAGGACATGAAGGCCGAGCTCGCCGGCATCGTGCGCGACGCCCTGGCGAGCCTGCGCGACCGCTACGACGTGGTCGTCTGCGAGGGCGCCGGCAGCCCGGCCGAGATCAACCTGCGCGCCGGCGACCTCGCCAACCTCGGCCTGGCCCGCGCCGCCGGGCTGCCGGTCGTGGTGGTCGGCGACATCGACCGTGGCGGCGTGTTCGCCAGCCTCTACGGCACCCTGGCGCTGCTCGAGCCCGCCGACCAGGCGCTGGTCGCCGGCTTCCTGATCAACAAGTTCCGCGGCGACGAGGCGGTGCTCGCCCCCGGCCTCGACCAGCTCACCCGGCTCACCGGCAGGCCCGTGCTCGGCGTGCTGCCGTGGCGGCGCGGCCTGTGGCTGGACGTGGAGGACTCCCTGGCGCTGGAGGCCCCTCGCGACGGCGCCCTGCCGCCGCGCGGGCCGGACGCGCTGACCGTGGCCGTGGTGCGGCTGCGCTGGATCTCCAACTTCACCGACTTCGACGCGCTCGCCGCCGAGCCGGGCGTCGCCGTGCGCTTCACCCAGGCGCCCGCCGACGTGCTCGGCGCGGACCTGGTGGTGCTGCCCGGCACCAAGGCCACCGTCGAGGACCTCGCCTGGCTGCGCGAGCGCGGCCTGGACCGGGCGCTGGCCCGCCGCGTCGACCGCGGCCTGCCCCTGCTCGGCGTCTGCGGCGGCTACCAGATGCTCGGCAAGCGCGTCGTCGACCCGGTGGAGAGCGGCACCGGCGAGGTCGAGGGCCTCGGCCTGCTGCCGGTCGAGACCGTGTTCGCCGCCGACAAGGTGCTGGCCACCCCGAGCGGGCACGCCCCCTGGCTCGGCGGCGCCGAGGCCACCGGCTACGAGATCCACCACGGCCGTACCCGGCGCTTCGGCGGCGAGCCGCTGCTGCTCGCCGCCGGCGGCGGCGAGGACGGCTGCCGGGTTGGCAGCGTGCTCGGCACCTCCTGGCACGGGCTGCTCGAAGGCGACCGGCTGCGGCGCGCCCTGCTCGGCTGGGTGGCGAGGGCGCGCGGGCTGCGCTGGCTGCCCGGCGAGCAGCCCTTCGCGGCGGTCCGGGAGGCCCGCCTCGACGCCCTCGGCGACCTGGTCGCCGAGCACACCGACACGGCGGCGCTCGCCCGCCTGATCGAGCGCGGCGCCCCGCCCGGCCTGCCCGTGATCCCACCCGGGGGGGCGCCGTGATCCTGCTGGTCACCACCGCCGACACCGAGGTGCTCGCCGCGACCAGGGCGGCCGCCGAGCTGCCCACCGGCTTCCCGCCGGTGCACGCCGTCAACCCGGCCGGCGAGCCCGACCCGGCGGCCTTCTGCGAGCGGCGGCTCCCCGGCGCACGGGCCGTCCTCGTCCGGCTGCTCGGCGGCCGCAACGCCTGGCCGGCAGGGTTCGACCTGTTGCGCCGGCGCTGCGCCGAGCTCGGCGTGCCGCTGCTCGCCTTCGGCGGCGAGGCCGAGCCCGACGCCGAGCTGGCCGCCGCATCGACCGCCCCTCCGGGGGTGGTGGCCGAGGCGTTCGAGTACCTGCGCCACGGCGGCGTGGCCAACACCGCCAACCTGTTCCGCTTCGTGGCCGACACCCTGCTCTACGGCGGCTTCGGCTTCGAGCCGCCGGCCGTCCTGCCCGGCCACGGCCTGTACCGGCCGGAGCTGGCCGAAGACTCCAACCCGAACCGCCCCACCGTCGGCGTGGTCTTCTACCGGACCCACTGGATGAGCGGCAACACCGCCTTCGTCGACACCCTGGTCGAGGCGCTCGACGCCGCCGGGGCCAACCCGCTGCCGGTGTTCTGCTACTCGCTGCGGCCCGGCTCCGACGGCCGCGTGGCCGCCGCCGAGCTGCTCGCCGAACATCGCGTCGACGCCCTGGTGGTGACCGTCCTCGCCGGTGGCGGCTCCACTGCCGCCGACGCGCTGGCCGGCGCCGGTGACGAGCGGCCGGTCAATTGGGGGTCCGGGGGGCTCAAGAGCGAGGCCGGAACCCAGGCGGCGGACGGCCACGCAAAGCCGAGCGGTAGCCCCCCGGTCAACTGGGCGTCGTGGCGGGTGCCGGCGCTCGACGCCCTCGACGTGCCGGTGGTGCAGGGCATCTGCGTCACCACCAGCCGGGCCGCGTGGGCGGCCGCGGACGGCGGCCTGTCCCCGCTCGACGCGACCATGCAGGTCGCCATCCCCGAGTTCGACGGCCGCGTGGTCGGCGTGCCGTTCTCCTTCAAGGAGCCCGTGGAGGTCGACCCGGGCGCGGCGCCGGTCCTGGTCTACCGGGCCGACCCGGAGCGGGCCGCGCGGCTGGCCGGCATCGCCACCCGGCTGGCGCGGCTGCGGCACGTGCCCAACGACCGCAAGCGGGTCGCGGTGGTGCTGTCCAACTACCCGACCAAGCACGCCCGGGTCGGCAACGCGGTCGGGCTGGACACCCCGGCCAGCGCGGTGGAGCTGTTGGCGGCGATGCGCTCGGCCGGCTACCAGGTCGAGGACCTGCCCCTCGACGGCGAGCGGGACGCCGGGGCCGCAACGCCAGCTGACATCCCCGAGCTCCCGGCCGGCGACCGGCTGGTCCACGCGCTGATCGCCGCCGGCGGCCACGACGCCGAGTTCCTCACCGATGAGCAGCTCGCCGTGGCGGCGGGACGGGTCGACGGCGCCGCCTACGCGGCCTGGTTCGCCGGCCTGCCGGCGAGCCTGCGTGAGCGGGTGGTGGCGCACTGGGGCGAGCCGCCCGGCGACCTCTACGTCGACCGGGGCGACCCGGTGCTGGCCGGCCTGCGCCTGGGCAACGTGTTCCTGGCGGTGCAGCCGCCACGCGGCTTCGGCGAGAACCCGGTCGCCATCTACCACGACCCCGACCTGCCGCCCTCCCACCACTACCTGGCCGGCTACTGGTGGCTGCGGCACGTCTTCGGCGCCGACGCCGTCGTCCACCTGGGCAAGCACGGCACGCTGGAGTGGCTGCCGGGCAAGAGCCTGGCCCTCTCGGCCGGCTGCGCCCCCGACGCCGTCCTCGGCGACCTGCCGCTGTTCTACCCGTTCATCGTCAACGACCCTGGCGAGGGCACCCAGGCCAAGCGCCGCGCCCACGCGGTCGTGGTCGACCACTTGGTACCGCCCATGACCAGGGCGGAGACCTACGACGACCTCGCCCGCCTCGAGCAGCTCCTTGACGAGTACGCCCAGGTGCAGGCGCTCGACCCGGCGAAGCTGCCGGAGATCAGGGCGCGCATCTGGGAGCTGGTGCGCGCCGCCGAGCTGCACCATGACCTCGGCGTCGACGCCGCGCCGGAGGCGTTCGACGAGTTCGTCCTGCACCTGGACGGCTACCTCTGCGAGATCAAGGATGCCCGCATCCGCGACGGCCTGCACGTGCTCGGCCAGGAGCCGGCCGGCGAGCAGCGCATCGGCCTGGTCGCCGCCATCCTGCGGCTCGGCGCCGGCCGGGTCCCCGGGCTGCGGCGAGCGGTCGGCACCGCCTTCGGCCTGGACGAGCCGGCGCTGCTGGAGGCGCCCGGCCGCCGCGTGGACGCGCCGGCCGCGCTGCTGGAGCGGTTCCCCGGGCCGGCGGTCAGCGCCGCCGACCTGGTCGACCGGCTGGAAGAGGCGGCCAGGGCGCTGCTCGCCGGCGTCGACGCCAAGGGCTGGGACGCCGCGGCGGTCCCCGCCGTCGTCGCCGACGTGCTCGGCGGCGTGGAGGGGGACGGCGTGGTGGCGAGCCTGGAGTTCGCCTGCCGCGAGGTGCTGCCGCGGCTGGCCCGCACCGGCGACGAGATCGGCAACCTGCTGCGCGGCCTCGACGGCCGCTACGTGCCGGCCGGGCCCTCGGGCTCGCCCACCCGCGGGCTGGTCAACGTGCTGCCGACCGGCCGCAACTTCTACTCCGTCGACCCCAAGGCGCTGCCCAGCGAGCTGGCCTTCGCCACCGGGACGAGGCTCGCCGACGACCTGCTCGACCGCTACCTGGCCGAGGAGGGCGTCCATCCCGAGACGGTCGGGATCGTGGTCTGGGGCACCTCGGCGATGCGCACCCAGGGCGACGACATCGGCGAGATCCTCGCCCTGCTCGGCGTGCGGCCGCGCTGGAACCCGGAGACCCGCCGGGTCACCGGCCTGGAGGTGGTCCCGGCCGCCGAGCTGGGCCGGCCGCGGATCGACGTGACCGTGCGTATCAGCGGCTTCTTCCGCGACGCCTTCCCCAACCTGATCGGCCTGCTCGACGACGCCGTCGGCCTGGTCGCCGGGCTGGACGAGCCCGACGAGGTCAACTACGTGGCCAAGCACGCCCGCGCCGAGCTGGCCGCCGGGCACGACCGGCGCCGCGCCACCACCAGGGTGTTCGGCTCCAAGCCGGGCGCTTACGGGGCCGGGCTGCTGCCCCTGATCGACGCGCGCAACTGGCGCAGCGACGCCGACCTGGCCGAGGTCTACGAGGTCTGGGGCGGCTACGCCTACGGCCACGGGCTCGACGGGGTCGCCGCCACCGGGGCGATGCGCGACAACCTCGCCCGGGTGCGGGTCGCGGTCAAGAACGTCGACACCCACGAGCACGACCTGCTCGACTCCGACGACTACTTCCAGTACCACGGCGGCATGGTGGCGGCGGTGCGCGCCCTCACCGGCGCCAACCCGCGCGCCTACCTGGCCGACAGCGCCGACCCGGCACGGGTGCGCACGCGCGCCCTCGACGAGGAGATCCGCCGGGTGGTGCGCGCCCGGGTGGTCAACCCGCGCTGGGTCGCCGGCATGGCCCGCCACGGCTACAAGGGCGCCTTCGAGCTGTCGGCGACGGTGGACTACCTGTTCGGCTACGACGCCACCACCGGCGCGGTCGACGACTGGATGTACGGGGCGATCGCGGCGCGCTACCTGTTCGACCCGGACACCGCCGCGTTCCTGCGCCGCTCCAACCCGTGGGCGATGCGGGCGATCGCCGAGCGGTTGCTCGAGGCGGCCGACCGGGAGCTGTGGGCCGACCCGGACGAGGCCACCATCCAGCGGCTGCGCGCGACCTACCTGGAGCTGGAGGGCGAGCTGGAGGAGGAGCGCTCGTGACCGCCACCCCGTACCCGTTCTCGGCCATCGTCGGCCAGCAGGACCTGGTGCTGGCCCTGTCGCTGAACGCCGTCTCCCCGGCGGTCGGCGGGGTGCTGGTCCGGGGCGAGAAGGGCACCGCCAAGTCGACCGCGGTGCGCGGCCTCGCCCGCCTGCTCCCGCCGATCGAGGTGGTGGCGGGCTGCCCGTTCAACTGTGACCCGGACGCGCCCGAGGAGGCCTGCCCCGCCGGGCCGCACCCGGCGGGCGCCGAGCGCCGCGGCCGGCCGGTGCCCCTGGTCGAGCTGCCGGTCGGGGCGAGCACCGACCGGGTCGCCGGCTCCCTGGACCTGGAGCGCGCCCTGGTCGAGGGCAGGCGCGCCTTCGAGCCGGGCCTGCTCGCCGCGGCCCACCGGGGCATCCTCTACGTCGACGAGGTCAACCTGCTCGGCGACCACCTGGTCGACCTGCTGCTCGACGCGGCCGCGCTCGGCGTCAACTACGTCGAGCGCGAGGGCGTCAGCGTCCGTCACGCGGCCCGCTTCCTGCTGGTCGGGACGATGAACCCGGAGGAGGGCGAGCTGCGGCCGCAGCTCCTGGACCGCTTCGGCGTCACCGTGGAGGTGCGTGGCAACGCCGCGGTGGCCGAGCGGGTGGAGGTGATCAGGCGCCGCCTCGCCTACGAGACCGACCCGGCCGGGTTCGCCGCCGCCTGGGCGGACGCCGACGCGGCCCACGGCGAGCGCATCGCCGCCGCCCGTGGACGCCTGCCGGCGGTGCGGCTGCCCGACGAGATGCTCACGCGGGTGGCGGCGGTCTGCGCCGCCTTCGCCGTCGACGGGCTGCGCGGCGACATCGTCACCGCCAAGACCGCCGCCGCCCTGGCCGCCTGGGAAGGCCGCGCCGAGGTCGGCCTCGGCGACGTGCGGCAGGCCGCCCTGCTGGCCCTGGCGCACCGGCGCCGCCGCGGCCCGATGGACGCGCCAGGGCTCGACGAGGAGGAGCTCGACCGGGTCCTCGGCGAGGAGCCCGAGCCGGACCCGCCCGGCCCGGGCGGCGGCCAGCCGCCTGACGGGTCGGGAGCCTCGGACGACCGCACGCCGGAGCCGGCGGCCCGCGGTGCCGGCGGCGACGGACGTGGCGCCCGCGACCAGGCCGGGACCCAGGACGGCCGCCGGCAGGCCGCCGAATCGGGGGTAGACCGCGTCCGGGCGGACGGCCGCGACCGCGGCCGCCCGGACGGGGACGTCCCGGAGCCGGCGGAGGCCCGTGCGGGCGAGGGCGACCAGGCGCCGGGCGCCGGCCGCGAGCGGGTCCAGGCCGCGGGCGCGGCGTTCGCCCCGGTCTGGTTCGAGTTGCCGGGGATCGGCGCCGGCGCGTGGGGCCGCCGCAGCCGCGCCGAGGCGGACTGGGGCCGTCCGGTGGCCGACCGGCCGCTCGCCGGCCGCGCCCGCGACCTGTCGCCGGCCGGCACCCTGCGGGCGGCGGCGCCGTTCCAGCGCGCCCGTGGCCGCCAGGGATCCGGCGGGCTGCTGCTGCGCCGCTCCGACCTGCGGCAGCACGTGCGCGAGGGCCGCGAGGGCAACCTGATCCTGTTCGTGGTCGACGCCTCCGGGTCGATGGCCGCCAGGCGGCGCATGGCCGCCACCAAGGGCGCGGTGCTGTCGCTGCTGCTGGATGCCTACCAGCGCCGCGACCGGGTCGGCCTGGTCACGTTCAGGGGCGAGGGCGCGGCCGTGCTGCTGCCGCCGACCGCCAGCGTCGAGCTGGCCGCCGAGCGCCTCGGCGCGCTGCCCACCGGCGGCCGCACCCCGCTGGCGGCCGGGCTCGCCCGCGCCGGCGAGGTGCTGGCGGCCGAGCGGGTCCGCGACCCGCGCCGGCGGCCCCTGCTGGTGCTGGTGACCGACGGGCGCGCCAACGCCGGGGTCAGCGCGGTCGGGCAGGCGCTGGCGCAGGCCGGCGCGCTGGCGGCCCGGCGCGTCGGCGCGGTGGTGGTCGACACCGAGGACGGCCCCGTCCGGCTCGGCATCGCCGCCGAGGTGGCCCGCGTGCTCGGCGCGCCGTGCGTGCGCCTGGACGCGCTGGCCGCGCGGCCGCTCGCCGGCGTGGTGCGCTGGGTCACGGGCGGCGCCGGGCGGAAGCCGGGGTGGAAGCCGGGGCAGACGACGAGGAGCGTGGCATGAGCGAGCAACCCGAACCGGTTCGGCGCGCCCGGCGGGACCAGCCGCTGCTGATCGTCAACACCGGCCACGGCAAGGGGAAGTCGACCGCCGCGTTCGGCATCATGCTGCGCGGCTGGGCGCGCGGCTACCGGGTCGGCATGTACCAGTTCGTGAAGTCGGGCCGCTGGCGCATCGGCGAGCGCAAGGCCGCCGAGGCGCTCGGCGGCATCACCTGGGAGAGCATGGGCGACGGCTGGACCTGGGTCTCGCGCGACCTGGAGCACTCCGCCGACCTGGCCAGGGAGGGCTGGGAGGAGGTCAAGCGGCGCATCGCCGACGAGACCTACGAGCTGCTGGTGCTCGACGAGTTCACCTACCCGATGACCTTCGGCTGGGTCGACACCGCCGAGGTCGTCGACGTGCTCAAGGGCCGGCCCGGCTTCCAGCACGTGGTCGTCACCGGCCGCGACGCCCCCGCCGCCCTGGTCGACGCCGCCGACCTGGTGACCGAGATGCGCAAGGTGAAGCACCCCTACGACCAGGGCATCCGCGGCCAGCAGGGGATCGAGTGGTGATCCCTCGGCTGGTGGTCGCCGGGACCCACTCCGGGGTGGGCAAGACCACCGTCGCCACCGGGCTGGCGGCCGCGTTCACCGCCCGTGGCCGCCGCGTGGCCACCTTCAAGATCGGCCCGGACTTCATCGACCCCTCCTACCACGCGCTGGCGAGCGGCCGGCCCGGCCGCAACCTCGACGCCTTCCTCTGCGGCCCCGAGCTGGTCGGGCCGCTGTTCGCCCACGGCGCCGCCGGCGCCGACCTGGCCGTCGTCGAGGGCGTGATGGGCCTGTTCGACGGCGCCGCCGGCGCCGGCGAGCTGGCCTCCACCGCCCAGGCCGCCAAGCTCCTCGACGCGCCCGTGCTGCTGGTGGTGGACGCGGGTGGGATGGCCCGCTCCGTCGCCGCCCTGGTGCACGGCTACGCCACCTGGGACCCCGGCCTGCGCGTGGCCGGCGTGGTGCTCAACCGGGTCGCCTCCGACCGCCACGAGCAGCTGCTGCGCGAGGCCCTCGCCCCGCTGCCGGTGGTGGCGGTGCTGCGCCGCCAGGCCGACCTCGCCACCCCGGAGCGCCACCTCGGCCTGGTGCCGGCGGCCGAGCGGGCCACGGCGGCCGCGCGCACGGTCGCCGCGCTCGGCGACGCCATGGCCGCCGCGGCCGACCTGGACGCCGTCGCTTCCCTGGCGGCCGCCGCACCGCCGCTGACCGTGACCCCCTGGGACCCGGCCACCGCCCTGGCGGCGGCCGCGGGCGTGGGGACGGTGCCGGCCGCCGGCGGCCGGCCACGGGTGGCGGTCGCCGCCGGGGCCGCCTTCACCTTCGTCTACCAGGAGAACCTGGAGCTGCTCGAGGCGGCCGGGGCGGAGCTGGCCGGCTTCGACCCGACCGCCGACAGCGAGCTGCCCGCCGGCGGCGACGCCCTCTACCTCGGCGGCGGCTTCCCCGAGACCTACGGCGCCGCCCTCGCGGGCAACCAGCCGATGCGGGCGGCGGTGCGCGCCTTCGCCAGCAGCGGCCGTCCGCTGGTCGCCGAGTGCGGCGGCCTGCTGTACCTCGGCCGCTCGCTCGACGGCCGGCCCATGTGCGGCGTGCTCCCGGCCGAGGCACGCATGACCGGCCGCCTCACCCTCGGCTACCGCCGCGCCCGGGCGGCCAGCCAATCGTTCCTGGCCACCCAGGGCCAGGCGGTGCGCGGCCACGAGTTCCACTACTCGGCGCTGGACCCACCGGCCGGCCCGTCCCCAGCCTGGCTGCTCGACGGGGCGTCGGGAGGTGCTCGGGCCGAAGGGTTCGTCGCCCGCGGGGTGCATGCCAGCTACCTGCACACCCACTGGGCGGGCCAGCCCGGGCTGCCGGCTCGGCTGGTGGCGGCGGCCGCCAGGGCGCGGGCGGCCCAGCCGGCGGGAGCGGCGCCGTGAACGGCCGGCTGATCGGCGTCGGCGTGGGCCCGGGCGACCCCGAGCTGGTCACCCTGCGGGCACTGCGCGTCTTCCGCGAGGCCGACGAGATCTTCGTCCCGGTCGCCGACAGCGGCGAGGTCGGCCGTGCCGAGGCGGTGGTGCGGGCGCACGCCGACCCGGCCCGCATCCGCCGGCTCACCTTCGCCCTGTCGGACGACACGGCCGCGCGGGAGGCCAACTGGAAGCGGGCAGGCCTGGAGGTCGCGCCGGTGGTCGCCGGCGGCGGCGTGGCCGCCTTCGCCACGATCGGCGACCCGGGCGTGTACTCGACCTTCAGCTACCTGGCGGCAACCGTGCGTGAACTGGTCGGCGCCGTGACCGTCGAGACCGTGCCCGGCATCACCGCCATGCAGGACCTGGCCGCGAGGGCCGGGATCAGCCTGGTCGAGGGGCAGGAGCGGCTGGCTCTCCTGCCGCTGGCCGCCGGGCCGGAGCGTGCCGCCCGCGCCCTGGCCGAGTTCGACACGGTCGTCTGCTACAAGGGCGGCCGCCACCTGCCCGAGCTGCTCGACGTGCTGCGCGCCGCCGGCCGGCTCGACCGGGCCGTCTACGGCGCCCGGCTCGGCCTGGCGGGGGAGACCGTCCTCCCGGCCAGCGACCTCCCCGCCGAGCCCGGCCCCTACCTGTCCACCCTGATCGCCCTGCCCGACCGGGCCACGGATCGAGGAGGGTCCAGGCCGTGAGGAGGTCCAGGCCGTGACGAGAGCGACGCCGAGCAGGACGGAGCGCCCCAAGGTCTGGTTCGTCGGCGCCGGACCGGGCGCCGCCGACCTGCTCACCTTCCGTGGCGCCGCCGCCATCGCGGCCGCCGACGTGGTCATCTGGGCGGGCAGCCTGGTCAGCCCGGACGTCCTCGTCCACGCCGGGGCGGACGCCCAGGTGCTGGACTCCTCGGCGCTCACCCTCGAGGAGGTCGCCGCGGTCTACGACCGGGCGGTGGCCGAGCGGCTGGTGGTGGCCCGGGTCCACTCCGGCGACCCGACCCTGTACGGGGCCGTGCAGGAGCAGGTGACCGAGTGCGAGCGCCGTGGCCTGCGGTGGGAGATCGTGCCCGGGGTGTCGTCGCTGGGCGCCGCCGCGGCGGCGGTCGGGCGCGAGCTGACCGTCCCAGGAGTCGCCCAGTCGGTCGTCCTGACCCGCCTCGCCACCCGCACCAGCGACTCGATGCCGCCCCGCGAGCAGGTCAGGGAGCTGGCCCGCCACGGCGCGACCATGGCCTTGTTCCTATCGTGCTCGCGGCCGCGCGCCCTGCAGCGGGAGCTCGAGGCGGGTGGCTACCCGCCGGACACCCCCTGCGCGGTCGTCCACCGCGCCACCTGGCCGGACGAGCTGGTGCTGCGCTGCCGCCTCGCCGACCTCGCCGACCGCGTCCGCGCCGCCCGCATCCACAAGCAGGCCCTCGTCCTGGTCGGGCCCGCCCTCGCCGACGACGGCGCCCGCTCCCACCTGTACCACCCCGCCTTCAGCCACGAGTTCCGCCGCGCCACCTCGGTCCACCCGGGGGCTACCGCTCCGCTCCATGAGCCCCCCGGACCCCCTGTCGACCGGGGGGCTACCGCTCCGCTCCATGAGCCCCCCGGACCCCCTGTCCACCGGGGGGCTACCGCTCCGCTCCATGAGCCCCCCGGACCCCCGGGAGCCGACCCGTGACCACGCCGGAGCGCCACCCGGCCGAGCCGAAGCCGCCGGCCGCGCGAAGCCCGGGCGGCCCGCTGCCGGTGGAGCTGCGCGAGCCGGACCTGCCCCGCACCGCCAAGGTGGCCAAGCGCGACCTGCGGCCGGGCTGGACGACCGGCACCTGCGCGGCGGCGGCCGCGAAGGCGGCCGCCGCCGCGCTGGTCAGCGGGCGCGAGCAGGAGCAGGTCGAGGTGGGCCTGCCGGCCGGGGGCCGGCGGGTCACGTTCGCGGTGGCGAGCTGCCGGGTCGGCGACGGCGAGGCCGAGGCGGTGGTGGTCAAGGACGCCGGCGACGACCCCGACGTGACCCACGGGGCACACCTCACCGCGCTCGTCCGCCTGGAGCCCGAGCCGGGCCTGCGCATCGACGGCGGCGAGGGCGTCGGCCGGGTCACCCGGCCGGGGCTGGGCCTGCCGATCGGCGGGCCGGCCATCAACCCGGTGCCCCGGCGCCAGATCACCGCCGCCGTCGCCGAGGTGCTCGACCTTGGCAGCGCAGGCGCGCGGGTCGTGGTCAGCGTGCCGGGCGGGGAGCGCATGGCGCGCAAGACCACCAACCCCCGGCTCGGCATCCTCGGCGGCATCTCCATCCTCGGCACCACCGGCGTGGTGCGGCCGTTCTCGACCGCCGCCTGGCGGGCCAGCGTGGAGCAGGCGGTCGACGTGATCGCCGCGCTCGGCCTCGACACCGTGGTGCTGTCCACCGGCGGCCGCACCGAGCAGGCCGCCATGCGCCTGTACCCCGGCCTCGACCAGGTCTGCTTCGTCGAGGTGGGCGACTTCACCGGCCATGCCCTGCGCCGGGCCGTGGCCCGGGGCCTGGACCGCTGCGCCTTCGTCGGCATGGCCGGCAAGCTGGCCAAGCTCGGCGCCGGCGTGCTGATGACCCACTGGACCCGCTCCAAGGTCGACCCCGACCTGCTCGCCTGCCTGACCGCCGAGGCCGGCGGCGACCCGGGCCTGGTCGCCGAGGTCGGCCGGGCCAACACCGCCCGCCACGCCTACGAGCTCTGGGTCGCCGCCGGCCTGGTCGCCACGCACCGGGAAGGCTCCTCCCCGTGCGACCTGCTGTGCCGGCAGGTGGCGGCGAACCTGGCGCGCTTCGTGGACGGCCGCCTCGACATCGAGGTCGTCATGGTCGACTTCGAGGGGCTGCACCCGGTGGGCAGGGGGAACGAGGCCGGAGCCCAGGCGGCGGGCGGCCACGCAGAGCCGAGCGGTAGCCCCCCGGTCGACAGGAGGGGATCGGCATGATCACCGTGATCGGCGTCGGGCCGTCGCCGCTGTCCGAGGCCGCCCGCGCCCGGCTCGCCGAGGCCGCGCTGGTCCTGGGGAGCGCCCGCCAGCTCGCCGTCGCCGAGCGAGCCGTGCCGGACCTGGAAGGCGGCCGGCGCACCTTCCAGCTCGCCGGCGACCTCGGGCCCGCGCTGGCCGTGATCGCCGCCTCCTCCGGACCGGTGGTGGTGCTCGCCTCCGGCGACCCGGGCTTCTTTGGCATCGTCCGCACCCTGGCCGAGGAGTTCGGGCGGCGTGCCCTGGAGGTCATCCCGGCCGTCTCCTCGGTCGCCGCGGCCTTCGCCAAGGCCGGCCTGCCCTGGGACGACGCGCTGGTGGTCAGCGCCCACGGGCGCGACCCCGGCCCGGCGATCAACGCCTGCCTCGCCCATCCCAAGGTGGCGGTGCTCACCGCCCCCGGCTTCGGCCCCGCCGAGCTGGCAGGGGTGCTTCGCGGCCATCCGCGCCGGCTGCTGGTCGCCGAGCGGATCGGGGAGCCGGACGAGCGCGTCGTCGAGGGCGACCCGGCCGAGATCGCCGCCGGCCGCTGGGCCGACCCCAACGTGGTGGTGGTGTTCGACGAGACGGCGGCGGTCGGCGGCAAGGGCCGCGCCTGGCCGTCCAGGCGCCTGCCGACCCGCTGGGCCCTGCCGGAGGAGGCGTTCGAGCACCGCGCCGCAGGGACGGCCAGGCAATCCGAGGAGCCGCCGCCGTGGGCCGGCATGGTGACCAAGTCGGAGGTGCGCGCGCTGGCCCTGGCCCACCTCGGCCCCGGCCCCGGCGACCTGGTCTGGGACGTCGGCGCCGGCAGCGGCTCGGTGGCGGTGGAGTGCGCCCGCCTCGGCGCGGCGGTCATCGCCGTGGACGCCGACGAGGCCGCGCGCGAGCTGGTGGCCGCGAACGCCGCCCGGCACCAGGTCGCGGTCACGGTGGTCGCCGGGACCGCGCCAGGGGTGCTGCACGGCCTTCCCGACCCGGACGCGGTGTTCGTCGGCGGCAGCGGCCGCGACCTGGAGGGCGTGCTGAAGGAGGCCGGCAGCCGTGCCAGGCGGGCCGTCGTGGTCGCCCTGGCCGGGATGGAGCGGGTGGTGCCCGCCGGCCGCGTGCTCGGCGGCTGCGGCCTCGCGGTCGAGACCGTGCTGGTGCAGACGGCACGGCTGCGCGGCATCGGCGAGCTGCACCGCCTGGTCCCGACCAACCCGGTCTTCCTGGTCTCGGGGGTGCGGCGGTGATCGGGCTGGTGTGGGCGACCCGGCGGGGCGGCGAGCTGGCCGCCCACCTGGTGCGGGCCTGGCCGGACGCGCGCGCCTTCCCGGGACGGCCGGGCGCGGCGCTGCGGTCGGCCTGGGCCGAGAGCGACGCCGTGGTGGCGTTCATGGCGGCCGGCGCGGCCGTCCGCCTGGCGGCACCGCTGCTCGCCGGCAAGCGGCTCGACCCCGGCCTGGTCTGCGTCGACGACGCCGGCCGCTTCGCGGTCGCCCTGGCCGGCGGCCACGCCGGCGGGGCCAACCGGCTCGCCGCCCGGGTGGCCGAGACGCTCGGCGCCCAGGCGGTGCTCACCACCGCCAGCGACGCGCTCGGCCTGCCAGCCCTCGACCAGCTCGGCGCCGACCTCGGCTTCCGCCTCGAGGACCCCGCCGACCTGGCAGCGGTCGCCGCCGCCCTGGTCGCCGGGGAACCGGTCGACCTGCTCAGCGACCAGCGCTGGCCGCTGCCACCCCTGCCAGGCAACGTCACCAGCGGACCAGCCGGCGCGGTCGCCGCGCCCTGCCTGGTGATCAGCGACCGGCTGGTCGACCCGCCGCGCCCGGCGCTGGTGTACCGGCCGCGGTCGCTGGTCGTCGGCGTCGGCTGCAGCCGTGGCGCGTCCGTGGAGGAGATCCTCGACCTGGTCGACGCGGCCCTGGCCGACGCCGGCCTGGCGCCGGCCTCGGTGGCCGCGCTGGCGAGCGTCGAGGCCAAGCGCGAGGAGCCCGGCCTGGCCGGGGCGGCGCGCGCCCGCGGCTGGCCGCTCCGCTTCCACCCGGCCGGCGAGCTGGCCGCGGTCCCGGTTCCCAACCCCTCGGCCGCGGTCGCGCACGCGGTCGGCACCCCCAGCGTGGCCGAGGCCGCCGCGCTCATCGGCACACCCGCCGAGCTGGTGGTGGCCAAGCGCAAGACGGCCCGGGCGACCGTCGCGGTCGCCCGGACGCGCCCGCGCGGCCGCCTCTACCTGGTCGGCACCGGCCCTGGCGACGCGGCGCTGCTGCCGCCGCTGGCCAGGGACGCCCTGGCCCGCTGCGAGCTGGTGGTCGGGCTGGACCGCTACGTGGAGGGCGTGCGGGGCCTCCTGCGGCCGGGCACCCGGGTGGCCGCAAGCGGCATCGGCGGGGAGGTCGAGCGCGCCCGGCTCGCCGTGGCCGAGGCGACCGCCGGCGCCGCCGTCGCCCTGGTCAGCGGTGGCGACGCCGGCGTCTACGGGATGGCCTCGCCGGCCCTCGCCGAGGCGGGCGCCGAGGTCGAGGTGGTCTCGGTGCCGGGGGTGACCGCCGCGCTGGCGGCCGCCGCCCTGCTCGGCGCGCCACTCGGCCACGACCACTGCGCGATCTCCCTGTCCGACCTGCTGACTCCGTGGGAGGTGATCCGCCGCCGGGTGCGGGCGGCGGCCGAAGGCGACTTCGTCGTCTGCCTCTACAACCCGCGCAGCGCCGGCAGGGACTGGCAGCTCGCCGAGGCGCGCCTGCTGCTGCTCGAGCACCGCAAGCCGGATACGCCGGTCGGGGTGGTGACCGACGCCTGGCGGCCGGGCCAGCGGGTCACCCTCACCACCCTCGGCGACCTGGACGTCGCCGAGGTCGGCATGACCACGACCGTGGTGGTGGGCTCGACCCTCACCCGGGTGGTCGCCGGCCGCATGGTCACGCCGCGGGGGTACCGGTGAGCGGGGCCGCGCGCCGCCGGGCGGTCCACCCGATCGAGGCGGAGAGCTACCGCATCCTCCGCGGCCTGGTCGACCTGTCCGGTCTCGGGCCGCTCTCCCGTGCCGTCGCAGAGCGGGTCGTCCACGCCTCCGCCGACCCGGCCTGGGCCGCCGACCTCCTGCTCGACGAGCAGGCTCTCGCGGACGGGCTGGCCGCCCTGCGCGCCGGCGCGCCGGTGGTGGTCGACGCCCGCATGGTGGCCGCCGCCGTCACCTCCCGCCCCACCGTGTGCGCCCTCGACCTCGCCCCGGACCGGCCCCCCGGGCCGGGGGAGACCCGCAGCGCGGCCGGGGTGCGGGCGGCCTTCGGCCGGGTGGGGACCGGCGCGGTCTGGGTGGTGGGCTGCGCCCCGACCGCGCTCGACGCGCTGCTCGGCCTGCCCGCCGAGCCCGCGCTGGTGATCGGGCTGCCAGTCGGCTTCGTCGGCGCGGTCGAGGCCAAGCGGGCGCTGGCCGCGAGCGGCCTGCCGGCGGTGACCAACCGCGGCGCCAAGGGCGGCTCGGCGGTGGCGGCCGCCGCGCTCAACGCGCTCCTGTACCACCAGGAGCCGGCGTGACGCGGCCCGCCCTGCTCGTCGCCGGGCACGGCAGCCAGGACGCGGCCGGCGCCATGGAGCTGCTCGCCCTCACCGACCGGGTCCGCGCCCTCGACCCCGGGCTCGCCCTGGCCTGCGGCTTCGTCGAGCTGTCGCCGCCGTCGCTCACCGTGGCCTGCGCCGACCTGGTCGCGCGGGGCGCGCACGAGATCGTGGTCACGCCGGTGATGCTGCTGGCCGCCGGGCACGTCAAGGACGACGTGCCCGCCCTGCTCGCCCGGCTGCGCCTGCAGCACCCCTCGGTCCGCTTCCGCTACGCCCGCGAGCTCGGCATCCACCCGGACCTGCTCGACGTGGTGGACGAGCGGCTCGCCGCCGCGGTCCCGGCGGAGCAGCGGGCGGAGACCGCGGTGCTGCTGTGCGGCCGTGGCAGCTCGGACCCGGACGCCAACGCCGACCTGCACAAGGTCGCCCGGCTGCTGTGGGAGGGCCGGCCCTGGCCGCTGGTGGAGACCTGCTACGTGGGCATCACCGACCCGCGCCTGCCCGCCGGGCTGGAGCGCTGCCGCCAGCTCGCCGCGCGGCGCATCGTCGTCGTGCCCTACTTCCTGTTCACCGGCCGGCTGGTCGCACGCATCCGCGCCCAGTGCGCCGCCTTCGCCGCCGAGCACCCCGAGCTGGACGTGCGCGTGGCAGGCTACCTGGGGCCAGACGAGCGGGTGGCCCGCCTGGTGCTGGCCCGCTACGCCGAGGCACAGGACGGGGACCCGCGCATGAACTGCGACCTGTGCGTCCACCGGGTCGCCCTGCCCGGCTTCGAAGCCAAGGTGGGGACGCCCGCCACGCCCCACCACCATCCCGACGACCACTCCCACGAGGAGCACTGATGTCGCTGCACCTGGTCATCGGAGGCGTGCGCTCGGGAAAGAGCGAGCTGGCCGAGCGCCTCGCCGGCGGCGCCGGCGCACCCGTCTGCTTCGTCGCCACCGGCTCACCCGGCGATCCCGAGATGGTCGAACGCATCGCCCGCCACCGCCGGCGGCGCCCGGCCGGCTGGCGCACGGTCGAGAGCGACGACCCGCCCGCCGTGCTCGGCCTGGCCCCACCCCCGCCCGCCAGCCCGCCGCCGACGCGCCGCCGCTCGGCGCCGCAGGCACCGCCGGTGCCGCCGCCGCAGGCCGCGCCCGACGAGACCGTGCTGGTCGACGGCATCGGCTCCTGGGTCGCCCGCCTGATGGTGGCCGAGGGCCTGTGGACCGACGCCGAGGTGGCGCCGCTCGGCCAGCACGGCGAGAGCGCCTGGGAACGCCTGCTGGACCAGGTGCGCGCGTTCGCCCACGCCGCGGCCACCCGGCCCGGACTCACCCTGGTGGTCGCCGAGGAGGGCGGACTGGGGCTGGTCCCCCAGGGTGCCGGTGCGCGCCGCTACCTCGACCTCATGGGCGAGGCGACGCAACTGCTGGCCAAGGCCGCCACTGAGGTGCAGCTCGTGGTCGCCGGCCAGGTGATCGGCCCCGCCTCTTCGCCCGCGGCCCGCGCCGGCGCGGTCCCGGCCGCCCAGGACCTCCCCAGCACCGGCCGCATCGACCTGCCCGGACCACCTCAGCAAGCGCCGCCACGCCCACCCGGCGGCGAGCCGCCAGCCACGGCAGGACCAGGCCAGCCAGTCGAGGCCGACGCCGACCTGCCCGGAACGGCGGCAGCAGGCCCGCCGGAGCCAGCCGCACCCGAGCTACCGGGCGCGGCACGACCCGAGCTGCCCGCGCCGGCGACTCCTGAGCTGCCGGCGGCGGCCGCGGCGCGCGCGATCCCGACCAAGCTGCGCCTGCACGGCGACACCGTGGCCGCTCCCGGGCAGCTCGACTTCGCGGTCAACGTCATCCCGGGCGGTCCGCCGGCCTGGCTCCGCGGTGAGCTGCTGGCCGCGATCGGCAATGCCGGGTCCTATCCCGACCAGCGTCCCGCGATCGCCGCGCTCGCCGACCGGCACGGCCGCGACCCGGGTGAGGTGCTGCCGACCAACGGCAGCGCCGAGGCGTTCTGGCTGCTGGCCAACGTGCTGCAGCCGGCCCGGCCGGTGGTGGTCCATCCCTCGTTCACCGAGCCCGAGGTGGCCATGCGGGTCGCGGGCCACACCGTCCAGCGGGCCTACCGGCATCCCGACAGCTTCACGCTCGACCCCGACGCCGTGCCCGACGAGGCCGACCTGGTGGTGGTCGGCAACCCCAACAACCCGACCGGCAACCTCGACCGCGCCGACCAGGTCGCCGCGCTCGCCCGGCCGGGCCGCGTGCTGGTGGTGGACGAGGCGTTCATAGAGTTCACCGAGGGCGAGACCGAGTCCCTGGCCGGCCGCGGCGACCTGCCCGGCCTGGTGGTGGTGCGCAGCCTCACCAAGCTGTGGGCGCTGCCGGGGATCCGGGCCGGCTACCTGCTGTGCGCACCCGACCTGGCCGCCACCCTGCGGGCCGCGCGCCAGCCCTGGAGCGTGAACACCGTCGCCTGCGCGGCGCTGGCCGCGTGCGCCCGCGACCGCGCCACCGCCGCCCGGGTGGGCGAGCGGGTCTCCTCCGCCCGCGAGGAGCTGGTGCGCGCCCTCGGGCGCCTGCCCGGCGTGCGGGTCTGGCCGTCGGCGGCCAACTTCCTGCTGCTGCAGGTGCCGGCCGGGCCGGCGGTGCGCTCCGCGCTGGCCGAGCACGGCATCGCCGTGCGGCCGGCGGACAGCTTCCCCGGGCTCGGCCCCGACTACGTGCGCATCGCCGTGCGCTCGCCCGAGGACAACCGCCGGCTGGTCACGACCCTGGGCGAGGTGCTGCCGTGAGCCTGGTGACCGCCCGGTGACGGGTCGCATGACCCATCCCCTGCACGCTGCGGCGGAGGGCGCGGCGGCGCCGCTGGCGCTGCGGCCCCGGCTCGCCGCCGGCGGCCTGGTGGTCGACCTCGGGGCGCCGCACCGCTGCCTCTCGTCGGCACTGCTCGGCGGCGGGCTGGGCTGGCTCCGGACCTGGCTGAACCTCCAGGTCGGGTGCGACTACGCGCGCACCGACCCCGAGGTCCACCTGGTGGCGGCGGCCTCCGGCCTGCCGGGCCCGGTGGTGGGCATGATGACCGCCGCCCCGGTGGCCGCCCACCAGGTCGGCAGCGCGGGCGGCGCCACGGCGGTGGCGACAGTCGGGGTCGGGCGGGCACTGGCAGCGGCCGGCACGCGGCCACGGGCCGCCCCGGCCATCGGCACCATCAACCTGCTCGTGGTGGTGGACCAGCCGCTGAGCGACGCCGGCCTTGCCGGGGCGTTGCAGACCGCGGTCGAGGCCAAGGCCCAGGCGCTCGCCGCCGCCCGGGTCCCCGCCACCAACGCCGACGGCTTCGCCACCGGCACGGCCACGGACGCGCTCTGCGTCGCCTGCCCGCCCGGGTCGGCGGTCCCCTTCGCCGGGCCGGCGACCCGGGTGGGCGGCGACCTCGCCCGCGCCGTCTTCGAGGCGGTCCTCGCCGGTGCCCTGGCCGACCGCCTGCGCCGGGAGCAGCCCGCCGGCACCGCGCCGGCCGCGGGATGACCGTGACCCTGGCCCAGGCACGCCGCTCACGTGGATCGAACGACGAACGACGGGAAGGCGGACGCTGATGGGGATCGAGCAGCGGGTGGCGGAGCTGGCGGCGGCGGTCGAGCCGGTCGACCAGGCGGCGGAGGCGGCCGCGCGGGAGCGGCAGGAGCAGCTCACCAAGCCGAGCGGCAGCCTCGGCGGGCTGGAGACGCTTGGCGCGCGGCTCGCGGGCATCGCCGGGCGCTGCCCGCCACCGCTGCCGGAGGCGCCGGTGGTGGTGGTCGCCGCCGGCGACCACGGCGTGCTCGCCCAGGGGGTCTCGCCCTGGCCGCAGGAGGTGACCGCCGCCATGGTGGCCGGCATCGCCGGCGGCCGTGCGGCGGTGAACGTGCTCGCCGGCGTGGTCGGCGCCCAGGTGACCGTGCTCGACGTGGGCGTGGCGGCGACCCTTCCCCCGCATCCCCGTGTGCGCCGCGCCAAGGTCCGCCAGGGCACCGCCGACCTCTCCGAGCAGCCGGCCATGACCCGTGACGAGGCCGCCCGCGCCCTGCTCGCCGGGGCGGGCGTCGCCGAGGAGCTGATCGCGGCAGGCGCCGACCTGCTCGTCACCGGCGACATGGGCATCGCCAACACCACGCCGGCGGCCTGCCTGGTGGCCGTGTTCAGCGGCCGGCCGGCGGCGGCGGTCACCGGGCGGGGGACCGGCATCGACGACGCCACGCTGGCGGTCAAGGTCAAGGTGGTCGAGCAGGCCCTCGCCCGCCACGCGCCGGAGCCCGGCGACCCGCTCGGGGTGCTCGCCGCGGTCGGTGGGCTGGAGCACGCCGCCCTGACCGGGCTGCTGCTCGCCGGGGCGGCCGCCCGCGTCCCGGTCCTGCTCGACGGCGTCAACGCCGACGCGGCCGCGCTGGCCGCCCGCGCGTTCACCCCGCGCGCGGTCGGCTACCTGATCGCAGGACACCGCTCGGTCGAGCCGGGGGCCACCGTGGCCCTGGCGGCGCTCGGCCTCGACCCGCTGGTCGATCTCGGCATGCGGCTCGGCGAGGGCACCGGCGCCCTGCTCGCGGTGCCGATCGTCCGGGCCGCGGCGGCCGTGCTGAGCGGCATGGCGACCTTCGCCGAGGCCGGCATCGGCGGCTGAGCACGCCGGTCGGGACCAGGCCCGCCGTCGTGGGCAGTAGCGCCGGTCCTGGCGAACGTGATGTTTCCGCGACCAAAGCGTGCCTCTTCCGCCGCTGGAGCGGCAGGATCCGGAACGGCGGCGTCGTACTATCCCGGTAGGGAAAGTGGCAGCCCATGACGGTTGTGCCATGGCAAGCCAAAGCTGGCCCCGGTCCGCGAGACCCCTCCACGCACCCAACGCGGCCGTGGCCACCCAGGACTTCGGTCCTCCCGGGAAACGCGATCGGCTTGCCAGACCGGTGAGTGTGCGTCACGCGCATGCCGACCCGGGTGCGCGGCAGGCACGCCGTCCCAGCCGCGCACCCCCTGCGGCGGGAGCCACTTGCTGCGGGCCGACCGGTCGAGGCGCCGACCATGCCGGATCATGGAAGCGCCCCCAGCGGCCGGCCGGTCGGCCTGCAGCACCCCTTCTCCCGCTCCGCCGTGCCTGCGAGCAGGTCCCAGCGCATCAGGGATAATCGCCTGCGACATGGTCATGCCGCGGGGGACCTACACCAGCTGGCGCTGGCGGCGCGCAGCCGCCGGGGCCAGCAGCCTGGCCTGGGACCTGACGGTCCTCCGTGACCCCGGCCCCACGACCTACTTCTGGGCGCAGCAGTGGAGCTTCCAGCGCGGGGACGTCGGCTACCTCGGCTTGCAGGCCCATGACCTCCGGGACGACGGGAGCGTCGGCAAGCTGGCGGTCTTCTCGATCTGGTCGGCGATCGGCGGCGCGGACAACCCCGGCGCCCACGGGGGCGTGGAAGGGACGCCGTTCTGGACCTGCCGCCTGGGCTACGAATGGGCGGCAGGCCGCACGTACCGCCTGGAACTGCGCCGCACGAGCCCGGGCTGGTGGCGCGCGTCGGTCGCCGACAGCGCCAGCGCGGCCGAGTCCGTCGTCGGCAGCCTGCAGGTGCCGCCGCGCTGGGGCGGCCTCGACCTCGTCGCGAGCCCCTCGCTGGTGTGGACCGAGTTCTACGGCGCCAACGTGCCTGGCGGCTTGGCCTCCTGCGACCTCATTCCCCACGCGACGGTACGGTTCGGCGTCCCGGCGGCGAACGGCTCGACGGTGACGCCGGCTGGCCACGCCAGCTGGCTCGGCGACGGCGATTGCCCGAACTCGAGGGTCGGCGACGTCGAGGGCGGCGTGGTCCACGAGATGGGCATTCCCGGTCTCCTCTGAGCCGCAAGGCCCGCCCGGTTCGCGCACGTCCCGTTCGGCTTCTAGGATGGATGCATGACCCTGTCCGCGCGCCGCCCGCGCACCGCCCCGCCCGGCAAGCAATGAGCGACCAGAGCGGGGACGAGCTGGAAGCATCCACCGGCGCCCCCGGCGGCAGGGGGACGCCACCCGCACGGTCCGCTCGGGCCCCTGGGGTTGCCAGCCCCACCGGCGCCCCCGGCGGCAGGGGGACGCCGCCGTCCACCCGGCTCCACAGCCGGGTCGTGCGCCTCCGACGCCCGCTCGACCTGCTCGACGCGGCCGGTGAGACCGGGTTCGTGTGGCGTTCCGACGCCTGCGAGCTGGTCGGCACCGGGGAGGCGGCCCGCGTCCCGCTCGGCGAGGGCCGCGAGCGCCTCGGGCAGGCCGCCGACCGGGTCGCCGAGCTGCTCGGCGCCGCCCGGGTCGACGACCCGGAGGGAAGCGGGCTCGGCCCGGTCGCGGTCGCCGCGGTCCCCTTCGACGACCGCGCCCCCGGCCAGCTCACCGTGCCCGCCCTGCTGCTGCGGCGCGACGCCGGCGGCTCGTGCTGGGCGGTCGCCACCGCCGCCGGGCGAGCGCCCCACCCGCCCGACCCGGAGGCCCTGGCAGGCGCCGCCGCCGGCGACGATCCCTGGCCGCGGATCGAGGCCGTGCGCGCTCCGCTCGGGCAGCAGCGGGCCGACTGGGACGCGGCAGTCACCGCCGCCCTGCGCGCGATCGCTGGCGGGCGGCTCGACAAGGTGGTGCTGGCCCGCCAGCTCGAGGTCGACACCGACCGGCCCTTCCGCCGCGCCGCGGTCCTGCGCCGCCTGCGCGACCGGGCCAGCGGGGGCTACCTGTACGCCAGCGACGCCTTCTTCGGCGCCAGCCCGGAGCTGCTGGTGGCACGGCGCGGCGGGGTGGCCACCTCGCAGCCCATGGCCGGGACGGTGGCGAGCGGCGGGTCGCCCGCCGCCGTGGCCGACCGGCTGGCCTGGCTGCGGACCTCCGACAAGACCGTCGCCGAGCACGGCGTCGTGGTCGACGCGGTGGCCGAGATCCTCGGCAAGGTGGCCGACGGCGTCGACGTCGCACCGGCCGAGGTGGTGCGGCTGCCGACCGTGGCCCACCTCGCCACCCGGGTCACCGCCAGGCTCACCGAGCCGCTGCCGTCGGCGCTGGAGCTGGCCGGCATGCTGCACCCCACGCCGGCCGTCGGTGGCGTGCCCCGCGACCTCGCCCTCGCCCTGCTCGCCGAGCTGGAGCCGTTCGCGCGCGGTCCCTACGCCGGGCCGGTCGGCTGGGTCGACGCCCGCGGCGACGGCGAATGGGCGGTCGCCATCCGCTGCGCCACCCTCACCGCCGGCGGCGCCCGCCTGGTCACCGGGAACGGCATCGTCGCCGGCTCCGACCCGGAGGCCGAGTGGGCCGAGACCGAGTGGAAGCTGGCCGCCGTCCTGGACGTGCTCACCGGCGGGTAGCGAGCCAGCCGGCTGGCCACCTCGCAGCACGAGGTCGTTGGTGCCGGACCCGGCCAGGAGCGCAGCACGGTCGACCAGACCTCGACCCGTAGGCGCATGGCGACCACCGTCGGCGCCGGCGGCATACTGGGCGTCATGGCATACCAGGTCATGACCGGGCGCTTCGTCGGCCGCAGCGAGGAGCTGGCGCTGCTGCGCGAGTTGCTGGCGCGTGCCGCCAACGGCGAGCCGCTGGTCACGGCGATCGGCGGGGAAGCGGGGTTGGCAAGACCCGGCTGGCCGACCAGCTGGCTGTCACCGCCAGCGAGCAGGGCGTCCGGGTGCTGCGCGGCGGCTGCGTGCCGCTCGGTGAGGAGGGCCTGCCGTTCGCGCCGGTCACCCAGGCGCTGCGCGGCCTCGCCCGGGACCTCGATCCGGCCGAGCTGGAGGCGGTCGCCGGCCCGGCCGGCGCCGACCTGGCCCGCCTGGTTCCCGACCTTGCCTGGGGTGGCAAGGCGGCCGCAGGCGCCGCTGCCATGGATGCCCGCCAGGGGCGGCTGTTCGAGCTGCTGCTCGGCGTGGTCGAGCGGCTGGCGGTACGCGCGCCGCTGCTGCTGGTCATCGAGGACCTGCACTGGGCGGACCGCTCCACCCGCGACCTGGTCGCCTTCCTCGCCACCAACCTGCGCTCCGGCCCGGTGCTGTTGCTGCTCACCTTCCGCAGCGACGAGCTGCACCGCCTGCACCCGCTGCGCGGGCTGCTCGGCGAGCTGGCACGCAACCGCCGCGTGCAGCGCCTGGAGCTGCCGCGCTTCAGCCGTGCCGAGCTGGCCGAGCAGCTCGCCAGCCTGCTCGGTGCCGCCCCGCCCTCCCGGCTCGTCGAGGAGATCTACGCCCGCTCCGAGGGCAACCCGTTCTTCACCGAGGAGCTGGTGCTGGCCGGCGACGGCGCCGGCCCGGGCGCGTTGCCGCCCAGCCTCCAGGAGGTGCTGCTCACCCGGGTGGTACGGCTCGGCCCTCGCACCCAACTGGTGCTCGGTGTCGCTGCCGCGGCCGGTCCTGGCGCCGCCCAGCCGATGCTGGCCGCGGTCGCCGGCATGGGCGAGGCGGAGCTGCTCGAGGGCTTGCGTGAGGCGGTCGACCAGCAGGTGCTGCTCCCCGAGCCGGATGGCGAGGGCTATGTCTTCCGCCATGCGCTGGTCGCCGAGGCGGTCTACGGCGAGCTGCTCCCCGGCGAGCGGGTTCACCTGCATACCGCGCTGGCCGGTGCCCTGGAAGCCGGCCTCGAGCCTGGGAACGCTCCGGCGACGCGGGCGGCGCGCATCGCCCACCACTGGTCGGCAGCCGGCGACCAGCCACGAGCCCTGAGCGCGAGCGTCGAGGCCGCCGCCGCTGCCGAGCAGGTGCACGCCTTCGCCGAGGCCCAGTTGCAGCTCGAGCGCGTACTCGCGCTCTGGGACCGGGTCCCTGATGCCGAGGAGCGCGCCGGCATGGACCGAGTGTCGCTGCTGTCGCGCTGCGCCCACGCGGCCAACGCGGCCGGTGACACCGCCCGCGCCGCGCAACTGCTCCGCCTGGCCCTGCCGCTGGCCGACGAGGCGCGCCAGCCCCACCGTGCCGGCCTGCTCCACGAGCAGCTCGCGCGCTGCCTGCGCACGCTCAGCGACCCCGAGGCGCGCCAGCGTCCACGTCTCCAACGTCCTGGCCAAGCTCGGCGTCTCCGGCCGGGTAGAGGCCGCTGCGATCGCTCACCGTCTCGGCCTCGACTGACCCCGCCAGCGCCGGGCGGTCGTCGCCGCGGAGTGGCCGCCGAGGCGGCGTGGCGATGGCGTGCGCACGGGCTGGTTGGTCTTGCGGGCGGCGAGCGGGAACCGAGGCTAACCGCGCAGCGCCGCGGCCACCGCGTCCAGCGCCTCGCGGTGGCGGGCCGCGTTGCGCGGCCGCTCGCCGGGCACCAGCAGCACGCTGCTCCGCCCGGCGGCCAGCGCCTTGTCCAGGGCGGGGACCAGCTCCCCGGCCCTGGTCACGCGCTGCGCGTCGAGACCGGCCACGGCGGCGAGGCCGGCCAGGTCGAGGCCGTGCGGCGTGCCGAACAGCTCCTCGAAGCGGTCGGCGGGCAGGCCGGCCTGCGGCAGGAACGAGAAGATCCCGCCGCCGTCGTTGTCGCAGACCACGAAGACCACCGCCTGCGGCCGCCGGCCCGCCCCCAGCACGCTGGTCGCGTCGTGCAGGAACGTCAGGTCGCCGCAGAGGGCCGCCACCGGCCCGCCGGCCACCGCCGCCACCCCGAGGGCGGTCGCCACGAACCCGTCGATGCCGCTCACGCCCCGGTTGGCCACGAACGCCAGGCCGTCGCGCGGGCGCGCGAACGCGTCCACGTCGCGCACCGGCATGCTCGACCCGACCACCAGCGTGGCCCCGTCCGGCAGGGCGGCCACCAGGTCGCGGGCGACGCGGCCCTCGAAGGGCTCGTCCCAGCCGTCGACCAGCCGGTCGAGAGCCTGGCGGGCGAGCCGCTCCGCGCGCGCCCACGCGTCCAGCCAGGCCGGGTCGCCGCCAGCGGAGCGCCTGTCCACCGGGGCTCCGGCCTCGCTCATGAGCCCCCCGGACCCCCGATTCACCGGGGGGTTACCGCTCGGCCCTGCGTGGCCGCCCGCCGCCTGGGCGCCAGCCTCGCTCTTGAGCCCCCCGGACCCCCCGAGTGCCTTGGCGACGGCGGCGAGCAGGGCCGACGGGTCGACCACCAGGCGCACGGCGGCCGCCCGTCCCGGATCGGGCCAGGCGCCGTCCGGGTCGACCAGCACCTGGGGCACGGTCGCGTCGAGCCAGCCGGTCAGGGCCTTCGACGTCGGCGCGGCGCCGACCCGGAGCACCAGGTCGGGCCGGTGGGCGCCGGCGAAGCCCGGGACGCGCAGCAGGGCGTCGTAGGTGGAGACGGCGTGCGGCCCGCGCCTGGCACCCGACAGCGGGTCGGCGAGCACCGGCCAGCCACTGGCCGCCGCGAACGCGTCCAGCGCCGCCGGCGCCGGCGGCGCACCCCAGCCGGCCACCAGCAGCCCGCGCGGCGCCTCCCGCACCCGTGCGGCCAGCTCGGCGACCTCCGCCTCCTCCGGCGGGCGGGGCAGCGTCACCGAGGCCGTCCAGGGCGCCCCACCGGGGCGGCCGGGCGCGGCCGCGCCCGGCTCGCCGGGCACCAGCGGCTCGGTGAAGGCGACGTTGAGGTGGACCGGCCCGGCCGGCGGCCCGGCCGCGGCGGCCAGCGCGCGGGCGCCGAGCGAGCGCCAGTAGGCACCGGAGGCCCCGCCGCCGACGGGCAGCCCGACCTCGCAGAACCAGCGCACCGCCGCGCCGTACAGCTTGAGCTGGTCGACGGTCTGGTTGGCGCCGGTGTCGCGCAGCTCCGGCGGCCGGTCGGCGGTCAGGACCAGCAGCGGGGCGCGGCCGTGGTGGGCCTCGAGCACGGCCGGGTGGAAGTTGGCAGCCGCAGTGCCCGAGGTGCACAGCACCGCCACCGGCCGGCCGGAGCGCTTGGCCGCGCCGACCGCGAAGAACGCGGCCGCGCGCTCGTCCAGGTGGACGTGCAGGCGCACCCGGGGATGCTCCGCGAAGGCGAGCGCGAGCGGGGTGGAACGCGACCCGGGCGCCAGGCAGGCGTCCCGCAGCCCGCCCCTGGCCAGCTCGTCGACCAGGGTGAGGGCGAACTCCCGCCCGGGGTCGCTCATGCAACAATCCCCCCGTGCTGCGAACCGTGCTGGAGGGGTCGGGGCCGCGGGTCGTCCTGGTGCACGGCTTCACCCAGACGCTGGCGTCGTGGGAGCCGCTGGCCGCGCGGCTGCGGGCCCGCTGGCAGGTGGTCCGCGCCGACCTGCCCGGGCACGGCGGCTCGGGCGCGGTCCGGGCGGACCTGCCGGCGGCGGCGGGGCTGCTCGGTGACGTCGGAGGGCGGGCCGCCTACGTCGGCTACTCGCTCGGGGGGCGGGTCTGCCTGCGGCTCGCGCTGGACCGGCCCGACCTGGTCGAGGCGCTGGTCCTGCTGGGCGCCTCGCCGGGCATCGCCGGGGCGGGGGAGCGTGCCGAGCGCCGCGCCGCCGACGAGGCCCTCGCCCGTGACCTGGAGCGTGACGGCGTGGCCGCGTTCCTGGACCGCTGGCTGGCCGGGCCGTTGTTCGCCACCCTGCCGGCGGAGCGCGCCGGCCGCGCGGAGCGGCTCGGCAACAGCGCGGCCGGCCTCGCGGCCGCCCTGCGCCAGCTCGGCACGGGCGCGCAGGAGCCGCTGTGGGCGCGCCTGCCCGAGCTGGCCATGCCCGTGCTGCTGGTCGCCGGCGAGCTGGACGCCAAGTTCGCCGCCCTGGCCGAGCGGATGGCCGGCGCCGTCGGGCCGCGCGCCCGGGTGGCGCTGGTGCCCGGGGCCGGCCACGCCGCCCACCTCGAACAGCCCGAGCGGTTCGGCGAGCTGGCCGAGCGGTTCCTCGAGGAGGCTCACGCCGGCACCGCCTGGTAGCGGGCGAGCAGCTCGGGGTCTGGCAGGGGGCGTCGCAGCGCCAGCCAGCCGTCCACCGGGACCAGCGGCTCGCGGACCACGTCGCCGGCGAGCAGGGCGCCGGTGCCGAGGCCGCTGGCGAACGGTGTCGCCGGCAGGCAGGCGGCGAACGCGAGACCGGCGGCCAGGCCGACCGAGGTCTCCACCAGGCTCGACGGGATCGCCGGCACGCCGGCCGCCTCGGCCAGCGCCAGCGCGGCCCGCACCCCGCCGGCCGCCTGCACCTTCACCACCAGCGCGTCGGCGGCGCCGAGGCGGCGGAGCCGCCTGGCGTCGTCGAGGCTCCGCACCGCCTCGTCGGCGGCCAGCGGCAGCGGCACCAGGCGCCGCAGCCGGGCCAGGTCCTCCAGGCCGGCGACGGGCTGCTCGACCAGCTCGACGTCCAGGGCGGCCAGGGCGCGCACGCGCTCCACGGCGGTGGGCAGGTCCCAGGCGCCGTTGGCGTCCACCCGGATGCGGACGCGTGGGCCGAGCGCCTGGCGCACCGCCCGCACCCGGCCGAGGTCGTCGCCGCTGCCGACCTTGACCTTGACCGTGCCGGCACGGACCCGCGAGGCCAGCTCGGCGGCCCGTCCCGGCTCGACGGCGGGCAGGACCTCGGCCACCTCGACCCCGGCGCGCAGCGGCGCCGGCCAGGCAGTGGTCGCCGCCTCACGGGCGGCCTGCCAGGCCAGCGCCGGGTCGGTCGGGAACCCCGGGAACGGCGACACCTCGCCCCAGCCGGCCGGCCCCTCCAGCAGGGTCGCCTCCCGCACCGTCACGCCCTGGAACGGCACGGTCAGCGGCACCCGCACCCGCCAGGTCCGCAGCGCCGCGGCGGTGCTCATCGGACGCGCACCCCCGCGCGGCGCGAGGCCGGCACCCCCAGCGCGGCCCAGGCCGGTGTCACGAGCGCCACAGTCCCGCCGCGAGCAGCAGCGCGAAGGCGAGCTGCAGCCGTGCCGTGGCGGCCAGGGCGGCCAGCAGCGACGGTCCGTCCTGGTGCCCTTGCACCAGCCGCACCGGCCGCACCGCCAGGGGCGCGGCGGCCAGGGCGGCGAGCACCGGCGGCCGGGCCAGGCCGAGCAGGGCCACCACCACGAACATGCCCGCGACGATTGCTGTGAACAGCGCCCTGGCGCGGGCACGGCCGAGCAGCACGGCCAGGGTGCGCTTGCCCGCCTCGCGGTCGCCGTCGAGGTCGCGGATGTTGTTGGCCAGCAGCAACGCGACCGCGCCGAGCCCCACCGGCACGGCCGCGACCAGGGCCGCCGCCGGCACCCGGCCGAGCTGCACGTAGGCCGAGCCGGCCGTGGCCACCAGACCGAAGAACAGCAGCACGGAGAGCTCCCCGAGCCCGCGGTAGCCGTACGGCCGGGGGCCGCCGGTGTAGAGCACGGCGGCCGCGATCGCGGCGGCGCCGACGGCGACCAGGCGCAGGTCCACCGCGACGGCGAGGGCCAGGCCGGCCGCCGCGGCCACCGCGAACGCCGCCACGGCGGCGAGCCGCACCTGGGCCGGGGTGGCGAGGCCGGTGGCGACCAGCCGGGTGGGCCCGATCCGGCCGGGCGCGTCGGTGCCGCGGATCCCGTCGGAGTAGTCGTTGGCGTAGTTCACGCCGACCTGCATGCCGACGGCGACCACCAGGGCGGCCAGGGCGCGCCAGGCGACCAGCGGCCCGGCGGAGGCGGCGGCGGCCGTGCCCACCAGCACCGGGCAGACCGCGGCGACGAGGGTCCGCGGGCGGGCGCCGCGCAGCCAGACGCTCGTCGCCGTCACGGTCAGGGCCGGCGCGGGAACTTGGCGAAGTCGGGCCGGCGCTTCTCGCGGAAGGCGTTGCGGCCCTCCTGGGCCTCCTCGGTCATGTAGTAGAGCAGGGTGGCGTCGCCGGCGAGCTGCTGGATGCCCGCCAGGCCGTCCGAGTCGGCGTTGAGGCCGGCCTTGAGCAGCCGCAGCGCCAGCGGGCTCTTCGCCAGGATCTTGCGGCACCACTCGACCGTGGTCGCCTCCAGCTCGGCGAGCGGCACCACCGTGTTGACCAGCCCCATGTCCAGGGCCTGCTGGGCGTCGTACTGGTCGCACAGGAACCAGATCTCGGCTGCCTTCTTGCGGCCGACCGTGCGGGCGAGCAGCCCGGCGCCGTAGCCGCCGTCGAAGGAGCCGACCTTCGGTCCGGTCTGGCCGAAGCGGGCGTTGTCGGCCGCGATCGTCAGGTCGCAGACCAGGTGCAGGACGTGCCCGCCGCCGATGGCGTAGCCGGCCACCATGGCGATCACCGGCTTGGGCAGCCGGCGGATCTGGATCTGCAGGTCCAGGGCGTTGAGGCGGCCGATGCCCTGGTCGTCGACGTAGCCGTCGTCGCCGCGGATGCGCTGGTCGCCGCCGGAGCAGAAGGCCTCGGTGCCCTCGCCGGTGAGGACCACCACGCCGATGCCGGGGTCGTCGCGGGCGCGCTCGAACGCGTCGGCGAGTTCGTACAGGGTCTTGGGGCGGAACGCGTTGCGCACCTCGGGCCGGCAGATGGTGAGCTTGGCGATGCCTTCGGCGGTCTCGTACCGGATGTCGCTGTAGTCCCCCTGTTGGTGCCACTCCACCTGCGCTCGCGCTCCTTCGCAGTCGGGCTCGGTACTCGCGGCTGGTAGCGTAGCGGTCGTGTCCGGCTCCCTCCACATCGCGCTCGACGCCGTCCTGCTGCCCAGGCCGGCCGCGGCCGCCGCGATCACTCGGGCCTGGGAGGACGGGCGCGCGGTGCTGCCGCTCGACCCGGCGGCGCCAGCGACCGAGCTGCGCCGCCTGCTCGGCCTGGTCCGCCCGACGCACCTGGTCGACGCCGACGGCCGCCGCCGGCTCCCCGACGGGCGGCCGCTGCCCGACGGGGTCGCCGCGGTGGTCGCCACCTCGGGCACGGCCGGGGTGCCCAAGGCGGTCGAGCTGACCGCGACCGGGGTGCGTGCCGCCGCGCTGGCCACCTCGGCCGCGCTCGGCGCCGGCGAGGGCGACCGCTGGCTGGCGTGCGTGCCGCTGCACGGAGTCGCCGGCCTGGCGATCGTGGCCCGCGCCTGGCACGGCGGGATGCCCCTGACCGTCCACGACGGCTTCGACCCCGACGCGGTCGACCCGGCCAGCCGCCACGGCGCCACCCTGGTGTCGCTGGTCCCGACGATGCTCTGGCGGCTGGTCGCCGCCGGCTGCGACCTGCGCGGCTTCCGCCGCATCCTGGTCGGCGGCGGGCCCATCCCGCCCGAGCTGCTCGCCCGGGCCGCCGAGCTGGGCGCGACCGTGGTCACCACCTACGGGCTCACCGAGACCTGCGGCGGCGTGGTCCACGACGGCCACCCCGTCGACGGCGTCGAGGTGGCGGTCGGCGACAGCGCCAGCGAGGTAGGCTACCGCCGCTCGCCGGCTGGACCCAGGAGCGACGAGGAGCGACGAGGAAGGCCAGCCGGTGGTAGCGAGGTGGACCACCAGCGCGCGCCGGCTGGACTTGAGGACCGAGACGGGACGCGAGCCGGTTTTAGCGTGGCCCACCGAAGCGTTTCAACAGAACAGCAGATCCGTCTCCGCGGCCCCATGGTGATGCGCGGCTACCACGGCGACCCGGCCGCCACCGCCGCCGCGCTCCGCGGCGGCTGGCTGCACACCGGCGACGTCGGCCGCCTGTTGCCTGACGGCCGCCTGCGGGTGCTCGGCAGGCGCGACGAGGTGATCATCTCCGGCGGCGTCAACGTCCACCCGGTCGAGGTGGAGCAGATCCTCTCCTGCCACCCGCTGGTCGGGGACGTGGCCGTGGCCGGCGCCCCCGACCCCGAGTGGGGCCAGCGGGTGGTCGCCTTCGTGGTCCCGCGCCGGCCCGACCGGCCGCCGTCGCTCGAGGAGTTGCGCGGCTTCGCCCGCGAGCAGCTCGCCGCCGCCAAGGCCCCCCGCCAGCTCGTCCTGGTCGACGAGGTGCCCCGCTCGCCCGGCGGCAAGCTGCTGCGCCGCAGCCTGCCCGCCGGCAGCTCGCCGAGGCCGGCCGCCGACGCCCGCGGAGCCCGCGAGTAGGCGGCGACGCCGTTCCACGCGGGTGACGGCTCGGTGCCGGCCCCGGCGGGGGCGGGACGGTGTGCCAGGTGCCCTGGCGGCGGTTCTGGACCTGGGGGTCAGGCGCCGCTGGCGCCCTCCAGGGGGGCGGGGGCCAGGTCGTCGAGGCGGCTGAGGACCTGCCGCCAGAGGAGACGTTCCAGCTCGGCGAGGCGCTGGTAGACCTCGTCGCGGGTGACAACGCCGAGGTCGTAGCCGCGCCAGACGGCGGCCAGCTCGGTGTCAACGAACGACATGCGCGGGTGATCCTTTCTCGGCCGGCCGGCGCGACGCCGGGAGCGGCCACGGGACGTGCGGGGGAGCGCCACGCGGCCGCCGTCACCGACGACTCGCGGCACCAGCCAGCGATTCTCTCCGGGCGCGGCTGCCAGCGCAAATGCGCTCCGGTGGCGGGTCGGGCCGCCCTCCACCGGAGCCCGCCCGCCGCCGGCCGCGGCCAGCGCTCGGGGCGCCGTGGGCCGGCCGCGTTTTCGCTGGTCAGTGGCTACCTTAGAGACGTATCGCCTGGTGGGGGCGTCTGAGGTACCCAGGGGCCGTGGAGCGCCCAAACCTGAGGTAGCGGGATCCCAGAGCTAAGGCTGCCGTCCGATTCGGGACCGGCCACCTCAGACCTACGCTTGTCCCAGAACAGATCGAGACACTGAACGGGACGAGGTGACCGGAGATGCAGACCTTCTTCAGCGACCAGATGGCCCGCGAGCGGATCGCCGAGTTCCGCCGTGAGGCCGACCGGGACCGGCTGGCCGCCAAGGCGCGTGCCTGGCGCCGGGCGCGCCGGGACCAGGGCGCCAGCGAGCGGGCCCAGGTGCTCGTGGAGCACCAGCCAGAGCGGGCCGCAGCCTGAGTTTCTTCAGCAAGACCATCGACCAGCACGAGCCGGCGGAGCCCACCCCCGCCGGCTCGTGCGCGTCTGTCACAGGGAACGCCATACTGGCGAGCATGGCGATCCGTTTCTCCTCTCCTGTCTTCGTCGGCCGCGCTCCCGAGCTCGCCCAGCTCGACGAGGCGAGGCGCCGCACCGCGTCCGGTCCGCCGGCGGCGGTCGTGGTCGGCGGCGAGGCGGGAGTCGGCAAGACCCGCCTGGTCGACGAGTTCACCCGCCGATGCCGCGCCGACGACGTGCGCGTGCTGATGGGGAGCTGCATCGAGCTGGGCGAGGAGGGCGCGCCGTTCGCGCCGGTGATCGAGGCCCTGCGGACCATGCTGCGCGCCCAGGAGCCGGAGACGGCCAGGAGCTGGGTCGGCCACGGCAGCAGCGACCTGGCACGCCTGCTGCCGGAGCTGGGCGGGGTGCCGTCCGACGAGGGCTCGGCGGTCGGACCCGAGCTGGCCTCGGCCCAGGGCCGGCTGTTCGAGCTGCTGCTGGACCTGATCGAGCGGGTCGCGACCGAGCGGCCGACCGTCCTGGTGATCGAGGACCTGCACTGGGCCGACCAGTCCACCCGCGACCTGCTCGGCTTCCTGGTGCGGAGCCTGCGCCGCCCCGGGCTGCTGCTGCTGCTCACCTACCGCAGCGACGAGCTGCACCGCCGCCACCCGCTGCGGCCGTTCCTCGCCGAGCTGGAGCGCATCCGCTGGGTCGAGCGGCTGGAGCTGGAGCGCTTCGACCGGGCGGAGCTGATCGCCCAGCTCACCGGCATCCTGGGCGAGGCTCCGGCCGCCGGGCTGGTCGACGAGGTGTTCGAGCGCGCCCAGGGCAACCCCTTCTACACCGAGGAGCTGGTGGCGGCCTCGGCCTCCGGGCTCGGCGGGCAGCTCCCGCCGACCCTGCGCGACACGCTGATGGCGCGGATCGAGACCCTGCCCGACCCCACCCAGCACGTCCTGCGGGTGGCGGGCGCGGCCGGCCGCTGGGTCGAGCACGACCTGCTGGCCGCGGTGGCCGGGCTGCCGGAGGCCGACCTGTTCGACGCGCTGCGCCAGGCGATCTCCGCCTCCGTGCTGGTGGTCGACAACGAGCGCGAGGCGTACGCCTTCCGGCACGCCCTGGTGCAGGAGGCCGTGTACGGCGACCTGTTGCCCGGGGAGCGCAGCCGGCTGCACGCCGCCTACGCCGCCACCCTGGCCGCGCGGCCGAAGCCGGAGGGCTGCGAGCACGCCAGCACCGCCGCCGAGCTGGCCCACCACTGGTACGCCGCCCACGACCTGGAGCGCGCCCTGCCCGCCGCGGTCACCGCCGGGATCGCGGCCGAGAAGGTCTACGCCAACGCCGAGGCGCAGCGGCAGTTCGAGCGCGCCCTGGAGCTGTGGGACCAGGTCCCCGCCGCCCATGCCGGCCTCGGCCTGGACCGGGTCGACCTGCTCGCCCGCGCGGCCGAGGCCGCCTCCCGCATGGCCAGCTCGGACCGGGCGGTGGCGCTGCTGCGCAGCGCCCTGAAGGAGGTCGACCCCCAGGCCGAGCCGCTGCGCGCCGGCGTGCTCACCGCCAACCTGGCGGGCGTCCTGCGCCAGTCCGGCAAGCAGGGCGCGTTCGCGCTGTACAACGAGGCGGTGCGGCTGGTCCCGCCGGAGCCGCCGACGGCGGAGCGGGCCAGGGTGCTGTCCAGCCTCGGCCAGGCGCTGATGCTCAAGCCGATGTTCGAGGAGGCCCGCAGCGTCTGCGAGGAGGCCATCGCGGTGGCGAGGGCCGCGGGGGCGAGGGCGCCGGAGGGGCACGCGCGCAACACGCTCGGGGTGGTCCTCGCCCACCTCGGCGACGCCGAGGCGGGCCTGGCCCACCTCGAGGAGGCGCTGCGGATCGCCGAGGACCTCCACGAGAACCACCGCTTCGACGTCGACGACGTGCTCCGCGGCCACTCCAACCTGTGCGACCTCTACGACCTGATCGGCGAGCTGGAGCGGGCCGTGACGGTCGCCCTGCACGGGGCGGGCGAGGCCAGGAGCCACGGGCGCGAGCGGTCCTTCGGCGCCTGGCTGAGCGCCGACGCCTCGATGGTCATGCTCAAGCTGGGACGCTGGGACGAGGCGCACGAGCGCCTGCACGGCGCCGTGGTCATGTCCAACTCGGACGGGCTGGCGGCGCTCAACCTCAACCAGACCCTCGCCACCCTCGAGGTCGGGCGTGGCGACCTGGACCTGGCGGCCGAGCACCTCGGCAGCGCCCGGCGCATCTTCGAGAAGGTGTTCGTGGGCGCCCAGCACATCGGCCCGCTCTACCGCGAGCTGGCCCTGGCGGCCGTCTGGCAGGGCAACCACGCCGACGCCCGCACGGCGATCGCGAAGGGACTGTCGGCCTGCCTCGGGGTGGACGGGGCGCGCTACGCGGCCGGGCTCTACCCGGTCGGCCTGCGGGCCGAGGCCGACGAGGCCGAGCGTGCCCGCGCCAGGCACGCCGGCGACGAGGAGGCCGAGGCCCGCAGGGTCGCCGCCGAGCTGCTGGACGGGGCGCGCGGGCTGCGCACGCCGTGGGGGCCGGAGTTCGAGGCGCACCTGGCCAGCTCCGAGGCGGAGTGGACGCGGGTGGTCGGCGAGCCCGACCCGGACCGCTGGCAGACGGCGGTCGACGCCTGGGACAAGACCGGGCAGCCGTACCCGGCGGCCTACGCGCGCTGGCGCCTGGCCGAGACGCTGCTCGCCACCAGGGAGGACAGGGAGCGGGCCGAGCAGGCGATGCGCGAGGCCCACGCGACCGCCGTCCGGCTCGGCGCCCGCCCGCTGCGCCTGGAGCTGGAGCAGCTCGGCCGGCGCAGCCGCGTCACCCTCCGCGGGGACGCCGCCGCCGGCCCCGAGGCGCCGGCCGACGGCGGGCTCGGCCTCACCCCGCGCGAGCTGGAGGTGCTCCGGCTGGTCGCGGACGGCCGCAGCAACCGGCAGATCGCCGAGGAGCTGTTCATCAGCGTCAAGACCGCCAGCGTGCACGTGTCCAACATCCTGGCCAAGCTGCAGGTCGGCAGCCGGGTGGAGGCGGCGGCGGTGGCGCACCGCCTGGCGCTGTTCGACGACCTCCCGGCGCTCGAACCCGAGCAGCCGGCGTAGCTCCGGGTGGTCCGGTACGGCCTCGCGTCAGGACGACGAGCCGGCCGGGGCGCTCGCGCCCGGCGCGCGCTGGTAGCCGTAGCCGCCTCCGTCGCCGCCACCACTGCTCTTCTTGCAGCCGCCGGCGAGCAGGCTGCCGAGCAGCAGCACGGCGATGGCGGCCGCAGCGGCGATTCTGGAGCGCATCGAGGTCCTCCTGTGGTTCACGGTCTCCGGTGGAGGAACCAGGCCGCCCAGGAGCTGATTCCCCAGCACCATGTGCCCGGCCCCGCGGCCTGAAGCGCGCACGATCACTCGGGCAAGACAGTTACTGGTTGGTAACCGCTTGATGCCGGTTCGGGCACGGCGGGAGATCGATGGCGCGGCTCGGTGGCCGCGATCCATGCGCTGAACTGGGGTGACGTGCCGCCGGACGGGGTGGGGAGGGCGAGTTGCCCGGTGCGGGCGGGCCGGCGAGGATACCCCCTGTTCGTGTCTGCCCTCCCGGTCCGCCCCCCCTCGGGAGGGCAGGCACGCTCATGTTCACGCCGACGCCGACGGAGGAGGCCCGGTGAACCGCGCCTGGCGGCTGGGCACCTTGGTCGCACCGTTCGTGGGTGTGCTCGCGGTCACCTGGATGTCGGCCCTGGCGGTGCCGGCGCCGGTCGGCTGGACCGGCTGGGCACGCGACCCCGGTCCCAACCGGCCGCTGCTCGCCGCGGCCGGCCCGGACGCTGCCAGGGCGGCCCTCGACTACTGGTCGCCGCGCCGCATCGCGACCGCCACCTCGCTGCCGCCTGCGGCGGCGCCGGCGGCGGCGCGCCGGATCGGGACGGCCGGCACCCCCGCCGGCCGCGTCCCGCCCGCGCGCCCCGGTACGGCAGCGTTCACCCGGCCGACGGACTCCACCGGCGACGTCTGGTCCGGGGCGTACGGCCGGGCGCCAGCGGCCACCACCGGCAAGCTGTTCGTGGAGACCCCCGACGGCCCCGGCGAGTGCTCGGGCACGGTGCTCAACAGCGTGGGCAAGGACCTGGTGCTCACCGCCGCCCACTGCATCCACGGCGGCAAGGGCGGCGGCTTCTTCCGCAACTTCGTGTTCGTGCCCGGGCAGCACGGGAACGCGAGGCCCTTCGGGGCGTGGGCGGCGCGCGCCTGGACGGTGCTGAGCAACTGGGCCGAGGCCAGCGACATGCGCTACGACGTCGGCATCCTGGTGATGCAGCCGAGGAACGGCCGGCACATCGCCGAGGTGACCGGCGGCCAGGGCCTGGCCTGGAACGAGCGGCGCGGCCTGCCCGCGACCGTCCTCGGCTACTCGCGCGGGCCGGGGGCCAAGTACGGCGGCAACTGGCTGGCCTACTGCCAGGGCGTCACCCTGCGCGGCGACTGGGGCCGCCACCGCATCGCCTGCGACATGGGGCAGGGAGCGAGCGGCGGGCCCTGGGTGGTGCGGCCGGACCGTCGTGGCCTCGGCTTCGTCTACACGGTCAACTCCACCTACACCGGCGACGCGTACTACGGCCCCTACTTCGACGGCAAGGTCGGCGAGCTCTACTCCTCGGTGGCCGCCAGGTAGGCGGGCGCCGGTCACGGTGATGCTCGACAATGCCGGCATGACCGCGCCGTCCGCGACCGGCCCGCTGGTCTCCTGGCGGGAGCAGCTCGAAGCCTGGGCGATCCCGGAGGAGATCCTCGCCGCCGTGCCGGACTCCCCCTGGGAGCTGCCCGTCGGCCTGTTCCGCAGCCGGGCCCACCAGGCCAGAGAGCGGCCACCGACCCCGTCCGACCGGGAGGCGGCGCGCTGGCTGCCGGCCGGCGGGACCGTGCTCGACGTCGGCGCCGGCGGGGGAGCGGCCAGCCTGCCGCTGGCCGGCCAGGCCGGCCGCCTCGTGGCCGTCGACCAGTCGGCCGGGATGCTCGAGGCGTTCCAGGCGGCCGCGGCGGCTGCCGGCGTGCCCGCCGAGACCGTCCACGGGCTCTGGCCCGAGGTCGCCCCCCGGGTCGCCACGGCGGACGTGGCCGTCTGCCACGACGTCCTCTACAACGTGCAGGACCTCGAGCCGTTCGCCCGCGCCCTGACCGAGCACGCCCGCCACCGGGTCGTGGCCCAGCTCGGCGACCGGCACCCCCTGGTCGAGGAGGCACCGCTGTGGCGCCGCTTCCACCAGCTCGAACGCCCCGCCGGGCCGACCGCCGACGACGCCGAGGCCGCCCTGCGCTCCCTGGGGCTGGCGGTCGAGCGCCAGGACTGGACGGCCGGCCCGCGGGCCAGCTTCGCCACCTTCGAGGACCTGGTCGCCTTCCTGCGGCAACGCCTCTGCCTGCCGCGCGAGCGCGAGGCCGAGCTGGCCGCGGTGCTCGCCTCCGAGCGGGTCGAGGACGAGCACGGCGTGCGCCTGCGCCGCGGCCCGAGGCACGCCGTCACCCTGTCATGGCCGGGCGCCGCCGCCTGACCGAGAGGCCCACCGCGCGCGGCGCGAGGCGGTCAAAGGCCGACCTTGGCGGCGACGACCTCGTTCCACAGCTCGCCGCGGCGGACGTAGGTGCGCACCGTCGTGGGGGACTTCCAGCGGCCCTGCTCCATGATCAGCTCCTCGGCGACGCCGGCCTGCGCGGCGGCCACGGCCAGGCCGCTGCGGAGGCTGTGGCCGGAGAACTGGGCCGGGTCGAGCCGCGCCCGCTCGGCGGCGTGCTTGACGACCCGGGCGACGGTCCGGTCCGACAGGCGCCCGCCGCCGACGTTGCCGTGCCGGTCGACCGCGCGGAAGGCGGGGCCCTCGCTGATGCCGGCCGCCGCGAGCCACGCCCGCCAGGCCCGCACCGGGCAGGTCGCGGCGTGCCGGCCCCACGGGATCGGCAGCACCGCGCCCTCGCCCTGCTGGTCGGTCTGGGAGCGGCGCACCAGCACCTCGAGACCGTCGGGGACCTCGGCCACGTCGCCGACGTCGAGCGCGACCAGCTCGGAGCGGCGCAGGAAGCCGGCGAAGCCGAGCAGCAGCAGGGCGCGGTCCCGCTGGCCCTTGCGGCTGGAGTCCAGGCCGGCGACCAGGTCCCGCAGGGTCTCGGTGACGGCCGGCTCGGCCCGGCGCAGCGGGCGGCTGCCGTGGGTGCGGACGATGCCCTGCCAGACCAGGCGGACCTCGGCGGTGGCGGTGGGGCTCGGCCAGCCGGCAGCCTGGTGGACCTGGGAGATCGAGGAGAGCCGGCGGCGCAGGGTGGTGACCGCCGAGCGGCCGGCGTGGGCGGTGAGGTAGGCGGCCACGGTACGCACCTCGGCGGGCAGCGAGGCGATGCCGCGGGGGGCGCACCAGGCGGTGAAGTGGCGCCAGTCGGTGGCGTAGGCCCGCAGCGTCGCCGGGGCCTTGGCGCGAAGCGCGTAGCCCTCGGCGCGCTCCAGCAGCTCGGCCAGGTCGGCGTCGGGGTCGCCGCTGCCCCTGGCGGGTGGGGCCGCGAGCGCGGGCGGCTCGGGGCGTCGGATCGGCGGCTCGGCCACGGCACCTCCTGACTGCGGGGGGCTCCGCCCCCCGCAAGCCCCCCGAAAACCAGTGCGAACCCGAAACTGATACCAGACGCCAGCGACAGCAGCGCCAAACACCAGCTACAGCACCGCCGACGACGACTGCGACCTGCCCAAAAGGCGGGCAGGTCGCCTCAGGTGGCCTGCTGCTCGGGCAGCGCTTCCGGGGTCAGCTCGGTGTCGTCCTCGTCGCCGAACCCGATGCCGAGGCCGCGCGCGGCCCGCACGATCTCGTGGTCGGCGGGGACGGTACGGGTGCGGCCGGCGCACTCCATCATCGAGATGGTGTTGATCTCGCCCCTGGCCATCACCACCACCTCGCCGTAGTGGCCCTCGCCGAGCGCGTGCACCGCCGCCGCGCCGAAGCGGGTGGCGAGGATGCGGTCGAACGGGGTGGGCATGCCGCCGCGCTGCAGGTGGCCGAGGACCACCACGCGCGAGTCCTTGCCGGTCGACTTGGCGACGCGGGCGGCCACGTAGCCGCCGACGCCGCCGAGCGTGCCGGTGGTCTCCTGGAAGATCTGGCCGCTGCCGGCCTCCTGGGCGCCCTCGGCGCAGACGATGATCGAGAAGTTCGAACCCTGGTACTCGCGGGTCAGCACCTGGTTGGCGACCGCGTCGATGGCGAAGGGGATCTCGGGGATGAGGATGATGTCGGCGCCGCCGCCGATGCCGGAGTGCAGCGCGATCCAGCCCGTGTCGCGGCCCATCACCTCGAGCACCATGACGCGGTCGTGGCTGGCGGCGGTGGTGTGCAGCCGGTCGATCGCCTCGGTGGCGACCGTGAGGGCGGTGTCGAAGCCGAAGGTCTGGTCGCAGCCGTACAGGTCGTTGTCGATCGTCTTCGGCACGCCGATGGCGCGCACGCCGTACTTGGACAGCTCGCAGGCGATGCCCTGGCTGCCCTCGCCGCCGATGACCACCAGGGCGTCGATCGCCAGCCGGCGCGTGTTGGCTGCCAGCTCCTTGTAGGGGGCCGGGTCGCGGTAGGACTCGCCGTCGACCTCCATCATGGAGAAATGACCCTTGTTGGTCGAGCCGAGGATGGTGCCGCCGCGGGGCAGCAGCCCGCTGACCGACGACAGGTCCAGCGTGCGGACGCGCGGCTTGCCGACCAGCCCCTCGAAGCCGCTCTCGACCCCGACGACCGTCCAGCCGTACTCGACGGTTGCTGTCTTGACCACCGCCCGGATCACCGCGTTCAGCCCCGGCGCGTCGCCGCCGCTGGTCAGAACGCCGATCCGGCGGATCGGATGTGCCATCCCCGTCCCCTAACAACGCTCACGAGTGAAGCGACCCGGCGGACGGGCGCGGCGTCCGGTGACACCGCCGCCGCCGTGCCCGTCGGACGCTCCACGCCGACGTTGACGAGCGTAGCGCCTCACCCCTGTCCGGTCGAGGAACGCCGCCGCCCGGCCAGCCCGGCGAGGGCGGCCAGGGCGAGCACCAGGAGACAGGCCCGCGGGAGCCAGTCACCGAAGCGGACGTACGGGGTGGTCCCGCCGGCGCGGGGCAGGTCGACCACGACCGCGCCGCGCCAGCTTGTCGGGCGCCAGGCGAGCCGCCGGCCGCGGGCGTCGAACGCTGCCGAGACGCCGCTGAGGGCGGCCTGCACCACCGGCCGGCCGGACTCGACGGCGCGGACCGCGGCGAGGCTGGCGTGCTGGTCCGGCCCCCAGCTGTCCTGGAAGGTGGTGGTGGCGCTCTGCACCACCACCAGGTCGGCGCCGCGCGCCGCCAGGGTCCGGCCGAGGTCGGGGAAGGCCGACTCGAAGCAGACCAGCGGCCCGGCCGCGAGCGCGCCGGCGTGCAGCACCTCCAGGTGGGTGCCGCGGCGCCGGTCGGCCGCGGCGGCGTCGGTGAAGCGGGTCACCCAGCCGAACAGCGGCCGCAACGGCACGTACTCGCCGAAGGGGACCAGGCGCATCTTGTCGTAGGCGCCAAGGCGGCGGCCGTCGGGGCCGACCAGGACCGAGGTCTTGTAGATGCCGCGCGGGCTGGGTCGCCCCGGTGGGCCGGCGCCACGGTCCGCGTCGACGTTGACCAGCAGCGGCGCGCCGGCGGCCCTGGCCGCCGCGGCGAGCCGGGCCAGGTCGCCCGGGTTCCGGTCGGGGTCGCGGCCGACGCTGCTCTCGCCCCACACCACCAGGTCCGGCCGGCTGCCGGCGAGCCCGAACGTGGCCGCCTCGCTGGCCCGGAAGCGGGGCTCGACGTCGTCGATCACGCCCGGCTGGACCAGCGCCACCCGCATCGTGCCCGCCTGGGCCGGCGCGGGCCGCGCCGCCGCGTACGCCAGGGTGCCGGCGAGCAGCGCCAGCGGCACGCCGAGCCCTACCAGGTACACGGCTAGGCCGGCCCTGGCCGGCCTGGGACCAGCGGCCGCCGCCGCACGGGCACCCCTGGGCCACGGGCGGGGCCCAGACGGCCGGCCGGACGCCGCCGGCCACACCCGCGCATCGGGGACGACCGCGACGGCCACGCCCACGTTGACGGCCACCAGCAGGAAGCTGACCGCCCAGACGCCGCCCACCGAGGCGAGCGCGAGCACCGCCGGCTGGTTCCACTGGCTGGCGCCAAGCAGCCCCCACGGTCCGCCGAGACCTGGCCAGGCGCGTACGTACTCCCCGGCCACCCAGGCGCTCGGGACCAGCACCAGCGCGGCCAGCACGCGCCCCGGCCCTGGCCGGCCGCGCAGCAGCGCCCAGGCCAGCCACCCCCACGGCAGCCAGCAGGTGCCGAGCACCAGCGCCAGCGGCGGAGCGAACGGGCCCACCTTGTTCAGCACGAACGAGTCGACCGCGAAGAAGAAGCCGGCCCCGCCGAGCCAGGCCGTGATGGCAGCCTCCCGACCGCTCGGTGCCGACCGGACGAGCGCGACCAGCGGGGCCAGGCCGAGGAAGGCCAGGCCCCAGAGCGAAGGGCGCGGAAAGGCGAGCGCCAGCGGCGCGCCGAGCAGCACGGCGAGCGCCCGGGGTACCCAGTGGCCGCCGGGCCGCCTGGTGGCGGACGCGGGCCGCGGGGTCGCGGCCGGCGGCCGCTCCCGCGTGGGTCTGGTGGGCGCGCGCGCGGAGGCCTCCGCCTCCGGCGGCGCCCCGGTGGCCTCGTCCAGCTTCCCGGCCCTCCGGCTCAGAGGTTCATGGCGACGTACTTGGTCTCCAGGTACTCCTCGATGCCCTCCTTGCCGCCTTCGCGGCCGAAGCCGGACTGCTTGACGCCGCCGAACGGCGCGGCCGGGTTGGAGACCATGCCCTGGTTGAGCCCGATCATGCCGGTCTCGAGGCCCTCGATCACCCGGAAGGCGCGCTGCAGGTTGCTGGTGTAGACGTAGGCGACCAGGCCGTACTCGGTGTCGTTGGCCGCCGCCACCGCCGCCTCCTCGGAGTCGAACGCGGCCACCGGCGCGACCGGGCCGAAGATCTCCTCCTTGAGCACGCGCGCGTCGTCGCTCACGCCGGACAGCACGGTCGGCTGGTAGAAGTAGCCGCGGCCGTTGCCGGCACGGCCGCCGACCACCGCGGTGGCGCCCTTGGCGAGGGCGTCGTCGACCAGCTCGCCGACCTTCTTCACCGCGGCGCCGTCGATCAGCGGGCCGACCTGGACGCCGTCGTCGGTGCCGCGGCCGACCTTGAGCGCGCCCATGCGCTCGGCCAGCCTGGCGGCGAAGGGCTCGGCCACCGACTCGGCGACGTGGAAGCGGTTGGCCGCGGTGCAGGCCTCGCCGATGTTGCGCATCTTGGCGATCATCGCGCCCTCGACCGCGAGGTCGAGGTCGGCGTCGTCGAAGATCAGGAAGGGGGCGTTGCCGCCGAGCTCCATGGAGACGCGCAGCACCTGGTCGGCGGCCTGGGCGATGAGCGTGCGGCCGACCTCGGTGGAGCCGGTGAACGACAGCTTGCGGGTGCGCCCGTCCTTGATCAGCGGCTCCATCACCGCGCCCGAGGTCCGCGTGACGACCACGTTGAGCACCCCGGGCGGCAGGCCGCACTCCTCGAGGATGCGGGCGAGGGCGAGCATCGACAGCGGCGTCTGCTTGGCCGGCTTGACCACCATGGTGCAGCCGGCGGCCACCGCCGGGCCGATCTTGCGGGTGCCCATCGCCATGGGGAAGTTCCACGGCGTGATCAGCAGGCAGGGGCCGACCGGCTGGCGCAGGGTGAGCATGCGCCCCTTGCCGTTGGGCGCGACCGAGAAGCGGCCGGCGATGCGCACCGCCTCCTCGGCGAACCAGCGGAAGAACTCGGCCGCGTAGGCGACCTCAGCCTTCGACTCGGCCAGCGGCTTGCCCATCTCCAGGGTCATCAGCAGGGCGAGGTCGTCGCTCTGGGCGGTGATGCGCTCGAAGGCGCGGCGCAGGATCTCGCCGCGCTCCCTGGGCGGGTGGGCCGCCCAGTCCGCCTGGGCGGCCGCGGCCGCGGCGAGCGCGGCCTTGCCGTCGGCGGGGCTGGCGCTGGCCACCTCGCACAGCGGCTCGCCCGTGGACGGGTCCTCCACCTCGAGGGTGGCGCCGTCCTCGGCGTCCCGCCACTCCCCGCCGATGAGCAGTCGGGGGATGACCGCGTCGACGACGCGCTGCTCGTTGGCTGCGATGCTCATGGCAGTCGGTCTCCCTCGTGCGTGGACCAGTGACTCTCCTACGCTGCCGGTTTGGCACGACGATGCGCGCCCCGCCCGCGACTGGCAAGGCCGGCATGCCACGCCAGCGTAGACCCGCCTCGCCGGGGTGGGGGAGGGACCCCCGGCCCTCACAGCGGCAGGCCGGCCTCCAGGTGGGCCATGGCGTCGTCGAGCGCGTTGGCCAGGTCGACCCCCGGGTATGCCGCCCAGTCGAACAGCACCGAGATCCACACGCCGAGCAGGGCGCCGGTGAAGTTGCGCACGGCGAAGTCGTCCGGCTCGCGCCCGACCCGCTCGGCCACCAGCCCGGTGAGCAGGCGCATCGTCTGGGTGAGGTTGGCCAGGGTGGCCGCCTGCAGCTCGGGGATCTGCAGCATCAGCTCGCTGCGCTCGCGGATCTCCTCCAGCTCCTCGGCGGGGATGGTGCCGAACGCCGAGCGCATCGCTCGGCGCATCGCCTGGATGGGGCTGAGGTCCGGCGGCTGGGCCTTGAACGCCTCGACGATCAGCGGGTCGTAGTCGTCCTGGAGGACGACGTCCTCCTTGGTCGGGAAGTAGCGGAAGAAGGTGCTGGGCGAGACCTCCGCCGCCTCCGCGATCTGCTCGACGGTGGTGGCGCCGTAGCCCTGCTCGCGGAACAGCCGCAGGGCGTGGTGCTGGATCGAGGCCTTGGTCCTGGCCTTCTTCCGCTCCCGTAGCCCGACCGCCGGCCGGTCATCTGGTGGCAAGTTGCTCACCGGCTGATGTTGCCAGCTCCGGCCGTGCCGCGTCGACCTGGGTGCCGCGCCGTGGCAGGAAGGCCAGCGTGAGGACGACGCCCGCGACGGCGATGCCGGCGCAGACCAGCAGCAGCAGGTCCATGCCGTGCACGAAGGCGGCGCGGACCGAGAGCAGCAGCTCCGGCGAGCCGAGCTGGCGGGCCACGGCGACCCCGGCCGAGACGCTGTCGCGGACGGCGTCGGCGGCCGGCGCGGGCAGGCCGGCCACGTCCAGCCGGCTGTGGTAGCCGCTGTTGAGCACGGTGCCGAGCACCGCGACGCCGATCGCGGCGCCGACCTGGCGCAGCGCGGTGACCAGCGCCGACCCCACGCCGCTGCGCTCCGCCGAGAGCGCGCCCAGCGCCGCGTCCATCGCCCCCGGCATGGCGAACCCGAGCCCGACGCCGAGCAGTCCGACCCACGCCAGCGCGAACCGGTCGCCGCTGCCCACCGCGGTGGTGGCGCCGGTGCCCAGCGCGGCGGCCATCAGCGCGAACCCCAGCGCGACCGTGACCTTGGCCCCGGCGAGCTTGCCGAGCCGGTCGGCCACGGCCGCGCCCAGGATCAGCCCGCCGATCATCGGCAGCAGCCGCAGGCCGGCGCCCAAGGCGTCGGTCCCGACCACCGCCTGGAAGTACTGCGGAACGGTGAACAGCAACCCGAACATCGCGAACGACACCGTGGTCGCCAGGATCGTGCCCCAGGTGAAGCCCGCCGAGCGGAACAGCGGCAGGTCGACCAGGGGCTGGCCCCCTGGGCGCCGGCTGACCCGGCGCTCCCAGGCCACGAAGCCGGCCAGGACCAAGGCCCCGGCGGCCATCGCGGTCAGCGCGCGGGCGTCGCCCCAGCCTTCCTGCCCGGCCTCGATGGCACCGTAGGTCAGCCCGACCAGGCCGGCGCTGGAGACGACCATGCCGGGCACGTCGAAGCGAGCCGACCTCGCGCTGCGCGACTCCGGCAGCAGCACGGCGACGGCGAGCAGCGCCAGCGCGATCACCGGGCCGTTGATCAGGAACACCGAGCCCCACCAGTAGTGGGTGAGCAGCCAGCCGCCCAGGAGCGGCCCGACCGGGAAGGCCACCAGGGTGGCGCCGATGGAGATGGTGATCGCGCGCTGCCGCTCCTCCTCGGCGAACAGCACCGGCAGCACCGACAGGGTCAGCGGCAGCACGAAGGCCGCGCCGAGGCCGAGCACCGCGCGGGCCGCGATCAGCGCCCCGGCGGAGGGCGCGTAGGCGCAGGCCAGCGAGGCGGCCGCGAACAGCATCAGCGCGCCGAGCAGCAGCTTCTTGCGGCCGAAGCGGTCGCCGAGCATCCCGGCCGGCAGCATCATCGCGGCCAGCACCAGGCTGTAGGCGTCCACGATCCACTGCAGGTCGGAGGTTGACGCGTGCAGGGCGGTGGCCAGGGTCGGCAGCGCCAGGTTGAGCACCGTCAGGTCGAGCCCGACCACCAGGGCGGAGAGTGCGAGCGCGCCGAGCGCCCACCACCGCCGGCTTCCGGTTGCCATGAGAGCGCCTCCTTGAAGAGCCAGCCTCTTGAGAGTCAATCTCTTTCGGTGGTAACTACTATCTAATAGTAACTCCTAAAAAGTAGAAACTGTCAAGACTTGCGGTTCCGCGGCCGAGGCGGTGTGATGGGTGCCGCCGCGCCCGCCTCGAGGAGGTCGAGTCATGGCCCGCGACCGCCGCCGCGCCTTGCACGCCCTGCTGCTGGCCGCGGCGCTGGTCGCTGCCGGGTGCACCAGCGAGCGGGCGTCGCGGCCGGCGCCGGGGCCGGGGAAACTCGCCTGGCGGCTGCTGGCCGACGCCCCGACCGAGCGCACCGAGGTGGCGGCCACCGCGGCGGGCGACCGCATCTGGGTGGCCGGCGGCTTCCGGCGCGACGGCGCGACCGTGGCCACGGTCGAGGTCTACGACCTCGCCGGCGACCGCTGGGAGCCCGGCCCGGACCTGCCCGTCGCCGTCAACCACGCCATGGCCGCCACCCTGGACGGCAGCGTCTACGTGGTCGGCGGCTGGGAGTCGGACGGCGGCGTCGGCAACCGCGCCTTCCGCCTGGCCGACGGGCGCTGGCGAACCGTTGCCGAGCTGCCGGAGGGCCGAGCCGCCGGCGTCGCCGTGGCCCTGGACGGGCGGCTCTACGTGGCCGCCGGGGTGGGCCCGCGCGGCCTGGCGGGCGGCATGCTCGTCTACGACCCCGGCCGCGACCGCTGGACGACCGCGCCCGGGCCGCCGACCCCCCGGGAGCACCTCGGCGGCGCCGGCCTGGACGGCAAGCTCTACACCGTCGGCGGGCGCGCCAGCGGCAAGGGCAACTTCACCGCCGCCGAGGCGTACGACCCCCGCAGCGGGCGCTGGGAGACCCTGCCCGACCTGCCCACCCGCCGTGGCGGCCTGGCCGCGGCCGCCACCGGCAACGGCTTCGTCGTCGCGGTGGGCGGCGAGGCCCAGGCCACCTTCGAGCAGGCGGAGGCGTTCGACGTGCGCGCCCGGCAGTGGCGCTCGCTGCCGCCGCTGCCGACCCCGCGCCACGGCCTCGGCGTGGTCGGCGTCGGGACGGTGCTCTACACCCTGGCCGGCGGCCCCAGGCCCGGCCTGCACGTCTCCGCCGCCAGCGAGGCGATCGACCTCGCCCCGCTACGCCGCTGAGCGGGCACCTGGCGGTGACCTTGGCGGTGCTGGCCGCCGCCGTCCTCCACGCCACCTGGAACGCGTTCGCCGCCCGCCTGCCCGACAAGCTGGCCGGCCTCGGCGCCATCGGGCTCGCCCAGCTCGCGCTCTGCCCGCTCGCCCTGGCGCTGGTGCCGGCGCCGGCGGCGCCGAGCCGGCCGTACGTGCTCGTCTCGTCCACCATGCACGTCGGCTACGACCTGCTGCTGCTCAACGGCTACCGGGTGGGGGAGCTGAGCCAGGTCTACCCGCTCGCCCGCGGCCTCGCGCCCCTGCTGGTCGCCGGCGCCGCCGCGGTCGTCGCCGGCGAGCGGCTCGGCCCCGTCGGGCTGACCGGGGTGACCCTGGTCTGCGTCGGGCTGGCCAGCCTGACGCTGGCGGCCGGCTGGCCGACGCGCGAGGACCGGCCGGCGCTCGCGCTGGCGGTCGCCACCGGCGTGGTGATCGCCGCCTACACGGTGGTCGACGGGCTCGGCGTGCGCCGGGCGGGCGGCGCGCTCGGCTACATCGTCTGGCTCAACGGCCTGCACGGCGCCGGCATGGTGGCCTGCGCGGTCGCCAGCCGCGGGCGCGCCCTGCCGGCCGGGCTGCGGCGGGCGTGGCCGGTCGGGGTGGTCATCATGGTCCTGTCCACCCTGGCCTACGGGCTGGTGCTCTGGGCGCAGCAGCGCGGCGCCCTGGCCGCGGTGGCGGCGCTGCGCGAGACCAGCGTGCTGCTGGCCGCGGCGATCGGGACGGTCCTGTTCAACGAGCGCTTCGGCCGCAGCCGGGTCACCGCTGCCGCGCTGGTGGCCGGCGGCATCGTGCTGCTGAACGTCCCGGGCTGAGCGGCGGGCCGGGGCCGGGCGGCGACTCGACCGCGTCGCGCCCCGGCTCGACGACGACGGCAGCCTTCACCCGTAGTAGGCGGCCAGACCGTCGAGCACGCCGTCGTGGATCGGCGCGGCGCGGACCGCGGCGAGGTAGGCGGCGTCGTGGGCCAGCGTGTCCAGCGGCGGGATGACGACCTCGCCGAGGTCGGCCGCGGTCAGGGTGACGGCGGGCTCGCCGCCGGGGTCGTCGGGGAAGATCCGGAACGGCTCCTCGTCGTCGCCGACCGTGGCCAGCAGCGCCGCGTGGGCACCGGGCGGGTCGGCCCGGACGGCCTCCAGCGCCGCGACCACCTCGCCCCAGCGCAGGTCGGCGTCCTGCACGTCGTGGTCGACCAGGGCCACCGACCGGGGCCGGCCGGCCACGACGACGCGGTCCGGGTCGCGCGCGCCGGCCTGGCGCATCAGGCCGACGCCGCCGTAGACGGGACGGCCGCCGACCAGGACCAGGCGGACGTCGCGCTCGGTCGCGCGGATCAGGTTGTCGTAGGGGTCGGGCCGGCGCGCGTTCACCACCACCAGGTCGGCCAGCAGCCCCGGCTTGACGCGGCCGACGTGGTCGGACCAGCCGACCGCGTCGGCCGGGTTGGCCGTGACCATCTCGCACAGCTCCTGGTCGGAGAAGGCGCCGTCCAGGCCCTTGGGATGGTGGTTCCAGAGGTGGGCGACCTTGAGCTCGCCGAGCAGGTGCTTGCTGCCCGACGGGCTCCAGTCGGCCCCGAGGCACACGCGGATGCCGCGGTCACGCGCGCTGACCACCTCGCTGGTGCCGCGGTACAGCCACAGGTTGGAGAACGGCGACCACACCACCGAGCTGTGGTGCGCCCCCCACTCGGCGTACTGCGCCTCGCCCAGGGCGGTCGCGTGCACGGCCACGAGCTGCGGCTGCAGGCAGTCGTTGGCGCGCAGCTCGTCGTACTCGCGCAGCAGCGTCGGGCTGGTGCCCTCGGCGAGGTGGTAGATGAAGGCGTCGCCGGCGACCATGTGGTCGCGCGCCGACTCGAACGCCTCACCGGCCAGCCGGCGCACCGACTGGAACACCGAGCGCTCCCCGGTGGCGAAGGTCTCGTACTCGACGTTGCGCACCAGGAAGCCCTCGAACGGGCGCGAGAGCACCGCCGAGCCCTGCACCGCGGTGACCCCGCCGACGACGGCCTTGACCTCGACGAACTTCAGCAGCGCCTTGCTCGCCACCTGGGTGAGGGCGAGGGTCGGCTGGCGCACGTCGGTGGCGTAGGCGGGCAGCCGGGGCCACTGGTCGCGGCTGGTGAACGGCGCCGTCCGCCCCGGCGGCGCCCACAGCGGGCGGTGGTTGTAGGCGAGATGGTTGTGCAGGTCGATCAGGCCGGGATAGATGACCCCGCCGGTGCGCACCCGCCGGGCGTCCTCGTAGCCGGCCGGCGGCGCGGCGCCGGCGGGCTGCAGCGCCTCGATGCGGCCGTCCTCGTCGACGTAGACGGCGGCGTCGGCCGCGACCGGCAGCTCCGGGTCGAAGGTCGTGACGGTGCCGAGCAGCACGAGCGCCATGTGAAACCCCCCTCCCGGCCGATCCTATCAGCCAGCCCATGCCCGGCAGCACCCTGCGGCTGTGGCGGGCGGCTGGCTCCTGTGGTGCGGGGCCCCCGGCCAGGAGCCGCGGCACGGTAGGCTGGCGGTCACTGGACGCCAGGCGGGGAGGAAGCCATGGCCATGGGAGCGAGGCGCGGACGACCGATCGCGGCGGCGCTGGTCGCCGGCATGCTGGCCGCCGTCGCCGGCGCGGTGGTGCTGGTCTTCCAGCCGGCCGGCGCGCAAGGCCCGGCCGCGCTGCTGTTCCTCGCCGGCCTGGCCGTCGGGGCGCTGCTGGCCACGCGGCTGCCGGCGCCACGGGCGACGCGGACGGTGATGGAGCGGCTCAACGACGTCGCTTTCGCCGCCGTGCTGGCGTTCGTGTCGCTCTTGGTCGGGCTGGCGCTGCGGCCCTGGCTGGCGGTGGTGCCAGGCCTGCTCTGCGGGGTCCTCGGCGGCCGCGCGCTGCGCACGGGGTCCGGCGGCGGACCGAGCGGGGACGCGGGGCCGTGACCCAGGGCACCGGCCAGCGGGCGATCATCGCGGCGTTCCTGGCCAACCTCGGGATCGCGCTGCTGAAGTTCGTCGGCTTCGTGATCACCGGCGCCGCCTCGATGCTGGCGGAGTCGGTCCACTCGGTGGCCGACACCGGCAACCAGGGCCTGCTGCTCATCGGCGGCCGGCGCGGCCGGCGGGGGCCGACCGAGGAGCACCCCTTCGGCTACGGCCAGGAGCGCTACTTCTGGGCTTTCCTGGTCGCGGTGGTGCTGTTCACCCTCGGCTCCCTGTTCGCCCTGTTCGAGGGCACCCAGAAGCTCCTCGACCCGCACGAGCTGGAGAGCCCGCCGGTGGCCATCGCGATCCTGCTCGGCGCGATCGTGCTGGAGAGCTGGTCGCTGCGCACCGCGGTGACGGAGGCGCTGAAGATCCGCGGCGACCGCTCGTGGTGGTCGTTCATCCGCCGCACCAAGAACCCGGAGCTGCCGGTGGTGCTGCTCGAGGACCTCGGCGCCCTGATCGGCCTGACCTTCGCCCTGATCGGCATCGGCTTGGCGGTGCTCACCGGCAACGCACGCTTCGACGCGCTCGGCAGCATCGCGATCGGCCTGCTGCTCGGCGTCATCGCCGTGGTGGTCGGCTCGGAGATGCGCAGCCTGCTGATCGGGGAGGCCGCCAGCAGCCGCGTGGTGGCCACCATCCGCGAGACGCTCGAAGGCACCGAGGGCGTCCGCCGCCTGATCCACCTGCGCACCCTCCACCTCGGCCCGGACGAGCTGCTGGTCGCGGCAAAGGTCGAGCTGGACAAGGAGCTCAGCGTCACGGAGGTGGCCGAGACGGTCGACCGGGCCGAGCGGCGGCTGCGCGAGGCCGTGGAGGTCGAGTTGGTGATCTACCTCGAGCCGGACGTGTACCGGCCGGCCGAGGAGCAGGCGTCGCGCGGGGAGGCGTCAGCGGACCGGTAGCCGTCCCACCGCCGGTACCGCTGGGCTGCCCGTATACGGTTTTCGTCTGGTTACCTGTAGGCTTGTCGGTGCCCGGCCTCCCTCAGGCCGGCCCCGGCGACGGCAACCCCCAGCCACGCCGCGGCGCCCAGCTCGCAGGGGCCAACAGACGAGGAACCGCAGGGCCTGACTCATGGCGACCACACCGCTGCTGCTCGGCGATCGTTACGAGGTCGGCCGCCTGCTCGGGGCGGGCGGCATGGCCGAGGTGTTCGAGGGCCGCGACCGCCTGCTCGCCCGGCGCGTGGCCATCAAGGTGCTGCTGGCCGAGTTCGCCCAGGACCCCTCGTTCCTGGTGCGCTTCAAGCGCGAGGCGCAGGCCGCCGCCAGCCTCTCCCACCCCAACATCGTGGCCGTCTACGACACCGGGGTCGAGGGCGCCACCAACTTCATCGTGATGGAGTACGTCGAGGGCCGCACCTTGCGCGACCTGCTGCGCATCGGCGGGCCGCCGCCGCCCGACCGGGCCGCCGGCATCGCCGCCGACGCCTGCGGCGCGCTGGCGGCCGCGCACGCCCGCGGCCTGATCCACCGCGACGTCAAGCCCGCCAACGTGATGCTCACCGGCGACGGCACCGTCAAGGTGATGGACTTCGGCATCGCCAGGGCGACCACCTCCGAGCCGATCACCCAGACCCACGCGGTGATCGGCACCGCCCAGTACATCTCGCCCGAGCAGGTCGAGGGCAGGGAGGTCGACGCGCGCAGCGACCTGTACTCCCTCGGCTGCATGCTGTACGAGATGCTGACCGGCCGGGTGCCGTTCTCCGGCGAGAGCCCGATCGCGATCGCCTACCGCCACGTGCGCGAGGACCCGGTCCCGCCGCGGCGGATCGACCCGCGGGTGCCGCCGGCGTTCGAGGCGATCACCCTGCGGGCCATGGCAAAGAACCCCGACCACCGCTACCAGACGGCCGCGGAGATGGAGGCGGACCTGGAGCGCGCCCTCGGCGGGCGGCCGATCGCGGCGGCGGCGGTCGGCGGGCTCGGCGCGGCGGCCACGCAGGCCATGCCGCGCGCCCTCACCCACCAGCCGACCACCCACCTGGACGAGCCGGGGCCCGGCGGCTACCCCGCCACGCCGGAGAAGCGGTCCCGGCGGGCGGTGCTGCTCCTCAGCTTCGTGGCGGTGCTGCTGGCGGTGGCCACGTTCGCGGTGGTCGCCAGGAACGCCAGCCCGAACACGCCACAGAGCGCCCTGACCACCCTGCCGACCACGCTCTCCCCGCCGACGACGCTGCCGGCGACCACGGTGGCGCCGGACACCACCCGCCAGACGACCACCACCGCGCAGACCACCACCACGGTGGCGCCGACGACCACGGCCCAGAAGACCACCACCACGCTGGGAGAGGGCCAGGCGGTCGTCCCCAACGTCCTGGGCCGCAGGGAGGACGTCGCCAGGCAGCTGCTCGAGAACCGCGGCTTCGAGGTCAACTCGCAGGACGTGCAGATCCAGGACCCGCGCTTCGACGGGCGGGTGGTGGCGCAGGCCCCCGGCCCCAACACCACCGTGCCCCGCGGCTCGACGGTCAACATCTTCATCGGCAACGCCCCGTAAGGCGTAGCGTCGAGCCGCCGCCACGCTCGCGTCGCGTTCGCGGCCGGCCGCAGCTCATCGCCGAAGGTCCAGTGGCACCAGCGCCCCAGGCGCCCACCCACGGGACGGGCGACGCAGCGAGTGCGTCGCCCGTCAGAGCCGCAGTCGCCCTACCTGCGGGGCAGTCGTCAGTACCAGTGGTGGCTCAGCCAGAAGGACCAGGCGTTCTCGGCGGTGCCGTAGCGGTCCCTGACGTAGCCGCGGAACGCCTTGAGCTGCAGGGCGCAGTCGGTGGTGTCGGCGGCGTCGCCGAGGTAGCGCTGGCGCTGGCTGAAGACGAGCTGGCCGAGGCCGAACGCGGTCGAGCTGGGGTTGTCGGCGAACGGGTTCCAGCCCGACTCCTTCATGACGATGTTGAACTCGGCGTCCGAGGCGCTCGAGGAGTCGCACTTGGTGTTGCCGGTCCGCACCACGCCCGCGGCGTTCGCGTCGCCGACCCGCTGGTTGAACGCGACCGCCGCGACCTGGCCCCGGAGCTGGCTGATCTTGAAGGTGACCCGCTGCAGGGCCTGCAGCCGCAGCGCCTGGAGCTGCTGGGCCTTGGCGAGCTTGAACCTGATCGCCTGCTCGGCCTTCAACGCGTCCTGCTCCGCGCGGTGCTGCGCGGCGACGGCCTTGGCATAGTCCTTCTTGGCCACGATCAGGTCGGTCAGGGAATTGTTTCCCTGCTGGGCCAGGTGGTCGAGCATCGTCAGCTGGTCGAGCAGGGCGTCGGGGTCGGCGCTCTGGATCAGCGCGCGGAGGTCGCCGGGGGAGCCGGAGACGTAGATGCTCCGCACCCGGTCGCTGAGGTACGCCTGCAGGTACCGCAGGCGGTTGCTGGTCGTCGCCACCGCCACGCTGGCCTGCCTGGCGCGGGTGCGGGCGGCGAGCCGCTCCTGGCCGGTCTGGGCGAGGTCGCGCTCCGCGGCGTTCACCAGGACGCCGGCCTGCTTGACCGCGTTGGAGAGCTTCGTCTCGTCGGCGTTCGCGTCTGCCAATGCGGCCTTGAGCTGCTTCAGCTCGGGCGTGTCGCTCGAGCTTGCAGCCTGGAAGCCGGCCACCTTGGCCCCGGCTTGGTGGGGGAGAAGGATCGACGCCAGCAGCACGACGCCGACGAACCGAAGCACCCGGGAACGGCGACTGGGTGCCATGTTCAAATTCTGCGCTCCCTTGGGGGTCGGGAACATCCGCGGTTGGGGGACCACGAGCTGGTGAACGATATCCCACAGACTGCTCAGCTCAGCAACTCGGTCGATCGCGACGGACAGGGCTCGGCCGGACGAAGCGCCGATCACCCGGTAACACTGCATAGTCCCGCTTGACCATTGGCCGCTCCGTTCCTGGCCGCCGCGGATGCGTCGGCCACGCACTCAGTGAGCAGGCCGCCCGCCGAGCCATCCCGTCGCCCCGCCTGCGGGGCATCCGTGGGAAGCTGCAGTGGTGACCACGCCGCGACCGAGCCGGCTGCTGCTCGACTCACCGAGCCTGGTGTACCGGGCGTTCTTCGCCCTGCCCAGGTCGATCACCGACCCGGCCGGCCAGCCCGTCAACGCCGTGCGCGGCTACCTCGACATGCTCTCCCGCCTGCTGACCGACCACCGGCCGGGCGGCGTGCTCAACGTGCTCGACGCCGACTGGCGGCCGCAGTGGCGGGTGGACGCCTGGCCCGGCTACAAGGCGACCCGCGCGGCCGACCCGCCCGAGCTGCCCGGCCAGTTCCCGGTGCTGCGGTCGGTGCTCGAGGCGGCCGGGCTGCCGGTCGCCGAGGCGCCTGGCTACGAGGCCGACGACGTGCTCGGCACCGTCGCCATGGGCGCCGGCGACGACGAGCGCCTGGCGATCGTCACCGGCGACCGCGACCTGCTCCAGCTCGTCCGCGACCCGGTGGTCTGGGTGCTGTTCCCGGTCAAGGGGACCTCGCAGATGATCCGCTTCGACGAGGCCGAGATGGTCGCCCGCCACGGCATCCCGGCCAGCCGCTACGTCGACTACGCCATCCTCCGCGGCGACCCCTCCGACGGGCTGCCCGGCCTGCCCGGCGTCGGCTCCAAGACCGCCGCCAAGCTGGTCGCGGAGTTCGGCAGCCTCGACGAGCTGCTCGCCGCGCGCGAGCGGCTGCCGCCACGGGTGGCGGCGGCGCTCGCCGCCAACGAGGACTACCTGGCCGCCATGCGCACGGTGGTGCCGGTGGCCGGCGACAGCGACTGGACGGCCACCGAGGCTCACCCGCCCGACCGCGAGGCCCTCGCCACCCTGGCGAAGCAGCACGCCATCGACGGCCCGGTCGAGCGCCTCCTGGCCGCGATGGAGACCGCCGGCCTGGCCGACCCTGCCTGACCCTGGCCCGCCCGCTCAGCGCGGCGTGATCGCCTAGGGCCTTCGGCGGGTCAGGAGGACCGCACCACGCTGGCCTCGTCGTCGAGCAGGTCCATGAGCTGGCGGGCGTTGACGACCGCGTGGTCGGAGTAGCAGTTGTTCATCACGACGTGGACCTGGCGGGCGGCGGAGGCGAGGTGCTTGACCTTCGGCACCCACTCCCGCAGCTCGTCCACCTCGTAGAGGTAGCGGAACCGCTCCTGGACGGTCGCGCCCGGCTTGCCCCACGCCTCCCGGTCGCGGCCGTGGAAGCGCACCACCGCCAGGTCGGGGCTGGTCGCCTCGGCCAGCGGCGGCATCGAGGAGCGGAAGCCCTGCGGCATGTCGAGGCAGACCAGGGCGAAGCCGAGCTCCTTGAGGGTGCCGAGGGTGTGGTCGCGGTCCCGGTCGGCCAGCCAGGCCCGGTTGCGCAGCTCCACGCAGACCTGGTAGCCGGGCAGGCGCTCGGGGACCTTGCGCAGCTCCTCGCGGCTGGCGTGGCGGGGGGTGAACCACTCCGGGTACTGCAGCAGGACGGCGCCGAGCTTGCCGGCCGAGTCCAGCGGCAGCAGCGCCTCGTGGAAGCGCCGCCAGGCCTCCTCGACCGCCTCTGGCGGGAAGTGGGAGGCGTACACCCGCGGCTTCTCGCGGTGCTCGGGGTCGAGCAGCTCCTGCAGGTCCGCCGGCAGCGCCTTGCGCATGGTGGGATGGCCGGTGAGCAGGCTGAACGCCTTGACGTTGAAGGTGAAGTCCGGCGGGGTGCGGTCCACCCAGAGGCCGGCCTGCTCCTGGCGCGGCAGGGCGTAGTAGGTCGCGTCGACCTCGACGAGGGGGAACTGGGAGGCGTAGTAGCGCAGCCGCGCCTCGGCGGTCGAGGCGCCCTTCGGGTAGAAGCGCTTCGACTTGATCAGGGTGGGGTCGGTCCAGCCGGCCGTGCCGATCCTGACCGGAGCCCCGCCGGTGCCGCGCGCCATCGTCGCACCTCCCGCCGCCCGAGCCTGGCCGTCCAGCGTACGCGCGGTCGCGCCGGCCCGGCCGGCGCCTGTCCGGGCGCGGGCATGCCTGCTACCGTCTGAGCGTGGACGAAACGACGCAACACGCGCGCCGCTGCCCGCGCTGCGACACGCCGGCGCAGCCGGGCGGGACCGTCTGCGAGCGTTGCGAGCTCCCCTTCGAAGGTCCCGCCAAGGTGCGCTACAACCCGGCCGGCCTGGCCCTGCCGAGCCCGGTGCAGGGTCACGCCACCGTGCTGGCGGCGGTGGCCGCGGCCGTGCTGCTGCTCGGCATCGGCGCCTGGCTGGCCCTGCACGGCGTCGGCCCGTTCGAGGGCCAGCTGGTCGACCAGCGCGTCAGCGCCGACCGCTCGGCGGTGGTGGCGCGCGTCCGGGTCACCAACGAGGGCAGCCGCAAGGGCAAGGCCCGCTGCCGCGTCACCGGCATCGCGCCCAACGGCCAGCTCGTCGCCTCGGCCGTGCAGCTCAGCCCGACCGTGGGCCCACGCTCCAGCGTCGAGTTCGAGGTCACCGACCCGACCCTGGTCGACAGCCACGACGTCGAGGCACGCTGCAGCTAGGCCTCGGCCTGCCGGGTCTCGGGCTGGGAGGCCTCGCCGGGTGCGAGCATGCGGACGAGCTTGGCGGGGCGGCCGACCATGATCGCGTAGGGCGGCACGTCGCCGAGCACCAGCGAGCCGGCGCCGACGACCGCGTGGGCGCCGATCTCGCAGGGGCCCAGGACCAGGACCTCGCTGGCCAGCCAGGCGCCCTCGTGGATGACGACGTCGCGGCCGCTCCTGGGGATGGCGACCTGCCGCTCCCGGCCGTACACCTCGATGTCGTGGGTGCCGGTCAGGACCGAGACGTTGTGGCCGAAGAACGCGTGCCGCCCCACCGTGATCTCGCCGGAGGAGAGGTTGAACAGCGCGTTGTTGACCACCGCGGTCGGGTCGATGTGGAGCCGGGCGCGGTCGCCGTGCACCTGGTACTGGTAGAGGGCGTCGCGGGCCTGCCGCTCCAGCGCCTGCTGCACCAGCAGCTCGACCCGGCGGCCAAGCAGCCGCTCGACGAGCTGATCGAGCATCGACATCCCGGCGCCTCCTTCAGCGTCGCGGTGGGGGAAGGCCGGTCAGCCGGCCGTGGCACCGTCCTCCCTCGAGGCGATCACCACCCTGCCGTCGCCGTCGACGGCCAGCGAGCGCCGCCCGGCGAGCAGGTCGAGCAGCTCCGCCCCGACCAGGTCGCGGCGCCAGCCCCGCAGGGTGCGGACCTGCGGCTCCGGCCGGCCGCGGCGGGCGCGGGTGACGATCTGGGCCAGCTCGGCCCTGGCGGCGACCAGCTCGTAGGCCAGGCCGGCGTCCAGCGCCCGGGAACGGACCAGCGCCTCGGCCAGGGCGATCACCGGCGCGTCGCCGGGCAGCTGCTCGAGCCGCTCGCCCGGCTCGGGCGGGATCGGCTTAGCGGCCTTGCCGCGGCCGACCGCCGTCAGGATGGCCTCGGCCCGGCGTCGCAGGGTGGACGGCTGGATGCCGCGGATCTTCTCCAGGCTGGCGGTGTCGCCCGGCTGGCGCTTGGCGATCTCGACCAGGGAGGCGTCGGCGAGCACCGAGCCGACCGGCCGGTCCTCGGCGGCCGCGGTCCGCTCCCGCCAGGCGGCGAGCTCCCTGGCGACGGCCCTGGCGACCGGGCTGAGCGCGCCGACCCGGGGCAGCCGCTGGTAGGTGCTGTCTGGGTCGCGCTCGTCGCTGGCGTCCTCCAGGCGGCGGCACTCCTCCCTGGCCCACTCCAGGCGGCCGGTCGCGGCCAGCCGCTCCTGCAGGGTGTCGCAGAGCGGCAGCAGGTGGGCGACGTCGTCGCGGGCGTAGGCGAGCTGCTCGGCGGTGAGCGGGCGCACGTCCCAGCGGGTGAAGCTGGCCGACTTGGCGACCCGCAGTCCCAGCGCGTCCGCCAGCAGCCCGCCGTAGCTGGTCTGCGCGCCGAAGCCGGCGAAGCCGGCGGCGATCTGGGTGTCGAACAGGCCGCGCACCTCGGTCGACCAGGCACGCCGCAGCAGGGCGACGTCCTGCCGGCCGGCGTGGAGGACCACCTCGATCTCCGGGTCGGCGAGGACCTCGGCCAGGGGGGCCGGGTCGAGCTGGCCGGCGAGCGGGTCGACGAGGCCGACCAGCGGCGCCGGGCCGCCGTCCGGGTCCGGCACGGCGACGCCGACCAGGCACAGCAGCGGCCGGTAGCGGCCCTCGGACATGAACTCGGTGTCGAGCGCGAGCCGCCCTGCGGCTCGCGCCGCCTCCGCCAGCGCGGCAGCGTCGATCTGGTCGCCCACCGTGGGGCTCGGTGCCGGCCTCATGTCGACCGTCCCGCCGCGCGTGCGGGCATGCGCGCTCCACCCTCCCACGTGCGCACGGGGGGGTCGCGCGGGGCGGAGCCCTCCGCAGTTACTAGTCGATCTGCCACGTGTCTCCGCTGTGGAGCAGCTTGGTGAGGTCGCCGGCTCCCTGCTTGGCGACGGCCTTGTCGAGCTGGGCGGCCATGAGGTCGTCGTAGACGGCCCGCTCCACGGAACGGAACACGCCGATCGGCGTGGGACCCTTGGCGGAGTGCGACAGGCGGCTGAGCATGAACGCCAGGCTCGGGTCGTCGCGGTGCTCGTCGTGGACCAGTAGCGCGTCCTCGCCGACCTCGTCGACGTCGACCAGGTCGACCGAGGCCTGGCCGGTGAGGCGGACGCCGCGCTCGCCGGCCGGGCCGAAGCGGACCGGCTTGCCGTGCTCCAGGCGGATCTGGTTGTCGTCCCGGCTCTCCGGCTCGGTCAGCAGGTCGAAGGCGCCGTCGTTGAAGATCGGGCAGTTCTGGTAGATCTCCACGAAGGCGGCGCCGTCGTGCTCGGCCGCGCGGCGCAGGACCTCGGTGAGGTGCTTGCGGTCGGAGTCGATCGTGCGGGCCACGAACGTCGCCTCCGCCCCGAGCGCGATGCTCACCGGGTTGAACGGCCAGTCCAGCGAGCCCATCGGGGTCGACTTGGTGATCTTGCCGCGCTCGCTGGTGGGCGAGTACTGCCCCTTGGTGAGCCCGTAGATCTGGTTGTTGAACAGCAGGATCTTCAGGTTGACGTTGCGCCGCAGCGCGTGGATGAGGTGGTTGCCGCCGATCGACAGCGCGTCGCCGTCACCGGTGATCACCCAGACCGACAGGTCGGGGCGGGTGGCGGCGAGGCCGGTGGCGATCGCCGGGGCGCGCCCGTGGATCGAGTGCAGCCCATAGGTGTTCATGTAGTAGGGGAAGCGCGACGAGCAGCCGATGCCGGAGACGAACACGATGCGCTCGCGCGGGATGCCGAGCGACGGCATGAAGCCCTGCACGGCCGAGAGGACGGCGTAGTCCCCGCAGCCTGGGCACCAGCGCACCTCCTGGTCGCTCTTGAAGTCCTTGGCGGTGAGCTTCAGCGGCTCGCCGAGCGCGGCGGCCGGCCGCTCTGCGGTGGCGATGGTGGCGCGCCTGGCGCCGTTGCTGGCGCGCCCGTTACTTGATGTCATTGACGACGTGCTCCTTCGAGCATCTCGACGATCACGTGCTCGAGCTCCTCGGCCTTGAACGGCAGCCCGCGGACCTGGTTGTAGCCCTTCACGTCGACCAGGAACTCGGACCGGAGCAGCCTTCGAAGCTGCCCGGTGTTCATCTCCGGCACGAGCACCTGCTCGTAGCGGGCGAGCACCTCGCCGAGGTTGGCCGGGAACGGGTTGAGGTGGCGCAGGTGCGCCTGGGCGACCTTGCCGCCCTGGCCGCGGACGCGGCGCACGGCCGCCCCGATGGGCCCGTAGGTCGAGCCCCAGCCGAGCACCAGCAGCCGGGCGCCGGGCTGGTCGTCGACCTCGACCGGCGGGATGTCCGCGGCGATGCCGGCGACCTTGGCCGCCCGCAGGCCGACCATGCGGTCGTGGTTGTCGGGGTCGTAGGAGATGTTGCCGGTGCCGTCGGCCTTCTCCAGCCCGCCGATGCGGTGCTCGAGCCCCGCGGTGCCCGGGATCGCCCAGGGCCGCGCCAGGGTCCGCTCGTCACGCAGGTAGGGCCAGAACTCGCCGTCGTGGTTGGGCTCGGAGGCGAACTCGACCGAGATGTCCGGCAGGCTCGCCACCTCGGGCAGCCGCCACGGCTCGGAGCCGTTGGCAAGGTAGCCGTCGGAGAGCAGGATCACCGGCGTGCGGTACTTCAGCGCGATGCGGGCCGCCTCGATGGCCACGTGGAAGCAGTCGCTCGGGGTGGCGGCGGCCAGCACCGGCACCGGCGCCTCGCCGTTGCGCCCGAACATCACCTGCAGCAGGTCGGACTGCTCGGTCTTGGTGGGCAGGCCCGTGGAGGGCCCGCCGCGCTGGATGTCGATCACCAGCAGCGGCAGCTCCAGGCTGACGGCCAGGCCGATGGTCTCGGCCTTGAGGGCGATGCCCGGCCCGGAGGAGGTGCTGACGGCCAGGGAGCCGCCGAACGCCGCCCCGAGGGCGGCGCCGACCCCGGCGATCTCGTCCTCGGCCTGGAAGGTCCGCACCCCGAAGTGCTTGTGCCTTGCCAGCTCGTGGAGCACGTCGGAGGCCGGGGTGATGGGGTAGGCGCCGAGGAACAGGGGCAGCCCGGAGAGCTTGCTCGCCGCGATCAGCCCGTAGCTGAGCGCCAGGTTCCCGGAGATGTTGCGGTAGGTGCCCTTGGCCAGCGGCGCCGGCTTGATCTCGTAGGAGACCGCGAAGACCTCGGTGGTCTCGCCGAAGTTGTAGCCGGCCTTGAACGCCTTCACGTTCGCCTTGGCGATCACCGGGCGCGAGGCGAACTTCTTGTGCAGGAACGCGATCGTGTGGTCGGTCGGCCGGTTGTACAGCCAGGACATCAGGCCGAGCGCGAACATGTTCTTGGCCCGCTCGGCTTCCTTCTTGGTGATCTCGAATTCCTTGAGCGCCGCCGTGGTCAGCGACGTCAATGGCACCTCGTGGACGTGATAGTCGCCGAGGGTGCCGTCGGAGAGCGGGCTCTGGGCGTAGCCGGCCTTGTCGAGATTGCGTGCGGTGAACGCGTCGGTGTTCACCAGGATGGTGGCGCCCTTCGGCAGGTCGCGCAGGTTCGCCTTGAGCGCCGCCGGGTTCATCGCCACCAGCACGTCGGGGGCGTCCCCGGGGGTCAGGATGTCGTAGCTGGCGAAGTGGAGCTGGAAGCCGGAGACCCCGGGGATGGAGCCTGCCGGGGCGCGGATCTCTGCTGGGAAGTCAGGAAGGGTGGAAAGGTCGTTCCCATATGCGGCGGTTTCGCTGGTGAACCTGTCGCCGGTGAGCTGCATACCGTCGCCGGAGTCGCCAGCGAAGCGGATGGTGACGCGATCCAGGGTCTGGACCGGCTTGGTCATGACGTCCTCGATTCGGGCCTTTTCGCTAGACGGTGCGGTCACGACCTCGCGCGCCGTGCAGCTCGCCCCTCCTCGGGCCGGACGTCTGCCTGGCCGGGCGGAACTGGCACGGCAGCGGGCCGATTCAAAGCATATACCTCCTGGCGAGGCGCGTTTGACGGCGCCCGGATCGGGTCGACCAAGCCGCGGCCAGCGGGCACGCGGGGCACCGCTCGCGAACCCTCGTGGCCTACCGCCTGCGAATGGCGGTCCGGATGGCTAACAGCTTTCACAACGGGTTCGATTCCCGTCGTGATGCGGTCGGGACATCGAGGTGACGATTTGTGAACGATCGGCTGCACGAAAGGGAGGTCGGTGCCGCCGCCAGGCTTTAGGGGCCGGCACCACCGGAGCGAGTCGCCGTCCCAGCCCCGTCGCCCTGCCTGCGAGGCAGTCCTAGCCCTTCAGGACGCCCACCGGGCGCAGCCGCGCGACCACCCGTGACAGGCCGGCGCCCTCGCACGTCTCGACCACGGTGGTGGCGTCCTTGTAGGCGTAGGGCGCCTCCTCGCTGAGCAGCTTGGTGTTCTGCACCGCCAGCACCACGCCCTCGGCCTCGAGCTGCCGCCGCAGGTCCGGGCCGCTCATCACCTTCCTGGCCTTGGTCCTGCTCATCGCCCGCCCGGCGCCGTGGCAGGTGGAGGCGAACGAGCGGGCCGCCGCGCGCGCGTCGCCGACCAGCACGTAGGAGGGCGAGCCCATGCTCCCCGGGTTGATCACCGGCTGGCCGACCGCGCGGTAGCGCGCCGGCAGGTCCGGGTGGCCGGGGCCGAACGCCCGGGTGGCGCCTTTGCGGTGCACGCACAGCAGGCGCCGGGCCCCGTCGACCTGATGGTCCTCGAGCTTGGCGAGGTTGTGGGAGACGTCGTAGACCAGGTCGAGGCCGAGCTCGCGCGCCGGGCGGCCGAACGCCTCGGCGAACACGGTCCGCACGCCGTCGGCCATCACGTGCCGGTTGGCCAGGGCGAAGTTCCCGGCGGCGCGCATCGCGCCGAGGTAGGCGCCGGCGGCCTCGTGCTCGACCGGCACGCAGGCGAGCTGCCGGTCCGGCACGGCGATGCCGAGCCGGGGCATCAGCCGGTCGATCACCCGCAGGTGGTCGGTGCAGGTCTGGTGGCCGATGCCGCGCGAGCCGGAGTGGAGCATCACGCAGACCTGCCCGTCGAACAGCCCCATCGCCCCGGCGGCGGCGCGGTCGCGGATCTGGTCGACGACCTGCACCTCGACGAAGTGGTTGCCGCCGCCGAGGCTGCCGAGCTGGCGGGCGCCGCGCTCGCGGGCGCGCTCGGAGACGTGCTCGGGCGCGGCGTCGGGCAGGACGCCACCGTCCTCGCAGGCGGCCGCGTCCTCCTCCCAGCCGACGCCCTGGGCGATCGGGGCGCGCACGCCCTGGGTCAGCACGCGCTCCAGGCCGCGGCGGTCTTGCGGCAGCAGGCCGCCGCCGCCGGTGCCGCGCGGGATGTGCCGGGCCAGGGCGCCGACCAGGGCGCGGATGCGCGGCCGCACGTCCGGCTCCCAGCGCAGCTCGCTGCGCAGCAGGCGCACGCCGCAGCCGATGTCGAAGCCGACCCCGCCGGGAGAGACCACCCCGCCGGCCCGCACGTCGGTGGCCGCCACCCCGCCGATCGGGAAGCCGTAGCCCCAGTGGATGTCCGGCATGGCGTAGGAGGCGGTGACGATGCCCGGCAGGGTGGCGACGTTGGCCACCTGCTCGACCGCCCGGTCGGCCCGGGCGCGCTGGAACAGCTCGTCGGAGGCGTAGACCACCCCGGGCACGCGCATGCCGTCCACGTACCCGACAGGGATCTCCCAGACGAACGGCTCCAGCCTGCGCGGCTCCATGCTCCTCCATCCATGTGGGGGGAGCCCGCTCCCCCCACGGCCCCCCAGGATCAAGATCGTTCCGCTCACACGTCATCGTTCCGCTCATACGTCATCGTTCCGCTCACACGTCCAGGTACACCTCGGCGAGCCAGCCGTCGCCCTCGGGGACGACCCGGAGCTGGTGGTAGGTGACCGCCTTGACCTGCGTGCCGTCGAACGGCCCGCGGCCGGCGAGGGTCAGCTGGCCGGCGGCGCCCGCCTCGCCGGCGCGGTCGACCCGCACGCCGGCGAGCCCGGCGTCGCGCGACTCGTGCAGCCACAGCACCTCCCCGAGCCAGTCGACCAGCACGCCGGCCACGTCGGCGGCGCCGACGGCGACCGCGACGGGCTCGCCCGGCCCCGGCCGTGCCGCGCCGAGCACCTCGACCAGCCCGAGGGTGGCCTGCTCGAAGACCGCCTCGAGGCTGGGCCCGCGGGCGCGCACGCCCACGTCGGCGGTGTGCTCCAGCAGCTCGAAGCCACCCGCCGAGGTGGTCACGGCCCCAGGATGCCGTCGAGGTGCTGGGCCAGGGTCCGCTCGGACAGCTCGCCGAGCTGGCGCACGGCCAGCGAGCCGTCGCGCCGCACGAAGAAGGTCTCCGGCAGGCCCGCCACCCCGTAGGCGACGGTGGTCTCGCCCGCCGGACCGCCACCCCGGTCGATCCCGACCGGCCAGGTGCCGCCGTTGCGGCGCGCGAACGTGCGTGCCCTGGCCGGCACGTCGCTGGTCGCCAGCACGCCGATCACCTCCAGGCCGTCGGCGCGGTGGCGCTCGCGGGCGGCACGCAGCAAGGGGAACTCCTTGACGCAGGGCCGGCACCAGGACGCCCAGAAGTTGACCACCAGCGGCCGGCCCCGATAGGCGGCGAGGTCGACGGTGCCGCCGTCCAGGCCGGTGAGGCGGAAGGTGGGGGCGGGCATCCGGCCCGGCGGGTAGGTCTGCACGGTCGGCACCGGCACGAGCCGCACCGAGCTGTCCGCCCGGCCGCCGCCGCGGTCCGCCAGCAGGCCGACCGCGGCGGCGGCCACGGCGAGGCCGACCAGGACGGTCGCGAGAATCGGCACGTGGGGGAGGCGCCGGCCGGCCGCCGCCGGCGTGGCCGCGCCGGCGCTGGCGCCGGCCGCCTGGCGCGGATCGGCTGGCGGCTCGCTCCCTGCCACCGGCGTGTCCCTACAGGTAGTCGCGGTGGTAGACGATCCCGTCGGGGCCGACCTGGAGGACGGTCGCGCCCGGCTGGTCGCTCACGCGCCGGCCGCCGCGGCGGAACGACCAGGTCCACTCCACGATCGCGGTGTCGCCGTCGACGCCCATCCGCTCCACCGTGTACAGCAGCCCAGGATGGCCCTTGAGCAGGTCGTTGAGGTAGGCGCGGATCGACTCGCGGCCCTCGTGGGGCGGGTTGACGGGCTCGTAGTAGACCGCGTCGGGCGCGTAGGCGGCCGCCGCCCAGTCGGAGTCGCCCTGCTCCAGCGCCTCACGGAGCTGCTCGAAGTAGTTGGCCGGGCCTGGCGGCCCGGGCGGAGCCGCCTCGGCCGGCGCCTCGCCGTGCTCCTCCTCGTGGTGGCCGCCGCCCTGCAGCTTGGCGCGCGTGTCGACCGCCACCGCCCGGTACCAGATGGCGGTGGCGACCAGGAACAGCGCCACGCCCAGGGCGATGCCCCACGGGCCGATGAACGAGGCCTTGTGGCGGAAGACCACCGCCGCCAGGATCACCGTGGCCGACAGGGAGTACACCACCGGCGCCAGGGTCGGGTTCATGTGGTGGACGGTGCCGTGCTCGTCGGCGGCGCCCCTGACGGGGTCGGCCGAACCGGGCAGGCCGGTGTCGGGCACCGCCGTGCGGCGCCGGTTCGCCGGGCTCACCGACCAGAGCATCGACCCGACGAACAGGCAGGCGATGAAGAACGCGATCAGCAGGCCGAAGCCGGCCAGCTCGTGCTTGCTCCCGGTGGTGACCCAGTAGATGGAGCCGGCGGTGAGGCCGAAGGCCCCCATGCCGAGGAACAGGCGCGCAGCGGCGATCACCGATCCGTCCCTCCGGTCCTCATCGCGACAGCAGGTAGATGGTGCTGACCAGCCCGAGCCAGACGACGTCGACGAAGTGCCAGTAGTAGGAGCACATCTCGACGGTGTCGTGGTAGCGGGCGGTGAACTGCCCCGACCGGGCGCGCAGCAGCACCACCAGGATGAACGCGGCGCCGCCGGCGACGTGGGCGCCGTGGAAGCCGGTCAGGGTGAAGAAGGTGGAGCCGAACACCCCGCTGGAGAGGGTGAGGCCCTCGCCGATCAGCTTGTGGTACTCGTTCGCCTGGCCGCCGAGGAAGCACAGCCCGAGCAGCAGCGAGACGCCCAGGTAGCGCGCCAGGACGCGCTGGTTGCCCTTGCGGATCGCGTACACCCCGAGCTGCATGGTGACGCTCGAGCTGACCAGGATCGCGGTGAGCACCAGGGCGTACCAGTCCTCGAGCGGGGGGGTGCCCGGCGGCGGCCACTCGGGCGCGGCGGTGCGCAGGGTGAAGTAGGCGCCGAACAGCCCGCCGAAGAACATCACCTCGGACGCGATGAACAGCACCATCCCGAGCAGGGAGGAGCTGATCCCCCCGGTGCGCTGGTGCCCGGCGCCCGCCGGGGTGTCGTGGACTGCCGCGTCCGTCGCTGCCATCAACGTGCTCCAGTCTCGGTCGTAGTGGCCTCCGTATGGACGGCGAGCTCGTCGGCGTGGTTGGCGTCGAACAGCGGCCGCTCGGAGTGGATCTCGGGCAGGCTGTCGAAGTTGTGCGCCGGCGGCGGCGAGGTGGTGTACCACTCCAGGGAGTTGGCGTCCCAGGGGTTCTCCTCGTCGCGGTCCTTGCGCCGCAGGGTCAGCCAGACGTTGGCCAGGAACGGCGCGGTCGACACGGCGATCAGCAGCGACCCGAACGTCTCGAGCTGGTTCAGCCCGGTCCAGTCGTGCAGCGGGAAGTAGTCGGCGATCCGCCGCGGCATGCCCAACAGCCCGAGCGTGTGCATCGGGAAGAAGGTGAGGTTGAAGCCGATCAGCTGCAGCCAGAAGTGCACCTTGCCGAGCCCCTCGTTGAGCCGCTTGCCGGTGAACTTCGGGAACCAGTAGTACATCCCCGCGTAGACGCCGAAGACGCTGCCGCCGAACAGCACGTAGTGGATGTGGGCGACCACCCAGTAGGTGTCGGTCAGGCCGAAGTCGACCACCGGCGAGGCCAGGAACATGCCGTCGATGCCGCCGACCAGGAACATGGTCA
>WNFU01002183.1_pt1 | contig 90744 bp, 91 predicted proteins | sample 5400121 | NCBI WGS metagenome assembly WNFU01 (sample SAMN13153360, study PRJNA577476) | soil metagenome | isolation source: 100 cm soil or saprolite under grassland replicate 1 | place: USA:California | collected 2016-06-15 | reverse complement strand
CCACCGGCTGGCCGGACGGATCGACCACCAACCACAACACCGGCCCTGCCGCGCGCACGACCCGCCCCCACGATGGAAGCCGAATCGACCCCAGATCGCGTTCCGACATCTCCAACATGTTCATGCAGCCCTTTCTCCTTGGACTGCATGACCTTCACGGTGCCGTCAGGTCACGGCCGCCGCGACACGCCGCAAGCCGGGCCGTAGTCCGGTCAACATGACATCGTCGATGTAGCTGCGGAGCACGGTCTGCGGGGTGATGTGCAGGTGGGTGGCGATGGCGTCGATGCGTGCCTGGAGCTCGGCCGCGACCACGGCCGGGTCGACGCTGCCGCCGAGCTCGTCGACGGTGGCCACGAAGTCATCCACCAGGCGGGCGAACTTGCCGCGTCGGGCCACGCCGCCCCCCTCTCCCTACGTGCGGTCGCCAAGCTGGCGGTGACCATTGTGGCACTGGCTCTACCGCACGACCCGCCACGGGGTTACGCGCCGACGCGGACGGCGCCAGCGCATTGCCGCCGGTCCCGGCCGACCGGCCGGCTCACCGGTCAGGCGCGGCATCGGCTGGCGCACGGGGCCAGGTCGCCCCGGTGACGGTGCCTGCCGTCGGGTCGGTGCCGCCAGGGGCCGAATCGCATCGGGTCCGGTGCCTAGTCGCGGGTCGGCGCGAAGTAGTCGCGCAGCATCTCGTGCGACCAGGCCGCCTGGCGGACCTCGCCGCGGGGGCCCATCTCGGTAAACCAGGGCTTGATGTCGAGCACGGGCGTGCCGTCGACGGCGTCGAGGTCCTCGACGTGCAGGTCGAGTCCGTCGACTTTCAGCAGCCGGCAGCGGGAGACGCCGAGCCAGTTGATGCGGCGCATGTTGCGGTGTCCGAAGATGCCGACTTCGGGCCAGTCGGGGTTGTCGCGGGGGCGGCGGGCGCCGAGGTTGAGGTCGGTCGGGTCGGTGAGGTGGAACCGGAAGACGATCTCCAGATGGGAGAAGGCGTCCAGGCCGGCGGTGGCGGCCGGGGTGAACCGGGTGTCGTCGATGCGGATGATGGCCCGGCTGCCGCCCCAGTAGTCGTCGGTAGGCTGGATGCGTCCGCCGACCACGTGGGCGACCGGCTCGACCAGGAACGACTCGCCTGCCATGACCTTCCTTCCCGCCGCGACCGCGGCGTGTGCTGGTGTCGCGCGGATCCCGTCGCCGGGTCAGCCGCTGGTGGACAGGTAGGCGGCGGCGCGGGCGTCGAGGTCGGTGACGGCGCGGATGCCGCGGTGGCGGAACTGGGACAGCACGGCGCGCATGTCGGCGACGACCTGCCGGGTGCGCCCGGAGCGGACGCCGTCCATCGCGTCCAGCGAGCGGGACCAGGTGGCGCAGGCCTCGTCGAGGCTGCCGTGGCGGGCCTGCACGGCGCCGAGGTAGCCGAGGGTGACGGCGTGGGTGCGGGTGAACGTGGCCGCCTTGCGGGTGGCGACGCTGCGGCGGAACTGCCGCGTGGCGGCGGGCAGGTCGCCGAGGTCGCGCAGGGTGCAGGCGGTTTCGTGGGCCAGGCTGGCCTCGCCGAAGAAGAACACCCGGGCCGGTTCGTCGTCGCCTGGCGACGCGGCGGCGAGGTCGTCCTCGGCGCGGATCAGCGCCGCGGCGGCGGCCTGCCTGTCCCCGGCCGCGGCCAGGGCCCGGGCGTGCACGACGCCGAGCAGGGCCCGCTCGCGGGGGCTGGCCTGGGTGTAGCGGGGGCCGTCGATGGAGGCGGCGGCCAGGCCGAGGGCCTGCCTGGGGTGGCCGAGGTCGACCGCCTGGTGGGCCATGGCGCGTAGCACGTGCCCGGCCATCGGCGGGTCGTCGGCTTCGGCGGCCAGCTTGACAGCCAGGGTGAAGTGCGACTGGGCCACGGCGTGTTCGGCGTTGTCGAACGCCATCCACCCCGACAGGTAGGCCAGCTCGCTGGCGGCCGAGAACATCTCGCGGCGGACCCGCCCGTCGGGGAAGTGCCCGCGCAGGTAGCCGGCGACGTCCGAGGTCAGGTACTGCACGACGGCGGTGCGGGCGTGTCCGCCGCCGCGGCGCTGGTCGACCCGGGAGAACAGGCCGACCATGTCCCGCACCGCGTCCAGGTCGCCGCGGCCAACCGTTCGGGCTGCGGGGGTGGCGCGGGCGGCGCCCCGCTCCGCCGTGCGCGCCCACCAGGGATCGTCGGGCAGGGCGAGCGCGGCCGTCGAGTAGACGGCGCTGCCCAGCACGGTGCGGCGGTCCATGTCCGTGTCGTATCTCCCGAGATCGGCCAGCGCGACCAGCGTATCGACGTCCCAGTCCGGGCCGGCCGGCCAGCAGGCGGCGTCCGCGCCCAGACCGATCTCGTCGAGGGTGACGACCCGGCCCAGCCGCCGCGACAGCGTCTCACACAGGATCCGCGGCGCCCGCCCCGACGGTCGGGAGCCACCGATCCAGTGGGTGACGTGGGACTTGCCGACACCCGCCAGCTCGGTGGCGCCGGACTCGATGGCCACCCGGACGAACGCGCGGGCGGCCTGGGCGTGTGACCAGCCGGTCTGGGCGATGACGGCGGCGAGCCCGGCATTGCCACGTGCCTGCGCCATCGAAACCCAACCCCCCACATAGATGATCTTTCACCGGTTTCACCGGGGCCGGTGGCGTCACAGCGTACCCACGCGCGGTGATCCACGGTTGGCTGAACGTACCCACGGCATCCGATTTCCGGGAGTCCGCGTCGAGCGGTCGGGGCACACGAGCCGGTCGGCCGGTCCGCCAGCACTCTCGCCTCGGACCCGTGGGCCCGGGAACCGACGACAGGCTCCCCGGCGGTACGCGACGGTCGGGTCCGTGCCGCCGGGTGAACCGGGCGGACACGCCGCGACCGGGGCACGCTTCGGCTTCGGCTGCGGCGGCAGGTCACGCGCGGCGTGTCCGCCCGCAGCACGACGGCTGGTCGGGACACAGCGACCGAGGACCGGCAAGACCCGCCCGCGGCCGCGGGCCGGTCCGGCGCGGACGGGACGGGACGGGACGGGACGGCGAGACGATGACGACCTACGACACGGGAACGGCCGAGCAGCAGCTGGCCGCGGCAAAACGCGTGCTCGACACGCACATCACCTCCCGCGCGGACGGCCAGTGCCTGGCGTGCGGAGTGCCGGGGCCGTGCCACAAGCGTGAGAACGCCGTGGTGATCTTCTCCCGGACACTACGGACCCCGCGTCGCCATCCCGCCGCGACCAGCCGCGCGCTGGTCGGTGCCCGCCGCCCAGCCGTTGGTCGCCTGCCCGGCCGGCCTGTCCAGCCGCCGACCGGCGAATGAGCCGGCGGCCGGCAACTCGTCTCGGTGCGAGCGCGTTGTGGCGGATGGACAGGACAGGCCCGTGAGCGGCGGCCCGACCACCGACGGGATCGAGCGTGTGCTCGCGGACGCCGCGACGGTCGCGCGGCAGCACGTGCCCGACCGCGACGGCTGGTGCGTGGGATGCCTCCAGGTGTGGGGCCGGCTGGTCTCATACCCGTGCACCCAAGCCGAATGGGCGGCGGCCGTATTCGCGGCGCCCGACCTGGGCGGTCGATCAGACCATGATCCGCCCGGACCGGCCGGACCCGGCCAGGCCCTTTGACGCTTGAACCGTAGGGGCGGGCGGGCACTCGGCCGGCCGGGACCGCGGAGTCCAGACCAGGTCTGTCCGGCGGTTGCCTGCGCCGCGGTCCCGTGATCGGGTTTGCATGCTGTCCCGACCCGCCCCCGGTACGCGTCTACGAGCCCACGGCGGCGGACCTGCTCCAGCGCCGTCGCACCGGGCCGTGCCGGCACCGCCCGCCCGTGCCACTGGATAGCGCCGACCTGCTGGCCGGCGAGCCGGCGCGGCGGATGCTGCCACCGCTCGGTCACGAATCGTCGAGCCGAGATCCGGGAACCCGAATCCGGAGGCCGGGTGGCGCGGGGCCGCAGCCCTCGGCCCGCGGCGTAGCGCCGATCGGCGGGTCGGCCGTCGCCGCCACTACCGGCGTAGCAGGTGCAGGACGCGCAGGCTCCACCAGACGGTGGCGGCGGTGGTGTAGATGATGCCGAGCACGCCGGTGGCGGGGTAGCCGGCGATCAGCGCGGTGAACATGGCCAGCGGTGCGGCGATGATGATCCGCAACGTGGTGGACCGGGCGAGGGCGAGGGCGGCGCCGATGCCGAGGAGCAGCCCGCCGCCGTGGCCGATGACGGTGTTGAGCGCGGCGTTGGTGGGGTACATCGGGGCGGTGATCGAAAACTCGATCAGGAACATGCCGGCCGCGGCGCACAGGACCGAGGTGGGCGGGAAGGCCAGCCAGCGGTCCCACGACCCGGCCGGGGACCGGCCGAGGCGGACGATGAGCAGGGCGGTGGTGGCGGCGATCGCGGCGATGGGCAGCGGGGGCAGCAGCGCCCAGCGCAGGAACGGGCCGTTGGGCAGGCCGAAGTAGATGGCGCCGGTGACCGCGTAGAGGCCGGCGACGGCCAGGCCGAGCGCGGCGGCGCCGAGCAGCCCGGTGCCGATCTGCGCACCGTGCGCGGTCAGGTCCTGCTGCCGGGACGCGGGCGCGACGGCGGGCAGGGTCGCGGCGATGAGGGTGGCGGCGACCAGCGACGCGATGAGGGCGAACACCGCGGCCATCGCCAGTTCGCCCCAGTTGGCCTGCACGTAGGCGTACTGCGGGTTGCCGCCGGCGCCGGGCTCGTAGCGGGCGGTGAGGTAGGCGTGGGCGACCAGCGTGAGGGATGCGAGGCCGGGGATGAGGATGCCGGCGGCGCGGCGGATCGGCGGTCCTGGTTCGGGTGCCGGCGCGGGGGCCTGGCCGGTCTCGGTGGGGGTGGTGGCGTGGACGGCGCCGAGGGCGGCGGCGCGTTGCGGGTCGGGCACCACGGCGGGTGCGACGCCCGTGGACAGGTGGAGTTCGTCGCCCAGCAGCTGGGCGACCTGGGGTAGGTGGGCGCCGCCGCCGACGCAGTACACGCCGGTGAGCTGGTCGGCGGGGATTTCGGCGGCGTCGACGGCTTGCCGGGTGGCCGCGGCGGCGGATCGCAGGACCGGACCGACAAGGTCGGCCAGGCCGGCGGTGGTGAGCACGACCGCGGGGTGTGGGGGTGGCATCGGCACCAGCACGCCGCTGGCGTGTGTGAGGGACTCTTTCGCGATGCGGGCGCTCTCGCGCAGTGGCCACGGGTTGGGTGCGGCGGCCGGTGGCGGGTCCGGGCCGGTGCCGGCGGCTGTGTCGGCCGCTTGGACGAGGGCGGTGAGGTGCTCGGCGAGGGCGTGGTCGAGCCGGTCGCCGCCGGCGTCGGGGGCGTCCACGGTGGCCAGCACCTCGAACCCGGACGGGCCGCGGCGCAGCACGGTGGCCTCGAACCCGGCGCCGAAGTCGGCCACCGCCACAAAGGCGCCGACCGGGATGGCGGTCCCGGTGGCCAGCAGGTGCTCGGCGACGGCGACCGGGGCCTCGACCAGGGTCGGCTCGGGCAGGCCGGCGCGGTGCGCGGCCCGGCGCAGCAGGGTGCGCCGCCGCGGCCCCCACCCGGCCGGCACCACCATCCGCACCTCGCCGGGCGGCACACCGGCAATGCTTCGGGCCTCGTCGGCCACGCGGCGCAGGGTGGCCGCGATCAGGTCCAGGACGGGCGCCGTGCGTGACCCCAGGGTCAGGTCGCCGGCGGTGACGCGCCGCAGCGGGGCCGGCTCGAACCCGTCGGGTTCCGACCCGGCCTGCTGCCAGGCCTGCACCCCGGTCAGGATCTCCCCGTTCGCGCCGATGCAGACCGCGCTGGGTAGCAGCGACGCGCCGTCGAACAGCACCGGCAGGTACCGGCCGTCGGGCCAGCCGAGCACCGCGACGGTGCCCGCGGTGCCGTAGTCGATGCCGAGCCGAGGCTCCCCCGTGCTCACGACCGCAGTCATACCACCGGCGTGCGACATCGTCAGCCAGGTGTCTGGTCCGGGCCCGCCGGCTTGTCCCTATCGCGTGCGCCGGCCGGCCGGGCCGATCGCCGCCCGATCCCCCAAGGGCGGGATCACCCGACGCAGGACGTCTATCCGTTTTGCTCGTCTTCCTGGAAACGGCGCCGTACCTGCCTGGTGGGCCAGCGGCAGGGCGAAACCGTGCCGGCACCACCGGTACCACGGTGATCAGCCCGCCGGCTGAGGCGATCGACGCGGCGGCCCGTGCTCCTCGCCCGCCGCGTCCATGGTCAGGGTTGTCCGGCGCACCGGTGACGCGGACGCTGGCGGGTGGTGGGCGGGAGCTGCGATGGGGGTGTAGAGCGACCAGGGCTGATGCGAGAGTGGACGGATGCGGCGGTACGCCCGTGGAGCTGAACCCGCCGCGCGGGTCGGGCGCGGCGCGTGGATGCCGCCCAGCCACCGCGCCGGCGCCGCGCGGTGCTGGCCCGACGCCACCGGTCCGGTTGCCGGCCGGCGGCCGGGACTGCCGTGGAGGCGGCGATGATCGTTGGGCTGCTGCGCCGGTTGTGGTCGCTGGCATGGCTGCTGGTGCTGCTGGTGGGTGTGCCGGCCGGCCTGGTGCGCCTGGTCGGCTGGCCGCTGCCCGACCACTGGCCCACCAACCAGGAGTGGCAGGTGTGGCTGGACCGGCCGCTGACCCGCACCAGCCTGCTCGACGGCGCGGCGATCATCGGGTGGCTGCTGTGGGCGCTGCTGGTCTACGCCGTCGTGGTCGAGATCCTGACCCGCGCCCGCCGGGTCGTCCGGGCGGCGGCCCGGCTACGGCTGCCGGCGCTGCCGAGTCCGTTGCAGGCCACCGCCAGCGGCATGCTCGGCGCGGCGGTGTTCGGCATGCCGACCGGTTCAGCACACCCGCCCGCCCCACCGGCCGCGCCACCCCCGGCCCCCGCTGCGTTGCTGCCGGCCACAGCAGACGCGCCGGTCGCCGTGGCCGAGCCGGACGGTCCCGCCGTCCAGCCGGTTCTGGCCGGGCACCCGACGGTCGGTGAACGTGCCCCCGACCTGCGGGGGCGTGGGGTGGCGCTGCCCGACGGCGGGTGGATCACCGACCAGACCGCCCACGCGATCGCCGCGGCCGCGGCCGTGGTGTGGTGGCGACGCCGCCACGACTACCTGCCCCGCCCACCCACCGGCGCGGACCGCGACGATGCCGACCTGGCCCCACTGCCGCCCACGGTCACCACCGCGCAGGACGTCCTGCACGGTCGCGAGCGTCCCGATGACGGTCCGGAAGACACCGACGACGCCGCGCACGACGGCGGGGTGGTGCCGGCCGGTGATCGGGCCGGCCGGCCGATCGGGCTCGGCGACCTACCCCCGGGTGGGGTGGGGCTGACCGGCACGGGTGCCTACGCCGCCGCCCGCGGCATCGTGGCGGCGGTGCTGCTGTCGGCCGGGCCCTGGCAGCACCCCGGCGATCCGCAGCTGATCACCACCGCCGCCGACCTGGACACGCTGCTGGGCCCAGCCGCAGCCGGCTACCGGGCCACCCCCGGGCTGACCATGGTGGACAACCTCGACGACGCCATCACCCTGCTGGAGCAGCACATCCTCACCCGCGCCCGCCTGATCGGGGGCCGTCGGCCGGCCGCAGACCACCAGGCGCCTCCCGACGCCGGGTTCCCGCCGGTGGTGTTGCTGACCCGCGGCCCAGCCGACCACGTCACCGCGGTGCGGCTGGCCGTCCTGCTGCTGGGCACCCACCTCGGGATCACCGGCGCGCTGCTCGGCGGCTGGCCGCACGGGCAGACCTGGTGGGTCGACGAGGACGGCCACACCCACTCCGCCGACACAACCGCCCCGACCGCCCCGGTCGGGGCGCGGCTGTGTGTGCTCACCCCGACCGCCGCAGCCGATCTGCTCACCCTGCTGCGCCAGGCCCGCCCCAACCCGCATCACCCGTCCCCGCCCGAGCCGTCGACGCCCCCGCCGCAACCGGTGCGCCCGGCCGTCGCCACCGCCACTTCGGGCCACGCACCGGTCCCACCCCGGCCACGCGCACCGCACCCGCCCGGTGCGGCCGCCCCCGACGGCCCGGCAACCGGGCCGGCGCCGCTGCGGCTGATCCTGCTTGGAACACCGGCCCTGCACCGCACCGAAGACGCGGGCGCGCCGGTGCCCATCCAGCGCACCGCCGCGCTGCAGATCCTGATCTTCCTCGCCGTGCACCGCCGCGGCGCGATCAGCAACCAGCTCATCGCCGCGCTATGGCCCGGCCCGCGCCCCGACGGCGCCGCCGAGCGGCTCTACACCCCGATCAGCAAGCTGCGCGCCACGCTGCGCGCCGCCGCCGGTGCCGACGTGCTCATCCGCGACGGCGACCGCTACCGCCTCGACGAGCGGCACATCGAGGCGGACCTGTGGCGGCTGCACACCGCCATCGACCGGGCGGCCACCGTGGTCGACCCGGCCGAACGCCGCCGCGCCCTGCGTGCTGTCGTCGACGCCTACACCGGTGACCTGGCCGCCGGCAAGGACTGGGCCTGGCTGGCCACGCCCCGGGAGGCGACCCGCCGTCACGTCGTGGACGCCTACGTGGCCCTGGCCAGCGACGAACCCGACCCGCACGCCGCCCTCGCGCTGCTGCAGGACGCCGTCCGCGTCGACCCGGTCAACGCCGACCTGCACCGGCGGGCGCAACACGCCCACACCCGGGCGGCCGGCCCGCCGCAGCCCCAACCGGGCATCGAACCGCGCGGCGACGGGGCCGCCCCGCCGCCACCGACCCGACGGCCGGACGTGAAGCCCGACGACTCGACGTCGACGGACACCTCCCGGCCGTAGTCCCACCGCGGGCGTGACCCAGTCACCGACCGGGCGACGTCATGACGAGGGCGGGCACCACGCCGCGCACCGCGACGGGGTCGGGGCCCGGCCACCCCGTCCGCGCATTCGCCGGCGGCTCGCCGGATCCGATTGCCGCGAATCAGCCGCTACCGGGCGCGGTGTCAGGTCGTGTTAGGTCGAGTTAGGTCGTGTCAGCAAGTGTCAGCCCTTGTCAGGTGCCCGGACGGTTCCACCGACACCGATCGGCCATACCGTCGAGCAGTGGCACGACAGGTGGCGATCCGGTAGCCGGCCCTCCCCAGGGCAGCTCCGGCGGGGGCGTACCAATGCGGCAAGCGACGCTGCCTGATCCCCTCAATTGGCGGCGGCAGCGTGCCCCCAGCCGGCATACCGAACTCCGGCGGCGGCCCCGGGGCACAAGTGGACGGGAAGGCAACGATGCGGCAGACAACGCGGACCCTGGCGTCGCTGTGGTGGACCAGCCTGCTGCTGATCGGACTGCCGACCGCCCTGGTCCGCCTGGCCGGATCGCCGCTGCCCACACACCCGCCCACCCGCGACGAGTGGGCGGCCTGGCTGCAGCAGCCGCTGACCCGCGCCACCCTCGTCGACGGTGCTGCCCTGCTGGCGTGGGCGATGTGGGCGGCGCTGCTCGCCGTCGTCCTGGCCAGCGCCTACCGCTGGATCGCCCGGCTGTGCCACCACCTACCCGACATCCGGCTCCCCGGCCCGCTGCAGAGCCTGTCCGCCGCCATGCTCGGCACCGTCGCCGTCAGCACGAGTGTGGCCGCAGCCAGCCCGCCCGCCGCCGCGCACGCCGCCGTCGCAGCCGCCGACACCACCCATCCGGCACGCCCCGACCTGGCCGGCGACCCGGACCCGAGTGCGCCGACGCCGCCACGGCTCCCGGCCGCCAGCGCGGACCAACCCCGCCGCACCGTCACCGTCAGGCACGGCGACACGCTGTGGGATATCGCCGGCGCGTGGTTGGGTGAGCATGGCAGGTGGCCGGAAATCTACCGGCTGAACGCCGACCGGTATGACCAGCATGGCCGGATGCGGCATGGGGATCATATCGAGCCGGGTTGGGTGTTGGTGCTGCCCGACGACGCCCGGCCACCGGCCGGTGCCGCACCTGTTCCGCCGAGTCCGCCCGCCGGCCAGCAACCCGCACCACCGGTGGCGTCGGCGCCGCCAACCCCGCCCACGCCGGGCGCGAGCGGCCCGGTGCCGAGCGCCCCGGCTAGCACCGCGCCGTGCCCGCCGGCCACCGTCGCGCCTACGGTTGCGCCGACCGGCCCGGCGGCTGGTGGCGCACCGGGGGCCACTCCTGCCCCGACCGGCACCGGGTCCGCCGTGGCCAGCCCCAGCCCCGCCGCGAACGTTCCCCCGTCGTCGCGGTCGCCGCGCGCCAACCCGCCGGGCGTCAGCCTGCCCGGCGGTAGTTGGGTGGACCTGGGGCTGGCCGCGGCCATCGCCGCCGCCGCGGCGCTGGTGTGGATCCAGCGCCGCCGCCGCTACCGGCCACGCCCGCCGTCACCGACCCTGCGGCTGGACGACCCCGACCTGGCGCCGATGCCCCCGGTGGTCACCCAGGTCCGCCGCGGCCTGCGCCGAGCGCTGCACCCGACCGGCGACGACGCCGACGAGCGTCAGCGGCTGCCAGCCGAGCCCGCCGGCCCGGCCGACGCCGACGCGGCGGGACAGCCCGAGCCAGCGCCGGAGCAGAACCCGGCACCGGTGCCGGTGGCGCCGGCCCTGGACCATCCGTTGCTGGAGGTGTGGCCGCCGGCCGGCCTGGGCCTGGTCGGGCCGGGCGGCGAGGCCGCCGCCCGCGGGTTCCTGGTCGCCGCGCTGGCCGGCGGCGGGCGGGAGGAGCCGGAGGCCCGCGGCCGGGTGGTGATCCCCGCCGCGACCCTGGCGACGTTGCTGGGCACGCAGGCGGTCACCGTCGCCGACACCGGCCGGTTGACCGTCACCCCGGGGTTGCCGGAGGCCCTGGACGTGTTGGACGAGCAGACGCTGCACCGTACCCGGCTGGTGTTCGACCACGAGGTCGACACCGTGGCCGCGCTGCGCGACGCCGACCCGCTGGAGGAGCCGCTGCCGGCGCTGCTGCTGATCGCCGACGCCGCCGCGGTGCACGAGCGGGCCCGCATCGCCGCGCTGCTGACCCAGGGCCAACGCCTGGACATCCACGGCGTGCTGCTCGGTGAGGATGGTCGGCGCGTCGTAGCTGGGCCGCCGGTCGGGGTCGTGGGACTGGAACCGTTCCAGGTTGCTGATCCACCAGATGTGGTCACCAACCCGGCGGGCGTCCCGGTAGCTGGTCACCGTCCCGGTGCCGGTGATCTTCTCGGCGAGCGCGACGGCCTCCATCGGGCTGGTGCGGGTGTACCGGCCGCCGCCCGTGTTGCACACCTGCCCGGACGGTGGCAGGCGACCCGCGCACCGAAGGTGCCCAGCAGCGGTATGCGCGCCGCCTCCCCGCGCACGCGGGAGCCGCGCGATGGGATGGTCCGAAGTAACGGAATGCTAATGATCATCGGAGGTCCTGTCGGCCTGGTCGGCACCAACCAGGACGGGATTCGGCCCGGCCCGCGACAACGGTGGGTTCCTGCGTCGGGGGCGGTAGGCTCGGCGAGCGGCTCGTGCGCACGCTGATCGGAACAGACCAGGACTCGGCATGTCAGGCACAGCGACGAACACCGGACCCGATGGCCAGCTGATGCGGCGCTACTGCGTCGAGGTGCTGCCGAAGCTGCTGCACGAGGGCTGCGGGGTTGACGGCGACCTCGCGGCTGCGATCGGCGCCGACGTGCTGGCCCGGGCAGAAGCGGTTGCCGCCCTACCCGTGGCCTATCAGCACACCCTGGCGGCGCCGTTCGTCGAAGAGGCGTTCGACCACAAGCCCGACGACGCTCCCGTGATGTACAAGGCGCTGGTCACCGCTGTCGTGCGCAACAGCCGCCTGGAAGACGCGCACGCCGCCGGGCCGGTCGATACCGGCGGCATCACGGTGATCACCGAGATGGCCCTGGCCCCGCTGTCGCACCTGTTCGCGTTCCGCCGCCGCCATCGGTTGGACCCGCCACCGCGCCACGACGAGCTCTGCGATCTCGACTCGCGCTACCCACGGGCATGGTCGTGCCTGACCGCGTTGACCGAGGTTCTCGACACCGGCGGGCGCGCCGGCTACCGTGCGCCGGACGCCCCGGTGCCCGGCGTGCCCGACCCGACCGAGGCGGTGCGGGCCCGCGCCCACGGCGCCACCGGCCTGCTCGCGGTTCTCAACGCCCGCGACGAGCGCATCGACGAGCGGATCCTGGCCGCGATGACCGCCTCCGCCCGCGGAGAGCTGTCCACCATGGTGGTTTCCGCGCTCAGCCGCCTGTCCCGCAAGACGGACACGTTGCTGCGGATCGTGGAGTTCTTCCTGGCCCGCGGTACGGCCGTCCTGACCACCAACTACCTGCTCCGCCCGGCGGACGTCTGGGTACGCCGCGGCCGGTTCGTCAAACCCGATTCCACCGACCCGTGGCCGGGCCTGCTGACGCTGGACGGGTTGACCGGCAGCCACCGGGCCACCGTGCGCGACCAAGCCGGGACCCTGCACGGCTTGACGACCCGCACAAACCGCGCCGAACCCACCGCGACAGGCCTCCCCGGCATGGCCCCCGCTGGTGAACCGGACGCGCCGCACTGACGCCGGGCCGGCTTCTCCAGGCGTGACGCCTGGTCGGGGGCACGCGTTGGGCACATCGTGTCCGCCGACGCCGGGCTTCTACCATGGGCGCGGCGGCGTACCTCCGCGAGGGAAAGGGGCGGGTCCAGATGCGTCGACGGGCCGATTTCCGCCGGCTGGTCCAGCAACTGCGTGACGAATGCGCGCGGCAGGGGTTCCAGCCTGCGGATGGGCTGCTGGAGGATCTCCTCGCCCAGCAGATCCAGGCGATGGCCTACCTGGCGCGGGTGCAGGTGGCGACGGTGCTGGGCAGCTACGCCGGCAGCATCAACATCCCGCAGCTGGCTGCCGAGATCGTGCAAGCCGAGCGGCTGCGGCACCGGGAGGTCGCCGACACGCCGCACGTGATCCTGGACCTGGGCGGCGTCGGGCGGCTGGTGTCCTCGCTGGGCCAGGCGGTGCGGTGCGTGAGCCTCAACCACGACACGATCGGTGCGGGCACGGCGGCGAAGTGGGCGGCGGTGGGTGTGCTCGATGACGCCAGCAACGCCCTGACCCTGCTGGGGTCGGCGCTTGAGGACAGCCACCGGTCGGGCAGCCGGTCGGTGGTCCTCAGCGACGAGACGGTCGTGTACGCCCGGCGCGGCCTGGCCGAAACCATCAAGAACCTACGCAGCCGGCGATGGTCGTTCGACCGCGCGTTGACCGACATCGACGCCATCGACGCCCAGGTGGCCGACCGCATGGACGGCGACCTGGCGCTGCTGCCGGCCGGGTGAGCGGCCGGCGACCGCCGCCCGACGGGCCGGGGTGACCAAGCGCCGCGGTAGGTCCCCGTCCCTGCTTGGGGGTGCGGTCACCTTCGAGCCGCGCTTCGACGGGGATCGGCGCACCGACGAGGAGGGGACATCGGTGACGAGCAGGCAGCTGGTGGCGTTTCGCCGGGTTGATCCCAGCCGGGTGACCGGCGGAGGTCCGGTGGCGCGGTGAGTGCGTCGACGAGACCGCTGTTGCGGACCAGCCGTGGCATGCGGCTGCCAGGGTTCGGCTATTCCGCTTCGGTGCGCGGGGTTGCTGTGGCGGTCCGGGCTTTCTTGGTTGGGCGGCGGCGCTTGTCGCGGACGTAGATGACCGCCGGTTTGCCATCGCCGGGATCGCGGCGATCCAACGCGAACAGTGTGGTCGCGGCCATCAGGTCGCTCAGTTTGGCGTAGCCGTAGTTGCGTGAGTCGAAGTCCGGGCTCTGGTTGGTGAGGATGTGACCGACGTGGGCGAGCCCAGCCCAGCCGTCTTCGTCGGAGGCCGCCTCGATGGCGTTGCGCAGCTGGTTTATCAGCGCGGTGTCGCCCGTCAGCTGCGCGGCAGGGGTTGGCTGCGCGGGTTCTGGCCCGGCATCGGGTGGCGCGGTTTGGCTCGGCGCGTACGTGAGGTTCTCGGTGTAGATGAACTTGTCGCAGGCCGCGACGAACGGTTTGGGTGTCTTGCGCTCCCCGAAGCCGTACACCGTCAGGCCGGACTCGCGGATGCGCGAGGCGAGGCGGGTGAAGTCGCTGTCGCTGGACACGATGCAGAAGCCGTCGAAGCGGCCGGAATACAGCAGGTCCATCCCGTCGATGATCATCGCCGCGTCGGTGGCGTTCTTGCGGTTGGTGTAGGCGAATTGCTGGATCGGCTGGATCGACTGGGCAAGGAGGTGATCCTTCCAGCCTTTCAGGCTCGGGCCGGTCCAGTCGCCGTAGGCGCGTTTGACGTGGGCAGTGCCGTACTTGGCGATCTCCGCCAACAGACCTTCGACGATCGAGGGTTGTGCGTTGTCCGCGTCGATGAGCACGGCGAGCTTGGCGGCGTTGTCGCTGACCGTTGCCAATGCTGCTCCCTCGGCATCGAGGATTGTCGGCCGGTTCAGCGTATCGGGCCGACCCACCGGGCTGACGCCGCTGGTCGAAGGCGGCGACGGCGCCCGTCGCGGTCGCGTTGCTGACGCAGGGCGATGGTGCCGGCGCGGGAACCGCGATCACGGTGGCGGCGGGCGTCGCCATTGAAGCGAGCAAGGCGGAGCCTTGGTGGTCGTGGCGGCGTCCGCCACAGCGACTGAGTGCGGTCCAACTCGCGCCCGTTCGTTGTCTGGTCGGCGGCCTTGCCGCGTGATGAGAGCGAAGACGACGGGTCCGCGTCCTCGACACCGACACAGGCGGGTGCCGGGAACTGGCGCTGCTACCGGCGCCCCGGGGTCAGCCGGCCCAATCGCCACGACGTACCGGTACGCGGGTCTGCGGCCGAGGTGGCGCCCGTCGTTGCGCGGGCGCGGTCCCGGCCTACCACCGCTCTTGGTGGAGCCGGGCCGGCTCTGGCTGGTCTACCGGGCCGTCGGGCGATGTGGCGCCGCTGCGATGGCCGACCGGGTCGCGGCCGGCATGGGCCCCGGACCGTGCGGTAGCCGCGGATAGGCCGTGGCGGGAGTTCCCACCGACGCATTCGGACTCTCGATTGCCGCGATCGGGCCGCGGACCGGCTGAGGGTGCCGTTGTGCCGGCGACCAGACCGGCGGCCCTGCGCCGTGCCCGCGCGATCGACCACCGGCATACCTGCCTTGCCCGGCGTGGGCGTGCCCGCGCCGGTTCGCACCGGCTTGTCCTACCATCGACGCGTCGCCTGCCGCTGCCGCAAGGAGTTGGTCATGGGCAAAGCCGCCCGCCGTCGCCGCGCCGCCCACCCGCCGTCGCGGCGCACCGCGCGGCGGGGCGACCGGGCAGGCGACCCCCGCGAGGAGGCGTCGGCCGCGCTGGCCCGGCTGGTGCGCGGCAACGCGCCCGGGAATGTCAGTCTCGCCGGGGCGTACGCGTTGGGCTACGGCGGGCTCGCGGTGGCCCAGCGCGACGGCGAGGCACCGGACTGGTTCGACGAGCTTGACCCGCTCGACACCCTGTTCCTGGGCACGGCCTGGCCGTTTCGGTTCCATGACGGGTACGAGTTCGGCAACGCCCGCACCGCCTGGCTGCGCCTCATGCGCACCACACCCCACTGGGCAGGCATCCACCAGTTCGTGGCCGAGGTCGTGGCGGCCAGCGACGCCTACGGGCTGCCGGTGGACGCGGGTGAGCTGATGCTGCTGGTGGCCGGGCGGCTGGAGGCCGCCGGCCTGGACCGGGGCAAGCTGCCCGCCGCGCTGCTGCCCGGCACCGCCCTGGCCGACGCCCGGTTCGTCACCGGCCCCGACCCCGACCAGCCGCTGCCGCGCCCGCCGGGCGACGCCGCCGCGCGGGTGGCCCGGCTGTGGGCGGCCACCGAGGTCGAGGTGGAGTTGCCGCACGACGGCACCCCGGCCGACGCGCTGCGGGAAGGGCTGCACCTGCTTGGCCGGGCCGGTCTGCCGGTGCGGGCGGCGTCGGCGGTGCTGCTGCCCGCCCTGTACCTGGCCCTGGTCGCCGCCGAGGACGAGCCGTGCTGGAGGCGGCCGAGCGGGCCGAGGCGTGGGCGCTGGGCCTGGCCGACGACTCGCCCCTGGTCGGCGTGGTCGATGTGCTGCTGCTCGCCGCGCAGCGCGGCCTGGACACCGGCACCACCCTGGCCCACCTGCACGGCTTGCCGGCGTTCACCCAGCCGGTGCCCGCCGCCGACCGGCGGTTCACCTCCAGCCCGGGCCGGGCCCTGCTCGACCTGGCGTTCGAGCTGGGGTTCCGGCAGGTCGACACCCGGGCCGCGAAGGTCGTCCGGCTCGACCCTGACGCGGGCGCGATGCTTGCCGAGCAGGCCCGGGCGTTCGAGGAAAGGTTCGGCCGCCCGCCCGGCCCGGATGATCCGCTGTTCTTCGACCCCGACGCCGACACCCCGCAGCCGACGCCGGTGGCCGGGATCGAGTCGGCCACCACCGCGATGCTTGAGGCGGCCGGGGTGTGCCCGGCGTGGATCTACGCCTACCAGCACACCGACGGGCTGCTGCCCCGCCCCGATGGCAGGTTCAATGCCGACGCCGACGCCCGCGACTGGCACGAGGCGATCGAAAGGTACCGGCGCACCCACCCCGACGAGATCGTCGACGACACCGCCGAACTGGGCAAGCTACGCGCGATGCTGGCCATGGTCAGCCTGGACATGGCCGCCCGCCACCCCGAGTTCGGCGCGTCGCTGGCTGCCAGCTTGCGCGCTGGCGACCCGTCCCCGGACAGCGACGCCGCTGCCGTGGCGGAGTTCCTGACGGCCAGCGCCGAACCGATCATGGCGTCGCTGCGCGACCCGGCCGTCACCGCCGCCGCGACCGAGTTGGCCCGCGGCTGGTCCGGCCAGGCGATGGCACGCCGTGTCCGCGATGCCGCCCGTGCCCACCACCCGGACGGTACGGACGCTGACGTCCTACTCGCTGTCGCGGTCGCCCAACTCACCGGCGCCGGGTGACCGCCGGCCAGGATCACGTGGGGGGTGTGACGATGAGCGGGATCCGCGCCGCTGGTCGCGCCGTGGCCCGGAGGCCTTGACATCGCGGCGTACGGGCTGGACCCGCAGCAGCGCGGGTGTGGCCGGTCGGGGTTGGGGCAGCACGTCGCCGTCGTCGGCGCGGTGCTGGCCTGCGCCGACGGTGGGGTCGGCGAGCGGTTGTGTGAGGCGCTGACCGGGTTGTCGCGGGCGTGGTGGGACACCTACACCCAGCCGGCTACCGCAGCCGATGATGACGATGAGCAGCAGCGGTGGCGTCGCGAGCGGCAGCGGGACGGGTTCGCCGAGGTGCGCGACGCGATCGCCGCGCCGAGGCTGCCCGATGGCGGGGTCTGCTGCTGGTGTCCGACAACCCGGTTATCGAGTCGGCGCACGGGTTCGGGGGCGGGTGCTGCGGCAGGTCGGCGACCCGGCGCTGACCGAGGCTGTGTTGGCCGAGGCGGGTCGGGAGATCGAGGCGGTGGCGGCGGCCGAGCGCGGGGAGCTGTCCTGCCGGGCGGTGCGAGCGGTGGTGCCCGACCGGGTGGACGCCTCCCCGGTGCAGGTGGTGGCGGCCGACCGGCTGCTGGCCGAGCATCCCCTCGGCTGCCCGCGGCTGTTGACCAGGGTCGACCCGGCGGCGGCGTGTGTGGCCGCCGCGCACTGGACGGCCGCCGCGGCCGACGTGGCCGCCGACGCGGCCAGGCTCGGCCCGGCGGAGGTGTTCTCCTACGCCGGCGACATCGAGGGTGTCGTCCAGGTGCCCGGCCTGGTGGTGGAGGCGATCCTCGGCGAGGACGCCCCGCCGCGCGAGGTAGTGCTGGAGCCGCTGGCCGACGCCACGGCAGTCTGCGAGGGCCGGCACCCGGACCCGGCTGGGCTGGCCGACCTGGTGGACGGCCGCCCGCGAGCAAGGCGACCCGGCTGCCGGCCGGGCAGCACGACCAGGCGCTGGCCGGGTTGCTGGAACGCGTCACCCCGCTGGACCCGCTGCGCCCGGCCCGGGACCTGCTCGAACACCTCCTCGACGGGATCCGCGGCTGCCTGCTGGTGTAACGGGAGGAGGGGCGTCAGCCGGCCGCCGAGGATCTGCACGACGCTGATGATGACGCTGACGAGCACGACGACGACGGGGGCGGGCGAAGATCGAGGGCGAGTTCGCCGCGGCGGTGCGGCGACGCCCACCAGGACTGGGCCCGGCTGACCTGACCCCGCCGCCCCGGGTCGGGCATGTGCCCCGCCGCCCGACCCGCGGGCTGCACGGTCGCACGCGGTGGCCGCCGGCGGGCTTGATCTGAAGGCCCGGGAGCGGGGTGTTCGTGCGCCGCCCGGTCGCCGGTGGGCGGCGACGCTGTTCGCGAAAGGGTTGCTCCGCGCGGCGCCGCCCACTGCCAAGCCTCACGCCGGCTTCGCGTGCCGGCCGTGGCGTCGGGGGACGAGCGCGGCGGTGGCCTCGGCCGCGGCGTGGGACAGTTCGGGCAGCACGTCGCCGTAGAACTTGGAGGTGAAGGTGGGGCTGGAGTGCCGCAGCCGGCGGGAGATGACCTTCATCTGCACGCCGGCGGCCAGGCCCATGGTGGCGGTGCCGTGGCGCAGGTCGTGCAGCCGGATCGGTGGCAGCCCGGCCTGGCTGGCGAGGTGGTGGAAGTGGTCGGTGACGTCGGCGGGGTGCAGTTGCCCGCCGGTGTCGGTGGTGAACACCAGGCCGGTGTCGGTCCAGGCGGCCCCCGCAGCGAGTCGTTCGCGGCGTTGGCGGGTGCGGTGGGCGCGCAGCACCGTCACGGTTTCCGCGTCGAGGCTGACGGGTGCCTCGCTGTCGTCGGTCTTCGGGGTGTCCAGGGCGGTGGCCCAGCCGTGCTGGACGATCTGCCACCGCACGATCAGCGTGCCGTTGTCGAGGTCGACGTCGTCCCAGTGCAGCCCGCACGCCTCGCCGCGGCGCAGCCCGGTGAAGGTGATCAGGTGGTAGAGGGCGTAGAGCCGGTCCTTGGCGTCGTGGACGTGGTCGAGGAACGCGCCGGTGTGCTGCGGCGTCCACACCATCACCGGGCTGGGGATCTTCCCCGTCTCGCGCCAGGCGGAGACGCGTTCGGCGGTCCACACCGTCGGCTTGGGCGCCTTGGCCGGAGGCAGTTCGACCAGCAGCGCCGGGTTGGCATCGCGCAGCTTGTCGCGGCGCACCGCGTCGTTGAGGGCCTTGCGCAGGGTGGCGTGGATGCGGTGCTGGGTGGCCGGACCCACGACGCGTTGCCCTTTGACCAGGTCCCGCTTCTTCGGGTCGCGGCTGGCCCGCAGCTTGCGGATGCGCTCGTTGCGTTCGTCGATCGCGTCGTACATCGCGTCCATGTGGCCGCAGCGCAGCCGGTCGATGCGCAGGTGGCCCAGGTACGGGATCAGGTACAGCCGGATGTGGCCGGCGTAGGAGCGGCGGGTGCCGGCTTTGATGGTCTTGCGTCCGGCCAGCCACCGGGTCAAATACTGCGCCACCGTGGGCAGCTCGCGGGGGGTGAGGTCCAGGTGCAGCGCCCGGCGGATCGCGTCCGGGTCGGGGATGGGTTCGTCGGCCTTGACCGCGGTCTCGATCAGGTCACCGACGGCGCGCAGGGCGGCGGCGTCGGCCGGGTCCGGCACCGCGAGGGCGGCGCGGATGGCGTCCAGCACCGCGTCGGCGTCGGTCTGGCTGGGGTAGGTGCCGTGGCGCAGCGGCCGGCGGGCGCCGTCGCCGCGCGGCGGGAGCTCGACCTGCCAGTGCCAGTGGCCGTGGCCGCGCGACCAGCCGCCGCCGGCGCGGCGCAGCTGGGGGCAGGACTGCCCGAGGCGCCGGCCGGTGCGCGGGTCGCGGCAGCCACAGCGTTTGAACGTGCTTCCTTTCACCGGGTCTCTCCTTGCGGGTGCTCGGTGCGGCGGCCCCGGTGGGGCGAATCCGCTGGACGGGTGGTGGTTGCATCCACGCTCGGACCGCCGCCGGGATCAAGTCGCGCCGGCCCGGCCGCGGCGGGGTCGCCGTCGTCGACCAGCAGCAGCCGCAGCAGCCCGGCCACCGGGACGACGACGCGGGTGCCGGCGCGGATCACCGGGGCGGGGAACTGGCCGGCGGCGACCAGCCGGTAGGCCTGGGACCGGCCGATGCCCAGGATGGCCGCGGCGGTGGCCAGGTTCGTCGCCGCGCCCAGGGCCCGGATCTGCTCCACGGTCCAGGCCGGTCGCCTACCCATCGGCCACCGCCGGGCATGCCCGGTGCTGGCGGTCCGCCACGCCGGTGGGCCCGGCGTAGACCGCCACCCCCTGGGGGATGGTGATGGCTGGCCGGTCGGTGCCGGCCATCGGCGCGCGGTGGCCGGCGGTGCCGGCGCGATCGGTCCCGGCGCGGGGCATGCGGGCAGCCCCACGGCCGGCGGGCCGGGCGGGGTCGCGCCGATGCGTGAGCCCGGCGGGCTCGCCGGCGGTGGCTGGCTGTGTGGGCGGGTCGGGGCGGATGAGGGTGAGGGTTTTCATGGTGTCGGATCTCCAGACGTCACGACGAACGGGTTGCGGGGCAAGGACGAGCGGGGGCTCGTGGGGTGGATCGGCGCGGTGGGGTCACTGGCGTGGTCGTCCTGGCCGGCGGTCACCGCAAGCGGTGGCAGGCCGATCGGCGACGGGTGGCGGGGGCGCGGCCTGGCACCGGCGGCGGGCTCGGCCGGACTCTGGGTGTGGATCGCCGACAGCCAGCGCAGCAGGACCGGCAGGTTGCGGTCGGGCCCGTAGGCGAGGAAGGTGCCGTCGACGGAGTCGCAGCCGATCGAGGCGGCATAGCGCAAGCGCCGCAGCGAATTGACCCGTCCGCAGTGCACACGCCGACCGTGCGCGCGGGCCTGGGCGGCGAGGTCGGCCGCCGCGGGCCCGAGTTTCCAGGCCGTACCGCCGCCGATGAACAGGACGTCGAACGAGTGCCAGGGCACGGTCAGGTGTTCCAGGCCGTCCTGGGCGACCAGCGCGACGGGGTACCCGGCCGCGCGGATCCGGTCGAGCATGGGCAGCGACCGGGCCAGGGTGGCGGCCGCGTCGCCGACAACGTCGGGGGCGGTGGCGAACGCGCACCGCGGCGCGTGGGCGGCGCGGGCGGACAGCCAGGCCAGATACTTCTCGTCGCCGGGGTAGCCGCCGGTGAAGGCGGCGTTGTCGGCGCACCAGTCCACCCCGGGCAGCACCCGGTGCCCGCTGCCCGGGGTGGCGATCTGGCCCAGCAGCCCGGTCCGCATCGCCTCACGCACCCTGGGGCCGGATGCGGTGGCGTAGTAGCGCACGGGCAGCCAGCACCACCGCGACCGGGATGGCGGTGGCGGTGGCCTTCGCGAGGAGTTGGCCGGGCAGGGCGGCCCAGATCGGGAACCCGGCCAGGGCGAGGAACAGGATCGTGTCCACGGGCGCGCCGACCGCGTTGGAGGCCACCACCGCCCGGATGAAGCCGCGGCGGCGCAGCGGCTGGTACACCAGCAGGTCGGCCAGCTCGGACAGCACGAACGCGGCCGCCGACGCGAGGGCGAGGCGGGGTCCGGCCATCACCGCGCTGGCCGCCCCGCCCGCGCCGATCGCGGCGAGGACCGCGACCCGCCCGGCGGCATCGTGCACCCAGTCCCGTGCCAGCAGGCAGAATCCGGCGGCGTAGGTGCCGGCGGTGGCCGACAGGCCCAGCCCGACCGGGATGAACCCGTAGCGGGAGGTCAGAGCGTTCGCCGCGGCCACGCTGGCGGCGAACACCGCGATCGCCACGATCGCGGCGACCACCCGGCGTCGCCGTCCAGGCCCGGACAGATCCGGCGGCGGGGTGACCTGCGCGGGCGGCCGGTCGCCGGCGGCGCGCAGGCGGTGGCGCACCTCCCGCGCGGTACGGGCGACGGCGATGGGCGCGGCCACGGCGAGCAGGGCCCAGGCGGTGCCCAAAAGCTGCCCGCGCCAGGGCACGATGGCGACCGGGCCGAGCAGCCACACGTAGAGGCGCACCTCGGCTAGCAGGGCCAGCACCGCCGCACCGGCCACCACGGCCGGGTGGGCGCCGGCGCGGTCCAGCCACCGCCAGGTGGCCAGGCCGAGCAGCTCGCCGGCCAGGTAGGCGATGCCCCAGGCCAGCCCGAACGGGCCGCCGACGGCGGCGGACACCACGGTGGCGGCGATGATCGCGGCCAAGACCAGCCACTGCCCGCCGCGCTGGTGCAGCCAGCGGGTGGGGGTGTCGAAGACGGTGACGGTGAACGCGACCGGGGTGGCGTGCAGCCCGAACCCGACCGGGACCAGCGGGTGGTGGTAGGTGACCGTGTTGGCGGCGGCGGCCAGCGCGACGAAGCACAACAGCGCGGCGACGCGGCCGGGGCGCCACCGGGACCAGCCACCGGCTGCGACCCGGCGGAACCAGGCCACCGGGCCGGTGGTGGGTGGGGTGGGCGGCAGGTACGGGGTGGGGCGCGGTGGGGTGCTCACGGTGTCGGTTCTCCCGAGTTCGATGGGTGCGATGGCGACCGCCCGGCGCACGATTCGCGGGCGGCGGGGGCCGGCGGGCGGGCGCGTCCGCGCCCGGTTGCCCGGCCGGTGGCTGGGATCGGTGACCGCGGTGACCGCGGTGACGGCGATGACGGCCGTGGCGGCGGGGTGCCGGCCGAGTCGGGTGGCTGCCAGCGCAGCCGCGCTGTGTGGTCGACGCCGTGGTCGGCGCGGGGCCGGCTGGGCCGGCTCCCACCCGGGGGCCGGTGGGCGGGCCGCGACGACGCGCCACCCGACGGCGCGCAGGCTGGCGCCGCCCTCCCCGGCCTGGGTGTAGGTGACCAGCCGCCGGTAGCCCAGCGCCCGGGCCGCCTGCCACGCCGCGGCGTACAGGGCCGAGCAGGCGTTGCGGTGCCCGTCGGTGCACAGCCTGCGCACCTCGAGCGTGTGGCCGTCGTCGAGCAGGCGGGCCACCGGCCGGCCGACGATCGCGACGCCGACGAGGGTGTCGTGCTCGTCGGCGACGCCGATGGAGAACTTGTGCCCGACGGGCGGGCGGTGGTGGCGGTGCCAGGCCGCCACGAACGCGCGGGCTTGGGCGAAGGTGACCGGGACGGTGCGCAGGCCCATCACGCACCCCCGGCGGGTGGGGTGTGGGGCGGGTGCGGCGCGAGCCGGCGCAGTATGCGCTGGTACGCCTGGTCGTGGAAGGCCGGGCTGATGTCGACGCCGCTGTAGGAGCGGCCGAGTTCGACGGCGGCCAGGCCGGTGGTGCCGGAGCCGGAGAATGGATCAAGAACGTGCCCGCCGGGTGGGCAGCCGGCGGCGATCGCGCGGCGCGGGATGTCGATCGGGAACGGGGCGGTGTGCGCCCCGCGGTAGGGGCGGGTCGGCAGCGTCCACACGTCGCCCGGGTTGCGCCCCCGCCGGTGCGCGGCGGTGTGCGCGGACCCGGTGACGGCGAGGTTGCCGCGGTGGGCGCGCATCCGCTGGTCGGTGCGGTCCGGCCGGTACTTGCCGGCACCCGGTTGGCCGTAGGCGGCGCCGCCACGGCGGCGGGCGGTGGCCTCGATCCCGCCGAGTCGTCCTTTGTGGACGCCGCCAAAGACGCGGGTGCCGTCCGCGGCGTCGGGGTGCTTGAGCGGCAGCCGGATCGGGTCGAGGTCGAAGAAGTAGGCCGGCGAGGCGACCAGCAGGAACACCACCTCGTAGGTGGCCGACAGCCGGTCCCGCACCGACTCCGGCATCGGGTTGGTTTTCGCCCAGATCACCGCATTTCGGAGGATCCACCCGTCCTGTTGCAGCGCGAACGCGACCCGCCACGGCACGCCCAGCAGGTTCTTGGGCGCCGCCACGTCCTGGCCGCGCGGCCTGGTCACCCGCGACCGGCCGGGTGCGGGCTTGCCGCTGGCCGGCGCGCCGCCGGCGGCGGAGCTGTAGCTGTCGCCGAGGTTGAGCCACAGCGTGCCGGTGGGGGCGAGCACCCGGCGGGCCTCGGTGAACACGGTGACCAGCCGGGCGAGGTAGTCCTCGAGGCGGGGCTCGAGGCCGTACTGCGGGTCGACCCAGGCGGCGGCGCACCGCGGGCAGGTCACGCCGGGCGCGCGAACCCGCGGCGGCGTGGGGTGCGGGCAGCCGGGGTCACCACCGGTCCAGGCGCCGGTGCCGTAGTCGCGCAGGCCCCAGTACGGCGGCGAGGTGACGATGCAGTCCACGCACCCGTCCGGCATGGCCGCCAGGACCTGGGCGGCGTCGCCGAGGTAGAGGCTGACCGGCCCGGCCCGCCGGTACACAAACTCCTCCGCGGCCGGCGGTTGGACATGGCGGGCGGTCATCGGCGCACCGCCCACCGGTGCGGGCACAGCAGCAGCCGCAGGGCGAGGGCCGCCTGCTGCGGCACCACCCCGTTGCCGAGCACCCGCAACGCCAGGGTGCGCGGCAGCGGCAGGTCGGTGACGAACCCGTCGGGCAACCCCATCAACCACTCGACAAACCGGGGCGCGAGCACCGGCCTGCCGTGCGTGCCCGGCTGCGTGGGCGCGGGCGCGGGCCGCCCGAGCAGGTGCTCCCAGCGGGCCACCGCCTCGGCGTACGGCCCCCACCCACGCCGGGCCTCGTCGCCTGCCGGTGGCTGCCAGGCCGCCGACGCCTCCTGCCACGAACCCAGCTCGCGCGGCAGCACCCCGTCGGCGATCTCGGCCGCCTGCTCCAGCGACGGCCCGGACCGGGAATCCGGCGCGGTGGCGGCGCGGCGTGCGGTCCGGGTCGCGGCGACCCGTGGAGTGGGCAGCAACCGGCCGATCGGGGCGGCGCCGCACTCCCCATCCGCACCGGTCAGACGCACCGCGGCCGACGGCAGGGTCAGGTCGCCCTTCGAGCCGCGCTGGGCCGGGCAGCCCTTGGCGCCGTCGGTGGCCCTCGGTGTCGGCAGCAGCCACACGGCGGTGCGCAGGTCGGCGCCCCCGTCGCCGTGCACGGCCGCGCCGCGCCCGTCGCTGGTGCGCGGCGTCGGCAGCAGGGCCCGCGGCCGGGACCCGACGCGACGGTTGTGCGCATCGGCGGCCGAGCGCGCCGCACGCGGGTGCATTGCCGCGTCGGCGCCGCGGACAGTCGGGGTGGGCAGGAGCCGGCGGGCCGCGAGGGTCGCCAGGCTCGGCCGCACCGCCGCCCCCGCCGACAGCGATTGGTTGGACCCGTAGGCGGCGGCGGTCGGGGTGGGCAGCAGGACCGGCGGCTGGGCGGGCCGGCCGTTCTTCGTCGGCAGGTAGCCCTGCACCGCCAGTTGCAGGGTTGGCCGCCAGGTGTCGCGACCGTTGCCGCTCATGTAGCCGGTGCCCCCGCCCGACGTCGGCGTCGGCAGCAGTCCTGCCGGGCGCCGGCCAGCTTCGATGAGGTCGGGCAGGCCGTACTGGTGGCCGGGGCCCTTGCCGTCACGGGCGCACGGCGTCGGCAACGTCACCACCGGCCTCGTCAACGCCGTGCCGGTCGAGGAGGTCTCGTCGGGCGGCCAGCAGGAACAGCCGGTCGCGGCGGTGTGCCGCCCCGATGTCGGATGCGCGTAGGCAGATCCAGCTCGTGTCGTACCCGAGCGTGGCCAGGTCGGCGTGGACGACGTCGAGCCCGCGGCGCAGCAGGGCGGCGACGTTCTCCACGAACACGAGTGCGGGTCGAAGGTGGCGAACGGCGTCGGCGACGGCGGTCCAGAGGCTGGACTGGGCGCCGTGGAGGCCTTCGCGTCTGCCGGCGTCGGAGATGTTCTGGCAGGGGAAACCGGCGGTGAGGATGTCGACCGGCGCGACCCGCGCCCAGTCGACGGTGCGGATGTCGCCGAGGTTGGCGATGCCGCCGAAGCGGTGGGCGAGGACGGTACAGGCGTGCCGGTGGGTTTCGGCGTACCAGGCGAGCTGGCCGCCGAGGACGGCTCCGACGGCGAGGTCGAGGCCGCCGTAGCCGGTGCACAGCGACCCGATCCGCGGGCCCTGCGGGCGGGTTGTGGGCGGCGGGTGGTGGCCAACGTTCACGCCACCTCCCCCAGCGGCGGTGCGGGTACCGCGACGGCTTGGGCGGTCTGGTCGTCGACGGGCGGGGTATGGGGGCAGGTCCACGGCCCGCACCCCGGCCGGTCGGCGGCCGGCCGGGTGGTCGGGCGAAGCACCGCCTGGTCGAGCGGGACCCGGGAGGAGTGCAGGTAGTAGGTGCCGCGCAGCGGGTGCCCGTCGGCGGTGGCGCGGGCGGAGCCGTGCCGGATCGCGTGGTCGAAGGCGACCGCGTCGGCCCACTCCGCCGGGTGGTTGGTCTTGAGATCGACCCAGAACCCGTCGTCGTGAAAGGGGCACCCGATACACGACGATTTGGGGGTGTCGCCGAGACCGTGGGCGGTGAGGAAGCGGAGGCAGTCCTCGCGCCGCCAGCCGAGGTCGAGCAGCGGGAAGACGTTGCGCATGTAGCGGACGTCGGCGTCGCGGGCGCGCATCACCTCGTCGACCGAGATGCCGATGGCCATCTGCGCGTACATCCACGCCGGTACCCGGCGCGGGTGCGGGTAGCCGAGCCGTCGGCGCACCTCCGCCTTGATCGGTTTGATCTTGTATTCGGAGGTGCACTGCCGCCGCGCCATCCCGCGCTCGCCGCCCGGCCCCAGCGTGTAGAGGGGCATTGACGCGAACCGGTGTGTACGGTCAAGCGAGTCTCGTCTGATATGCCCCTTCTGGACGCGGGCGATGGGGATGCCGGCCCGCCCGGCGATGCGGGTCAGCCGGTGCAGGTGCCGGTAGACGGCGGCCGGCTCCCACCCGGTGTCGGCGAAGATCGCCGCGTCGAAGCTTGGGATGCGGCCCTGGCAGGCCAGCAGCAGGAGACTCGAACTTGGCCAGGACGAGGACGTCTTCGTGGGCGATGAGGTGCATCGGCACGCCGAGCGCGCGGGCGCGGCGGACCTGTTGGAGCTGGAAGAACGACGGCCGGGCGACCAGGTGCCCGTCGCGGACGGCGGCGAGCAGCGCGATGCAGCGTTCGATCGGGGTCAGCCCGGCCGCCACCCCGGCGGCGACCACCGCCGAGGGCAGGTCGACCAGGTCGCCGCGTTTGCGCCAGGGGCGGGCGGTGACCACCACGATGCCGCCCGGGCGCAGCAACAGCGCGCAGCCGCGCAGGATGTCGGTGAACCCGTCGACCAGGCCGGGCAGGTCCCGGTAGGCCAAGTTGCCCTTGTCGGTGCCGTCGTTGTAGCGGTTGTGGGACTTCGCGACACCGTCGGCGCCGGGGCGGACCAGGCCGTGCACGGTCGGCCCGTACGGCGGGGAGGTGACCACCAGCGCGACCTGGCCGTGCAGCGCCTTGGGTAGCAGCGCGGCCAGCATGGTGGCGTCGCCGCGGATGACCGCCCCGTGCCCGGCCGCCCCGTGGGCGTGTGCGCGGGCCAGGTTCGCGTCGGCGATGTCGGCCCACCGCGGCTCGTACTCCACGCCGAGCGCGTCGCGGCCGAGGTGCACCGCCTCGACCAGGGTGGTGCCGATGCCGGCCATCGGGTCGAACACCAGCTCCCCCGGCCTGGTGTAGGACTGCACGGCGTGCGCGGCGATCGCCGGCAGCATCCGCGCCGGATGCCGGACCGATTCGCGTACGTAGCGGCCGCGGCGCTGCGACGGCCCGGCCTGCTGCGCCGTCACCCACACCGACAGGGCCTGCGGCCCGGGAGCGGCCCGGTGGCGTCCGTCGTAGCCGGGGTTCGCGGCGGAGGTCGCCGTGGCCGGGTCGCGCGGCTCGTCGGGCTCTTCCGGGGTGAGCAGGGCGGTGTGCCTAGCCACGGACACCACCACCAGCCGTGGCGCTCTGGCGGGGGCTGAACACCAGCAGGTCGGCGTGCACCCGCAGGTGCGCCACCTTCCACTGCGTCGCGTCGCGGGCCAAGGCGAGGAGTTCGTCGTCGGTGGCGTAGTAGACGAACTGGTCGCCGGCCACGTCGGCGCGCACCGCCACGATGTGCTGCAGGTAGCCCAGACCGGCGTCGCGGGCCGGGCCGACCAGCGGGCCGAAGTCCTCCGGCCGGGCCATAGACCCGGCCGGTGGGCGCACCACCAGCACCAGGCAACCGGCCGGGCGCAGCAACCGCACCCCGCCGTGCAGCAGCCACCGCAGCCGCCGACGGTTGCGCCCGTCGACCGCGTGCAGCGGCCAGCACGCCACCACCAGGCTGGTCGCCCCGACGACCGTGTCCACCCCCGGCAGGGCCATGCCGCCCACGTCGATGCTGGTGGTGCCGATGCCGACGGGGCCGATCCTGTGGGGCTGGTGCGGAGGTAGGTCGGGATCGGTCAGGTCGTCGCCGAACCAGGCCGCCAGCCCCGGCGGGTCGACGTCCTGGCGGCGTCTGCGGCGCGACGGGCGGGACCCGACACCAGCCGGACGGTCGGCGTCGGCGCCCGGCGGGGCGGGCGGACCGATGATCAGGGCGGAGGCGTCGGTGAACCAGCCCTTGTGGTGGCGACGGGCGCCGCGCACCGTCACGTCGGCCAGGGCGTGGTCGTCGGTCAGGTCGATGACCACCTCGCCCGGCTGGCTGTACGCGATGACGAGGCGTTCGGCCAGCCGGGGCGGGACGCTTGCCTGGTCGGCCCCGGCCGGGGTCCGCCAGACCGTGATCGGCACCGGCGGGTCGCCGGCAACCAGATCAACACGGGAATCGGTGTGCTCCCCGCCGCCGGAGGGCTCCGGCGGCGGGCTGCTGCTGGGTGGCGTGTGCGCTCGTGTCATGACCCGGTGCGCTCCACGCCGCGCCGCGGCGCGCTGACACCTACCAATCCGGGTTTGTGAGAGCTGGCGAACAGATACCGCCTCTCACACCAGCGGTACAGCTCTCACACCGCCGGCCGGCTCTCACACGACATGCACGGTTCGGCTCTCACACCGCCTCGCCAGCTCTCACACGGCGCCGTCCAGCTCTCACACCAGGCCCTTGGAGCTCTCACAGTCCGGCTTGTGCGGGTTTGGCCTTGCCTCTCACACTCGCCGCTCCGCGTGTGAGAGCACGCCGCCCGCTCTCACACCGTCCTCCGGGAGGGCCGGCTCAGGACCGGCGTCGCGCATACCGTGTTCACGGCGGCGGGCGGCCCCCTGGGCGCGGCGCGTGCGAGGGCTGTGCGGCACCGCACACCGCGTAGCCGTACGCCCCGGGCCGGGCCCGCGGCAGGAGCGGCACTCCCCGGGCCGGCACGTACGCCGCCAACGGCGTGGTGACCGCCGCGCGAATGGGCCCACCCCGCCGTGCCCATGTCCGCGCAGGCCCGGTGCGATCGGAAACCTGGTCGTAGCCGGCCCGCCGGTGACCGGCCGGATGAGCGTGACCGGGCCCTTGGTGCACCGGATCCCGGCCCTGGCCGACATGACCCCGCCGGCGGCCGGACACGGGGGCGGCCACCCGCGGACGGCGGACGACCGCCGGCGTGTCCGCCGGTGGCCACGGCTGGGCGGCCACGGCCCTGGTGACCGGACACGACGTGACCGACGCCAGGTGACCGGTCGCCATGACCGCAGGCGCCGTGGCCACGCGTGGCCGGCACGCCATGGCCACGGACATAGATGGCCACGACCGGCGCGGCCGTGGCCGGACGCCGGCCATCGCGGAGTTGCCATCACGGACATCGATGCGTCGGACGGCCACGCCGGATGGCCAACGGCGGCCCGGTGTCCGCCGGGACGGCCACCGCGCGGGTGCGGACAGCCCGCCGGGGTCGGGCGTGCCGGGCACGCCGCGTCGGACGCCGTCGCCGGCCGGCGCGCAGACGCGAGGGCGCATGTCGATGCCGTGCGCGGACGGTGTCCACGGCGGGACGCAGCCGTTTGCCGTGGCAGTGCTCGTCCACGGCCCTGACCTGTGTGTTCGGGTCTACGCGGTCGGCGCCGGCAGTAGCGGCCAACGCGGACGGTGACGGGCGGTCGGCCCGGTCGAGACACCAACGGCGGCGCCCCGACGCACGCTGAGCGCCCGCCGCCAAGTGACCGGTATGGCCGGGCGATCGTGGCCGTGGCCGGGCCTGCCGGTCACGGTCCCCGGCTCGCCGCCACGCGGCGGACAGGCCGGTGGCCGGGTGGCCATCGCCGCGAGGCGGTGGTGCCACGCCCGGCCGGGCGGCCACGGTCGCGGCCATCACCGCCGGTCCGCCGGTCACCGCGGACACCCGTGGCGGTCATGGCGCAGGTCGTGTCCGGTCATGGCCACGGCTGGGTGGCCAGCTGTCAGGGGTCGGGGTGTGGCCAGCGTGTCCGGGTGGCCATGACCGGCCAGCGTGGCCACGGCGGCGCCGATGACCGTGCCGGCTGGTCAACGGGGGCCGGGTGTGCCGCCGCGCGAGCGTCGCGAAGGAGGCCATGTCATCGGCCCGGTGGCCACGCCGGCGCTCTCGCGTGATGTAGTCGCGAACCGGGCCGTAGCACACCACGGCACCTTGGATCAGTTACACCAGCGCGGATCAGATCATTGGCACCGTGGCCGGTGTCGCGTCTCAGCGCAGGTGTGTCAACGCTTCCCGAAAATTGACCCCCTGCCCTAGAACCCGCGGTACCCCAGGGGGTCAGTTTTCAGGAGTCGGCGACAAGGTGATCCGAGCAGGCGCCGTGAGCAGGGCGCTGAACTGCCAGACGACATCAACGGACGCCCTTGTCTCGATCGGCCCCGCAACCGTGTTTGTGGTCGACCGTCTCATCCACCTGCCCCGCATCGATGTTCCCAGCGGCGGCGAGTTGCCGGTGTCGTCGCAGGTGGCGTGGGCAGCGTGGCCTCAGAACCGCTGAGCAGCCGCCGTCTGGGGCAACCTGGTTGAGACAAACAGCCCGGTCGGAGCAACTTTATTGAGACACGTGCAACTTCATTGCGACGGGATCGCCGGACCGCAGATGCGGCGGCCGTCGTGGGGGCTGGGTGTGAGAGGAGTGTGAGAGCGCCGGGTGGACGGCCCTGGCGGGTGTGAGAGGCGCCTGCCCCGGCGGTCGACGGCGCCCCAGAGCAGCCCTGTATGGGCGGGGCTGCGGCTCTAACAGCGCAGGCTGGGACCGGTGTGAGAGGTCGTCTCCTCCGGTGCCGGTGGATCTGGCCGGCATTGGGTGAACGACGCCCGGCCGGGGCGGAAAAGGGCCACTGACCTGGGCTGTCATCGTGGTGTGAGAGCGCCGTGGCGTAGTGGAAGCCACGCCGTGGTCGACCGGCTGAGCCGGTTCGCCGGCGGTTTCCCTCTCCCCTGTTGCGCTTGGAGTTGACCATGAGCCTGTCCGACGACTTCTCGGACCTGCCCCCGTCCCACCTGCAACTGGCCGGCTTGGCCTTCGACGCGCTGACCAGCCAGCCGCGGCTGTTGAGCCTGGACTGCGCCGGCCTGGCCGGCTGGCCCGGCGCCGATCTGGGCCTGCCCGACGGGCCGGTGCTGCTGGGCGACCTGCGCGCCTGGATGCTGGAGCATCCCGACCAGCACGCCGCCCTCGACGTGATCTGGCGGGAGCTGATCAGTTTGGCCCGCCGGCTGGGCGGGGACTGGCTGATCGCGGCGATCGGGATGGCCCTGCCCTGGCTGGTCAAGCACGCCGGCGGCCTGGCCCGCGACTTCCGCGGCGAGGTGGCCGACATCGACGCCGCGATCGTGGAGGGCTTCCTGCAGGCGCTGACCCGCACGGTGGACCTGGCCGAGCGGGGCCTGTACCCGAAGCTGTGCTGGGCGGGGTTCCGCGCCGGCTACGCGGTGCGCTACGCCGACGCCGACATCATCTACTGCGACGACCTCGACGACGAGGCCACCGCGCCGCACCGCCCGTACGGGCATGTCGACCTGCTGCTGGCCCGGGCCGTGGCGTTGGAGCTCATCGACCCAGACGAGGCCGACCTGATCATCGACACCGGGCTGGAGTACCTGCCCATCGAGGAGGTCGCCGACCACACCGGCACCGACGTGGACACGCTGCGGCGCCGGCGTGAGCGGGCCGGGCAGCGGCTGGCCGGTGGCCTGGCCGCCGGGCATCTGAGCGGGCCGGTGTCCGCGGCGGTCAAACGCGACCTGGCCCGCAAGGCGGCCAAGCGCCGCTCCGCCCGCCAGCAGGCCCGCGAGGCGGTGGCGGTCTGACTGGGGCTTGGCATCGCCGCACAGCGGTGAGGGTCCGGTGCCATCTGGCACCGGGCCCTCACGCGTCCGCCCGACCTGCCCGCCTGTCCCTGGCCGCGTCGCCCGGCTGCGGCCGACACCCTACGGTCGGCCGCCGTTGTGACATCCCCGGCGGGCAGCGATCAGCCGGGATGACCGGTATGGGGCTGCGCTGTCCCGTGCCAGTCGAACTGATCCGATCGCGGAGCGCTGACCAGGAAGGATCAGATGCAGTGGCACGGCTTGATCGTCGTCCGTGCCATCGGATCTGATCGAGATGTCGTACGGCAAGCACAGCGACAACGGCCCTGACCTAGGTGTTGTCAATGAACCTGACCCAGTAGCAGTGGTCGGATCACATTCATTGGCAACGGATCAATTTGAGTGGCACCGGACATGCGCTGTGAGAGCGGCGGCAGGCGGTGGTGTGAGAGGGGCGGGCCGGTGTGAGAGCGGTGTGAGAGCCGGCAGGTGTTCGCCAGCTCTCACAAAACCGGATTGGTGGGTGCGGGACGACGTAGCGCGGCAGCCGTTTCCCAAGGGGCCGGGTGATGCGCGGGTCGACCCGCCCGCCGTTGGGCGGGAGGGCTGGCCAGCCCCGGGTGCCGCGTCCGCGATGCGCTGACACCCGTCGCCTGTTCGCCACCCAACCCACGCAGGGAGGAACCGCTCCTGCCGGAAGGCACGGTCGATCTCCCGCCCGCGGCGGCCCAGTCCGCCGTGATGTGCCCCGACCACCTCGGGTGGCGGGGCGGGAGGTGACCCCGACCATGTTCCGCCCACCGTCCGTCCGCCCGCGACCGCCGCACCTGACCGGGTTGTTGCCGCGGCGGCTGCGGCGGCGCCCCGCCCGGGTGGCCACGCACACTGTGGCGCACCTGGCCACCGTCGCGCTGGTGCTGTCCGTGCCGACCGCGGCGTTCGCCGACTCGACCGGCCCGATGTACGTGGCGGCCAAGAGCCTGCCCGACGTGATCTCCGGCCTCCAGTCGTGGATCATGGGGATCCTTGCCGCGGTGGCGACCTTGTTCCTCGTGTTGGCCGGGGTGTACTACGCCACCGCGGGCGGCGACCCCGCGCAGGTCGACAAGGCCAAGGGCGCGTTCAAGAACGCCCTGATCGGCTATGCCCTGGCCGTGCTGGCCCCGGTGCTGCTGGAAGTCGTCAAGGGCATCGTCGGGGGCTGATCGGCGTGGGCTGGCTCCTCGACGAGATCAACAAGTGGGTCGCCGCGGCGATCCTGAACTGCTTCGACGCCCTGTTCGCCGTGATCGCCAAGGGTCTGCTGGTCAGCCCCGACGTGACCGGGCTGCCGCAGGTGCAGGCCCTGTCGGGCCGCTCGGTGTGGGTCGTCGACACGGTGTTCGTGCTCGCCTTCGTCGCCGCCGGGGTGCTGACCACCACCCTGGGCGGCGACGAACGGGCCCGCTACACCGCCAAAGACCTGCTGCCGCGGCTGGTCGTCGGGTTCATCGCCGCCCACTTCTCCCAGCTGTTCATCGCGCAGGCCATCGCCCTGGCCAACGGCCTGACCGACGGGCTGACCCCCGGGGATGCCAACCGGCCCGGCGCCCTGGACGCGATCCGCTCCCACGTGCACGCGGCCAGCGACCACACCGTGCCGATGCTGTTCGCCGTCATCGCCGCGATCATCACCGTGCTGCTGGCCACCACCACCATGAGCATGCTGGTCCGCTTCGCGGTCCTGCTGGTGCTGGCCGCCGCCGCGCCCCTGGCTCTGGCCGGCCACGCCCTGCCCCAGACCGACCCCGTCGCGAGACTCTGGTGGAGATCCTTCGCCGGCTGCCTGGCCACCCCGGTGCTGCAGGCGTTCACTCTGCAGGCCGGGCAGTGGATGCTCGAAGACCCCGCGCACCTGCTGCCCGAACTCGGCCTGCCGGTCGACCCGGGCGCGATCGTCAACCTGTTCATCGTCGTGGTCCTGCTGTGGACCACGGTGAAGATCCCCGGCCTGGTCCGCCGCTACGTCACCCAGGGCGGGCGCACCCCGAACTTCCTCGGCATGATCGTGCGGGTCGTCATCGTCCAGCAGCTGACCCGCGGGCTGGGCCGCGGCGCCGGCCGCACCGTGCGGGCGGTGGCCCGATGAACCGCCCCGACCCGCCCGGCGAGGCGTCGACCAGGGCCCGGATGGCCGCCGACGTCGATGCCCCCGACAAGATCCTCTACGGGTTGACGTTCCGGCAGTTGGCGATCCTCGCCGTCGCCGCGGTCATCTTCTGGGCCTGCTGGCGCGCCCTGCACCGCGCGGTGCCGGTGCCGGTGCTGCTCGGCGCCGCCCTGGTCGGTGGCGGGCTGGTGTTCGGCCTGGTCGTCGGGCGCCGCGACGGGCTGTCGCTGGACCGGTGGCTGCTGCACGCCGTCCGCCACGCCCGCGCCCCCAAGGCGCTGTCCACCGTGGACACCACCGCCAGGACCCCGGACTGGGTGCAGGCACCCAAGCAGCGGGTGGCGCTGCCCGCCCCGCTGCGCCTGCCCGCCCAGGCCATCGACGACGACGGCCAGATCACTCTGGGCGCCGGCCGGGCCGCGATGGTCGCGGCGACCAGCGTGAACCTCGCCCTGCGCACCGCCGACGAGCAGGCCGCCCTGATCGACACCTACGGCCGGTGGCTGAACTCCCTGTCGTCGCCGACGCAGATCGTGGTCTCCGCGCAGCCGGTCGACCTGGCCAGCCACGCCCGGGCGCTGGCCGGCCGTGCCCGGTCGTTGCCGCACCCGGCGCTGGAGGCCGCCTGCGCCGACCACGCCGCGTTTCTGGAAGACCTGGCCCACCGGCGGGATCCGCTGCGCCGCCAGGTGCTCATCGTCACCCGCACCGCGGCGGGCGAGCCCGGCGAGCACGCCGCCCGCCGCCGCGCCGACGACACCGCCCGCGCCCTGTCCGGTCTCGGGGTCAACGTCCGCGCCCTGGACGGGTCGGCGGTCACCGCGGCGCTGGCCGCCGCCGCCGACCCCTACAACCCGCCCCGCCCCGGCGGGCGGGCCGCCCCCGACGCCGTCATCACCGCGCCTGCGGCGAGGAGATCGAAAGACACCACCCGGAGGAGACGATGATCGGGCTGCTGACCGGGCGGCGCCGTACCCAAGGCCAAACCGCCGCGAACACCGGCGCAGTGCTGCCGTCCGCAGGACCGGTGGAGGTCACGCCCCGGTTCCTGCGGGTGGGTGACGGGTACTGCGCGACGCTGGTGGTCACTGGCTACCCGGCCGAGGTCGGGGCGGTGTGGCCGCAGCCGCTGCTGTCCTGGCCGGGCCGCCTCGATTTGGCGATGCACATCGACCCGCTGCCCGCCCCGGTCGCCGCCAGCCGGCTGCGTACCCAACGCGCCCGCTACGAGTCGTCCCGCCGGGCCGATGAGGCCAGGGGCAAGCTGGCCGACCCGTACGTGGAGGCCGCCGCCGACGACGCCGCCGACCTGGCCGAGCGGCTGGCCCGCGGGGTGGCGAAGCTGTTCCGGGTCGGCGTGTACGCCACTGTGCACGCCCGCACCGAACCCGAGCTGGCGGCGGCGTGTGCGCAGGTGAAGGCCGCCGCCGCCTCCACCCTCCTCGAAGTGCAGCCGGCGACCTGGCGGCACCTGGCCGGCTGGACCAGCACCCTGCCCCTGGCCACGGACAGCCTGGGCATGTTGCGCACGATGGACACCCAGGCCCTGGCCGCCGCATTCCCCCTCGCCTCGCCGGACCTGCCCGCGCCGCTGCCCGGCGAAGACACCCCCACCGGCGGGGTCCTCTACGGCGTCAACCCCGCCTCCAACGGCATCGTGTGGTGGGACCGGTGGGCCTGCGAGAACTACAACTCCGTCGTGCTGGCCAGAAGCGGCGCGGGCAAGTCCTACTTCGTCAAACTGGAAGTCCTGCGCAGCCTGTACCAGGGGGTGCAGGTCGAGGTCATCGACCCCGAAGACGAATACCTGCGCCTGGCCGACGCCGTCGGCGGCGTCATCGTCCGCCTCGGCGCCCCCGGCGTGAAAATCAACCCCCTCGACCTGCCCGTCGGCGACAAACGCCCCGACGTGCTCACCCGCCGCGGCCTGTTCCTGCACACCCTCATCGCCGTCCTGCTCGGACAGGTGCCGCCACCGGCCGAGAAGGCCGCCCTGGACCGGGCCATCCTCGCGGTCTACCGCACCGCCGGCATCACCGCGGACCCGCGCACCCACAGCCGGCCCGCGCCGCTGCTGCGCGACCTGACCTCCAAGCTGGAGGCGGAGGCCGACCCCGCGGCCAAGGAACTCGCGGCCCGGTTGGCCCCGTGGGTGGTGGGCAGCTTCAAAGATCTCTTCGACGCACCCACCACCCACCGGCCCGACGGCCACCTGGTCGTGTGGTCGCTGCGGCACCTACCCGACGAGCTGCGCACCGTCGGCACCCTGCTCGCCCTCGACCACATCTGGCGCCAGGTCGACCTCCCACCGCAGTACCGCGAACGCCACGACCGATCCCGTCCGCAGGCCCGGCGGCTGGTGGTCGTGGACGAGGGGTGGCTGCTGATGCGCGACGGCGAGGGCGCCCGGTTCCTGCTCCGCATGTCCAAGGCGGCCCGCAAGCGCAACGCCGGGCTGACGGTGGTCACCCAGGACGCCGTCGACGTGCTCGGCACCGACCTCGGCCAGGCCGTGGTCTCCAACGCGGCCACCCAGATCCTGCTCAAGCAGGCCCCGCAGGCCATCGACGCGGTCGGCGACGCGTTCGGCCTGACCGCCGGGGAGCGGCGGCTGCTGCTGGCCGCCCGCATCGGCCAGGGGCTGCTCATCAGCGGCACCACCCGCACGTCGTTCGAGGCGGTGTCCTCCCCGGCCGAACACGCCCTGGCCACGACGAAACCCACCGACCTGTACGACGACCCCGACCTCGACACCGATGAGGACGACCTGTGAACCCCTCCACCATGCTGACCCTCGCGCCCCTGGCCCCGCCGACACCGCGTCCCTCGCCCACCGTCGCGCCCGCCGCTACGCCGTCAAGCCCAGCCCCTGTCGGAAGCTCCTCCCCGGAGGGGCGCTGGGTGGTGCACGCCGCGTTGTGGGCGGCGCACCGGCCCTGGCTGGCCCTGCTCCTGCCGGTCGGGCTGGTCGCCTACGTCGCTGGCTGCAACCTGCTCGCCGGGTGGCGGCACCGCCACCGCGCCGCCGACGCGCGGCTGGTCACGATCGCCCCGCCGCCGCAGGTGGAGGCGGCCGACGCCGCCGCCCTGTGGGCGAACCTGGCCGGGATCCTCACCCCCTCACGTCGGCGAAGGATCCTGCACGGAGTGCCGCATGTGGTGTTCCAGTACGCCTGGTGCGGCCGGCAGCTGCTGATTTCGATCTGGGTGCCGGGCAGCGTCCCGCACGGGGCGGTGGAGGCCGCGGTGCGCGGCGCCTGGCCCGGCGCCACCGTCACGACCACCCAGCCGGCGCCGGATCCGGTCCCCGCCCAGGTGGACGCGCAGACCGGCGGTCACCTGCTGCCGGTCGCCGCGGAGTGGCTGCCGCTGCGCACCGACCACGACGCCGACCCGCTGCGCGCCCTGATGGCCGCCGGGTCGCAGCTGCACGGCGGCGAGTACGCCTGCGTGCAGATCCTGGCCCGCCCGGCCACACCGCGGCGGGCGGCCCGGGCCCGCCGCGCCGCCGGCCGGCTGCGCGACGGCAAGACCGCCGTGCCTACGATCAACCCGGCCGCGCCGCTGCTGTGGCTGGTCGAGGCCTTCCAGACCGGACCCCACACCAGGTCGAGGGCCCCGAACACCGCGACGCGGCGGGACCCCACCGTGGAGCGCGACGTGCGGGCCATCCTGGACAAGACCGCCCACCCGCTGTGGGAAACCGCGATCCGTTACTGCGTCGCGAGCAGCAACCAGCGCGGAGGATCCCGGTCGGAGGCCTTGCGGGCGCGCGTCCGCGGCGTCGCCGACGCGATCGCGTCGGCGTTCGCCGTGCACACCGACCGCAACCGCCTGGCGCACCGGGCCCGCATGCCGCACCCGGTCGCGGTCGTGGCGGGCAGACGCCTGGTGCGCGGGTTCCTCACCTCCACCCCGGAACTGGCCGCCATGGCGGCGCTGCCGCAGGACCTGGCCGTGCCCGGCCTGGACCGCGCCCACGCCAAACCCATGCCCGCCCCGGTCGCGGTGCCCACCGGCGGGCGCGGGGTCACCGTGCTCGGCGACGCCGAGATCGGCGGCCACCCGGTCGCCCTGCCGGTGCCCGACGCGCGCTATCACGTACACATGGTCGGCTCCACCGGCTCCGGCAAGACCACCCTGCTGTGCAGCATGATCGTCGACAGCATCCTGTCCCGGCGGGGCACGGTGGTCATCGACCCGCACGGCGACCTCGTCCTCGACGTGCTGGACCGGATCCCCGCCTGCGTCGGGTCGCGTCTGGTGCTGTTCGACCCGGACCAGCCCAACCCGCCCACGTTGAATCCCTTGGAGGGCGACGACCCGGACCTCGTTGTGGACAACCTGGTGTCCATCTTCGGCAACATCTTCGCCAAGGCGTGGGGGCCGCGGATGGACGACGTGATGCGGGTGGCGTGCCTGACGCTGCTGCGCCACGCCAACGTCACCCTGCAGCACATCCCGCCGCTGCTGAACTCGCCGCAGTTCCGGGCGGCGATGACCGTCGAGCTGGACGACCCGGACGGGCTGGCCGGGTTCTGGCAGTGGTACGACGACCTCACCCCCGCGCTGCGCTCGCAGGTCATCGGCCCGGTGCTGGCCCGGCTGCGGGCGTTCCTGCTGCGCGAGTTCGTCAAACGGACCATGCGCTACCCCCGCTCCAGCTTCGACATGGGCAAGATCCTCGACGGCGGGGTCCTGCTCGTGCGCGTCCCCAAGGGGGTGCTGGGGGAGGACACCAGCCGGCTGCTCGGCTCGCTGATCCTGGCCCGGGTCTGGCAGGCCGCCACCGCCCGCGCCAGCGTCCCCGTCGACGCGCGCCGCGACTGCGCCGTGTTCCTCGACGAGGCGCAGAACTTCCTCACCTTGGCGTCGTCTCTGGACACGATGCTGGCCGAGGCCCGCAAGTACCGGCTGTCGATGGTCCTGGCGCATCAGGACCTGGCCCAGTTCCCCCGCGACCTGCTCGCCGCGGTGTCCACCAACGCCCGCAACAAGGTGTACTTCACCTGCGGGCCGGAAGACGCCCGCGCCCTGGCCCGGCACACCCTGCCCGAGTTGGACGAGCACGACCTGGCCCACCTGGACGCCTACACCGCCGCCACCCGCCTGGTCATCGGCGGCCGGCAGACCCCGGCGTTCACCATGCGCACCCGCCCGGCCCGCCCGATCGTCGGCGAAGCCAGCCTCATCCGCGAGGCCGCCGCGGCCGCGGTGCCGGCGCAGGACACCAGCGCCATCGACGCGGTCGTCAAGAACCTGTCCAAGCCGGACAAGCGCCGAGCGCGTCGCCCCCGCACTGCCTAGCCAACCCCACCACCTCGGCAGCCAGGTACGTCCGGTCTCCTGCGGGGCCTCCTGGCCCTGCTCCCGGCCTGCCGCCGGCCGGCACCGGTCCGGCCGGTGACAGAGGTTGCTGACCTGCTCTGTCAGTGCCGCACCTGGGCCTGACGGCCGATCGCAACCATCCCATCCGATCAAGACACCCCTCCACATGTGGAGGGAAACCCTCTCTCCGTATGGGAGCACACCCTGATGCCCACCACGTCCGATCCATCGTCGACTCGACTGCCTGCTGCATCGTCGACGTCCAGGTCGTCTTGCCGGTGGTCGCGGGTTCCGCCCGCACCGGCCAGACCCGGACCGTTCGACCCGTACCGCCGGCTGACCTCCCGCGACCGGCTGCTGCTGTCCTGGCTGGCCGAGCACTACCTGCTGTCCAGCGCACAGATCGCCCGCGCCCTGTTCGCCAACCCCCGCACCGCCCGGCTGCGGCTGACCATCCTGCACCGCCTCGGGTTCCTCACCGCCATCCCGTACGGCCGCGACGACGGCGGCGCCCTGCCCTGGCTGTACACCCTCGGCCCGCTCGGCCTGGACCTGCACCCGCAGGCCTACAGCGACCCGGACAACCGCAAGCTGCGAGCGCCGCGCAGCAGCGTCGACCGGGCCCGCCGCATCGTCGGCAGCCCGCAACAGCAGCACTTCCTCGGCGTCAACCAGTTCTTCGTCGACCTGCACGCCCACACCCGCACCCACCCGCACGCGAAGCTGGCCCGCTGGTGGTCCGAACGCCACGCCACCGAGGTCTACAGCGGCGGCCGCGGCGCCTACGGCGGCGCGGACATCCACCCCGACGGGCACGGCATCTGGCACGTCACCGATCACACCGGCCCCCACACGGTGGGGTTCTTCCTCGAACTGGACCGCAACACCGAAAACCTCGCCCGCGTCATCGCCAAGCTGCGCGGCTACGAGACCCTCGCCCGGTTCGGGCCCCGCTACCCGGTCCTGCTGTGGGTCCCCGACCGGGCCCGCGAAACCAGCCTGCTGCGCGCCCTGGGCGGCGTGCCCACCGCGATGCCGGTGGCCACCGCCGTGCACCACCCCGACCCCGCCGGCCCCATCTGGGCGCTGACTGCAGATCCGTACCACCGCCGGGCCCTGCACCAGCTGCCCAGCCACCCCGGCCCCGACGAGCCCACCAACCCCGACCGCCCCCAGGCGCAAACCCGCGACACCGAGGAGGACCCCGACCATGAGCACGACGATGAGTAGCAGCCCCACCGGACCGGTCCCGCCACCCGGCAACCCGGCCCCACCCCGGCCCATGGCGCGGCGAACACCGCCCCGACCGGCGCGGCGGCGTGACCTCGCCGCCGAACTGGGCGAGGTCACCGCGCAGCTGCGGCGGCTGTCCGCCGCCCACCAGCGGCTGCGCGAGGACATCCGCTTCGAGGCGCAGGCCCTGGTCGACAGGGGTCTGCTGTGCCGGGAAGGTACCAACGCCGCGCTGGCCCGGCTGCGGCTACCGCCCCTGGACGAATCGCAGCCCACGGACGCGCTGATCTTCGAGGTCACGGTCAGCCTGGACGTGTCCGCGCGACAGCCCGACCAGGCCCACGCCCGCGCCCGCCGCATCGTCCTGACCGACCAGCACAACCTGCGCGACGCCCGCCGCGACGACGACCCCACCGTCTGCGTCCTCGGCCCGCACGGTTGCGCCGGTTCCGGCCCGACCCGGTTCGAGGTGGAAGCCGACCTCCAACTGACCATCGTCACCGAATGCGACAACGGCCCGGTCCCGTGGGCCAACGCCCGGCGACGGCTCCTGGCCGACCTGGCACGCCTGCGTCAGGTCCATCCCCGCCTCGACGAGATCCGGCAGGTGGACGCCCAGTGCCGAGGCGACCTGCCCGACCCGGACGCCGACGACGACCCAGACGACTACGACGACGAGTACGAGGTCCTTTACTGACCGGCCGTGTGGTCAGCGCACCGGGGCCGCCGGTCGTCTCGTCGCCACATTTGCGGCCCGACCCCGCGCCACCCCCAACGCTGTTCACCGTCAGCCGACGTGCGTGACACGGCCGGTAACTGACAGCGGCGCGGCCCGCGTGTGAGAGCACCACCGGCGCCGGTGTGAGAGCAACCTGCTCTCACACGCCCTCTCACACCAGCACGACCGAGGCCGCCCAACACCGGCGGGGTTGCCTCTCACACGCAGGTCAACGGCCCTGCGGCCCGAGAAACCGACCCGGATGCGGGTCCGGGGCGCTGACAGAGGCGGCCGCTACCGTTTCCGGCAACACCTTCACCACATATCAGCACCACCCGGTCCGGTCCCACCTTCGGGCACCACCGCCGCACCATCCGGTGCACCACGCCCACCCGCCGTCAAGGCCGGTCGGCCCGCACACCGCGCGGCGACCCCCGAGGTCGCACCAGACCACCAGCACCACCCGCACCACCAATCCCTATTCGGCGCAGCGACCCATGTACCCGGTGGGCCGCGCACCCCTGCGCGCCTTTCGCGCGCCCGCATCCAGAGGAGGACCCCCCACCATGACCGCTACCACCGCGGGTACGCCGCTGACCCGCTACGGCCGTCGCGTGCCGACGACCTCCCCGGTCAGGCCGACCCCCACGGTCAGGCCGACCGCCCCGGTCGTGCCGGCCCCGACGATCCGCACGATGATCGTGTGCCTGCCGGGCGAGCTTCCCGGCGAGGTGTTCGACCGCCGCCTGCTCGACCGGTACTTCGGCGTACAGGGCAGCATCGCGCTGCGGTTCTGGGCCAAGCCCTGCAACCCGTGGCGGCGCCGCCACCTGGTCGATGCCCGCAAGGGCAAGCCGACCGCGTGTGCCGGTGGCCCCCTGCGGCTGTTGGACCTGCCCGCGTTGCGGCAGTCCTACGGGATGGCAGCGGCCTTCCGCTACCAGACCTACAGCCGCGTGGTGCGCGGCACTAGGGACGCCCACCCCTGGGTGAGCTACCTGCAGCGGCACCTGTCCGACCCGGACGACTACCCGATGACGCGGGCGGAGGCCGACTTCGGCAACCAGCCCCGCGTCCTGGCGATACGGGCCCACAACGCCGTCACCTACGGCAACGCCCAACTCGACGAGCAGGACCTGGAGATGTTGCAGGCAGGCCCGGTGGCCTACCAGAACTACCAGTACCTGACCGCCGGCGCCGCCGACGCGCTGCTCACCCCCCAGGGGGAACGCATGTGCGCCGAGTCCGACCGGTTCGCCCACCGGCTGGCCTACCTCCAGGCGGCCAACCGGTACCTGGACACCGTCGACGACGACACCCGCGTCGTCGCGGTGCACCTGGCCAACTGAATCGCCAACTGAACACGCGTGAAACCGGTCGATGAAGCCTCCCGCACGGGAATGCCCATCGACCGGTTCCACCCCACCTGCGAAAGCCAAGCCCGGCACGTCCCCCACCCGACGGCCCGCCTCCAGGCGCCGCCGGGCCAGCGCCACCTTGCCCGCCGAAAGGGATCACCGATGTTCGACCACCGACTGCGCTTCGACCTGGCCGCCGTGCTCGACCTGGCCGACCACGCCGTCGCCAGCCCCACCCACGACGCCCCGATCGCCGGCGAACCGGCCGGCCCGGCGCTGCTGCTGGTCGCCGACCACGCCGTCTACCTGGCCTCCAACGGCCAGCCGCCGCTGCCGCCCGTCGACGGGCAGCCCGGCACGTACCCGATCCGGGTGGTGTTCGCCCAGGGTCTCGGCCCGGCGATCACCTGGCGGGAGCGGGTCCACGCGACCGGCACCGAGCAGGACCTGCGCGTCGGCCTGCCGCTGCGCCAGCCCGCCCACCGGCCGCTGATCGACCAACTTCACGCCTCGGTCCGCCACGGCCACGACACGCTCGTCCTGATCCTGGCCTGCGGGCAGATCAGCATCGCCAGCGGCCGGCGCCGCCACCGCACACCGCGGCCATCGCCCGCGGCATGACCAACCAACCCACCGGCCGGGCGCCCCGAGGCTGGGGCGGCGACATTCAGCCCGGGCCGGCGAAACGGTCCTGCTTTCCCTCTTCCGGCCGCGTGCACACCCGGCACAGCCGGCCGTTCGGGCCGGACGGCCGTCGACATCCGGACCGGCCGCCTCCATGACCGGCGCCGCGCCGGATCCGACCACCGGATCACCCCGGGCTCTGCGCCACAGGGGGACCCGCCACCGATCGTTTCCCAGGAGCACACCGCCATGACCACCGTCATCGACACCGTCCACGGCCTGCCCGACGCCGCCACCATGCCGGCCGCGCCCCATCCGGCCGACCCGCGCACCCCACCCGAGCCCGCACCGGACCCCACCGGCGTCACTGGCGTCGCACCGCCGACAGCCGAATCGCCCGCCGAGCTGGCCGCCCGGCTCGCCGAGGCGACCACCCGGCTGCGCCAGGCCGACCAGCGCCTGGCCGACCTGGCCGACGCCCACCGGCGCCTCGCCGACGGGGTGCGCCGGGAACTGGCCGCCATCACCGACCGACGCCTGCTGCGCCACCAGGAAGCCAACACGGTGCTGGCCCGCCTCGGCGTGGCCGCGCTGCCCAAGCCGGTGTCGGTGTGCCTGCTCACCTTCCGGGTGCCGCTGCGGATCACCGTCAGCACCGCCCGGCCCGACCAGGCACGGCCCGAGGCCCGCGACCGCATCGCCGCCGAGCTTGCCCGGCGCCGCCCCCTCGGCCACGACACCCCCCGCATCGAAGCCGTCACCGCCCAGGGCACCGACCGCGACGGCCGGACCCGTTTCCAGGTCCACGCCGTGGCGTGGCTGACCGTCGAGGCCTCCGGCACCAACCGCCGCCTCCTGTGGCCGGCGGCCCGGGCGATCCTGACCGACGAGCTCGCCCGGCTGCGCCACATCCGCCTGGCCGGCCGGATCACCCAGGCCGAGGAGCACCGCCTGTACATCCGCACCCCCCTGGACGCCGACCGGGACTAGAAACCCCGGCCCGCACCCACGGCTGGGGTCGCACCCCGCCGCGCCCTCGACCCAACCCCGAGCACGCCCGCCCGTCAGCAGCCCCGGCACGCGCCGGCGGCCACCCCCGCTACCGGCACCCCCCGTGGCGCGCCCGCCGCGCCAGGAAGGAGCACCGTCCAATGTCCACCCGGCTGTGGTTTCGCCTCGGCGAGCTACTGCCGAGCACGCGATGGCCTGCCCCGAGCAGCACATCACCCGCGCCCAGGTCCTCGCAGGCGCCGCGCAACGCCCCGCGCTGATCTGGACCAGCACCGGTGAGGAAGACCTGCTGTCCTCGGGCGGCGTGCCGATCTGGTACGACATCGACGGCGAGGTCCACGCCGCCGCAGCCCACACCTGGCTTCCCACCGCCGCCGGCCGGCGTCGCGGCACCGCCCAGCCCGACCGCCACATCGCGTACCTGCCGCTGGACTGCGCCAGCGACCACCTGCCCGTCATCGACGTGTTGCGCGGCGGCCGGCACACCGGCCGGCACTGGGCCGTCATCGACATCGACCCCACCGGCGGGCACCTGATCCGCCCGGACGCGGTGCGGCTGGCCGACCACCGCGACGAGATCGCGCCACCGGACGCGACCTGGCAGGTGGCAACCGTCAAAGCCACGGCCGTCACCCACGCCGAGTACCCGGCGCTGGTCGCCGACGGGTACACCGTGCACGGCGACGACGTCGACAACGTGATCGCCCGGTTCGGCCGGGCCACCGTCGAGCGGATGGTCGCCGACCTGGCCCGGGTGCACGCCGACACCAACGCAAACCGACCCGATGCCCGGCGAGTTCGCGGTGCTGCGCCTCGACGGGGAGGTGCTGGTCGTGTCCTGGCAGCGTGACGACGGCGAGCACACCCGGCTGGTCGAGATCGACCGGGTCCATCCCGACGCCGAGGGCTACTACAGCGTCGGCGCCTATCTGTGGCCCTGGCAGGCGACAGGCGGTCCACCGGGCGCCGCGACCGCCCGGGGCCGGCGATGAACCTGACCTGTGAGACCACCCGCTGGCCGATCCGCCACCTGCTGGCGCTGCTGGCCACCGGCGCGCTGCGGCCCGCCGGCACCGCCGGGGGCCCGGACTGGACCGCCGGGCAGCAGGCGCTGCTGTTCGCCTCCCCGCAGGCGGGCTGGCCGACCGGCCAACTGCTGGCCTGGAACCCGCACGGCACAACAGCGGACAGCGTGGGGCGGTGGCGCCTGCTCGACGGGCACCGGCGGGCCGCTACGACGCTGGCCCTGGCCGCCCCCGGCTGTTCGACGGGCACTGGCGGTCTGCTCCGCGACCTGACCGCCGACGAGCCCACCTACCTGCCGGCCGACGACACGGGCGACCACCCGACTGGCCATGCCGCCGACGGCGGCCGGTACCTGCCGGTCAACGCGATGCGCTCGACGATGCGGTCCCTGGCCGCCACCCGGTCACTGCCGCCGGCGATGCCGCGCCGCGCCGAGCAGTACGTGCACCACCTGGTGGGCGCCGGGTTCGACGTCGTCGCGCTGCGGGGTGGCAGCCCCGCCCAGGTCGGAGCCGTCTGCGCGCGCCTGCTGCCCGGCCGGGTCGACCCGGCCGTGGTGCACACGATCGCCACCGCCGGTGGCGTATGGCCGCTGCGGTGGCCGCCGTCCGCGGCCCCGTGAGCATGACCGCACCCGCCCGGATCCATCGCCGCACCAGCCGGTGCCAAGCTTCCGCGGCACCGGCCGAACAGGCGTGCGTCGCGTCGAACCGCCGCCAGTCCCCCTGTTCTCGGCGCCCAGCCCGGACAGCGGGCAAGCGCCCCCCGCACGACCCGACGTGATCGATCAGAAATCTGTGGAAGAGGAGGCCCGAATGGTCGAGTTCGACGACCTGATGCGCCGCCAGGACGAGATCATCGACCGGGTGGGATGGGCCGTGACGATGGTCCTGCCCACCGAGGACGATCCGGGCGCCCCGTTCGCCTACACCGTGGGGCTGACCGCCCGGGGCGCCCCTGAGCTGGTCATCGCCGGGCTGGACCCGCTGATCTCGCAGGCGCTTCTCAACGACCTGGCCGGGCGGGTGTACGACCAGGCGGCCCGGTTCACCCACGGGCAACGCCTCGGCGACCTGCTCGCCGGCTACGACGCCGTCATCGTTGACGGCCCGGCCACCGACGCGCTGTATCCCGGCGCGGCGTACGCCCGCTACGGCACCGACCGGGTGCTGCTGCAGCAGGTGGTGTGGCCCGACCGGCAGGCACGCTTCCCCTGGGACGCCGGCTACCAGTACCCGCCCACGGTGCAGCCGCTGCTCGGCCGTCCATAGGACCCCCGGCCAGTTCCGCGGCACCCGCACCAAACCCTCATGCCCATCGCACGCACCCGTGGGGGGAATCCTGTGCGCCCACGGGCCGTCGGCGCCGCCGTCCCAGCCCGGCCGCGCCCGATGCGCCCCGGCTAAGACGCCGGCCCCAACCCTCGCGGCGGTGGCTGCCAACCGGGCCCCGTCGCGTCGCCGGGGCAGGCCGCCTGCTACCACCCGCCCGTCAACCCAGGGTTTCTGCGGCCCGGGCGTGCCGCTGCGGGGCCTGACCTGACCACCCACGAACCCAACCGGCCCGAACAGGGAGGCCACCGCATCATGCTGGCAGCGTCCACCGTCGAGGCGCTGACCGCGGCCCTCGCCCACACCGAGGCCGCCGCCGAGCGCGCCGGCTGGGACGGCCCACCCGAGCTGATCGGGCTGTTCGACCGGGCCGTCACCAGCACCGAACGCGACATCGAGATCGACCCGTTCCCCCTGGAAGCCTCGGCGTGGCGGATCCCCGACCCGCACCGGCCCGGCCACGACCTGCCCGTCCCGGCCGTCCTGCAGGCGATCGCCGACACCCTGATCCCACCCACCACACCCTCCTGGCTGCCCGACTGGCTGCACGAACGCGGCCGGACCCTGATCGGGTTCGGGTTCTGCTGCGAGGGCTGGGCCACCGCCGGCTACCCCGGCTACCGGCCCGGTGACCTCAATGCGGTACCGGCCATGGCCGACGCCGACGCCGAGGTCCGCCTCCTGACCGCCTGCGACACCGACGGCCGCTTCTACCAGGTCATGCGCGTGCGCGGCGAGCACACCACCACGGTGACCGTCGTCGACCAGCCGCCGCCGCAGTTGCGCGCCACCACCGTCACCGACGCCCTGTACCGGCTCGTGGCCATCGCCGCCGCGCGATGACCCACGCCGCACCGGGCGCGTCCCAGCAACTCTGTCCGCGCCCTCCGGGTGCGGCAACCGCCGCCTGAACGGTCACGCCACCCGAGCGGTGAGCATGCCACGCCTCTGGGCCGCGCCGCGGCGCACACCCCACTCGCAATCCCCTGTGCACGAGGAAGGGAGCGTCCATCGTGGACGACCAGGAGTTGGCCGAGTATGGCCACGAAGAGTTCCTGCAAGCCCTGCTGTGGCATCTGTTCAACGCCGACGCCCTTGACCAGCTCTGCGACGACGCCGGGATACCGGCGCCGCTCGACGCCGGCGGGCAGCCGGTGACCATCTCCGACGCCCGCACATACCACGACGCCGGAGTGTTGACCCCCGACCGTGGCGTACTGGTGGACCTGTCCGACGGCAGCCAGTTCGCTGTAACCGTGTCGGTGTCGCGCCGCCCGTCCGGCGAGGTCAACCTCCGCCCCCCGAGTATGCGACACCACCGGCCGCAGCCCCGCTCGGCCATACCCCCACGCCCACCCGCCGGCCGAGGGGTCGGCACCTGCACCTGCGTGTGCACCAGCGGAGGGTTCTGCGGCGGCTGCGGGCACGCCGGATGCGGCCGACGCTGACGACCACGCGCCTCGGCCACCCGCCGACGCCCGTCGTGACCGGCCCCAGGCAAGACCTCCCGCCCCGGCGGTGACGACGGCCCCGGGCCGACGGCTACCCGCCCGCCGAAAGGTCGACCGCGTCGGTCGACGACGGCTCAACTATCCGCGCCGCCGGTGCCGCCGGGCACTGACCCGCACCACCCCGCCGACCTGTCGCTAGCACCCACCCGAATCGACGACCGCCAGCACGTGCCCCGACCAACCGCGGCACGCGCTGGCGCCCCGCTTTCTCGCACGACCTGGCCGTTGCCCGGCCACCCCGCGCAACCCCTGCGCACCCCGGGCACGGCCGAAAGGCCGTGCCCGGGTTCCCCGTCCCCAAAGGAGGGAACCCCGTCATGAGCTCCACCACCGCACAGCGCCGCCGCGTCAGCGCCGACGACATCGCCCTGGCCCTGCGGCTGCACAACCGGGACCGCGAGGCGTTCGACCAACTGTTCCGCCGCCACGTCCGCACCGTCACCCGCTACGTCGCCGCACGCGTCGACGACCGTGACACCGTCGAGGACCTGGTCCAGGACGCCTTCTGCGACGCCCTGACCGACCCGACCCGCATCGACGCCGACGTGCTCGGCTCCCTGCTGCGCCTGGCCGCCCGTGCCGTGACGCGCCACGACTGGTCGCGGCGCCGCTACCTGCGCGCCGCCTACACCCTCTACCAGGACACCACCAGTTGGCAGGCCGCCGGCCCGCCGGCCCCGACCTCGGCGCCACCGGCCGCGGGGCAGGCGCGGGTGCGCCACGCCCTGGCCCGGCTGTCGGCCGAGCAGCGCCTCGCGATTGAGCTGATCTACCTCGACGGGAATCCCCACGAGACGGTCGCGGTGCTCATGGCCCGCAGCGTCCCCACGGTCAAGGCCCTGGAACGGCTGGCGCTGCGCCACCTGCAGGCCGACCTCGCCGACCCTGCCACCCCGGCCGACCGCCACGCCCCGGTACACGTCGGCCCCGGTGAGTAGGGATGGCTGACCCGCCGATGAACCCCCGGCTGGCCGCCCGGCCGACCGACCCGAAACGCCGACTGCCGGTCCCGTACACGCAGCTGGTCAACCCCGACGGGACCGCCAACTTCGCCGCCATCGATGGGCCGAAAGCCCTCCGTGCGGCGGCCGACCGCGACTGTGGCCTGTGCGGGCAGCGGATGGGCCGGTGGGTGGCGTTCCTCGGCGGGCCACGCAACGTGCAACACGGCGGCTACCTCGACCCGCCGATGCACGTGTCCTGCGGCGTGGACGCCACCCGGCTGTGCCCGCACCTGGCCCGCCAGAAGGTACCGCGCCGCCCCGACGGCGGCGACCCGGCCATCGTCACCCCGCCCGGCTTCGTCGAGGACAAACCGACCCGCTGGGCGATGTGGATCACCGACCGCTACACCTGGCGGATCAACCCGGACACCGGCACCTATGTGTTCCTGCCCGGCCCGCCCCGCCAGATCCGCTGGTGGCACTACGTCGACGGCCGCCTCGTCGAGCAGAGCACCTGACCCACGACCGGGCATCGGGCAACCAGCCGGCCGACACCCACCAACCACAACAACGACCCGGACCGGCCGGCCGGCATCACCAGGTCCACCAGCCACCGCCCTCCGCGCCGCGGCACGACCCACCAGGGCCGCTCCGGCTGCCCGGACCCCGACACCGCGGCCGGCCCGCCCGGTCGGCGAAACCATCCGCACGCGGGCGTCGCCCGTGTCGCGGCGGCTGCCGCATCACCTCGGCGGACGCCGACACCGATCGACCCGGCCGGGCTTGGGACGTGCGGACCCCGCAGCAACGCCAAGACAGCCACCCTGGGAGGCGCCACAGTGATCATCACATTGGGTTTCACCGAGTCCGACCGCGACAACGACTATTGCAGCTTCAGCGACGGCTACCGGCTCGGCGCCCGGCAGGTGTCGGTCACCGTCGCCATTGACGGCGACGGGCTGCTGTTGACCGGCGAGCAGTGGGCGGAGGCGGCGTTCGCCGCGTCCAACCATCCCGGCCAGGCTCCCGCCGGCCCGGCCAGGGCGATCCAGTTGGCCCTGACCGAGCAGGTCCGGTTTCCGTTGCGCAGCCTGTCGATCGGCGACACCGTGACCGCGCACGGCCAGGTGTGGGCGTGCGAAAGCACGGGCTGGCGGCGCATCGACGGCCCGGACAGCCCAGCGGCGGACCAACCGCACCCGTAGACCCACAACACCGGGGCAACACCACAGCCCTCGCCTTGGCCGGTCGTCGGCCGCGACACCGGCACAACGCCGACCAGGGTCGCGTCGAACACCCGCCGCCGATCGCCACCCCCCGCCGCCGCCGGGCCGCGGGGCCGCGGGGCCTTCGGCGCTGCACCGACCACACCACCCGAAGCAACCGCACACCACCGGGAGAACCACCGTGGCGAAACGAGTACTGCACATCCTCGTCGACGACCTCGACGCCAGCACCGACGGCGTCGCCACCCACCACGTGGGGATCGACGGCGTGATCTACGAGATCGACCTGACCGACGCCAACCTGGCCAAGCTGCGCGACGCCCTCGCCCCGTTCCTGGCCGCTGGCCGGCGGCTGCCCAGGTCGAAGGCCGCCCCCAGGCGGGGCCGGGCCACCGGCAAGCGCCTCTGACCCCGGCTGTCACCAGCCGGCCCGCCCGACGGTCCGCCGCCGGCCAGCACACCCAACCCGTCCAGGCCCGCGGGCGTTGCGCCGTCGCCCGGCGGGGCGCGCGACGCCGACCTCGTGCCAGGTGCCCAACCACCGTCTACCGGCTGGCCGACCAGCGGGGCCGGCCAGCCCACCCCCAGTCCCTACCGGTTCCCCGTTGTTGAGGAGCAACCCATGCGTGTCATCAACTTCCCCCGCCCACCGGCCGGGCCGCTGCACCCGATCCCGCGGGCACCGACCGACCGGGAGTCGGTCGCCGTCACCTGGTGCCGCCAGATCGCCACCGCCGTCGCGGCGGCGCTGGGCACCCAGGCATGCGACGTCGGCTACCGGCTGACCCGGCACCCGGACCTGCCCGCACCGCACACCCTGCACGCCGCGTTCACCGTCACCGGGCCCACCCGGGCGCACACGGCGCGTATCGCCGTGGTGTGGGACGACCCGTCGCGCGAACCCGGCTTCGCCCTCACCATCGACGACCGGCCGGTCGACCTCGACACCGACAGCCCGGCCCGGGCCGCGGTCGTGCTCGCCCACGCCGCCTGGCGCGCCATCGCCGACACCGACCACGTGGTGGGGGTGCGGTGATGGGCCACTGGCTCCTCGCGGTGCTGGTACGCGGCACCGCCACCATCGACGACATCGACCTACACCTGCGCATGCCGATGCGGCGCCTGCTGCGCGCGCAGCGCATCGACGGCTACCGCCTCGGCGGTCAGGTCACCGGCGGCTGGGACCCCGACTACGACCCGACGATGGACCCGGCCAACTGGCGGCCCTGCGGCACCTGCGGCGGCAGCACCCGCGTCGGCCGCGACCGGTGCACCGTCTGCGCCGCCGCCGAACAGGTCGGCCGCAGCCCCGGCACGGTGGTGGCCTGGCACTGCGCCGACTGGGCCCCGCACCGCTGCGACATCGTGCCGGGGTGGTGTGGCTGGGCATCGAGACCGCGGTGCTGTCCGGCACCGACACCGGCGAGGTCCCGCCGAGGCTGCGGCAGGTCTTCGACGACCTGCTCACCGGCCGCCGCAACCCGCAACCCGCCATCCGCAAACGGGACCGCCGGCCGTTCGACCCGGCCGGCTACGCCGTGGCGGTGGTCGACGCCCACCACTAATTAGGCCCACCACTGACCACCTGCCGGTCGGCGCCGAGGCGGTTTCTCCGACGTAGCCCTCCAGGTAGCGATGCACGCCCGGGGCGGGCCGGTACCGCAGCCCGTCGGGGCCTTCGACGGGCACGTCCTCACCGTTGCCCGCCCGCCCTCGCTCGGCGGCGGCGTCCGCCAGACCCGGCCGGTCGACACCGCCCGCCGCGACCGGCGTCCCGAGATCCGGCCTTGCACTTGCCCAGCGGGCGCCTCGCAAGCGTGCATTCGTGCACGCGCCACTCACCCGCCCGACACGGGCACCCATCCGAGGAAGGAGTTCCCTGCCGTGAGCGACAAGTCCACCACCAAACCCGCCACGGGTAAGACCGACAGCGGAATCGAGGCGGTCACCGCCGCGGTCGGCCGGCTCGGCGGTGTCGATGCCGCCGCCACCGCCGCGGACATCGCCGCCGACGCCGGGATGGCCTACTCGACCACCAACAAGAAGCTGCGGGCGCTGCGCGACGCCGGCCGGGCCGTGTCCTTCGACGGCCCCGACAACCGCACCCTGTGGCGGCTCGCCAACGCCACCGGCACCGCCGTGGCCGCGGCCGACCAGCCCGACCAGGACTGCGGCCAGACCGTCCCCGTACCGCCGCCCGCCGAGCCCGCGGCGGCCGGACCCGACGTCACGGTCGTTCCCGCCCAACTCTTCGACCAGCTCACCGGCGAGCCCACCGACGCGACCGCTGACACGGCGGTGGCCGACCTCAGCGACCAGCGGCCAGAGGCACTCGACAGCCCCGCAGGTCAATCCGCCGTGGTGCCGGCCGACGCGCAGGCCGAACCGGACGACAACCCAGACGACGCCGAAGGCGGGCCGGTGGGCCCGCCCGAGGAGGAACAGCCCACCGGCATCCAGGCCGGCCCGAGCGGCACGGCCGGACCCGACGGCGCGCCCGCGGCCCCGGCGGCCGGCGCGGCGTCGCACCCCGACACCGGCGTCGCCACCGACCAGGCGCCCGGCCGAGCGGCGGACCAGCCGTCGGCCGAGCAGCCCGCCCCGGCCACGGTACGCCGGGCGGCCGGCAGCCTGCCCGGCGCGATCCTCAACATCCTGGCCGACCACCCCGACCAGCAGTACAGCATCGGCGAGTTGTGCAAGCTGATCAACGAGGCCAGCCAGGGCACCGGGGTGGCCATCGCCAGTCGAGGGGCGGTGGCCAACGCCGCGACCAAGCTCGTCGGCCAGCGCCGCGTGGAGCAGACCGTGGAGCGGCCCGCCACCCTACCAACTCGCCCCGACCAGCGAGTGAAACCCACCGATGTCAGGTAGCCCGGGGGCGGGCGTTGACAGTTTGGACGGCCTCACGCCTGGCCATCACGCCCGCTCCCGGTGCTCCTTCACCAGGCAAGGAGTACCGCCGCGAACACGGACGGCGGTCCCCGCATGCCGCAACCCCCCGCACCGGAATCCTGAAGGAGTCCCCTGTGCTGTCGTTCGACACCACCCATGCCTTGACCGGCTGCCTGCTGCACGCCGACGCCCACGCCGAAACGCGCAGCCTCGGTGCCCCTCCCATCCTGTTGTTGCTGACCGACCAACCCCTCACCCCGACCGGCGCCGGCCGGCTGCGCCACATCCGCGCCGCGGCGTTCACCCTGCCCCCGCAGCAGGTGGCCGAGCACACCGACGCGATTGTCGGGGTGCTGCACGACTTGGCCGCCAGGCTCGCCGACCTCGCCCAGCCCGGCGCCCGGTCCGGCCTCCGCCTCGCCGACGGACGCGACCCCGGCCTCGACGCCGCCGTCGCTGCTGACATCTACGCCGACCTGATCACCCTCGTCGAGCCGGGATCCCGGCCGCTGGCCTGGGCCGTCGTCTACGACGACGTGCTGGCCGACACCGACAGCATCGACGCCGTCCGCCGCATCGACGCCGTCGACGTCGACGGCCGCGTCTACCAGCTCACCCGGCGCCGCGGCGAAGCCCACGCCGTCGTCGTCATCGACGACCAACCCGACCCCGACGACACCCCGGCCACCCACCCCGGCCTGGCCGCGCTCGTCGCCGCCACCGCACAACTCACCCACTACACCCGCCAGGCGGCCCACCCATGACCGGCCCCGACCCGCACACCGACACCGCGACCGCACCGCCGGCCCCACCCGGCCATCATGACCACCCCGTCGACCCGGCCGACGAGCGCGGCGAGGACGACCTGGCCCGGCTGCGGCGCCTGGTCCGCGAACAGCTCGCCGGCGCCGTCGTCGAAGACCGCCTCGACCTCGACCTGGCCAACGGCATGCTGGCCACCTTCGGCCTGACCGAGCTGCCCCGCCGCTGGACCGTGCGCCTCGGGCTGACCTTCACCTGCGAGGTCACCGCCGCCACCCGCCACGAGGCCTTCGACACCGCCGAAGACGCCATCGAAGCCGCCGTCCTGCACGCCGACTGCCCCATCGACATCGACTACGACAGCCGCGAACACGTCCACGCCACCGCGGGCGACATCGACCAACACGCCCTCTAACCACCTCGCAGCCGAGCCACCGCCGACGCCCTGCCAGCACGGTCGCCGGCACGGTCGCCGCCGCGGCCACCCGCCGCCGGCAGCCCCGCGCGGCCACCGCGCCCGGCCCCTCATCACACCCCAGACACGTTGCTGCCAGCAGCCAGGAAGTTGCTTTCCGATGAGCCAAACCCGTTTCTGCCAGGGCGACCGGGTCATCGTCGCCCCCGAGGCCACCCGGCCCGCCAACCGCGGCGTGGTCTACCGCGTCACCCGCACCCTCAAGGTCAACGTGGTCGTCGAGCCGGTGGACGGCGGCCGGCCGATGCGTATCCACCCCGACTACCTGCTACCCGCCCCCGACGACACCACCGCCACCGCCGGCGTCGCGGTGCCCTACCTGGCCCCGCTGGACCCCGGCGCCGTGGTCACCGTCGCCGGCCCCGGCTGGAAACAGCCGGCCGGCCAGCTGTACGTCGTCCTGCGCGACAACGGCGACGACCGGCTGTCCATGGCCAAACTCGGCGGCGACAACGGCCGCTACTGGCGCGTGCGCCGGGCCGGACTCACCGTCATCGACCCGGCCTGCATCACCCTGACCCCGACCCAAACGCGCCACTGAACAGCCACGACGAGACCAGGCCGGGAACCGACACCCGGCCCGGCATCACCAACCCGGCGGCACTCGGGCCCCGTCCCACCTAGTTACCCTGAGCCCTCAACCGGCGTCGCGCCCAAGCCCAGTCGGCCGGCGCCGACCGGTGGCCGCCGCTCGACGGGCCGGACGCCCGGGCCGGGGCACACCCCGGCCGCGCGACTTGACCTTCTCGCAGAGATCAGCGTCGATCACGTGCGTCACCGCCCGGGCCCGCAGCGCCGAGAGCTCCTGGGGCCACGGGGGTCGGGCGGTGTCCCACGCGCGACCACCACGCCGGCGAAAGGCCAGCCGTTGCCCCGACTCCCGCCCGCCCGCTTGGACCCGCCGACACCGACCACCGGCGCAAGGCCCAGAAGTGTCACGGCAACCGCCCAACCGGGCCCGGCGCCTCGGCGTTCCTGCCTGTTCCCCGCACGAACCCTCCACCAGGTTTGCCGACCACCCGCCACGCGCAGGCGGCCCCGGCGCCCGTTCGGCTGACCAGCGAAGGAGAAACCGCAGATGCCCGACCTCGCACAGCTCGCCCCACCCGCCGCCCGCCCACCCACCGGCCCGCCAGCCGGGCACCCGCACCGCGAACAGGCCGTCGTCAGCTGCGCCCTGCTCGGCTACTGGACCACCCCCGGCCCTGACACCGCCCAGGCCTATCGGCACCGCCTCGGCCTGCACGCCGACCTGGACCACCACAACCCGCACACCGACACGGCCAGCGTCTGGGTGGCCGGCACCGCAATCGGCACGCTGCTGGCAGAACTGATCGGCCTGCACATCGACGACCGGGCCATCACCGTCACCGACGACGCCGACGGCATCCACCTGCACGTGCCCGACCCCGGCGCCCCCACCTGGTCAACCTGGCCGCTGCACGCCGAACCCGACGGCCGCTACGACCTCGCCGCCACCGGCGAACTCTGGTACCCGGTGCCCACCAACGCCTGCGACCGCATCGCCGCCTAACACCCCCGGCGCCGCCGGCCCGGTGACGACAACCCCGTTCACCCCGCGCGGCGCCCGGCCGCACCCCGGAGACGAGATGAGCTTCCGCACCGAAACGACCCTGGCCGGCTACGCCCGCACCGCGGTCACTCTCAAGACCCGCATGGACGCCTACTGCCACAGCACCGGAGGCCGGAAATACCTGACCACGTTCGCGCAAGCGTTCCACGACAACGCGATCACCGACCAGCCCCCGACGACCGAGTACATCGACGCGATCCACCGGCTGGCCGGCAGCGCCTGGCGGGTCGGTGAACCGTACGTCCTGGCACCGGCGATGACCGCCATCGTGGCCGCCGCCGCCGACGCCCTCGACCTTGCCGGCGAGACCTTGCACGCCGAGGTCGCGCCGGGCGACTTCGGGGTGCTGTTCCTGCCCGACCCGATCTACGCCCGCAACCCGCGCGGACAGGTCACCGGCATCGCCGCGATCACCTGGGCCCGGCTGTCGGCACCGGGCGGCACTGCGTGGGCCATCGCGGGCTGGTCCGCGCTGGATGACCCGGATGACCCGGAGACCGCGCGGCTGAACGCGACCCTGCGCCGCAACCCGAACCTCCGCCGGTACCTGGGCCCGTATCTGCTCGCCGACCTGGACTACCTGCCGGTCGACCGTCCCGTCCAGGCCCGGGAAACCGCTCCCGTCGACGAGGCGGACCTGGACTGGGAACCCGCCCCCGACGGCCGCTACGTCATCGACACCACCGGCTGCCCCACCTCGGTGTGCACCGCCATCATCTACGCGTTCTGGCGCATCCAGGCCCAGCCCCTCGCGACCGTCGCGCCGGCGCCGCTGGACCGGTCCTCGGCCCGCCGCGCGGCCCGCGCCTCGGTGGTGCACGACACCCGCGTGGTCATGCTGCGCCGCACCAGCCCGATCGCCGAACCCGGCGACGGCGGGGCGAAATGGCACTACCGGGTCCGGTTCATGGTCCGTGGCCATTGGCGGCGCCTGCACGACAAGCACGGCCGCCCGTACCGGATCTGGATACACGCCTTCATCAAGGGCCCCGACGGCGCGCCGCTGCTGGCCGGCGAGAAGGTCTCCATCCTCGCCCGCTGACCCCGCAACGCCACCCCGCAACCGGACTGCGGCCACGATGACCTCCCGGATGCCCGGCACCGTCGCCCCACCACGCCGCACGTGGGTGGCAGGCTCGCCGCCGATCCTTTGCACCCGAGGGCACGTCCAGCCACGGCTGCGCCGGGCGGCGGGTCGGCACCCGCGACGGCTGCCCCCAGGTCACCATCACCCGCCGGGTGGCCCAGGGCGCTCGCGGCGGCACACGCCGAATCCGACACCGGCATCGACCCGTTCATCGACCCGTTTCGGCCTTCGACGGCGACGACATCGTCATCGACCACCCTTGCGACCGGCGGCACCGCTTCACCCTCGTACGGCGGGTCGCACCCGAACCTGACGGCACCCACCGGATGGCCTGCGGTTGGGTGCTTCGCAGCAGGCGGACCCGGACCGGGTGGTCCACATCGCCACATCGCCACCAGCCAACCCGGCCCGCCGCACGGCGGGGCCTTTCCTACGCTCTACCCGCAACGGAGTTCGGCATGTCCACACCCAGCTACGTCGGGGTCCTCGACCCCGACGGGCGCACCTACCACGCCCGTTACGCCCACTTCGACGGCGGCCCGGACACCATGCCCTACCTGATCGCCGCCGTGTGGTGGCACACCTTCGGCCGCGACGGTGCCGTCACCGGGCAGGCGCTGCTGGCCCACACCTGGGAGCAGATCGGACCCGACATCAAAGCCGGCACCCCGACGATGCTGCCCGGCTACCGGCCGGTCCCCGGCGTCGGCGTCGCCTTCCCGGAAGAAGACACCGACCCGCAGCCGGTCACCGGCAACCTGACCGTCCCGGACGCCACGACCGCGGCGGCGTGGATGTACCTGATCGACCTGGCCCGCCCCGACACCCTGCTGCTGTTCGCCCAAACCGGCCAGTGGACGCTCACCGGCCGCCTCGACATGTCCGTCGGCCGCGACGTGGTCGCCGCGGCCGACTGACCAATATCGCGGGCCGCCCGGCCGGTCAGCGCCGAGCCCGCATCCAACGCCTTCCGCCGGCACCGGCGCGGCCGAAACACGCGCCCGCCCAAACCCCGGCCTGCGGCACGAGCGGTCATCCCCGCCCCGGGCGCGGCCGACCGGCGGCCTCCCGCATCTCTGTTGACGAAGGACACACCATCACCATGACCAGCCAACCCACCCGGCCGCCCCGCCGCCGGCACCACCGCAGGCGGCTGGCCACCACGACCGCCCCGCCCCCGCTGCGATCACCCACCCCGGGGGTGCGGCCGTGAGCCCCAGACTCCTCGCCGCCGCCGCTGGCGGTGTCCTCGCCATGGTCGTCGCCTGCGCCGGCCTGGTCGGCGTCCTGTTCACCGGGGTCGCCGGCGGCTGCACCACCGCCATCACCGCCGTCAACCCGAGCGCCTCCATGCCCGCCGGCGCGCTGAGCCCTCCACCCGGCGGCTTCGCGGCGATCGGCGCCTGGAATTCGGAGGCGGTCGGCAACGCCGCCACCATCATCGGTGTCGGCGCCCGCATGGGCGTGCCGGCCCGCGGCTGGATCATCGCCGTGGCGGTCGCGATCCAGGAATCGTCCCTGATCAACCTGCCCGACCTCGGCGACGCCAACGACCACGACTCGCTGGGCCTGTTCCAGCAGCGCCCGTCCCAGGGCTGGGGCACCCCGGCGCAGATCATGGACCCGGTCTACGCCGCCACCAAGTTCTACGAACACCTGCTCGCCGTGCCCGGCTGGCAGAGCATGCCGCTGGCCCAGGCCGCCCAGCAGGTGCAGCGCAGCGCCACCCCGGAAGCCTTCGGACGCTGGGAGGGCGAGGCGACCCGGATCGTGGCGACGCTGACCGGCCTGGTCGACCCGTCCGCGCTGGCCGGCGGCTGCGACCCGGTCAACCTGGTGCAACCGCCGCCCGGGTTCAGCCTCCCGCCGGGCACCCCACCCGCCGTGGCCACCGCGATCTTCTGGGCCTTCGGCCAACTCGGCACCCCCTACCACCTGAACGGGGACTGCGCCGCCGCGCGCTCCGGCGACCCGGCCCACCAGTGCGACTGCTCCTCCCTGGTACAGCAGGCCTACCGGTCCGCCGGGATCGCCCTGCCCCGCACCGCCCACGAGCAGTTCCACGCCGGCACCCCCGTGGCCGGCCTCGACCAACTACGCCCCGGCGACCTGGTGTTCGTGCCCGGCGCCGACGGCACCGCCGACGCCCCCGGCCACGTCGGCATGTACCTCGGCAACAACATGATCATCTCGGCGCCGCAGACCGGGCAGGTCGTGCACATCACCGATCTCGGCACCTACTGGCGCACCAACCTGGCCGGCATCCGACGCATCGTCCCCGCCGACGGTTGAGGCGATCCGGCCGATGGCGCGGCGCCCGGACCGGCGCCGGCAGCCGCACGCACCACCCACAAGTCCGGCCGCCGCGTTCACGCGGTTCGCGCCGACGCCCCGCGTTGACCCGTCGCGACCGTACCCGCCCACGCCCCGGGGTACGGTCGCGCGAGCAAGGAGGACCTCCCATGCGTCCCGACAACCCTGCCGACGGCGACGTCGAGGCGGGCACCGAACAGGTGCGGCTCAGCGTCGGCGACCCGGTCCTGCGCAAGAGCCGCCTGCTGTCCCGCCAGTGCGACACCTGCATCTTCCGCCCCGGCAACAGGATGCGGCTCGAACCGGGCCGGCTGCGTGAGATCGTCGACCAGGCAGTGGCCGCCGACAGCTACGTGATCTGCCACGACACGCTGCCCTACCACCGCTACCCGCAGGCCGCGCCGGCCATCTGCCGCGGCTTCGCCGACCGCTACGACACGGGCGCGCTGCAGGTAATGCGCCGGCTGTGGGGCTTCGTCGAGGTCGACCCGCCGGGCCAGGCCGACCCAACCCCGACCGCCAGTAACGACCCGGCCGACGCGGCCGCGGCGGGTGACACCGGGCCGGACCGCACCCCGACCCGGCCCGCCCTACACCCGAGGGTGCCCGCCGCGCCGCGGCCGCTGGTGTTCATCGACGTCGACGGCGTCCTCAACCCCGACGCCGAACGCTGCCACCCGGCCACCCTGCACGCCGCCGGCTACCGGCCGCACCGCTTCGACGGCACCGGCCCGCACGGGCGCCACGCCACCGGCACCGTCTGGCTCAACCCCGCGCACGGGGCCTGGCTGACCGAACTCGCCGACCACGGCGCGGACCTGGCCTGGGCCACGTCCTGGCAACAGCTGGCCCGCGCCTGGGTCGCGCCCAGGCTCGGCCTGCCCGCCACCTGGCCGGTCGTCGACATCGCGCACCCCGGCGTCCGCTTCGGCCACGCCCTCAAGCTCGGCCCGATCCGCGCGTTCGCCGCCGGGCGGCCCTTCGCCGTCCTCGACGACGAGGTCGGCGGCAAAGACCAACACTGGGCCGCCGAACGCAGCAGGGCCGGCACGCCGACCCTGCTGGTGGCGGTCAACCCGGCCACCGGGCTGCGCCGGGCCGACATCGACGCGGTCCTCGCCTGGCTGTCCGGCAACAACCCGCAGCGCACCTAGCCGGGGCCCGCCCCGCGCGCCCGCCGTGGCGCACCGGCGCCTCCGCCGTTTTCTGCCCACCCCAACCTTCACCCCACCCGCCCTGTGGCCGGCGCATGCCGCCGCCGGTACCCGACCCCACCGACCGCCCTGCCTCGACCACGGGCCACACCTCCTTCGGACCGGCTCGACGCGCCGAAGCCCAGCGACCGGTCCGGCCACCTGTCCTGACCGGCCGACCCGGCCGCCCTTCCCGCCGGCCGTGTCGGCACGCCACCTCACCCATGTCGCCGGACCCGGGCTCGCCGCACGGCGGCGTACCCCGTCCCGACCCGTCTGCTCCGCACGAGGAGATCAACATGCGGTACCACAACGGCGAGCGCGTCGCGCTCGTGTCCACCGACCCACACACCCTGCTGCGCCCCGGCGACCAGGGCACCGTCGTCCGCCACGACGAGGCCCTCGGCACTGTCGACATCGCCTGGGACAGCGGTTCCCGGCTGTCGATGTGCCTGGACGCCGGGGACCGCATCCGCCGCCTGTCCGCCGACACCGACACCGACACCGACGGCGTCGGGCCGGCCGGGGAGGCGGTGCGGTGATGGCCCGGGCCACCAGCCTGATCGGGGTGCTCGACGCCGACGGGCGCACCTACACCGCCCGGCGGCTCTACCGCGGCGACGCCCCGCGGCGCATCGTGGCGGTGCTGCGCCGCATCTGGCGCGACGTCTTCGACGGCGACACCCACCGGATGCTGCCCCGGCTGCTGGCGCGCGACTGGGCCTTCCTCGACCCCGACCGCGCCGGGCCGGTTGCCGGACCGGACCTGGTCGCCGGGATCGGAAAGACGCATTGGCGCGGCTGGACCGACCCGGTCCGCAACCACCTGCACGCCCGGCACGCCGCGTCCGGCCGCGAGTGGGCCTACCTGATCGACGACGTCGACGACCACGTGCTGGTGTTCGAGGCCAGTGTGCACGGGCAGTGGCGGTGGCACAGCCGCCACCCGTTGCAGGCCGCCTTCGACGGGCTGCGCTCGTCAACGACGCCGATCGCCGGGGACGCGGCCACCGCCGACCACGTCGGGCACGCCTGGCGGCCGGCGATCGTCAGCCTCGACGGGCTGCACACCGCCTGGCACGCCGAGGTCTGCACCGGCGAACACGCCCGCGGGGTGGTGGTCGCCCGGTTCGACACCGACACCCTCGACGAGGTCATCGACGTCCTCGACGCGTTCTACCGCGACCGCCGGCCCGGCTCCGGCCTGCCGGTGATGTCCCGGACGAAGCGGGCGCTGACCGTGCGGTGGTTCGCCGGCACCGGCCACGAGGAATGCCTGCACGTGCCGCCCGACGGCGAGGGCCGGTACGTGCTCGGCCCGCACATCTGGCCCTGGATCCTGTCCGGCGAGGACATCCCCGGGCACGACCCCACCGCGTTGCGGGGCGGCACCCCGCCGATCCTGGAATGGGTGACCGCGGCCGGGTTCGCCGCCGCCCTGCCCGACCTCGCCGACCAGCCGCTGCCGCTGGTCTGCGCCGCCCTGGCCGTGCTGCACCCCGGCCGGCCCGCCGTCATCGCACCGGCCGATGCGGTCGCCGGCCACGTGTGGCTGCCCGCACCCGGCCACGCGCTGATGCTCACCCCGCAAGCCCGCCACCCCGACGCCGACGGCCCCGGGCACGGTGGTGCTGCCGCGCCCGCTGGGCGGGTCCTGGACCGCCGACCCGCCGGTGCCGGTGGTCACCACCGCGCAGGTCACCTCGGCCTGCAGGGTCATCGTCAAAGGCCACGTGCGGCTGGAAGCCGCCCTCACCGACCCCCCGACCCAACCCCCTGCCCACGCCGACCCCTGAACAGGAACCGCCATGCCCAGCCCTGAACCGGCCAGCACCACATCAACGGCCGGCCAGCCCCGCTACCCGCAGGTGCGAGTGCGAATGTCCACTATGGACGGACCTGCGGGCATCCTCATCGGCAAGGTCGCCGTCGCGCTGCGCCGCCAGGTCGGCGACGACGCCGCCGACGCCTTCAACACCGCCGCCCACGCCTGCGGCTCCCACCCCGAGCTGTTGGAGCTGATCCGCGCCACGGTGCGGGTCAGGTGAGCACCACAGCCGACATCCCCATTCGCATGTGCGGTCAGCGCCCCGACGCTCAGGCGAACGCCCACCCCGCGCACGCGGGCCCCAGCGACCCGCCCGCGCGGTCGGGGCGCTTCGCGCCTTCGACCAGGAGAAACCCCCATGCCGCGCACCACCACGCACCACGAACAAGACCCGCCCCGCCAGCCCGGCGGCGGCCAATCCCCGGCCCGGCCGGAAAGCCACGGCGGCGGCTGGCGGCAGGTACTCGACGCGCTGCGCGCCGCCGGCACCGAAGCCGGCGTCAACGCCGCCGACTGGTGGGCCCAGGACACCGTCGGCGGGCGGGCCAGCGGCGACACCGCGGCCACCGCCCGGATGATCCTGGCCGGCATCGACGACGGCGACCCGGCCGTTCTCGACGCCCTGCCCACCTGCGACCTGTCCGGCCGCCTGGCGGACACCCCCAGCGAAGCCGACCCCTACGCCGACGTCTACGCCGAGGCCGCACCCGACGGCGCGCCCGGCTGGGACGCCCTCGACGAGCGGGCCCGCACCGAGGCGATCGACGCGTTCGCCGACGGCTACCACAGCGCCGCCCACGACCGCGTCGCCGAACACTGCCGCACCGCCCTGCCCGACGACCCCGCCGGCGCAGACGCCGATCGGGACGACCCGCAGCGCAGGCCACCTAGTAGGTAGTGGGGTATGCGATGGACCTCGACTACCTGCAGCAGGTGACCGGCCAGGCCGGCTATCGCATCGACTGGACCGCCCTGACCGGGCTGTCCGCCCGCCACCCCGAGCCGGTGCTCGACTGGATCGCCGCGGCCGCCGACCACGCCGCCGCAGATACCGGCCACCGGCTGCTGAGCGCCACCGCCGCCGCCCTGCGCGACCGGGTCGCTGGCACCCAGCCCGGCCACCTGTACCGCTACGCCGACCAGCTCGCCGAGGTGTGCGACCTGCTCACCCAGACCGCGCAGGCCCGCGGCGAGGCGATCGACCACCTGTCGGCCTGCTGCGCCGACCTGGCCGCACTCGACCCCGCCGCACTGACCCACGATCCCGACGCGCCGGCCCCACCCGCCCCGCCCTGCCCGCGGCCGGCCGCGCCGCCGCTCCCGCGGCCGGACCCGGCCCGCGCCGCGGCGTGTCACGGGCTGCCCGCCCACCCACACCGCCGGCCCCGCCGGCGCCCACCCACCAACACCGCAACCGAATAGGGGAAACCCGTCGTGGATCTGCCCAACCACTTCCTCGTCGCCGTGCTCGTGCCGGCCGACACCACCATCGACACCCTGCGCGAACGGGTCGCCCCGATCCCTCGACCCGCACGTCGACGTCACCTGCGACTGGTGGTCGCCGGGCATGTACGCCGCCGGCGTGTGGTGCGACTACGACCCCACCGCCGACCCGGCACACTGGGCCACCTGCTCGATCTGCGGCGGCACCGGTCGCCGCGACGACCCGATCGGCCGGGCCGCCCGCGCCATCAACCCCGCCAACACCTGCAACGGCTGCGCCGGGCCCGGCGTCGCGCTGGCCCACCGCGCCACCGCCCCCCGACCCTCCGGCACCGTCCTGACCAGCCCCCACACCTGGCAGCCGCAGCCGGGCGACATCGTCGCCGTGCCCCGCATCCTCGCCGCCGGCTGGCGGTTCCGGCCCGGCGCCGCACCCCACGCGCTCGCCACGCCCGACGCCTGGCAATGGCTGGACCAGCGCTCCGACGGGTGTCTCGACCCGGCCATGCGGCACACGCTGGACCGGCTGGGCCCCACCCGGCGCGCCGAGTCGGCCGTGGCCGCCATCAACGCCCGGACCGCCGGCGACTACCTGTACCCGCTGCCCGACGGCGGCCAGACCCTCAACCCCGCCGACTAGCGCACCAACCCACCTCCTGGCCGGCGCGCCGCACGGTGTCGACCGTGCCGGTCGGTCCGGGCCACGGCGCACCCGCACGGCCGGCCTCCGCGTGACGGCGCTCGACCACCGACGCGTACACGCACCCGACCAGGGCTCACGCCGCAGCGGCACCCACCACGGCACGCCGGACGCCACCGCTGGGCGGCTGCCCGGCATCTGCGCGGCTGCGCCCTCCGGGCAACTCATCAGCAACCGACATCCGAAACGGAGACCACCGTGTCCACCCGACACCAGCGACACCGCCGACCCGGCGACGAACACCAGCCCGCCCGGCGCCGGCTCGGCGGACCTTGGCTACCTGCACCCCGACAACCTGCGCCTGGGCGGCGCCGGCGTGTTCGCCGGCGACTGGGCCTGGACCCAGTCCACCGACGGCACCTGGCGCATCCCGGTCGGCTTCGTCGGAACCCTCATCGACACCTGGAACGGATGGGCGGTGTTCGCCTGCACCCGCGAGGTCGCCGAGGCTATCGTCGCCGACCAGCAGCGACTGCGCGACGCCGAACGCGCCCGACTGGCCGCCGAGGGCCTCGACGGCGACGAGCTCACCGCCCGCCTCGACGAGGCGATCGCACCGATGCGGTTCGACGGCGACGACATCCTCGTCGACGAACGCGCCGGCTACGACAACGACCCGGACGCGCTGTCGCGGATCACGCCGGACACCGACGGCCGGTACGTGGTGTGCGGATGGTCGTGGACATGGACCGCAGTCGATCCCGGTGACTGCGACCGGACCGCCGGGCAGCTCCCGCCCCGAGGCCGGCACCAGGAGTACGTGATCCTCACCCACACACCGGACATGCGGCTGCCCCACGACCGGGTCCAGGTGACCGCGCTGCGGCAGATGCCCACCCACAACGGGGTGGCCTACACCGCCGACCTGGCGGCCGACGGCACACCCGTGGGCACCATCGAAAACGACGGCAACGGCGGGCCCACCACCTACCACGCGCTCAACTCCAGCCCGTTCAACTGGCGGGACCTGGCCGAGTTCGTGCGCGGCTGCCGCCGACGCGGCCAACCAGCCACCGAAGCCGACGTCCTCGACGCCCTGGTCGACGAGTTCGACCTCAACCAGGTGGTGACCGCCGCCCGGGCCAGCGGCGCCACCCTGGTCCGGCTGCTCGACGAGCACGGCCACCAACTCGACTGGCTGGCCGTGCGCCCCGCCCCCACCAGCGGCGCGCAGCGCGCCGCCCTGGCCGGGCGGCTGGTCGCGCAGCATCCCCACCCCCGCGCCGCCCAGTGGGTGATCTGGTCGGGCACCGCGTGGCGGCACCTCACCCAGGTCGACCCCGGCAGCGGCACACCAACGGTCAGCGAGTGACCCGCGCGGCGGTGACCGCGGCCCGCCGCGAAGGCGCCCGACCGCCGCCGCCAGAAGAGTCGCCGGCCCGGGCCCGGCCGGGGTGAGGCCGTGAGCGCGTGGTCGAGCGCACCCTGGGCCGAGACGCCCCAGGCGAGCCGGGCGTCTGGCAGCAGCTCACCTGCCCGGCGTCAAGCACCGTTCTGGCACCGCGCCAAGCGCAACGCCACCGCCACCGGCCAGCGACCACCTGGCCATCGTCGACCGGCCAACCGACCGAGGCCGGGCAGTCGCCGACGACCAACCACACGAGGCCCGGCGGATCCCGACGCCTCGGCCCGTGCACCGTTCTGGCGTGCTGTGGCTGGCCTTCGGGCCGACGGCGGTCACGGCATCCTCGCCGGCAACGCGCGATCGGACACATCGTCACTGTGACTTTCAGCCGTACCTGTCACCGCGCTCGACGATCGACCTCGGTCTACGGCCTGAAGTTTCAGCGACAGTTGGCACCACGGCCAGCCGTACTTGTCACCGAGACGTGTTGTCAGCCTTGTTGGCACCAGCCCCGGGATGCGCCTACCAGCCGATTGCTTCCGCAAAATCCGCAGTTTGGATCTTGGTGACAGATAGGGCCGACAAGTGACAGATAGCGCCGTCACAGTCACTGTGACTGAGCGGGCCATCTGGCGGAGGACCCGCCGGCGCGGCGGCGGGGTAAGCAGTCCCGGGTACGTGGGTCGGCGGGACTTGAGCACGCAGGTTGGCGGATGCGCGGGGGTGCCCCGTGACGACGCCTCGCCTACCGCATACAGCCGCTCCCAACAATGACGCGCCGACGCAGCACCCATGCGACTTGATCCCGGTCAAGACCCGAGCGTGGATGCATTCGTCATCACCGATCCACGCCGCCGACCGCGTCGCGCACCACCCGGCACGGCAGCCAACCAATCCCGGAAAGGAACGTCCTCGATGGACAAACAACTCACCTGGATCAAGGCCGACCCGGACACGGCCGTCCACTCTCACATGCCCGCCGAACAGTGGTGGCAGACGCTGACGCAGCCTCCACGTGACGCTATCGCCGACAGCCACCACGCCTTCGTGTTCGGTTCCGACGTCGCCGCCGTCCTCTACGGCGGGCTGGAAGACATCCACACGGTCCTGACTCGTGCCGTCTGCGAGGTGCGGCAGCTGTGGACCGATGAGACCCATCAACCGGGTGAGCCGGTCGACTCACCAGACACACCCGCTCCGAACCTCACCGACCTGCCAGCCTGGAAGCGGTGGGTACAGACGCCCCAGGCGCAGCAGGACGCGCCGGATGTGCCCGTCAGCGAGTTCCACCGCACCGACCCGGCCTTCTGGAACCACGTCGGCCAGCTACTCGCCGCAGCCCAGACCGGCGCGGCCGAAGGCGACGACGTGCCGTGCCTGCTGCCGGCCGGCGCCGACCATCTCACCGTGCTGCCACTGGCCACCGGTGAGGCGCTCGTCCAGATCACGATGCGCGACGGCGTGAGGATCACGACCGCGCCGCTGTCGCGACGACAGCTGACGCCCAGCGTGGGCGGCCTGGACGCCGCCGCGGAAGTGCTGGCCACCACCGCGGCCGAGGTCACCGCCGCCACGCAGTCATATCCGGCCAGACCCGACCACTAGACACCTCCACACCCCCGCAACGGATGCCGCCCGACCCTGCCCGGGACCGACGGCATCCGTTGCGTCGTCACCGGTCGCGTTGGTCGCGACACCGCCACCAAAAGCACGAGCTGCCCAGCTATAGATGGCGGCTGGAGGACGGGTAAGCAGCGGGTACCGCCGTATTCCCAGGCGTAGTTGGCGGGAGTTCCCAGGTCTTCTTGGCGGGTCCGTACATGATCTTGTATCGGGTGGATCTAGACAGGCCGGCTGCCCTGCTGCGCGACCTACGGCCCTCGCCTGGCGACCTGGCCAGGCGAGGGCCTGAAATCAATTCGACCCCGCTCGCCTCGCCCCCGCCCGAGCGATCGACGCTGCCGCCGATCCGCAGCCGCCAACAAAACCTGGGAACCGCCATCTATAACTGGGGGTCGCACGACCTCCGCCAGAGAGGTCTGAGAACCGCCACCATCGCTGCCCAATCGCCATCTTGCGCGCCCAGTCACAGTCACAGCGGCGGCGGCCTTGCCTTTCCGCAACGTCGACTTGACCGTTCCCGGAAACGAAGCGTGGATCACGTGTCGCGGCGTTGCCCGCAACCGTTCGCCCGTTTCCTTAAGCCACCCGGGGCGCGTCGGCCACGGCCCGCCCCCGGGGGAAGGGAGCACCGCGTTGAGCTTCCACACCGAGACCACGCTGGTCGGCTACGCCCGAGCGGCGGTCGACCTGAAGATCCGCATGGACGAGTACGCCCGCTGCCCGTGGCTGGTCGAGTACCTGCGCGGCTGGCTCCCGGCCCGCTTCACCGACTACGCCGACCATGACACCGACGGCGACGATGAGGCCGGTCAGCGGCCCGCCGCCGAGGCGGTGATCGCCGACCTCGGGCGCTACGTCGCCACCGTGTGGCGCCACGGCGAGGCGTACGTGGTGGCCCCGGCGATGACCGCGATCGTCGCCGCCGCCGCGCAGGCCCTCGACCTGACCGGTGAGATCCTCACCGCCGACGCCGCCCCCACCGACACCGGGGTGCTGCTGCTGCCCGAGCCGGTCTACCAGCGTGACCCCACCGGCCGGCTGCACTGCCTCGGCGCGGTCACCTGGCACCGGTACCCGCCCACCACCGCCATCGCCCGCAGCACACCGAGTTGGGTCGTGGCCGGCTGGGCCGACCTGAACGACCCGCACGACCCCCAATCGGCCGCGGTACGCGCCGACATCGCCGCCGACCCTCGCCTTCGCACCCGGTTCGGCCCGTACGTGCTGGTCGACCTCGACGTGGTGCCGATCGGCGACCCGCTGCCCGCCCGCGCCTGGGCCGGCAGCCACGGCACCGACGGCGTCGACACCGACTGGCAGTGCGCCCCTGACGGCCGCTACGTCATCGACGCCGGCGACGCCCACTGCCCGCCCTGCACCGCCCTGGCCTACGCCTTCTGGCGCATCTCCGCCCAGCCCCTGGCCACCGCGGCGCGCCCGCCGCTGGACCGGCCGGCCCGCCGCCGCGCCGCCCGCGCGTCCATCGTGCACGACACCCGGGTGGTCATGCTGCGCCGCACCAGCCCGGTCGCCGAGCGCGGCGACGGCCCCGCGAAATGGCACTACCGCGTGCGTTTCGCGGTCCGCGGGCACTGGCGGCGGCTGCACGACAAAGACGGGCGCCTGTACCGGGTGTGGATCCACGCGTTCATCAAGGGGCCCCGACGGCGCCCCCCTGCTGCACGGCGAGAAGGTCGCCGTGCTCGCCCGCTGACCCCGCCGACGCGACCCTGCCCGGCCGCGGGCGCCCCAGGCCAACCCACACCCCGGGCCACGTGGGCACGGGCCGACGGCCGGTGCCGCCGCCTCGCAGAAGGACGCCGACGCGGGTCCGGCCCGGCCCACCGCCCAGGTCGGCGTCGTCGACACCCGCCACCGACCGGGCGCGCCCGCTGGGCCCCGCCACGGCACACGCGACGAGGCGACGCCAGCCACCCGGCGGGCCCCCGACCTAGCCGTGCCCCCGGCCGCCGTGGCCATCGGGCACAGCGCCGGTCGTGTCGGCGCCCGCAAGCCCAGCGCGGACTGCCACACCGCCCAGACGAGACCGGCCACCCGCAGGCCGACCCCGCGCGCCGCCCAAGGGCGCCGCCGCCTCCGCTTGGTCGCAGGTTCGACAACCCCGCATCCCGCCAACACCTCTGTACAGGAGGGTTCCCATGACCACATGGTGGTTCCCGCTCGACCCGGTGCTGGCCCTGGCCAGCCGCGCCACGGCCAGCACCGCCGCCAACCTCGCCACCGGTGACGGCCCCGGCGTCGACGAGCCGGCGCTGATCCTCACCGGCGAGGGCGCCAACCTGACCTCCAACGCCCTCCCGGCACTGTCCGGACTGTTGTCCGGCATTCAAGATGCCGATGAAGGCGGCGTTGTGGATGCCGATGTGGTGGGGCGGGAACGCCCCGCCGGTGGTGTTCCGGCGGGGCGTTGGTTGGTTCGGTGTCGCCGTTCGTGGGCGAGGTGCCGGTGGTTAGTCGACGACTTCGCTGACGGCGGCGCGGGCGGCGGGTTCGTCGACGAGGTTCTTGCCGGCGGCGAACGCGGCGACGAGGGCTTGTAGGGATAGGTTGTTGACCGCGCGGGGGTAGCCGCGGGCGGTGGTGTGGATGAGGTTCAGGGCGTCCTCGGTGAACAGTTGGTCGGGTCGGCCGATGAGTTTGATGTGGTGGCTGACGTAGCTGGCGGTCTCGGCGGCGGTCATGCCGGGCATGGTGTAGCGCAGTGCGGTGCGTTGTTCGAGGGCGGCGAGGACGGCGAGTTTCATGGTGCGGCGCAGGGTGGGTTGTCCGATGAGCAGGCAGGCCAGTGGGGAGTCCTGGTCCATTCCCTGGTTGGTGAGCATGCGGATGGTTTCGAGTTGCTCGTAGGTCAGTAGGTGGGCTTCGTCGAGGACGAGGACGGGGGTGCGTCCGCGTTCCTCGCGTTCGGCGAGCAGGGCTTTGCCGGTCTGGGTGATCAGGCGGGAGCCCAGGTGGCTGGGGGCTTGGCCGAACGCGCCGACGATCTCCTCGTGGATGCCGCGGACCCCGATCAGCGGGTTGGGCAGGTAGATGACGGTGTGCCGGGACGGGTCGAGGCCGGCCAGGACGGTGCGCACGGACACGGTCTTGCCGGCGCCGACCTCGCCGGTGACCACGCCGATGGAGCGTTCGCTGATGCACCAGCTGATCCGGGCGACGGCTTCGTTGTGGGAGGTGTGCCGGTGCAGCATGCCGGGGGCCAGGTCACGGCCGAACGGCATGCGGTGGAAGCCGTAGTGGGCTTGCAGTTTCTCGATCACGTCAGTCAGTCCTCGCGGGGCGGTTGGGTGGCGTTCAGGCGGGCCAGCAGCTCGGTCTTCGCGGCCTGGTAGGCGGCGAGCTCGGCGCTGTCGCGCCGGTGGCGGGTGTCGCTGAGTCGTCTGGCCCAGGCCATCAGCTCGGCGATCTGGGTGGCGGTGGGTGCGCTGGTCACCGCGGGTCGGGCCGTTCACTGTTGGACAGGTCGATGGCTGGCCCGGGCGGGGGCCCGAACGCCGCGTAGTTGACCTTGTTGGCGAGTTCGGCGGAGTGCGCCGCGTCGACCAGGCCGAGGTAGTCGATGCCGGTCGTGGGCTTGGGTTGTTCGGCGGGGACCTCGGGGCGGGCCTTCGGGTGCGAATGCCGGTTGATCTGGAACGGCAGGGCTGTGCCGGCGTCGGCATTGTCGACGCGGACCCGCAGGAACGTCAGATCGAACGGGTCGAAGACCAGCTCGACCCTGCGGCCGACCAGTTGCGGGTCGACCTGGTAGCGGTTGCCGTGTAACGAGACCAGGGCGGTCTTGGACACGGTGCGGTGCTCCGACCAGCGGAACGCCTCGGCCAGATCCGCCGGCGCCGGGACCGGGAACGGCGCGCCGGTCATCCACCGGGCCAGTGGCGCCATCCCGGTCTCGGAATGCTGTCGGCGGTGATAGACGTTCTCCGCCCAGGCGGTGAACAGCCGGTTCATCTCGGCCAGATCGGCGATCTGCCGGCCGGGCTTGCCCTCGGCGGCGGCGATCTCCACGACGAACCCGTCGTTGACGGTGCGGAAGAACCGTTCGATCTTCCCCCGGCCTTGCGGCCGGCCGGGGGCCGAGTGCACCAGCTTGATACCCAGCTTCGCGCAGGCGCGCAGCAGCCAGGAGTCCACGAACGCCGAGCCGTTGTCGACGTAGACGTGCTCTGGGACGCCTCGCGCGGCCAGGGCCGGGCGCAGCGCGGCGGCCAGTCGGACGGTGTCCTCGGCGAAGCCCCACCGGTGCCCGACCACGGCGCGGGAGTGGTCGTCGATGAACGCGAACAGATACGTTTTGCGGCCGTCGATGCGTGGGCCGTGCAGGGCGTCACCGGTCCAGATCTCGTTCGGCCGCGAAGCTTCGAACCGGCCGAACACCCCCGGCGTCACCGGCTCGCCCGTGGCCACCCGGTTCAGGCCGGTACGCACGAACATCCGCTGCAGGGTGCGCTCGTCCGGTGCCCAGCCGTGCTGCGCGGACAGGATCCGTCGGATCTGCGCCGCCGACCGGCCTGGGTTCTCCTTCTTCAACGCCGAGGCCAGTTCCAGAACCTCGGCCGGGGTCCGCGGCTGCGACTGGCGCGGCGAGGGCACCAGCGCGTCGAACCCGGCCCGCCGCCACTCCGAGATCCACCGGTCCAACGTCCACCGGCTGACCCGCACCGTCCGACCTTCCGGGTCGGTATGCGCCCCGGCCGCCAGTGCACGTACCAGTTTGCCGCGCTGCCGCGCAGACAGGGCCGGATCGGCCGCCTCCCTGATCAGCATGTAGCGGAACAGACCGATCTGGCGGGCTCGTTCCAACCGCGCGGTCTGCTCATCATCCTGCTTACTCACGCACGCTTCCTCACACCATCCACGGGGACAAGATCCCGCGAAGGGTGTCAGCACCCCCTACCCGAGCGTCAGAGCGAACTCGTGTTGCCCAGCCGTCACGGCCATGACGGCGCCAACAACCGGCCCGCGGACGCCGCCGACGCCCACCACCACGGCGACACCTCACCAATGCGCGGCCACCGCGACCGAGCCGACACCGCCGCGCCCAGCACCGCCGCGACCGCGTCCCCGAACACCGTCCCGGCCGCGGCCGGCGGGACCGGATCCACCCCGATGTCCACCAGCAACACCGTGAACCAGGCCCGCAGCGCCTCCGCCCGCCCAGCCAACCTGCGCAACCAATCACGGACCGTCTCCACCGGCCGGCCCAACCGCGCCGCGATCGTGCGCGCCCCCGCCCCGGCCGCCTTCGCCGACAAAGCCGCCCCGATCACCTCGACCAGATCAGCCCGCCGCAACAACACGAACACCGGCAGCAGCACATGCGACACCGCGCAACCCGAGCACCGCGCCCGCCGTGGACGCAGCACCACCGACCCCACCGCGCCGCGCAGCACCCGGCTCCGCGCCCACCCCCACGGTCCCAACGAACCGGCACAACCCGGGCACGCCAACCCGCCCGACACCAACCGCGTCTCGACCTCCGCCGAGTTCGCCCCTACCGTGAGCACAGCGCCTCCGTGCGCTACACGGCCCTCCCGGGGCAACTCCGCCAAGAGATCACCGGGAGGGCCTTCGCATGCCCGCCATCGGCACGGCGCCGCCCCAAACGAAACACCCCGACCACGCCGGCACACCCAAGATCCGTCGCGCACAGAATGCCGGATCAACGCCGCTCCCGTGAGCACGCTCAGAGACGCGGGACAGTCCGGACCCGACGCCGCGCTCGTCGTGCACCCGGCCGACGCCGCCACGACCGGCCGGTGGGTCCTGCCGCTGCGCCCGACCGACCCGAACGGGCCGATGCGGACGCTGCACGAGGCCGCCAGCGGCGGCTGCCGCTGGCTGGTCGTCGACCTCACCGGCGACGCGCCGCGGCTACGGGTGCGCCGCAGCCGCGAAGACCCGGCGGGGCCCGGCGCCGCCTGGGTCGCGGCCCAGGTGCAGATCGCCGGTCTGATGGGCCCATACGTCGCGCAGGTCGCCGACGGCTACACCTGGCGCGGGTTCGCCGTGCCCCGGTTCACCCGCGACGTGGTGGCCGCCATCATCGCCGACAACCACACCCTCGCGGCCGGGTGCCCACCCGGCACGCTGGAGCACATCCGGCGGCGCGGCGACCTGGTCGAGATCGTCGGCGCGCCCGGCACCCCCAGCGAGCGGGTCGAGGTCGTCGCACCCGACGCGGACGGCCGCTACCGCATCGGCGCCTACCGCTGGTACTGGGAAACCACCGACCCCACCGGTTACCCGGCCACGACCCCGACCGCGCGGCAGCCGGCGACGCGCCCGCGGTGCCGATGCCCGCGCCGCTGCGCCAGCTGCCGCGAGCCGGTGGGCGGCTGGCACGACCAGGACTGCCCCTGGCAGCGCGGCAGCGCCCGCCACGAACACCCCACCATCGCCGGCGAACCCCGGGTCGGCGACCGGCACATCCACCAGCCCGGCTGCCGCCACACCACGCAGCGGCCGGGCGGGCTGTTCGAGCCGGCCGGCGACGACGGCGACGTGCGCTGCCTGGTCTGCGCCGCGGTCAACAGCCACGACAGCACCGTGATCGATCCCAGCTACGGCGGCACCACCGAGTACCACGACCGGTGCACCGCCTGCGGCGCCACCTGGGGCTTCTGCGACATGAGCGCCGTCATCTGACCCGACCCGGCGTGGGCGGCGTGTTGGCCGGCGCCGCCGGCGCACCGGGGTCGCTTCGCCGCGCGGCCCCCAGGCCCTGCCACCTCACCACGTCTCCCGACAGCTCAAAGACGACGACACCTGTCAAACCCTGCCCACCGTCGCCGGGTTTCGCCCTGCGACGCCAGCCGGGCCCTGACCGGCCGGTCGCGGGATCACCGACCAAACGCGCAGGCCGGCACCGGTTGCCGGCCCTGATCTCCCCACCACGACGGCCGCCCCGGGGCACCCCGGTCGTGGCCACCCCGCCGTCCCCGCACCCACCCGGCCACCGGCCGGTTGGCCCGCGGACCCCGCCGACCAGGAAAGGAACCCTCCATGTTGGACCTTCGCCACACCGACCCGTCCACCCCAACCCGGCCCGTGCGCGACCACGGGCCGCGAACGTCGGTGCGCAGCCGCGTCGCCCGAACCCACCACCGCCCGCGGACCGGCCACGACGCGCGCCGCGCGGGTGATGCCCGATGACCGGGCTGCTGCTGGCCGTGCTCGTCTCCGGCACCGCCACCGCCGACACCATCGACGCCCACCTGGCCGCGCCGCTGCGGCCGTTGATCCGCGCACAGCTCATCACCGGCTACCGCCTCGAGCGCCTATCGGCCGCCGACAGCGCCGCCGGCCCCAACCACCGCGGACGGCACCCCTCGTCGACGGCGGCCGCGCCCAGCCGCCGTCGACGGCGGCTGCCATCACCGCCACGCCGCCACGCCGCGCCGGCAACCGCTGTCGGGTACGCCGTGCGCCGGGTCGTGCGCCCCGGCGACCTGGTTGCGCTGCCCGCCCTGCTCACCCGGGACTGGCAGTTCCCCGCCCGGGCCACCCCGCACGCCTGGGTCGACCTTGCCGGCGTGGTCTGGCTGGGCACCGACGCCCGGCAGGTGCTCGGCACCGACGACGGAACCGTCCCCACCCGCCTGCGTCGCGTCCTCGCCGACCTCGCCGCGGGCCGCCGCCAACCCGATCCGGCCGACCCGCAACCGCCCGATCCCCGCCAGTGGCAGGTCGCCCTCGTCCACGCCATGCGCTGACCACGGCCCCACACCCCGCACCGGCGGGCGCGGCACTCCAAGTGGGGTCCAAGCGCACAGCCAACGGCGTTGGCGGCTGCCGGTCGGCGAACCCGGCCACAGACGGCCACCTCCCACCGGGCATCATCCGCGGCGCCCAACCCGCGCCGCCCGCCCGGGCACGGACCGGCAGCGCGCATTCCATCAACGGGAGGACCGTATGGCGGGGCGCGCCCGGTCCGGTCGGGCGCAACGGGTGCGCGCCCGCACCGGGCGCCCGTCACGGGTGCCTCAGGCAGCGCTCGGGTGCGGCAGCCGGCCCGTGCCGCCGTAGTAGCAGGTCGAACGGCCGGCCGGACGGTCCCGGCCGGCGATGTCGCCCCCGCCACGCCGACTCCGCAGCCCAGCCGGCGCCCCGGGGTCCGGCGGGTGCGTACCCGGGCACGTCCGCGTCGCGGTCAAGCGCCTGCGGCACTACGACAATCCGCCTGTCGCCCACCCCCGCCGGGGTGCGGGCACCGGCAGGTCCGCGAGTGCGACCCCACCGAGACCCTTGGCGACACGCGGCTGCCACCCGCGAGATCTGGGTGTCGCCGGTCCGCGGCGCGGCGACGCCCGCGACTTGATCACCTCGCGGTGTGCGCGGTCAATCAACACCACCGGCCGCGCCGTCTGCGGGGCGGGCCGTCGAGACGTCCCCGGCGCCGCACCGCTGCGGGTAGCTGCGGCGCCGGGTGACCGACGGCGGTCGCGCGGTCGACAAACCCCGACCGCCCCCGCGTCACGAAAGACAACCGGACTCCCGCATCGGCCCTCCGTTACCCCAAGGGCTCGGTCGCTGACACTGGTCGTCGAGCCGGCCGAGGCCATTCCACCCCGGTTCCCACCATGGTCGACAGAGCCGACCCGGATTCCCCGACCGCCACCCAGCTCCACACGACCGTCTACATCGGACATCTGATGACCCGGGCGGAGCCCCTGTCGGCATGCCCGGCCAGTCCGCGCCCGTCGGCTGCGAGCGGGTTGGTGCCACGCCGCGGATCGCGGTCGGCGACACGCGCCCGCCCGGCCGCTGCGCTCCTGCGCCGCACCGTGCGCCCGCCGCGGCGTTCCCGCTCGAGCCATGCCTGGCCGCCGACCCCGCCACATGCGGCCCTCCATACCCGACCAGGTAGCCGTCGCCGCCGTCCCCGCCGTGGGGACCCGCGCCGCGACGACCGCCCCGGCATCCAAGCACCCCCGCGGCCCGACCGACGTCGCCACCGCCGCGTCGTCGGTCGCCGAGCGGGAGACCAGTGACAACGAACAGACCCGCATCCCCACCATCCGGGCCGTCGGGCAACACCCCGGTCCCGCCGTGTCGCCACCACCGGAGGTACCCGTTGAACAACCCCACCCACCTGCGGCGCATCCGCTGGATCGTGCGGCTGACCCTCGTCCTCGGGGTCGCCGCCTCGATAGCGGCCAACGTGCTGCACGCACGCGACAACCTCATCAGCCAAACCATCGCCGCGTGGCCGCCCCTGGCGCTGCTGCTCACCGTCGAACTGATCTCCCGCGTCCCGGTGCACCATCGCGGCCTGGCCGGGGCCCGTGTCTGCGCCGCCGCCGTCATCGCCGCCATCGCGGCCTGGGTGTCGTACTGGCACATGGCCGGCGTCACCGCCCGCTACGGGGAAAGCCCCGCCTCGGCGCAGCTCATGCCCATCTCCGTCGACGGCCTCATCGTCGTCGCCTCGATCAGCCTGGTCGAACTCGCCGGCCGGATCCGAGCCCTCGACACCGCCGCAGCCTCGATGCCGCCAGCCGGCCCCGCGCACGCCACCCCGTCGCCGACCGCGGCGCCGCTGCTCGGCCCGGCCGGCGCCGAGGACACCGCGGCAGCCGCACCGGCCAAGAAAGCCCGACGGGCGAGAACGGCCACACCGGCCCGCAAGGCCAACCCGACCAGCAAGACGACAACGACCAGCAAGACGCCACCGGCCAGGAAGACCGCCGCACCCGCCACGGCGGACACACAACCCGCCAACGCTGTCACCGCCGACACCGCCCAGACGCAACCGGACACCGAAAAGACTCTGACCGCGGCCACCAGCCGATAAGGCAACCAACGACCGTCACCTTGACCGGGCAGCGCCGTTGTGCGCGACAACCCTGCTGTTCTTCCCGACCACGTGGCCACGTAGCCGCGCAAGGCGAGCCTTGCCCGACGCGACGCGCAGATGAGCGTTTCGGACTGCCGCGTGGCCGATGGCCGCGAGACAGGGGTCCGAGTCCGGCTGGTGTCCGGGCCGGTGGCCGTGCGACCACGCCCGAACCGCACCCGCGCGCGGCGCTTCACGTCGCCCCGATCCGCCGCTGATGGCCGCTCGACCAGCGGCGACGTGACGAACACCGACCGCCGTCGGCTGCATGCATCCGGCGGTGATCTCGCCGACACAGACGCTTGCGACGACGACCCGGGCATGCCCAATGTGAGTGATCTCGGTGTCTGACAACCGACCGTCATCCTGCCCGCCCCCAGTGGTGTGCTGGACGACCTGTCCGCCATCGCCGACGGGCCGACCCCGTACTGCGGCGACTACGCCGACCAGGCCGAACCCCGGCTAGCCACCATCACCGCGCTGCTGCACGACAGCGCGACGATGACCCGCCGCGCCCACACCGACGTCGCCGAACGCCTGCACCTCGACCCGCGCGGACCGGACCTGCGGCTGACCGAGGTCATCCTGCGTCCCGACCGCGCCGGCGACGACTGGGTGTGGCACGGCATCGGCCACCTCACCGACCAACGCGGCAGGGTCGGCGGCTGCCACGCCACCCTCATCACCAGCCACCCCCACCCGAGCATCGCCGCCGCCATCGACGCGATCGGCGACGTGGCCCGCCGCTGGGGCGCCAGCCGCCCCGACCCCGCCGCAACGGCGGTGCTGCTACGGCTGTCCGCCACAGCCGAGCCCCCAGCCCCCAGTGGCAGGACCAACCGGCCCAGCAGGCGGCGCGGCTGCGCATGCGCCTGCCCGCACCATCCACACCCGACAACGCCGCGGCACCCGGCGACGACGATGCCGGCACCGCCGACCGCCAGCCCGGCGACTGACCAAGCCACCACCCGACCCCGCAACCAGTGAAGGGGCACAACCCATGGACCTCGTCCACGACCTCCTCACCGCCGCCGCCGACGACCTCGGCTGGCAGGTCGACCTCGACCAACTCCCCGTCACCTGCGCCCAGGTCCCCAACCTGGTCCTGACCCTGATCGAGGCGTCCGCCGCGCACCTGGCCGCGCTGGCCGGCGCCCGCATCCTCGACGACGCCGCCGCGTCCATCCACGACCTGATGGCCGCCGGCCAGCCCACCGGCGACTGGGAAGCCGAACTCCTGACCGACATCGGCGGCCTCACCGACACCCGCCAGCCATCCAACGACCGCGCCCACCGTCGCCTCATCGCCGCCCTGCGGGCCCTGCAATCCGAGGGCGCCACCTGGCCACCCCAACCGGGCGCGCCCGGCCACGCCGACACCGCCGACCGGAGCGACCTGGCCGGCGCGCTGGCCGGCCTCGGCCTACATCCGGCGACCACCACCGACGCCCCCCGCACCGACCGCGCGCAGACCACCTACCGCGTCGCACGCGGCGAACACAGACTCACCGTCACCGTGCACCCCGACGACGGCGACACCACCGAGGTGCACGTGTTCGACCGCCACGTCCTGGCCTGGAGTGCCACCTTCCACCCCGGCACCCCGCAGTCGGTCATCGTGGCCGCCGTGCGCCGCGCCCTCGGCACCGCCACAGACGCCTTGCCGGCCGCCGACCCCAGCTGAAGCCCCCTGAACAGACTGCTCCGCCGACGGCCACCCCATCCATCGCCGCCGGGTCCGGGCGTTGCCTCACAGCACAGGCCTTCCCCAGCAGCAGCAACAACAAGCCCTCCAGGGCCGGCGGCAAAGCGAGATGTGGACACCGCCGGCAAGCTCCGAACCCTGACCAGGCGGCCAGCTCGCCCCCCACGCCCGACGCAGTCCCATGACCAGACCACCCCGGTCCCACCCGCCGATTGGGACACCAAAGAAGACAGCCGATGATCGACGATGACCACACCCCCGATGAGGGCGACGTGATGCCCGCCGCGTGGTGGCGCGTCGCTGAGGCCATCCCACTCACCGTGCGCTACCGCGCCAGCCGTATTCCCGGCCTGCCCCCGCTCGCGTTCGGCGACGAGTTCTACGGCTGCAGCCTCAGCGTGCACGGACCGTGCTATCTCGACCTGTCGCAGTTCACCCGGTACAACGCCCGGGGACACACGACCCCCCGGCAACGTGCCTTCGACGCCCTCACCGCCGCCTTCCCCGAGGTTCAGCACCGTCATCGGCATACACGGACCGGACGCGGTGTGGCTCGCACTACGGCTGACCCGGCTGACCGGCCCGATCGCCGACGCGCTGCTGGACGTGCGCGCACGCACCCTCGCCGACCTCGCCGCGAACCCCGGCTCAGGCTGACGACCCAAACCGGCCGCGCCGGCGCACCGGCGGCCAAGCCGACGTCGACCATCCCGCCGGCGCGGATCGCGCGCTACGCGACGAGCACGGCGGCGCCAACGCCCCGTGTCGAACAGACCGGCACCGGCCGCGCCACCATCGACGGCCACCGCGGCCACGACGGCGGTGCCAGCAGTCAGGTGACATCACCGCGGTCACTTGAATCTTGTGGCAAACGAAGCCTCCATGGCATTCCCCATGGGCCCCATCAGCCCAGGGGATCGGGCGCCGCCGCCCCTGTCGCCACGCTCGGGCGAACCCATCACGGCCTGAACACCGTCCGCCCCGGCCAACCCTCGCCCTGATGGCGCGGGCGGACACCAACCGGGCGCTGCGACGCCCTGCAACCGACACCCGGAGGAGAGACGAGCACGTGACCGGTATCGACAAGAGACACCTGGCGAAGATCGCGCTGGACGGTGCCGTTGCGGCGATCCGTGGCGAGTATCCGGACCACTGCGTCGAGGTGGTAACCGACGAGCCCCTCCTGCGGCAGGTCCGGGTACGGCCCATGTCCCGCAGCACCGCCGCCCCCCGATACTTCGCGATCAAGGTGTCGGAGCCGCTGTGACGCAACGGCACGGCCGCTGCTCGCGGTTGGGCCGCCCTCCTCCCGCTCCCAATCGGCACCGAGCCCGCCCAGGTGACGGCACCGAACGCTGGCGCCGCCTACCGCGAACCGGCCCCGACAGCAAGACCCGGCAAGCGTCACCAGCAAGCGCCGGCCGCCTTCTCCGCGGCCGGCGCCGGGCACCCGCCAAACCACACGCCCACGAGACCCGCACGCACCCCGTGCGAGAAAGGGAACGACCTGATGGCCCAGACCAACCGGGCGGCCTGGGGCTACCGCCCGACCTGCCACCACAGCGCCGGCGTGGCCTGCGTCGACATGGGGTTGTCCCCACGCAGCCGTGTCTTTCACACCGCCCGACCGCACCGCGACCGGGAACCGGTCACGCCGTCCCGCAATGGTGCACCCGCCGCTGTGGCCGCAACCGGAGACACCCATGTCTGAGCAACTCGCCGCGGTCAGCAGGTTCGTCCGCGCGGTCAGTTCGACACTTTGCGACCTCGCCGCCGACCTGGAGTCGGCCCCGCCAGCCCCGCAACCAACCGGCGACCAGCCTGAGATCCCGCTCGGGCGCGGCGCCCGCCAACAGCAGATCCTCGACCTGCCCGGCCTGCTCACCGAGCAGGGCATGAAGACCGCCGACATCGCCGCCGCCATCGACTACCAGCAACCCAACACCTGGTCCACCCTGCGATCCCTCGACCGAGCCGGGCTGGTCGAGCTGGTCGGCGGCAGAGCGCCGCAGCGATGGCGGCTGGCCACCCGCTACCGCGCCACCGTCGCGGTGTTCATCCGGATCGCCGCGCAGGTACACGCCGGCGAGTGGACCACCGACGCCGACATCTCCCTCGCCGCCCGCGGCGACACGAAAGCCGCCCGCACGGTCGCCCGTGCCGCTGGCGCGCTGGCGCAGTTCCCGCACCCCGAGCGCGTCCTCACCGAGGGTGGGGTGATCAGCCCAGCCTGGCGCGACAGCGACGGCCACGACCACACGCACTGCCGGCGCCTGCTCCACCAGCAGGGCGTCCGGTTCAGCGGCGGACGAGCCGACCCCGGCCAGCGTGTCACCTGGGACGAGCTGCACCGGCGAGACCGCACCCAGTGCACCCCGGGCTAGCGGTCCGGGCGCCCAGCCGATACCGGGCCGCGGACACGCCCGTTGCGCACCCAGCCCCACGCCGCCCAGCAGCAGCCCCAGCGGCGTCGCGGCCCACACGGTCCGGTGGTGGCCGCCCCGGACCCCACCCGATACAACCTGGAGGGAAAGACGATGACCGCCAAGCTCACACCGCTCACCGCGGCGCAGGCCACCCGCGAGGCCCGCAAAGCGCTGGGCGCAGCCGGCCGGGCCGACCTGCGCCGGGTCACCTCCCGGCAGGCCGCCATCACCGGCGGTCGCCTGGACGGCACCGTGCGCACCGACGTCCACCTGCACCCGCACACCGACCGCGACGCGGTCGCCGACGCCCTGCGCGCCCTGCCCGACGTGGTGCAGGCGTCGGTAGGAACCGACACGGTGACCATCTACCGCACCGCCACACGCACCGTCGGCGGCCCGACCAACCCGGCCCGGTTGACGCCCCCGAGGCGGTACACCGGTCACGGCTGATCCACCCCGAATGGACCGCCGCGGATCACGTCGCCTGGCTCACCGACCAGGGCTACCCACTGGTCGCGGTACACGGCCGCACCCAGGCGGAGGCGACCGTCGCCGAATGGCTGGCCCAGCAGCACACGACACCGCCGGGCGAGGGCACCCCGCCGGCCATCGGCAGCAGGTCACGCTGATGGCCATGCGCGCCGGCTCCTACAACGCCGCCCGCCCCGCGTGGCGCGGCACCATCCGCGACGGCAGCTACCCGCGGTATGTGTGCACCCACACCCACCATGGCTCCCAGCCGGAGGCCACCGCATGCGCCCGGGCCGCCCTGGCCGCCATCCGGGCCACTCCCGGCCGGCTGCCAGCCGGCTGGATCCCCTACCAGCCCGAACCGTCCGCGTAGCCATAGGCGAAGTTCTATCCACCCGCACACGGCGACGCACACCCATCACCGCGGCGACGAAACAGCGCCACCGGTGGTCCGTCGTCCATTCGCCGGCGAACCCCACTCACCCGCGTGAGCTGGGCCGTGTCGACCTGACTCCGGCCAGACCGGGGCGGCCGAAGGCCACGACGTGCCGCCCCTGCTGCTAGCCGACGGTGAGGCGCTCGTTCAGATCACGATGCGCGACGGCGTGCGGATCACCACCGCGCCGCTGTCGCGGCGACGGCTGACGCCCAGCGTGAGCGGCGTGGACGCCGCCGCGGAAGTGCTGGCCACCACCGCGGCCGAGGTCGCAGCCGCCACGCAGTCATGTCCGACCACCCCCGACCGCTAGGCAACTCCCACCCCTGCGCTGCCACGGGCCTGCGATCTCGACCTCCGCCAGATAGGTCTGAACACCGCCTACTACGACTGCGAGGCGCAGCCGCCATGGCCATGTCACGGCTTCCCGCCACCTTCGCTGCCCAATCGCCAGTTGCGCGGCCCGTCACAACAACAACGGCGTGGCGGGAGGCGTCCCGAGACCTGGTTCTTGCACTTGATCAGACGCCGCTTCGCAAGCGTCCATTCGATTCACGCGCCCTTCACCCCGCCCGACCAGGGCACCCGTACCCGACAAGGGAGGTTCCCGTGACCGAACACCGCACCACCGGCAAGACCGACGCCGCGGCCGAGGCCGTCGCCGCCGCGATCGGCCGGCTCGGCCAAGCCACCGCCGCCGCCATCGCCGCCGAGGCAGACGTGCCGTACTCGACCACCAACAAGAAGCTGCGGATCCTGAAGGAGACCGGCCGGGCCGAGACGTTCGACGGCCCCGACAACCACACCCTGTGGCGGCTCACCAACACCGTCGGCACCGCCGACAACCGCACCGGCCAGCCCGACCCCGACGGCAGCCAGGCCGCCGCCACCGCACCACCAGCAGCGCAGGCGGCGGCCGGACCGCACGTCACCGTCGTCCCGGCCGAACTCTTCGGTCAGCTCACCGACGAGCCCAGCCGGTCGGCGGAACCTCGGAGTGAGCCCACCGACGCGACGGCTGACGCCGCGACGATGGCCGACGCCGGCGATCAGATGGTCGAAGCAATCGACGGCACGGCAGGGCAACCCGTTGTGGTGCCGGCCGACGGCGTCGAGCCGGGACCGGACGACGACTCGGCCACCGCGGTGCAAAACGACGGACCGGCAGGCCCACCCGACGGCGCCGCCGACATCGACGAGGCAGGCGACAACACTCGCGACAACACTGGCGACGACGGCTCGGACCAGCCGGCGAAGCAGGCACCGCGCGCCGCCAAGCGGGCCGGCGGCACCCTGCGCGGGGCCATCTTCGACATCCTGGAGGCCAACCCCGACCGGCAGTACAAGGTCGGCGAGCTGTGCAAGGTCATCGACGCCGCCAACGCCGGCACCGGCGCGGCGAAGGCCAGCCAAGGCGCGGTCGCCAACGCTCTGGACACCCTGTCCCGCAAGGGCACCGTCACCCGCACCGTGGACCGGCCGGCCACCTTCCAGCTCACCCCGCCGCCCACCGACTGACCCGTCCACGCCAAGGCACGCCCGAGGGCGGGCGTCGAAGTTGCCGCCTCACGCCCGCCCCGGTGCTCCTTCAATGGCAAGGAGCAACCCGAGTGTCTCCCACCCTGACCCCGTTGACCAGCATGGTGGCCAGCGCGCTGGTCGGCTTTGCCGCCGGCACGCTGGCCGGAGCCGCCATCACCGCCGCTGTGGTCGGTGTGCTGCTGGCGCGCAGCCGCCGCGACCTGCACACCGCCCGCCACGCGCTCAGCCACGACCCGCTCACCGGCCTGCCCAACCGGCGGGCGTTCCTGGACCACCTCGACGCCGCCCTGCACAACACCGCCCCGCACCGCGACCACGCGGTCGCGGTGGCCATGCTCGACCTCGACCGGTTCAAGGCCGTCAACGACAAGCTCGGCCACCGGGCCGGCGACGAGGCGCTGTGCCAGGTCGCCGACCGGCTGCGGGCGCTGCCCGCTGCGGTCCGGCTCGCCGCCCGGCTGCAAGGCGACGAGTTCCTCCTGCTCATCGACGGCGCCGACCCGGCCGCCGCCGCCCACGCGGCGTGGCGGGCCATCGCCACCACCCCGTACCTCGTCGCCGGCGGCCACCGTGTCGCCCTCCGCGCAAGCATCGGCGTGGCCGTCACGCAATCCGACGCCGGGCCCGACGCCGACCGCCGCCAACTGCTGCACGACGCGGACCTTGCGATGTACCGGGCCAAGGCCACCAGCACCGGCGTGGTCATCGCCGACCGGTGTGCCCAGCAACCCGTCCAGGACCGACCGGAAAGGCATGGCCGGGATCCGCGCCCGCCGCCCGATCCGCCATCACCGACGAGCCACCCGTAACGCCCGTGGCCAGTCCCCCAACCACACCGGGCGACCCTACAAGCCACCCCGGCGGCGGCAATCGCGCGCCCATCCTGGCCGCACCAGCCAGGCAGTTCCCCAGCTGCCCATCCGAAACCCCACCACCAAGATCGGCGGCGACACCCTGATGACGGTTATCGACCCGGCCCGCATCGCCCTCGCCGACCGAGGACCTGGAGCGTCGGCCAACCCACCGGGCCCTCGTCGACCGGGCCGCCAGGCCAGCCCTGCGCGACGTGACCTTGGCCGTCACGGACCCCAACCGGCCACGGCGGCCTCGCCGTCAACCAGCCCCCATCGTCGCCGCCACGCACGCCGCAACCCGCACGGCGCCCCCCACAAACCGCCACTGAAACGCGAAGGAGCCCAGCCGTGCAGATCGAACACATCACCGGCAAGTACACCGGGCATGCCGTGACGTGGGAGGAACTCCTCGCCGCGGGCAGGACCGGCGACCCGGTCGCCCGGGTGCTCGCCCACGCCCTGCAACGCGCCGCCGACGCAGTCGGCGACGCGGAGACCGAGCTGACCCGCATCACGGACTCGATCGACGCCAGCCTGGCCACAGTCCGCGCCAACGTCGAGGCCACCGCTGGCCAGGCCGTGCCATCCGTGAACACCTGGGGCGAGTTGCAGGCCAACGGACCGCGCTTCGACACGCTGATCGGCCTGCGTGACGAACGCATCGCGCACCTGCGCACCCTGACTCGCCTGTGGCAGACAGCGACGGCGACCGAGCCCGCCCCGGCCAGCGACGATCTCGGACCGGCCCTGACCGGCCTCGGGTTGCAGACCATCGCGCCGGCGCATGCCACGACCGCCGCCGCGTACCGACACCGGCGTGGCGACCGGCAACTCGACGTGTCGGTCGACCCGCACGGCGCCGCAGGCACCGAGATCAACGCCAGCACCGCCGGCACCGCCGTCTGGACCGCGACGTTCGGCCCCGACACCCCCACCCAGGTCGTGGTCGCCGCCGTCCGGGCCGCACTCCACCTGCACCGGGTGCCGTAGGCCGTGCCCCGCCCCATCCACCGCCCGGCCGGCAGCGCAGGCCCCGTCACCTCGTTTCCGGAGGACCGCATGTCGCTGCGGCACACGTTCCTGGTCGGCGAACTCGACGTCGACCACGGCGGGTTCACCGCCGTCGCCGTCGAGCACCTCGGCCCGCCCACCATCGCGGTGCCCGTCCTGGCCCGGATCTGGCGGGCCACCTTCGACCGCGACACCACCGCCATGCTCACCGCCCTGCAGGCCCACGCCTGGTCACACCTGACCGCCGCGCCGCAGCCCACCCCACACCCGCCCGCCGACCGTGTGGTCCACGGCGTCGGCGTCACCGCCGATCCCCCGGCCAGTCACCGCTAGGCGCCCGGGCGCTCCTAGCAGTGCCCACTGTCGACGGGCTGCTGCGCCTCGCCTGCGACCCCGACGACGAGGGCTGGGCGCTGACCACCCTCGACTGACCTCGCGGCGCTCACCAACAGCCCGCCGTCCGGCACCCCGACCGGCGGCCAGACCCCGCGCGGCCACCGAAGCCAGGCCAGACCCTCCGGTATCCGTGCGACCCACCATGTCGCCCACGCGGCCGTAACTCTCACCGGGTGTCCACTGTGGATACCAACGACTCCCGAAACCGACGACCTGCCAGCAGGAGCGGTGTCCAAAGGCCAGCACTGAGCAGGGCCTCGACACCGACCGGCCGCCACAACCGGGTACCTGACCGTTCCCGTCACCGTCGCGGTATCCACAACCGGCGATCAGTAATGACAGTCACCGAGACGCCCTTGAGGCAACCCCCGACGAGTCGCCTCTCAACTGTCGGCAATCCACGGTCCGCGGGACGGTACAGCGCCACCCAGTCCACGTGTGACTTGCAGCGACAGTTGGCCACCCCGCGAGCCCGTGGCTGAAGCCTTTGGCGCCGTTGCCAGCGATGGTTGGCCACTCTGCCAGCCCAACTTGGCCAGTAGGCGCCACTACAGCCTGGCCGCAAACGATATGCGCCGGTCTGTGCCTCGCAGCTGTAGTTAGCGGACACGAACCGGCTGACGGGCAGCTTCATCGTTGTTCTCAGCTGCAGTTGGCGGAGGTTCGCAACCATAGTTGGCGGATTCGCTCAGTCGGCCGCTCGCCGCCGTGTCCACGGCGCAACTCATAGGCATTCGGCTCCCGTCGACACCGGCTTCGCCAGGTAGGTCTGCGAACCGCCATCTATCGATGGAAGGCACACGGTCATCGCCCTGCGGTCCATGACCGGCCAAATTGCTCTGGCAACGGCCAACTGTCGCTGGGGGTCACGCTACCTGAGCGCCCCGGTGCGAACACGGCGACCCGGCCAGCGACTTGCGGTCCCGCTGGATCGAAGCGTGCATGCCATCGCGCCCGCGACCATCCGTATCCGGCGTGACGCCGGCACGCCCACGACCCCTTCCAGGAGCGATCTCCATGCGCTACACCACCGACACCGACTACCCCTTCGACACCGACAACCGCGCCTGGCGCCGATTCACCCAGGTGCTCGGCGAGCACTTCGACGTCGTTGACTGGGCCAAGGAGGACGGCCGGCCCGTTCTGACCACCCTGGTCGACCTCGCCAGCGGCGACGCCTTCACCGTTGCGGTCCTCGACTCGGTCGAGGTCCGCGACCCGTACGCACTGCTCGCCGTCACCACAGGCGGCGACCTGGCCGCGCACGGCCCGTTCGACGGGGAACAAGCCGCCGCCAGCTACGCGCCCCAGCTGGCCATGACCGACGCGGCGGTGGCCGCCACCCGGCCGATGCCGCTGCACCACCCCGACCAGCCGGCCGTTCCCGACGACGTCTGGCGTCCCGTTCCCGCCGAACTCGCCCGCCTCGCCCGCCCCGCGCTGGCCGATGCCCGCACCGCCGCGCTGGTGCTGCTCGACCGCGACCGCGCGGTGCTCGCCGCCGTGGGCCCGTTCCCGGGCCACACCGCCGCCGACGCGTGGCGCCCCACCCCCGACCTCGACCCCACCACCGACCGGCTCGTGGTGCCGCTGCACGCCATCCCGGTCGAGCCGGGCACGGCATGACCGGGCCGCCACGCACCCGGACGAACCGGGGCCCTGGCGTGGCACCCGCGCCGCCAAGAGACACGACGACACCTGACCGACGCACCACTTCGACCCGCCCGCTCGGCGCCCGTCGCCGAACACAGGACGAAGGGACCACCCCGTGTTCGACCCCATCAGCCTCGCCGTCGGTGCTGCCCTGCTGGCCGCCGGGCACCTCACTGGGCGTCTGGCCGGCCGCAGATCCACGCGCCGTGCCGCGACACCGCCAGTATGCGGCTGCGGGCACGGCCTCGAGCAGCACGACCCCGACACCAAGGCCTGCCACGCTCAGGTGCGACGCGACGCGTACAACAAGCACGGCGACTGGGTGGGCGACGCCTACGTCACCTGCACCTGCCGGCAGTACGTCGGCCCCACACCCGTGGAGCAGTTGTTCAACACGCCTATCCTGCCCCCGGCCGAGTGACGGCCAGCGGCACGCGACCCGCCGCCCACCGCGTCGGCCAGCGACGTGCCGCCGTGGACACCCCACGCCGGCGCCAAGCAGGCACGCCTCACCAGCCGGACCGCCAAGAACATCGTGCAGGTCGTCGGCTTGCAGGTCCGCGACGGGCCAAGAGCCGGCAGGTGCCACCTATCGCCTGCGCTACAACCTCACTCACGTGTGACTGCCAGCGATAGCTGGCCACCCCGCGAGCCCGTGATCTGAGGCCTTTGGCGCCGTTGCCAGCGATGGTTGGCCACTCTGCCAGCCCAACTTGGCCGGTAGGCCACTACAGCCTGCCGCGAACGATATACGCCGGTCATCGCACTGCGGTCCATGACCGGCCAAATTGCTCTGGCAACGCCAGCTGTCGCTGGCGGTCACATCACGGCGACAGCGCCCAGCGGACCCGCCGGCTCGCCGCGACTTGACTGCGCACCCCGATCCACGGGTTCATGCGTCGCACCCGCCACGGCCCCGCCGCCGACGCGGCAGGCGTGATGCCGCCCATCACCATCAACCGTCCACGGAGGATGCTCGTGCCCGACGCCGAAAACGCCAGCACCGACGACGCCGACGTTGTCGACAGCGAGGACACCCTCGGCCTCGACGACCGGGCCTGGCGCCGGTTAGCCACCGTGCTCGGCGTGCACGTCGACCCCGCCAGCGGCGACATCGTCACCCTGGCCGTCATGGACTCGCTGGAGATCGGCGACCCGTACGCGCTGCTCGCGGTCACCACCGAGATGGGTCTGGCCCTGCACGGCCCGTTCGACGCCGACACCGCCGCACCGCGCCTCGTCGCCAGTGACTCCACCGTCGCCCAGACCCGCCCCGTCCGGCTGCACCACCCCGACCAGCCGGCCCTGCCCGACGATGCGTGGCCGCCGCCGGCCGATGTCGCCGGCCACGGCCGCCGGGCGCTGGCCGACCCCCGCGCCGGGGCTATTGCGACGTGGCCGGCCTGCCTGGTCACAGCGCTGGCGGCTGCGACCTGGACTGGCCAAGACCGTCGATGAGGAGGACCGAGTGGATACAGCCGGGATGACGACCGCGACACCGGCGGCAACGCTGATCACGCCGGGGCTGCCGCACGCCGAGTGCAGGAAGGACATCACCTTCGGGCTGAGTCTGGTGCACAACCCGGGCATTTGGGAGGGCAGCTTCAACGACCTGGTCCGCGCGGTCCTGGTCGACGTGCTTGGTGACGGTCAACCGCTACACGTCATCGTGTACGTCGACAACGACGCCGGCACCGCTGTCACCCGCTACGAGGGGCACGCCTTCACCCTGACCGGCGAGGGGCCGGACATGCGACTGCGATTCGTGGACGGCGCGACCTGCAAGGTCAGCATGCTGGCAGCTCTACACATCTAACCGCACGGATGCCGGAGGCCGACCCCGACTGGGGGCTGCGCCGACCCACCCGTCTCCGCCCGCGTGGCTTTCACCGCCCGCGCACCCGGAGACGGGTGCACGGGCCTGTCCCGTGATGGGAGCAAGCGATGAACCCAGCCCTGCCGCCCGCCACCGCCGGTGGGCACGACCCCGACGCGACCGGCCCGCACACCGCCCCCGCCGGTGGCCGGCGCGCCGGACAGCTCTACCGGCAGGTGGCCCTATACCTGGCCAGCAAGCCCGACACCGTGCTGAAGGTGGGCGAGGTGACCGCCGCGATCGGCGCCCCCTCGGCCGGTGCGGTGTTCGAGGCGCTCAAGCGGATGGCCGCCGCCGGCTACGCCACCCACCACACCGGGCCGCACCGCTTCCAGGTCACCCAGGCCGGCATCGACGCCGCCGGAACCCTCCCGGCACCGCTACCCCGCACCGGCGGCGCGGGCGCCCGGCCGGGCAAGCGGCAACCGGTGCTGCGGCCCAACGGCGAACGGTACTTCCCCCGCCGGCTGGCCGGCGCCACCGACATCGACGTGCTGCGCCGCCTGCGCGACAAGCGCATCCCGGTGCTGCTGTACGGCCCGCCGGGCACCGGCAAAACCGCCCTCGTCGAGGCGGCATTCAACGACGTGCTCACCGTCGCCGGCACCGGCGACACCTGCGTCGACGACTTCCTCGGCTCCTACGTGCCGCTGCCCGACGGCGGCTACGAGTTCGTCTACGGGCCCCTCGTGGTCGCGATGCGCCAAGGCCGCCCCCTGCTCGTGGATGACGCGACGCTTATGTGAACAGTCAAGCTGTCGCAGACGCCCGCGTGGCGCAGTTCGTACGCGTTGGCGTAGCTGGGGTTGACGGTGACGGCGATACCGGCCGGCCGCCAGACGATCCGATCGCCATCGGTGCGAAGGCGATGCCGCC
>WNFU01000127.1_pt1 | contig 90905 bp, 94 predicted proteins | sample 5400121 | NCBI WGS metagenome assembly WNFU01 (sample SAMN13153360, study PRJNA577476) | soil metagenome | isolation source: 100 cm soil or saprolite under grassland replicate 1 | place: USA:California | collected 2016-06-15 | reverse complement strand
TCCGAAAACGTGTACGAGGGCCGCGATCGCGCGACGGGCGAGCTCAAGTGGACCGGCACCGCCGTCGACCTCGTCTTCGGTTCGAACTCCGAGCTCCGAGCCATTTCGGAGGTCTACGCATGTGACGACTCGAAGGAGAAGTTCGTGCGTGACTTCGTGGCGGCGTGGGACAAGGTCATGAACCTCGATCGCTTCGACCTCGCCTGATCGACGTCCCCGGACTGGTGACCGGTTCACGCCGAACCGGTCACCAAGCCACCACTCGACGCACCACGCGAGCCGCTCAGCCGACTCGCTTGGCGCGTCTGCGCTTGCCTTCGAGTACTGGCGCAACATTGCGGGCGAGTACGTCGACAATGATTTGGTCTTCGCGCGGCCCGATGGGCATCGACGCGTAGCCCGATACCGGCTGCCGCGGATCCGACTACACGACTTAAAGGCACACCTGGGCGACGCTCGCTCTGTCGGCCGGCGTCGACGTCAAGATCGTCTCAGAACGGCTCGGGCACGCGAGGACCAAGATCACGTGGGACATCTACCAGCACGTCACGCCGACGATGCAGTCGAACGCGGCCGAGACTGTCGCGCGGCTCATCTTCGGTGCCGGCGCAACATCGAGCAGCCGGTAACGATCGTTTGGTCGGGCATCCGTGACCAACCTGTGACCACGGCGTCTACACGGTTCGGCTCGCTCTGCCTATCCAGCGCCTCTACCTGCGTGTTCGCGCTGAAGCACTGGTGGGCGAGGGGGGACTTGAACCCCCACGTCCTTGCGGACACAGGCACCTGAAGCCTGCGCGTCTGCCAATTCCGCCACTCGCCCGAGTGGACCGCCGATGGTACCGGCGAGGCTGGTGCGTAGCGCCCGAGCGGGCCGCTCGGCCGTACACTGCGAACTCGTGGGACTGCAAGGTTTCGAGAACCGCTTGGAGAAGCTCGTCGAGGGCACGTTCGGGAAGGCCTTCCGCAGCGGCCTCCAACCCGTCGAGGTCGGCCGGAAGGTCGCCCGCGCCCTGGACGACGAGCGGACCGTCGGCGTCAACGGCGAGCCCGTTGCCCCCAACAACATCGGCGTCTACCTGAGCCCGCACGACTTCGACCGGTTCCAGCAGTTCGCCGACGCCCTCGCCCGCGAGCTGGCCGAGGGCGCCCGCGAGCACGCCCGCAACGAGGGCTACCACTTCGTCGGCCCGGTCACCGTCACGCTCGTCGCCGACGACGAGCTCCGCGCCGGCGAGTGCGACATCGCCGCGGAGATCCACGAAGGCGGGCGCGTCGGCTCGCTCGTCCTGTCCGACGGGCGCCGCGTCCAGCTCGGCGAGCAGACGCTCGTGCTCGGGCGCATGTCGGACAGCGACGTCGTGATCGCCGACCCCCGCGCGTCGCGCCGGCACGCGGAGATCCGACCCGCCGGGCACGGATTCGCCATCGTCGACCTCGGCTCGATGAACGGCACGGCCGTCAACGGCGCGCAGGTGCGCGAACAGGCACTCGAGGACGGCGACGAGATCCGGATCGGGTCGACGGTGCTGCGGTTCGAGGCTTCCTGAGCGGACCGTGCCCGAGACGATCCTGCAGGCGCTGAAGTTCTGCTTCCTCGCGCTGCTGTATCTCTTTCTCTTCCGGGTGGTGCGGGTGGTGATCGCGGAGATGCGGACGCCGGCGACCGCGACGACCGCGGCAGGCACCGGGTCGAGCCGCGGCCGACGCAGCGCGCGCCTGCGCATCCTCGAGCCTGCCGGACACAAGGGCGAGGTGTACGCGCTCACCGACGAGACCACCGTCGGGCGCGGTGGCGGATGCGCGATCGTGCTCCCCGAGGATCAGTTCGTGTCGACCGTGCACGCGCGGCTGTTCCGGCGCGGCGAGGGTCTCTACGTGGAGGATCTCGGCTCGCGCAACGGGACCTTCGTCAACGGCGAGCCGGTGCAGGCCCCGCGGCGGCTCCGGCGGGGTGATCGGGTGCAGTTCGGTGAGACCGTCGGGGAGGTCGTGCGGTGAGCGAGCGTCAGCGGGCCGGGTATCCCGGCCCGCAGCGAGCGGGGCCCGAGCGGCCCGGCGCGAAGCGCCAGGAGCGGAAGCGGTGACCGTGCGGCTGGTCGTCGGCGCGACGACCGATGTCGGGCGCGTACGCGACCACAACGAGGACGCGTATCTCGTCGACGACGACATGGGGCTGGTCGCGGTCGCCGACGGCATGGGCGGGCACCAGGCGGGCGAGGTCGCGAGCGCGACCGCGCTCGAAGCGCTGCGATCCGCGGTGCGGTCCGGTCAGGGGATCCGCGAGGCGGTGGAGGCCGCCAACGACGCGGTCTACGAGAAGTCGACGAGCGACGAGCGGCTGCAGGGCATGGGGACGACCCTCACCGCCGCGACCCTCGCCGCGGGCGGGACGCTGCTGCTCGGCCACGTCGGCGACTCGCGTGCGTACCTGCGGCGCGACGGTGAGCTGCGCCGCGTCACGAGTGACCACAGCGTGATCGAGGAGCTCGTCCAGTCGGGTGAGCTCACCGAGGCGCAGGCCGAGACCGACCCCCGGCGCTCGATGATCACGCGCGCGTTGGGGCTCGAGCCGGGCGTCGAGGTCGACCTGTACCCGATCGAGCTCCGCGCGGGCGACCGGCTGATGCTGTGCTCCGACGGCCTGACGAGCATGGTGCGTGACGACGCGATCAAGCAGGTGCTCGACGAGGAAGCGGATCCCTCGAACGCGGCCAATCGCCTGGTCGAGATGGCGAACGAGGCCGGCGGCACCGACAACGTGACGGTCGTCGTGATCGACGTCGTGGACGCACCCGCGGAGGCTGCCGCCGCTGCGGCCGGCGTATCCCCCGCCGCCACGAGCGACGCGCTGGAGACGACCGCGCCGGTCCCGGCGGTCGTCGCCGGTGAACGCGGCACGCGCCGGCGGATCGTATGGCGGGTCGTGCGTTGGGTGGCGCCGGTGGTCGCACTGCTCGGCATCGCGATCGGGGTCGTCGCGTGGTACGCCCGCACGCACTACTACGTCGGCAGCAGCCTCAAGCTCGTCGCGGTGTACCACGGCGTGCCGGACGGGCTCCTGTGGTTCGAGCCGACGCTCGAGGACCGGACGAGTGGCCTGCGCCTCGAGGACCTCACGCGCGGCCAGCGGCGGGAGGTGCTCGACGGCAAGACGTTCTCGTCACGCGAGGACGCGATCGCGTTCGTCGACCGGCTCTGTCGTGAGGCGCGCCGCGACCGCGAGGCCAGCTGCAAGACGTCGAAGGAGCCGAAACGGTCGTCGAGGACGACCACCACGACGACCACCACCACGACGACGCCACAGGCCTCGGCGCCGCCCACGACGATCACCCCGCCGCTGACATGAGCGTTCGCGCCGCGCCCGCCGCGACGCACCGGCGCAACACCGAGCTCGCGCTTGGCCTCCTGGCGGTCGTCGCGCCCGCGTTCGGCTACCTGGTCGTCCAGCTCTCCGAGAAGCCCGATGTCCCACCCGACCTGTGGTTCATCTTCGCCGCGGTGATCGGGCTCTTCGTCGTCGCGCACCTCGCGGTGCGCGCGCTCGCTCCGAACGCCGATCCGGTGCTCCTGCCGCTCGCCGCGATGCTCAACGGCATCGGGTTCATGACGATCGCCCGCCTCGACAACGATCTCGGGCGCGGTCAGGCGGTGTGGACCGCGGTGAGCGTCGGCGGCTTCGTGCTGACGCTGCTGCTCGTTCGACGGGTACGCACGCTCGAGCGCTACCGGTACACGTTCCTGTTCCTCGGCATCGTCGCGCTGCTGCTGCCGCTCGCACCGGGCATCGGCAAGACCATCAACGGCTCGCGCCTGTGGGTCGGGCTCGGTCCGATCAACTTCCAGCCCGGCGAGCTGGCCAAGGTCCTGTTGACGATCTTCTTCGCCGCGTATCTCGTCGACAAGCGTGAGCTGCTCGCCAGCGGCAGCCGCCGCGTCGGGCGGCTGATGCTCCCGGCCGCGAAGCACCTCGGGCCGCTCGTCCTCGCGTGGGGCGTGTCGATCCTGATCATGGTGCGCCAGAAGGACCTCGGGTCGTCGCTGCTGTTCTTCGCGCTGTTCGCGGCGATGCTCTACATCGCGACGCAGCGAGCGTTCTACCTGCTGAGCGGGCTCGGACTGTTCATGATCGGCGCGTCGATCTCGTACCAGCTGTTCGGTCACGTCCGCGACCGCGTCACCACCTGGATCGACCCGTTCTCGCACGCACAAGGCAAGGGCTTCCAGCTGACGCAGTCGCTGTTCTCGTTCGGGACCGGCGGCTTCGCGGGCACGGGCCTGGGCCTCGGCAACCCGCAGCTCATTCCCAATGCCGCGACCGACTTCGTGTTCTCGGCCATCGGCGAGGAGCTCGGCCTGCTCGGGACGGCCGCGGTGCTGTGCGCGATCCTGCTGTTCGTCGGCACGGGCTTCTCGATCGCGATCCGGGCCGAGCGGCCGTTCTCGAAGCTGTTCGCGGCCGGCCTCACGATCATCATCGGGCTGCAGACGTTCGTGATCATCGGCGGGGTCACCCGGGTCATCCCGTTGACCGGCGTCACCCTCCCGTTCATCTCCTACGGCGGGTCGTCGCTGGTTGCGAACTGGATCATCCTCGCCCTGTTGCTGCGCATCTCCGACGACAACGCCCGCGCGGGAAGCGGCGTCGGCCGGCGGGCGCGGGTGGGGGCGGCGGCATGAACATCGCGCTCCGACGCGTCGGCATCGCGACCGTCGTGCTGATCGTCGTGCTCATTGGTCAGCTCACGTACCTCCAGGTGATCGACGCCGACAACCTCGCCAACAACCCGAAGAACGTGCGCGCCGCACTGCGCGATGCCAACCGCGCGCGTGGCCCGATCGTGACCGCCGACGGCGAAGTCGTCGCGCGCTCTGAACGCATCCACGACAACACCGAGTTCGACTACCAGCGCCAGTACCCGCTCGGGTCGCTGTTCAGCCAGGTGGCCGGCTACCAGTCGTTCGTGTTCGGCAACACCGGCGTCGAGAAGACCTACAACGACCAGCTGATCGGCCGTGACGCCGAGCTCCAGCTCAAGAACATCGAGGACATCGGCAGCGACACGACCGGCACCGTCGTGCTCTCGATGACGGCGGCGGCGCAGCGGACCGCGGCGGAGGCGCTCGGCAGCCAGCACGGGTCGGTGGTCCTGCTCGACGTGCAGAGCGGCGCGGTGGTCGCGATGTACTCGAACCCCTCCTACGACCCGAACCCGCTCACCGGCCACGACAGCAAAGCCGTGCAGCAGTACTTCCGGCAGCTGACCAGCGACCCGTCGAAGCCCGACCTCGCGCGCGCGTACCGCGAGCGCTACCCGCCGGGTTCGACCTTCAAGGTGATCACGGCAACGTCGGCGATCGAGAAAGGCGTCGCGACGCCGGACACGGAGTTCCCGGTGCGCTCCGAGCTCCCGTTGCCACAGAGCAACAACACGATCCAGAACTTCGGCGGCGAGTCGTGCGGCGGCACGCTGTTCGAGAGCTTCACCGAGTCGTGCAACACGACGTTCGCCCGGCTCGGACTGGAGCTCGGCAACGACTTCGTGGGCGCGATGGGCCAGTTCGGGATCGGCGATGCCCCGCCGCTCGACGCCGCCCCCGGCGCGGTCGGGAGCATCGGGCCGCTCGAGAGCGAGTTCGACAACAACGATCCCGAGTTCGCGCTCGCGGGGATCGGCCAGGGCCAGGTAGCGGTCACACCACTCGAGATGGCGCTCGCCGCCGAGGGCATCGCGAACAACGGCGAGATCAAGGTGCCACACGTCGTGAAGGAGATCCGCGACGCCAACGACAACCTCGTGCGCCGCATCGATCCCGACGGCCGGGGGTGGAAGACGGCCACCGACCCCGGGACCGCGCAGGCCGTCAACGCCATGATGCAGTCCGTCGTCAAGAACGGCACCGGGACCGCCGCGCAGATCCCGGGCGTGACCGTCGCGGGCAAGACCGGCACAGCGCAGGTCGGCGACGGCGGGCCCCCGCACGCGTGGTTCGTCGCATTCGCTCCCGCGGAGGCCCCCCGCTTCGCCGTCGCCGTGATCGTGGAGCGAGGCGGCAACTCCGGGAGCGAGGCAACCGGTGGAAGGGTCGCGGCTCCGATCGCGAGACGCATGCTGGAAGTCGCGCTCGGCAAGTAGGTTGCCGCTCCGCAAACGGGGGCCGTCAGTAGGGTGGACAGCCGATGACGCAGGTCGTCTTCTCGCACCGCTACGCGGTCGAGCGCACGATCGCCCGGGGCGGGATGGCCGAGGTCTACCTCGCACGCGATCAGGTGCTCGACCGCCGCGTCGCGGTCAAGGTCCTGTTCCCCGAGTTCGCCCGCGACCCGAGCTTCGTGGAGCGGTTCCGGCGCGAGGCGCAGAGCGCGGCGATGCTGAGCCACCCGAACATCGTGGCGGTCTACGACTGGGGCCAGCAACGGGGCACGTACTACATCGTGATGGAGTACGTCGAAGGGCGCTCGCTGCGCGACATCATCAACTCGCGCGGGTACGTGCCTGCCGCGCAGGCCGCGCAGATCGGCGCTGCGATAGCCGACGCGCTCGCGTTCGCGCATCGCAATGGTGTCGTTCACCGTGACATCAAGCCTGGGAACGTGCTGATCACGGCGGCGGGTGAGGTGAAGGTGACCGACTTCGGGATCGCCGCGAACCCCACCGACGCGGCGCAGGGCCTCACCCAGACCGGCGCGGTGATGGGGACCGCAACGTACTTCTCACCCGAGCAGGCCCAGGGCTTCCCGGTCGACGGGCGCACCGACGTGTACGCGCTCGGCGTCGTCCTGTACGAGATGGTCACAGGCGTGCCGCCGTTCACGGGCGAGAGCCCCGTCGCGGTCGCGATGAAGCACGTACGCGAGGACCCGATGCCCCCGTCGTCACGGGTGCCGGACCTCCCGCACGACCTCGAGCGCATCATCCTCCACGCGATGGCCAAGGACGTCGACCATCGCTACCAGTCGGCCGAAGCGCTGCGCGACGACCTCGTGCGCTTCGAGCGCGGGCGGCCCCTCGCGGGCGCGCCCGTCGCCGCGCCGGTGCCCCACACCGATCATGCCCCGACCATCGTCGCGGCGCCGCACCCACAGCGCGGGCAGGAGATGTGGCAGCGATCACCCGAGCGTCGCTGGGGAACGATCATCGCGAGCGTCATCGCACTCGGCTTGCTGGCTGCGGTCATCGTCTTCGCGCTCTTCTTCCTCGACAACAGCGACAAGGGCAGGGCCAAGCCACTCGTGGACGTGCCCGACGTGACGACGGGCAACCCGGAGTTCACCGCGGCGCGCGACCAGCTGCGCGGCTTGGGCTTCAAGGTCAGGCGCATCGACCGCGAGAACCCCGACATCGAGAAGGACCGGGTGTTCGCGCAGGACCCGGAGGCGAACACGCGGGCGCCGAAGGGCAGCACGATCAGGCTCACGGTCAGCAGCGCACAGGTCACGATCCCGAACGACCTCGTCGGGCAGGGCTTCGACGCGGTGCAGGCGAAGCTCCAGAGCCTCGGCCTCGTCGCCAGTCGTCAGGACCAGGAGAGCCCGGACAAGCCGGCGAACACGGTGCTCGCGGTCAATCCACCCGGTGGCACGAAGGTCGACCGCGGCAGCACCGTCACCCTCACGGTCGCGACCGAACCGCAGGTCTCGGTCCCGGCGGTCAAGAACCAGGACCAGAACACCGCCGCGGCGGCGCTCCAGGCCGCGGGGCTGCAGGTGCAGATCCAGCCGATGCCGAGCGACACCGTGCCGCAGGGCACCGTCATCGACACGAACCCGGTCGCGGGAACGAAGGTGCCGAAGGGCTCGACGGTCAACGTCATCGTGTCGACCGGTCCGACCGCGGTCGACATCCCGAACACGGTCGGGCTGACGCAGGCCGAGGCGACGAACGCGCTCGTGAGCAAGGGCTTCAACGTGGTCGTGACGTCCGGGCCCGGAACGAACGGCCGGGTCGTCTCGCAGAACCCCAGCATGGGGAAGGCGCCGCCCGGCACGACCGTCACGATTCTCGTCGGCACCGGCCCGTAGCCGCGCGTGTCGCTGGCGGGCTGGTACGAGCAGCACGGGCGCCACGACCTCGCGTGGCGCGCGACGCGCGACCGCTGGGCGGTGCTCGTCTCCGAGGTGATGCTGCACCAGACGCAGGTACCGCGCGTCGCGGCCGCCTGGCCCGCGTTCATCGCCCGCTTCCCCACGCCGGAGGCGATGGCGCGCGCGGGCCCGGGCGTGGTCATCGAGGCATGGGGCCGGCTGGGCTATCCGCGACGGGCGCGGCGGCTGTGGGAGGCGGCGGTCCGTATCAGCGAGTCGGGTTGGCCCGACGAGCTCGCGAGGCTGCCCGGTGTCGGCCGCTACACGGCCGCGGCCGTGCACGCGCAGGCCGACGACGCAGACATCGCGGCAGTGGAGGTGAACGTGCGCCGCGTCGTCGAGCGCGTGAGCGGCACGCAACTCACCACGCGCGAGGCCGAGGGCGCGATGCTCGCAATCGGCCGCCCGTTGCGTGGTCGCGACCGCCTGCTCGCGCTCATGGACGTGGGCGCGCTGCTCTGTCGGCCGCGCGTGCCGCGCTGCTCCGAGTGCCCGCTGCGCCGGCGCTGCGTGACGCGGGGTCCGCTGGCCGGCGAGATACGCGCGCGCCAGGTCGCGTTCGAAGGGTCGTTCCGTCAGCGCCGTGGACGGGTGCTCGCGCGTCTGCGCGCGGGGCCGACTCCGGTCTCGGGGCTCGACGCCGAGGCGCTCGCCGCTCTCGTACGCGACGGCCTGGCCACGATCGACACGACGCGCTCGCTCGCGCTCCTCCCGAGCACGTGACGTCTACACCCCGTATACGACGCGTGGACGTCACATGCTCGGCGAAAAGGCGGCCGTCCCCAGCCAGTTGCGCAACAGGTCGTGGCCCGACTGCGTGAGGATCGACTCGGGGTGGAACTGCACGCCCTCGACCGGCAGGTCGCGGTGGCGGAGGCCCATCACCAGCCCGTCCTCGGACTGCGCCGACACGGTGAGCACGTCGGGCACGGACTCGCGCTCGACGACGAGCGAGTGGTAACGGGTGGCGGTGAACGGACTCGCAAGACCGGCGAAGACGCCTTCGCCGTCGTGGCGGATCTCCGACGTCTTGCCGTGCATCACCCGCGGCGCGCGTACGACGGTCCCCCCGAACACCTGGCCGATGCACTGGTGCCCGAGGCAGACGCCGAGCACCGGGACTCCGCGCTGGCCAAACGCGACGATCGCCTCGTTCGAGATGCCGCCGTCCTCGGGACGGCCCGGCCCCGGCGACACGAGGACCGCGTCGGGCTCGAGCGCGAGCAGCCCGTCGAGTGTGATCGCGTCGTGGCGGTGCACGATCGGCTCCGCGCCGAGCTCCCCGAGGTACTGGACGAGGTTGTAGACGAACGAGTCGTAGTTGTCGATGACGGCGACACGCGCGCTCACGCCGCGAACGCTACCGGTCAGCGCAACAGCGCCGAGCACGCGTTTGGGTAGTGTCGGCGCCGTGCCCCGGGTGAGGAAAGTGACGAGGAAGCCGGCCGCGAAGAAGACGCCGCCGTCGAAGCCGGGGCGCTACACGGCCCCGGAGCCGCGCACGAAGAAGCACAGCCCGATGTGGGTGCCGTCGGTCATGTTCACCTGCCTCGCGACGGGGGTCGTCGTGATCATCGGGAACTACCTCCAGCTGCTCCCGGGCGGCGAGGCCCAGAACTCCTACCTGTTCCTCGGGCTCGGGCTGCTGATCGCCGGGTTCGTGCTCTCGACCCAGTTCCGCTGAGACCGCGCGGCCTCATACGAATCCCACTTCTGTAACTTCCCACAGCGTTGTCCACAGGCTGGGGAGAACGCGCGGAGGGCGCCCGGGGCCGCCAATAGGGTGATTCCGTGGTCGCAGTGGTCGCAGTGGTCGCGGTCTCGGTGCTCGGCTGGGTGCTCCGAGGCCTGATCGCGGTCGTCGCCATGGTCGCGATCTACGTGATCGGTGCCGCCATTCTGGCCAAGTTCAAGATCGGGCCCGACGAGGAGCCGGACCCCGCCGACGTCGTGCCGGTCAACCAGCGGTTCCGCTGCATCGTGTGCGGCGCCGAGGTCGTGATGACCGCGGCGCAGTCGGGCGCCGAGCCCGAGGCACCGCGCCACTGCCGCGAGGACATGGTGCGGGTCGAGGAGCCTGTCTGACTGCGGCGTCGCCGCTCGCCTCAGCCCAAGCGCTCGATGATCATGGCGTTGGCCATGCCGCCGCCTTCGCACATGGTCTGGAGACCCCAGCGGCCGCCGGTGCGCTCGAGCTCGTTGAGCAGCGTGGCGGTGAGCCGCGCGCCGGAGCAGCCGAGCGGGTGGCCCAGCGCGATCGCGCCGCCGTTCACGTTGACCGTCGCCATGTCGGGGTGGTGCTCCTGCTCCCACGCCAGCACGACCGGCGAAAACGCCTCGTTGATCTCGACGAGGTCGATGTCGTCGAGCTCCATCTTCGCCCGGTCGAGCACCTTGCTGGTAGCGGGGATAGGCCCGGTCAGCATGATCACCGGGTCGACGCCGGCGAGCGCGAACGCGTGGAAGCGGGCGCGCGGCCGCAACCCGAGCTCCTTCGCCTTCTCCTCGCTCATCACGAGCAGCGCCGCGGCGCCGTCGGTGATCTGCGACGAGTTGGCCGCGGTGATCACGCCGTCGTTCTTGAACGCGGGCTTGAGCGTCGCGAGCTTCTCGACCGTCGAGTCCGGACGGATGCCCTCGTCGCGGGTGAAGTCGTGTGTGCCGTCCTCGGTCGTCACCTTCACCGGCACGATCTCGTTCTCGAAGCGACCCTCGTCGGTGGCACGCGCCGCCCGCCGGTGCGACTCGACCGCGAACGCGTCGTTCTGCTCGCGGGAGATACCCCACTTCTCCGAGATCATCTCGGCCGAGATGCCCTGCGGCACGAGACCCGGGTACCGCTCCATCATCTTCGGGCCGAACGGGAGGCTCCCCTGGATGAACGACGCGCCCATCGGGACACGCGTCATGTTCTCGACGCCGGCCGCGATCACCACGTCGTATGCGCCGGCCATCACGCCCTGCGCGGCGAAGTGCGCGGACTGCTGCGAGGAGCCACACTGCCGGTCGATGGTCGTGCCGACCACCGACTCGGGAAACCCGGCGGCGAGTGCGGCGTTGCGGCCGACGTTGACCGCCTGGTCGCCGACCTGCATCACGCAGCCCATGATCACGTCGTCGACGAGCTCCGAATCGAGCGCGTTGCGGTCGACGAGCGCCCGCAGCGTGTGCGCCGCGAGGTCGACCGGGTGCCAGTCCTTGAGGGAGCCGTTGCGCTTGCCGAGTGGGGTGCGCACGGCGTCGACGATCACCGCGGTGGACATGGCACGCTCCTCCCGATCTGCGGGTCGCGCTCTGGGTCGCCAACGATACGCTCCGCCGCCATGCCTCGGAACGGCGAAGACGAATGACCGCCGTCGCGCTCGACGCGCCGGCCGAGGCCGGACCTCTCTCGAAGCGCGTCCGTCACGGGTGGATCCTCGAGCTGCTCGGGATGGTCGGGATCTACCTGCTGTACGACTTCGGGCGAGACCGGGCGACGGGCTCGACCGCCACCGCGTTCGCGAACGCGAAGGACATCGTGGCGGCCCAGAAGTTCCTCGGCATCTACTGGGAGAAGCCGATCCAGCAGGCGTTCCTGTCGGCGGACTGGTTCATCGCGTTCTGGAACATCTACTACGGCACGGTCCACTTCTTCTTGCCGGTGATCGCGCTGGTCGTGATGTACCGCAAGGCCCCGGCGCGCTACGTCCGCTGGCGCACCACGCTCGTGCTGATGTTCGCGATCGCGGTCATCACGTTCTTCGCGTACCCGCTGATGCCACCCCGCCTCATGCCCGCGCGGTACGGCTTCGTCGACACCGCGGCGGAGTACTACAACTTCGGGCCGCAGGTGAGAGTCGAGTTCGGCCCCGACGGTCAGCCGACCCAGAGAGCCCTCGACCAGTACGGGAACCCGTTCGCGGCGATGCCGAGCTTCCACGTCGGCTGGTCGACGTGGAGCGTGCTCGCGCTGTGGCCGCTGGTTCGGCGGCGGTGGCTCCGCGCGCTGCTCGTGCTGTACCCGTTCACGATTCTCTTCTGCATCACGGTCACGGCGAACCACTGGCTGCTCGACGCGGTCGGGGGCTGGATCGTGCTCGGGCTCGGCTACGCGGGGGCCCTCGGCATCGAGGCGCTGATCAGCCGATCGCGGCGTGCCCGCGTCGCCGCTTGACCGCCATCGCGCCCAGGCCGCCGATCCCGAACGCGCCGAGCCCGGCGAGCCAGGGCATCGCGCTCGCGCCAGTGGTGGCGTCCCCGTTCGGGTCGACCTCGACCGGAACCTTGCGGTGCGCCTGCGCGGGCTGGTCGCCGGCCCCGAGCTTCTGCGCGGGCGACGGGCGGAACCACTCCGGGCGCCACAGCCACTGGATCGTCGGCAGCGGCTTGGTGCCGACCGCGAACTGCGCGACGTCGGCGCGAATCGGCGAGAAGAACGTGGGGATGCGGGAGCTCCCGCCACCCCCGATCTGAGGAGCCGGCTGCGCGACCGGCACACCGCCGCCAGGTGACGGGGAGCCGCCACCCGGGGTGCCACCACCCGGAGTGCCGCCGCCCGGGGTGCCGCCGCCCGGGCCGCCTTGGCTCGGTGGCGTGTACTGGTACGTGAGGATACCCCGCTTCTGTGGGTCGTCGAAGCGACAGTCGGTCGACCCGCTCTGGTATCCGCTCGCCGACACGGTCAAGTCGATGCAGTACTGCTGGCCGTTCTGGAGGGCGCCGGCCGGGATCACGAACCGGTGAGGATCGTGGGGGTCGGGTTGCAACGCGACCGTGATCGGGTGCTTGTAGTACTCGGGTGGGGGCGGGTCGCCTGGTTGCGGCGGGATGCTGATCGCCCACGTGTAGGTCGCGCCGGTGACCGGCGGTTGGGATCCGGCCATCAGGGTCACGCTGCCGTCTGCCGCGTCGATGCGGTAGCTGGCAGCGGGCAAGAGCTTCGGCAGCGTCGTCGTGGTCGTGGTGGTCGCGGGCGCAGTCGTCGTGGTCGTGGGCGCCGTCGTCGGAGTCGTGGTGCTCGGCGGCGCGGTCGTGGTGGGCGCCGTCGTCGGGGTCGACGTGGTGGTGGAGCCCTGGGCCTGGACCGGGCTCGCGGCGACGCGCAGCGCGGCACCCGCGGTCGCCAACGCCGCGATCGCGCCACCCAGCCGCTCGCCCATGCCCTCTCCCCTGCCGGCCGGCCCGCCCGGTCGTGGAGACGATGGGAGTCGAACCCACGACCTCCTGCTTGCAAAGCAGGCGCTCTAGCCAACTGAGCTACGTCCCCGGTCGCCGATCACTCTAGAGCCCCGCCGGCCGGGTTTCCCCAGGCCCGCATGGGGTACGCGCGGTGTATGGGCCCTCCCGTGTGACCACCATGGAAGCGAGCAGCCGCTTCGCGCCCTTGCCGGAGAGTCCGGCTCGGGCGCGGGCGTTCACCGCGGACACGCTCCAGTCGTGGGGCTGCGGCGGGTTGATCGACGTCGCCCAGCTCCTCGTCAGCGAGCTCGTCACCAACGTCGTGCTCCACGCCGGCACCGACGCGGTCCTCTCGATCGGCCTGCGCCCGGACCGCTTGCGCATCGAGGTCGCCGACGGCTCGGTCACCGTGCCGCACACGAGCGACAGCACGAGCAACGGCACCAGCGGCCGTGGCCTCCCGATCGTCGAGGTCATCGGCGACGACTGGGGGGTCGAGCAGCGCCACGGCGGCAAGACCGTCTGGACGGAGATCCGGATCCCGGCCGCGCTCTGACAGGACCGCGCTCTGAGAAAGAGAGTCGCCCGGCCCGGCCGGCGGGTGGGGAGCCGACCGGGCCGAGGCGAGCTGCGGGCGGGGGACCCGCTCGTTCATGCCCCGGCCGTCGCCGTCCCAAACCTCTCCCCCAAACCTCTCCGGCGTTCGGCCCGTTCCCGCACCGTTTCGACCCAATCGGAGCCGGGTAGCCCGCAGGGCGAGCCACAGGCATCGAGAGGAGACGTCGCGATGAGTGACGGCAAGCCCACCCGTCCGAGCAACGACACCCGCTCCGCCGAACGCGAGGACGCGCAGCGCCACGCGGGTCCGGACCGGGAGCCCACACCGGACGAAGAGGAGATTGCTGACGAGCTTCGCCCTGACCCGAAGGTCGCGGAGGAGTACGAGGACACGATCGAGCGTGGCGCGCGCCAGAAGGGCGAGGGCCGGATCGACTGACCGGCGCGCCCGTCGCTACTCGACGGCGAACAACGTGGTGAGGCCGGTGATCTCGAAGACCTTGCGCACCTGGTCCTGCATGCCCGAGAGCGTGATGGTCTCACCCTCGGCTTCACGAAGGCGCTTCAACGCGCCGACCAGCACGCCCAGGCCGGACGAGTCGATGAACGTCGTGCCGGACAGGTCGAGTCTGATCGAGCGCGCGCCTTGCTCGACCAGCGAGTGGAGCTCACCGCGCAGGGCCGGCGACGTCGCGACGTCGAGCTCGCCGCGCACGGTCACCGTGTAACGGCCGCCGCCTTCGGCCTCCGTCGAGAAGGACGCCGGGGTGGGCTCGATCGGCTGTTGCGATGCCATGGTCATGACCCCTCCTGGACCGTTTCGGTCGCGCCGGCATGAGCGCCGAGCGTCTCGATGCTCTTCGTGAGCAGCCGGGAGACGTGCATCTGGCTGATCCCGACCCGTGCAGCGATCTCCGACTGGGTGAGGCCTTCGAAGAATCGAAGGTAGACGATGCGCTGTTCACGTTCGGGAAGCGCGTTCAGCAGCTCTTCGACCGCGAGGCGGTCCTCGACGCCGCGCAGCCCGTGGTCGTCGACCGCCAGCCAGCCGCCGTCGGACGTCGGCGCGGCTTCGTCGTCGCCCGTCCGGCTGCTGTCGAGTGATGGGAGACGGTAGAGACTGCCGGCCTCCATGCTCTCGAGCACGTCTTCCTCCGACACGCCGGCCCGCTCGGCGATCTCACCGGGCGTCGGCGACCGGCCCAGCTCTTGTCCGAGCTCCGCGACCGAGCGCTCGAGCTGGAGGTGCAGCTCCTGGAGTCGGCGGGGCACCCGAACGGCCCAGCCCCGGTCGCGGAAGTGACGCTTGATCTCGCCCAAGATCGTCGGCGTGGCGAACGACGAGAACTTGAGCCCACGCGACGGGTCGAACCGCTCCACGGCCTTCAGCAGGCCGACCAGCGCGACCTGCCGTAGGTCCTCGACCGGCTCGCCGCGGTGCGCGAACCGGCGGGCGAGGAACTCGGCGAGTCGTACGTGCTCCTCGATGAGCGCGTTGCGCAGCTCACGGTCACCGCTGCGCTGGTACTCCTCGAAGCGGGCAAGGGCGGCCGCGTCCGCGGCCTCCTGGTCCGACTCGCGCTCGTCGTCGTGAGTCGGCTCGCTCACCGGCGCGCCTCGAGGCTCCGTGCTTGCTTCACCACGACGAACACGACCTTGTCGCCCTCGGTCTGGAGCACGTGCTGATCGGCCACCGCATCCACGATCGTCGCGGAGATCGACGGCAGCTGCACCTCGTGGCGGCCACGGCCCCGGTGCCGGGCCGATCCCCGCACGACGACGCGGTGGCCATCGACCGCGATCGTCACGTGGAGCCGGTGATCGGTACTCGTCATCAGCGCGTGCGACAGCTCGTCGACCGCGATCCGCAGGTCGTCGGTCTCGGCCACGTCGAGGCCGGCACGAATCGCGGCATCAGCGGCAACCAGCCGGATTGCCCGCAGATGCGTCGAGAACGGGGGCACGAGCAGATGGACCTCGTCGGTGACGCCGAGCAGCTCGTCGGTCATCCTCTCGCCGCTCATCCTCTCGCCGCTCATCCTCACCCTCCCCGCACCGTGCCCGTGCGCGCGCCGACTCCCCGGCCGCGCGGCCGGGAACCGACTGGAAGAACGGTTCCCGGCACGATCAGTGCTCAAACCAATGGGCTGACCCAATAACCTTGGCCGCCGTGGCGGACGAGGACCGGCATATCACGCTCAATTTCCCTGCCACGCCCGACTTCCTGCGCCTCGCCCGCCTGGCCTCCGCCGACGCCGGGAGCCGGGCCGGGTTCGACGTCGAGGAGATCGACGACCTGCGCATCGCGGTGAGCGAGCTGTGCCATCTGGTGAGCCGGGCCGACGGGACCGGTGCGGTGGTGCTCACGTTCACGCTTCGCGACGACGCGGTCGAGGTCGACGGCCAGGGCCCGGGCGCACCCGAGGGCGACGTCGAGCTGTCCCAGCGCATCGTCGAAGCGGTCGTCGACGACCACGAGCTGCGCAACGCGCCCGGCGGCGGCGAGTTCCACCTCGTCAAGCGTCGTCGCGCCCGCTGAGCGCGCGCTGGAGGCGGCGGGCGAGCGGGGACGCGTACCAGAGCAGCCCGATCACGGCCGCGGTGACGCCGGCCGACGCGATGCCGGCGGCAGTCCCGTAGAGCACCTCGCCGATCAGGAAGACGACCGCAGTCATCGCGACCGCGAGCGCGACCGTCGCCGCGACCGTCAGCCGCGTCGACGCGAGGATCAGGTCCTCCTTGTCACGCCGTCGAAACTGGAGACGGTGCCAGACCCCGGGCACGATGAGCATCACCGCGCTCATGGTCGTCGCCAGGAACGCGACGAAGAACACCGCGCGCTCGGTGTCGTTGGCGGCCCCGAAACGCGTGCTGAACGGCACCGTGAGCAGGAAGGCGAACAGCACCTGCACACCGGGCAGGATCACGCGCAGCTCCTGGAGGAGCTCCATCAGCTCGCGGTCGAGCCGAGACGGCTCCCCCTCCGGCTCGTCCGCTTTGTCCGTCACGCCCATCCGTACCCGTCCCGCGCGGACCGGCAAACCGACGTCACGCGACGGCGACGCCCTCGAACGCGGCGGCCTTCACTCCGCGGCGCGCGAGCTCGGCGAGGAACGGCGCCGGCTCGACGAGCTCGCCGAGACCGAACGCCCCCGCGGGAACGTCGGTCGCGAAGGCGACCGCGGGCAGCAGCCCGGCGAGGCGCGCCGCAGTGACCGCGAGCACGGTTCCGGCCGCGACCGCCGGCCGTTCGATGACGCCGTAGACGATCACCTCCCGGGCACCGGCGCGCCAGCCCCAGACCTGCACCCGAACCGCACCCCACCCGTCGTCGGCCGGCTTCCGGCTCACGAGCGCGAGCGCGCTGTTGCGGACGGGCGGCTCCGCGACGCGCACGGTCGCGCGCGCGACGCCGGGCAGCGCGTCGCGCAGGAGCGCGACCCCGGGCGTGACGAGCTGGCACTCGCGGGCCCCGATCGGGTCGGGGAACCACACGAGCTCCGGTCCGAGCGGACGATCGGTCCGCCACGCTCCGTCGTGCCACTCGAGCGAACGCTCGCGGCGCATCCGTCGCAGCGCGCTCACGCATGACTCGCCGCCGGCGCCGGCCCGTGCCACGTGCACCTCGTCGGCGCGGTCGAGCGCGTTGGCCGCGTGCCGTGCGAGGACGTCGGCGAGGCCCGGCGCCAAGCCGGTGCCGACTGCGATCGCGACGCCGGCAGCGCGCGCCGTGTCATCGAGGTCCAGCAGCTCGTTGATGCCACTGTCGTCGGCGACGGCTGCGACCGGTATGCCCGCCATCACCGCCTGTCGCGCGCCGTCGGCACCGAGCACGGCGGGGATCGCCAACGCGAGCGCGGTGACGCCCGGCGGCGCGGGCGCATCCCACGGCAGCGACGAGGCCGCGTCACCGAGACCGGCGGCGAGTGCTTCGGCGCGCTCGCTCGTGCGGTCGGTGATCAGCAGGCGTTCGAGGCCCGGCGTGTCGAGGAGCTGCCGGGCGGCGCGGACGCCGACCGCGCCGGCGCCAACGAGCAGAACGGTTGACATCGTCGGGTGCTCAGCGAGTAGCGACGCCGGCGCTCACCGGAAGTCGGGGCCTTCGAGCTCGCGCCACCCTCCGCTCGTCGGCGGCACACCGCCCTTGCCGCGGAGGCGCACGACCATGCCGACGACCACGGCGATCGCGGCCACGAGCAGCCCGCGGCGAAACGCCTTCACGACCGCAGTGTACCGACGGCGGCGCTCGGCCCCACCGTCGTGCTACGGAGCGGGCGCGGCACGATGCTCGTCGAGCCGGTCGGCGGGTGACTGCCCCGAGGGCACCTCGTCGAACGTCCAGTCGGGCTGCTTGGACGCGTGGCGCTCGTCGAGCACCGCCCGGCCGTCCTCGATGTCGACGATCGGCGCGATCAGCACCGGCGGGCTCGACCTTCCGTGATGCGCGTGCGCGGCGACCGCGTCGGGGAACAGCCGGAGCAAGCTGTCGACCACGAGCTGGTGCTGCGTCGCGAGCGAGCAACGCGCGCTGTCGGCGACGGTACGTACCCGGTCGGTGATCTGATCGACGGTGTCCCGGGCGTCGGTGCCGGCGCGCAGGCGGTCGAGCAGGTCGGCAAGCGCGAGGCCGTCCTGCTTGCACGGTGTGCACTGCCCGCACGATTCGACCGCGAGGAAGCGCGAGACCCCCTGCACCACGGCGACCAGGTCGGTCTCGTCGTCGAACACGATGAACCCGCCGGCGCCGAGACCGGTGCCGGCCGCGGTCATGCCCTCGTAGCTGACCGGCGTGTCGAGCTGCGATCCCGGCAGCAGCGTGTTGGCCACTCCGCTCATCACCGCGGCGACGCGTCGACCGGGCTCGACGCCGCCGCCGACCGCGTCGATCACGTCGACGAGCGGCGTACCCATCGCGACCTCGGCGACACCGTGGCGGCGCGTGCTTCCCGTGATCGTGCACACGATCATCCCGGGCGAATCGTCGGTGCCGATCGAGCGGAACCAGTCGGCGCCACGTGCGACGATCTCGGCGACGTTCGCCATCGTCTCGACGTTGTTGACCAGCGTCGGTGGCGCGACGGTCTCGTCGCTCGGCGTGGCGAGCTCGACGTGCGCGGCGGACGACGAGTCCGACGTGATGTCCGACGGTGAATCGACGAGCTCCTCGACACCGTGTCGGTAGGGCGGCGCGATGCGCGGAAACGGCGGGCGCCCGTCGAGCGCCTCGAGCAGACCGGTCTCCTCGCCGTAGAGGTACTCGCTCGGGCCTTCGAACACCTCGACCGCGAGGCCGTCGAGCCACCCTGCGGCACGCATCTGGTCGATCGCGCCACGCACACGCTTCGCTTCCTGCGTGAACGTGCGCTTCATCGCGACGATGACGTCGCCCGCGTCGACCGCGCGCGCCGCGATCAGCGCGCCTTCGAGCACGCGAAACGGGTCGCGGCGCAGGATCATGCGGTCCTTGAACGAGCCCGGCTCGCCCTCGGCGGCGTTCACCACGACGGTCGTCGGCTCCGTGGGCGACTCGTACGCCGCGACCGTGCGCCACTTCCGCCCCGTGGGGAACCCCGCGCCGCCGCGGCCGCGCAGGCCCGACGCGTCGATCTCGTCGATGGTCGCAGCCGGGCCCAGGCGCGCCGCGGCTTCCAGCCCGCCACCGCCGCCGGCACGCTGATAGGCGTCGAGGTCGGCCACGGGCTCGGGTGCGAGCGCGCGTGCCTCACCACCGATGACGTCGCTCATGGCCGCAGTCTGCCCGGAGCGCGGCGCCGCTACGCCGCGGCCCCGGCCCGGAACGTGAACAGCCGGGTCGTCAGCCGTCTCGTGCATCGATGCCGGCGAGCCGGCGCCGCGCCATCTCGGTGTACTCGGGGTTGAGCTCGATACCGAGGAAGCGACGGCCCAGCCGGGCGGCGACGACCGCGGTCGTGCCCGAACCCAGGAACGGGTCGAGCACGAGGTCGCCGGGCTCCGACGCGCTTCGGATGCAGGGCTCGACGAGCGCGGGCGGGAACGTCGCGAAGTGGCCGCTGGCCTCGGGATACGCCTGGGTCCTCAGCTCCCACACGGTGCGCAGCCGCCGGTCGTTCGGTCCGCGCACCGCGTCGACGTCGTAGAGGTAGCGCTGCGACTTCGACAGCAGGAACACGTACTCGTGGCTGCGCGTCGGCCGGTCGGCGACGCTCTCGGGCTGGCAGTTCGGCTTGTTCCAGACGATGTCGGCGCGCAGGTACCAACCCGCAGCCTGCAGCGCGAGCGCGAGTCGCCACGGGATGCCGATCAGGTCCTTCGGCTTCAGCCCGTCGGGTGTCGGCGGCCGTACGTCCATCGCGCGCGCCGAGTTCTTCTTGTCCGGCGCACGCCACGTGCGACCGCCCGACGTGTACGAGTCGCCGATGTTCAACCACAGCGTGCCGTCGTCGCGCAGGATTCGGTGCACCTGGTCGAAGACGCGGACCAGCGACTTGAGGTACTCGTCGACCGATTCCTCGAGTCCGATCTGCCCGTCGATCCCGTAGTCGCGCAGCGACCAGTACGGCGGCGACGTCACGACGGTCTGCACGCACTGCTCCGGCATTGCAGCCAAGACCTCTGCCGCGTCGCCGGTCACCAGCACTGGCGCGTCGGGCACACCGAAACGCTAGGCGCTCGTGTCGAAGACCTCGAAGATCTGCAGCCAGTTGCCCTCGGGATCACGGAACGACGCGTAGCGCGCCCAGCCCTGGAAGAGGTTCATGGGGAAGAGGTTCATGGAGCAGACGGATGTGTGGGGACACGCCGTCGTGCACGCCCACTACCTCGGCGGCTGGATCGTGCTGCCCGACGGCACCGAGCGCGGCGACGTGAGACGCAACGGCGGGATCCTGGGCTTCATCGCGTTCGATCCCGCCGTGGGGGGAACGGTCACGATCGCCGGCGTCGGCACCCTCACGCCCGAACGCGTCAGGGATTGAGCGGAGAGATGTCGACGACGCCGTGGGGCTAGGTGGAATCGAACCACCGACCTCATCCTTATCAGGGATGCGCTCTAACCGGCTGAGCTATAGCCCCGGGGGCCGAAGAGCGTACCGCGCTTAGCGCAGTTCCTCTTCTTCCTTGACACTGATCTCGAGGCCGCCGAAGAGCTCCGCGAAGATGTTGTAGAAGGACGCCGCGATCACGGTGAGCACCACTTGGAGCGCGACGACGACGAGCCCGACGAGGATCGTGCCGCGCAGCACGTCGCCGGAGAGGAACGTGAAGTCCTTGGCCTCCAGGAGATCGCCGAGGAAGTTCTCGACGCTGTGGATGATCCCGGCCGCGTCGGCGATGAGCCAGAGCGCGATCAGCGCGACGATCATCACGAACATCGAGCTGATGTAGAAGCACAGCGACAGCTTCGTGACCGACCACAGGTCGACCTTCGTGATCGTCTGGCGAACCCGCCGCCCGCTGTACGGCGCGGCGGTGGCCACGGTCAGCGCGCTGGGTGCCGGGGACGGGACTTCGGGCTCGCGCGCGTCGTCGAGGAGCACCGCTTCCGCTTCCGCGTGCGCAGTCGAGTAGGTGACGGGCTCGCGCTTCTTCCTCGCCTTGGGCGCGGCCTTCGGCGCGGTCTGGGGTGCGGCCTTGGCTGCCGGTTCCGCCTCCGTGATCGGCTCCGGTGCCGGCGTCGCGACGGTCCCCTCGTCGGTGGTCTTGGCGAAGCGACGCCGCTTGGGCGGCGCCGGTGCGGACGCGTCGGACGACACCTGCGTGCCATCGCGGGTCTCACCCGTAGCTTCCTCGGCCGCCGCCGCGCGCGCCGCCCGACGCACCGACCGCCGGCCACGACGCGCAGCCTCGCCGTTCTTGCTCTCGGCCGACGGTGCCTCGGCGGTCGCCTCCTCGCCTTCGGAGGCGCGTTGCAGTTGATCCTCGGGCGACGTGCTCATTGGCGGGTCAGGCGTCCTCTCCGGCCTCCCCCTCCAGCACGGGGGCGACAGCCACGATCGTCTCGCCGTCGCCGAGCCTAGCAACACGGACGCCCGTTGCATCCCGGCCCTGGGCCGACACTTCGGAGGCCGGCATGCGGATGATGTTCCCAGCGGACGAGAACACCAGGAACTCGTCATCTTCGGTGACCGTGAAGGCGCCGACGACCCCGCCGCGGGCGGCGGTGATCCTCATGCCACGCACGCCCTGGCCGCCGCGGCCCTGCTTGTGGAACAGGTCGAGCTTCGTGCGCTTCCCATGCCCGCTGGAGCTGACGAAGAGCATCACCGCGCCGCGCCGGTACACGTCACAGCTGACGACCGCATCACCTTCCCGGAGCTTCATGCCGTGCACGCCGGCCGCGTTGCGACCCATCGGCCGCACCCCACTCTCGGCGAAACGGATCGTCTGACCGTTGTGGCTCACCATCACGACGTCGTTCTTGCCCGTCGTCTGGATCACGCGCACCAGCTCGTCGCCGCGCGGCAAGTTGATGGCGATGAGACCGTTGCGCACCGACGTGTCGTACTCCGACATGCGCGTCTTCTTCACGATCCCCTTCTTCGTCGCGAAGAGCAGGTACGCGCCGTCCTCGTAGGTACGGGTGTCGATGATCGCCTGAATGCGCTCCTCCTGTGCGAGCGGGATCAGGTTCACCAGCGCGGTGCCACGCGCGGTCCGGTCCTTCATCGGGATCTCGTGCGCGCGCAGCCGGTATACCTTGCCGCGGTTGGAGAACAAGAGCAGGTACGAGTGAGCGGTGGTCGTCAGCAGGTGGTGCACGTAGTCGTCGTCGCGTGACCGGCTGCCGCGTACGCCCGCGCCACCCCGGCGCTGACGCCGGAACGCGTCGGCGGCGACGGTCTTGATGTAGCCCTTGTCGGTGAGGACGACGACGACCTCCTCGTCCTCGATGAGGTCGAGCATGTCGATCTCGCCGGTGTCGGCCGTGAGACGCGTGCGTCGCGCGTCGCCGTACTTCTCCTTGAGCGCGAGCAGCTCGTCCTTGATGACCTTGCGGAGCTTCGTCTTGCTCTTGAGGATCGACTCGAGCTCCTTGATGGTCGCCCGCAGCTCCGCGAGCTCGTCGCGCAGCTTCTGGCCCTCCAGCTGCGTGAGCCGGCGCAGCTGCATGTCGAGGATGTAGTTGGCCTGGATCTCGGTGAAGCCGAACTTCTTCCCCATCAGGCCGGAGCGGGCCTTGTCGACGTCGGCGGCACCACGGATGAGCGCGATCACCGCGTCGATCGTGTCGAGCGCCTTCACGAGACCCTCGACGATGTGCTCCCGCTCCTTCGCCCTTCGCAGGCGGTACTCCGTGCGGCGCCGCACCACCTCGATCTGGTGGTTGACGTAGACGAGGATCGCCCGGTCGATTGACAGCAGACGCGGGACGCCGTCGACGAGTGCCAGCATGTTGACCGGGAAGCTCGTCTGCATGGCCGTGTGCTTGTAGAGCTGGTTGAGCACGACGTTGGCGTTCGCATCGCGCCGCAGCTCGATCACGAGGCGGTTGCTGCCACCTGCGGACTCGTTACGGACGTCCCGGATGCCCTCCATCTTCCGCTCGTTGACCAGCTCGGCGACCTTCTGGCCGATGACCTCGACCGACGTCTGGTACGGCACCTCGGTCACCACGATGCGCTGCTCGCCGCGGCGCCCCTCTTCGATCTCGGCGACCGCGCGCATCTTGATGGAACCGCGACCCTTCGTGTACGCGTCCTTGATCCCCTGCTTGCCTAGGATCAGCGCGCGGGTCGGGAAGTCGGGGCCCTTGACGATCTTCATCAGCGCGGCGGGCTTCGCGTCCGGGTTCTCGAGCATGTGCACGGTGGCGTCGATGACCTCGCCGAGATTGTGCGGCGGGATGTTCGTGGCCATACCCACCGCGATCCCACCCCCACCGTTCACGAGCAGGTTCGGGAACCGCGAGGGCAGGACCTCCGGCTCCTGGTTCTCGGCGTCGTAGGTCGGCTTGAAGTCGACGGTCTCCTCGTCGATCTCGCCGAGGAGCTCCATCGCGAGCGGCGCGAGCTTCGCCTCCGTGTAGCGCGCCGCAGCGGGACGGTCGTTGGGGTCGGGCGACCCGAAGTTCCCGTGGCCGTCGATCAAGGGGTACCGCAACGAGAAGCCCTGTGCCATGCGGGCGAGCGAGTCGTAGATCGCGGCGTCGCCGTGCGGGTGATAGCGACCCATCACGTCGCCGACGGTCTGCGCCGACTTGCGGTGCTTGCGGTCGGGCCGCGTGCCGGCGTCGTACATCGCGTACAGGATCCGTCGGTGCACGGGCTTCAGGCCGTCGCGCGCGTCGGGGAGCGCGCGCGCGGTGATGACGGACATCGCGTAGTCCAGGAAGGACCGCTCCATCTCCTCCTGGAGCTCGACGATCTCGACGTTCCCGCCGTCGAGCGTCTGTTGCGCCACGTCGTCAGGCATCGATGAAGCGCACGTCCTTCGCGTTGTCCTGGATGAACTGCTTGCGGCTCTCGACGTCGTCGCCCATCAGCCGCGAGAAGATCTCGTCGGCGATCGCCGCGTCCTCCACCGAGACCTGGAGCAGCGTCCGGGTCGTCGGGTCCATCGTCGTGGACTTCAGCTCGTGCCAGTCCATCTCGCCGAGACCCTTGAACCGGTTGACCTGGATCTTGCGGCCCTCGTGCTCGGCCTCGAACGCCCGGAGCGCGGCGTCGTCTTTCAGGTAGGTGTGGTCCTGGCCGATGTCGGCGCGGTACAGCGGCGGCTGCGCGAGGTAGATCACGCCGTACCTGACGAGCTCGGGCAGCTGCCGGTAGAAGAAGGTCAGCAGCAGCGTGCGGATGTGGGAGCCGTCGACGTCGGCATCGCACAGGATCACGATCCGGTGGTAGCGGACCTTCGAGCCGTCGAACTCGTCGGCGACGCCCGCGCCGATCGCCTGGAGCAGTGTCTGGATCTCCTCGTTCTTGAGCATGCGGTCCATGCGGGCGCGCTCGACGTTCAGGATCTTGCCGCGGATCGGGAGGATCGCCTGGATGCGCGGGTCGCGAGCCTGCTTGGCCGGGCCACCCGCGCTGTCACCCTCGACGATGAACAGCTCCGATTCGCGCGGGTCCTTCGACGAGCAGTCGGCGAGCTTGCCCGGCATCGCCGACGAGTCGAGCAGCGACTTGCGTCGCGTGAGGTCGCGCGCTTGGCGCGCCGCGACGCGCGCTCGCGCGGCCTGGACGCACTTCTGCACCGCCTGCCGTCCTTCGGACGGGTGCTCCTCGAGCCACCGGGCGAGCTTCTCGTTGGTCGCCTTCTCGACCGCGGAGCGCATCTCGGTGTTGCCGAGCTTCGCCTTCGTCTGCCCCTCGAACTGCGGGTTGCGCAGCTTGACGGAGACGATCGCGGTGAGGCCCTCGCGGATGTCCTCGCCGAGGAGGTTGCTGTCCTTGTCCTTGAGCAGGCCCTTGCCCTTGGCGTAGCGGTTCAGCACGTTGGTGAGCGCCTTCTTGAAGCCCTCCTCGTGCATGCCGCCCTCGGTGGTGCCGATGTTGTTCGCGAACGAGTGGATCCCCTCGTAGTAGCCGGTGTTCCACTGCATCGCGATGTCGATCTCGTGGGTCGGGTCGTGGTCTTCGTACGCGATCACGCGCTTGAACAGGGGCTCCTTCGACGCGTTGAGGTTCTTGACGAAGTCGACGATGCCGCCGGTGAACTTGAAGCTCTGCTCGAGGACGGGATCGGCGCGCTCGTCGCGGAAGCGGATCTCGAGCCCGCGGTTGAGGAACGCCATCTCCCGCAGACGCTCGAGAAGCGTCTGCGCGCGGAACTCGACCTCTTCGAAGATCGTCGAGTCGGGCCAGAACGTGATGATCGTGCCGCGCTTCTTCGACGAGGCCGACTTCTTGAGCGCGCCCTGCGGGACGCCGCCCTTCGCGAAGTGCTGCTCCCACTTCGCGCCATCGCGATGGACCTCGAGATCGAGCTTGACCGAGAGCGCGTTGACGACCGACACGCCGACGCCGTGCAGACCACCGGAGATCTTGTACCCGTCGCCCCCGAACTTCCCGCCTGCGTGCAGCGTCGTCATGATGATCTCGGCCGCCGACTTGCGCTTGTTCTCGGGGTGCGGGTCGACCGGGATGCCGCGGCCGTTGTCGGCCACCCGGCAGCCCCCGTCGGCGAGCAGCGTGACGTCGATGCGGGTGGCCTCGCCGGCCATGGCCTCGTCGACGGAGTTGTCGACGACCTCGTACACGAGGTGGTGGAGGCCGGCCGGGCCGGTGGAGCCGACGTACATCGCGGGGCGCTCTCGGACCGGCTCGAGGCCCTTGAGCACCGTGATGTCCTTCGCGGTGTAGGCGGATCTGCGCGAGACCGGGCCGTTCTTGGCAGCCACCGCCTTGCTGGCGCTCGACACCTTCTTCGCCGTCGACGCCCTCTTCGCGGGCGGCGTCGTGGCTCGGGACTTCGGGGGACTCAACGCGCGCGCACCTCTCCTACGTGCTCGGGTTTCGGGGGCTGGCGAGCGGGCTCCGGGGGGCTCGATTTCACGCAAAACCGCAGGTCAGACCCCCGAAACGACACCCTTGATTGTACCAGACACCCTTGCGCGCTCCGAGTCTCGCCGTGGCGCGAATCAGCGCGGCGCGACCACGATCCGCACCTGTTCCACGACGTCCGAGCCGACGATCGCGGCGGTCCGCGACCGCAGCTCGTGCTCGAGGTAGCGCAGCTCGGTTGCCCACGCCGGCGCGTCGACGGCGATCGTCAGCACACCGTGGCGGAGCGAGCGCAGCTGGGCGTGCTCCGCGATCGCGGCGCCGACGATCTCGGGCCAGCGTGCGGACAGCGGGCCGAGCACCCCGGGCGGCGGGAGCCCGAGCTCGGCTCCGACCTCGGCCAGTGCTTCCCCGACCGGTGTCGGCGGGACCTCTTGGCCCGGCACGCGCGGGCGGCGCCGGCGCCGCGACGACGCCGCGCTCACCCGCTCTCCAACCGGCCATCGGCCACCCGCAGCTGCTGGGCCGGCTGGACGCCCGGCGGTACTTCGCCCGCGGTGGTCAAGAGGGTCTGCGTCAAGGGGAGGCAGCCGACGAGCGCGGTCGCTCGGTGCTCGTCGAGCTCACTGAAGACGTCGTCGAGAAGCAGTACGGGTTGTGCGCCGACGACGTCGGCGCACACGCGATGGCCTGCGAGCCGGAGCGCGAGCGCGAGGGTGCGTTGCTCACCTTGCGACGCGTGCGTTCGGCTGTCGAGCCCGTCGATCGTCAGGCGCCAGTCGTCACGGTGCGGCCCGACGAGCGTGACGCCGCGATCGAGCTCCTGACGCCGGTGCGCGGCGAGCGCCGCGCGCAGGAGCGCCGGCACCGAGTCGGGCAGCGGGGTCGCGCCCTCGGCCCACTCGACCTGATAACAGGCGTCGATCGCGGTCTCGTCGCCGGCGAGGCCCGCGTACGCGCCGGTCAGCGCAGGTACCAGCCGTTCGACGAGGCGCACGCGGCCGCGCACGAGGTCGGTTCCTGCGTCGATCAGCTGCTGGTCGAACACGTCCAGCGTGGTGCGCGCGTCGTCGTCACGGACGCCAGAGCGAAGCAACGCGTTGCGGTGGCGCAGGACTCGCTCGTAGTCCGCGCGGGTTGCTTCGTATCGCGGTGCAACTGCCACGAGCAGGTCGTCGAGGTACCCGCGTCGCTCCGCCGGTCCGCCCTTCACGACGCGCAGGTCGTCGGGTGCGAACACCGTCGCTCGCAGCACGCCGAGCAACTCCCTCGCCCTGGGCAACGGATGCCGGTCGACAAGCACGCGGTTGCGCCCGCCTACCCGAAGCTCGGCTTCGACGAGTCGGTGTCGCTCGCCGTGCTGCACCTCCGCACGGACCACTGCCGACTCGGTGCCGTCTCGAACGAGCGCGCTGTCGGGCACACCGCGGAAGGACCGGGCGGTCGCGACCCAACCGATCGCTTCGAGCAGGCTCGTCTTGCCCTGGCCGTTGTCGCCCCGGATGACCGTCACGCCCTCGGGAAGATCGAGGTGCGCGGCCTCGTAGCAGCGAAAGTCGATCAGCTCGAGGCTCGCGACGCGCACACGCCGATTGTCACGCGTTCCACGACCGCGTCACGTGATCCGAACCGGCATCAGGAGGTACAAGAAGTCGGGCGCGTCGGTGCCGCGCATCACCGCCGGCTTCAGCGGGTCGATCGTCTCGATCGTGATCTCCTCGGCGCCGGCTGCGTCGATGCCGTCGAGGAGAAATTGCGAGTTGAACGCGACGGTCAGCTCGGTTCCCTCGTACTTTGCCTCGACCGGCTCGTACGACTGACCGACGTCTTGCGCGGTTGCGGAGAGCTCGAGCCCCTCACTGCTCATTGCGAGGCGGATCGGGGAGGAGTCGCGGCTCTGCCCACCGACGAGCCGCACGCGGTTGACCGCATCCTTGAGGGCCTCGCGCTCGACGGTCAGCTTGTTCGGGTACCCGGAGGGGACGAGCTGCTGGTAGTTCGGGAAGTCGCCCTCGATCAGCCGGGCGGTGAGCTGCTCCGCCTCGATGCGCGGATAAGCGGCCGGTTGCAGCCGGAACGTCACGTCACGATCGCCGAGGTGCACGTCGACCTCGCCGGTACCGAGCAACCGCTGTAGCTCCCCGAGACCCTTCGCGCCGACGAGGACCTTCTGACCCTCCGGCAACAGTGTGACACCTTCGAGATCGCGTACCGCGAGACGGTACGAGTCGGTCGCGACGAGCCGTATGCCGTTACCCGACGCAGTGATGAGGACACCCGTGAGGATCGGTCGCGCGTCGTCCTTCGACGCGGCCGGCACGACCTGACGCAGTCCTTCCGAGAGCGGGCCCGCCGCGACACGCACCGCGTCACCTTGCGGCTCGGGCAAGCGAGGAAAGTCGGACGCCGCCAGCGTGCGAATCTCCGAACGGAAGCGACCGGCCTCGATCTTCGCCTGGTCGTCGCCCACTTCGACACTGACCGGCTTGTCGGCGGGCAGACGGCTGACCGTCTCGGACAAGAGCCGGCCGTCCAGTACCGCGCTGCCCTCTCCTTCCACGTCGGCCGGGAGCTGCACACGGATCGTGAGCTCGAGATCCGAGCCGACGAGCTCGACGCTGCCCTCCCCGACGCGCACGAGCAGACCCGACAGCACCGGCAACGCACCGGTCCGCGAAGCAACCGCGCGATAGGCGATGCCAACCGCGTCAGCGAGCGTGTCTCGCTCGCAGCGGAACTTCACAGCGGGCTCTCCTTCTCTCTAGTTATGGAAAGAGCGTTGTTGTCGTAGGGCCTGTGAATTGTGGACAACCACTCATTTTCGCTGATCAGCCGGCGTTTCGTCGTCCCCAGATTGTCCACCGGGACCCGGGGTGGCGCACGCGGTATGTGATCCGGGTCACAGCCCCTCCCCAGATCACGACAGGTATCCCCACCCGTCCACAGTGTTATCCACTGCTGCCGAGCCGGATCCGGCCGATGAGCTCGTTGACCTGCTCGAAGATGACATGACGTTCGGTCATCTGTTGTTTGATTTTGTCGACGGCGTACATGACCGTGGTGTGGTCACGGCCACCGAACTGCTCGGCGATCCTCGGATAGCTGAAGTCGGTCAGCTCCCGCATGACGTACATGCTGATCTGGCGGGCGGTGACGAGCGGCCGGCGGCGGCTCTTACCGCACAAGTCGTCGAGGGTCCACCCGAACATCTTGGCGGTCTCGTCGAGGATGAGATCGGGGGTGATCTCACGAGGCTTGTGTTCCGGGAGGAGGTCGGTGAGGACGGAGCGGGCGACCTCCTCGGAGAGGGGCGCTCGGTTGAGGCTGGAATACGCGGCGACGCGAATGAGCGCGCCCTCGAGCTCCCGGATGTTGTCGCGGATATTGCTGGCGATGAACCCGAGGACCTCGTCAGGGATCCCGCCGAGGTGCTCCGCCTCGGCCTTCTTGCGCAGGATGGCGAGGCGGGTCTCGAACTCCGGGGGCTGCACGTCGGTGATGAGTCCCCACTCGAAACGGGTGCGCAGCCGGTCCTCGATGGTCGCGATGGCCTTGGGCGAGCGGTCGGACGAGATCACGATCTGACCGCCCTCGTTGTGGATCTGGTTGAACGTGTGGAAGAACTCCTCTTGGAGCTCCTGGGTCCGCTCGAGAAACTGGATGTCGTCGATCAACAGCACCTCAAGCTCGCGGTACCGGCGCTTGAAGAACGGCATGCGGCTGCGATCTCGGATCGCCTCGACGAACTCGTTCATGAACGACTCGGTCGTCGAGTAGCGAACCCGCTTCTTGCCGTACATCGCCCGCACGTGATGCCCGATCGCGTGGAGGAGGTGCGTCTTGCCGAGGCCCGCAGGCCCGTAGATGAAGAGCGGGTTGTAGGCCCGAGCGGGCGCTTCCGCTACCGAGAGCGCGGCCGCGTGCGCGAAGCGGTTCGACGCCCCGATCACGAACTGGTCAAAGGTGTAGCGGGGGTTGAGGGTCGCCGCGGCCCACGGGAGTTCGCTCGGTGCGCTCGAGGACACCGTGGGCGCCGCCGGCGGGCTGGCGAGCGCCGTCATGGCGTGCGGCTCAGGCGGCGGAGCCTCGGCGGCGGCCGGCGTCCGGGCCCGGGTGTCGACGTCGACGAGCAGCTCGACCGCCAGGTCCCGGCCGGTCGCGACCCGGGCGGCGTCCTCGAGCATGGCCTGGTAGCTGGACCGGATCCGGTCGGCGGCGACGGTGCTCGGCGCGGTCAGCACGAGCACGTCGTGCTCGAATCTCACGGCCCGGACACCTTGGAACCACGTGCGCCAGGTGGCCTCGGCGAGCTCGGCCCGTAACGAGGTCGACGCTTGCTCCCAGATTCGTTGGGCGATGTCGTCGGCGGCCGGCTCGGGCCGATCCCGGTTGTCCACAGGCACGTCCACAGTTGTGGAGAACTGTGGGGGCGGCGGCCGCCTCCCCCGTTGGCATGGCTCTGCGTCCCCGAAGGGACTGGCCGGCCGGTCCGGGGCAGGTCCCCGGCGGGGAAGTCGTCGCCGCGTCGAGGCCGGATCGGCGGGCGACGGCGGAACGTAGCACCGGGTATCTGGTGCGACAAGAGTGGGTGTGCGCGCGCGCGTTGCGAGCGGGGGCCCGTGCCCGTAGACTCCAGCGACTCTCTGCGCGGCCCCCGCCTCGGCCCGCGCAGGCCAGGAGGCCTCCCCGTTGAAGCGCACGTTCCAGCCGAACAACCGCAAGCGCAAGAAGACGCACGGGTTTCGCGTCCGCATGCGCACGCGCGGTGGGCGGGCCGTGATCCGAAACCGCCGCAGCCGGGGGCGGAAGCGGCTCGCCGCCTGATAGGGCGCGTCCGCGACCGTGCGACGTTCGAGGCTCTTGCCCGCGCCGGCCGCGTGCAACGCGGCGCGATCACACTTCGCTACGTCGCATCGCACGGCGATGGCGTTCCGCGCGCCGCGTTCGCGATCGGGCGCGGCACCGGCGGCGCGGTACGACGCAACCGGGCCCGTCGACGGCTCCGCGCCGCGCTCCTCGACGTGGCCGATGAGCTCGAGCCGGGCGGCGCGTACCTCGTGGGCGCGGGAGCAGGCGTGGTGACGATGCCGTACGACGCACTCCGCGACCAGCTGCGCGCGGTGGTACGCGCCGCGGCGGAGACGCGATGAGACGCGCGCGCCGGCGCCCGACGATCCCTGCGCGCGCGTTGCAGATGCCGGTGCGCGCGTGGCGACTGGTCAGCGTGCACCTGCCGCCGCGATGCCGCTTCGAGCCGTCGTGCTCGGAGTACGCGCTGGGCGCACTCGATCGACACGGCGCGGCGCGCGGGAGCTGGCTCGCACTGCGCCGGCTCGCGAGGTGCCATCCTTGGCACCCAGGCGGCTTCGACCCCGTTCCGCCGCCACGCGCCGAAGCGGTGAGCACGAACACACGTTCGCCCTACCGTGTGCCGGAGCACACGGCCGAGACCTGCTGAGAGAGGCCACGCATGCTCGACCCGATCTACGAAGCCATCGGCTGGCTGCTGTCGGCCTTCTACTCCGTGGTCCCGAACCTCGGGATCGCGATCATCCTGCTGACCTTCACCATCATGTTGATCCTCTATCCGCTGACCGCGAAGCAAGCGAAGTCGATGATCGCCATGCAGCGGCTCCAGCCGGAGATCAAGCGGCTACAGGCGAAGTACAAGAACGACCGCCAGAAGCTCAACGAAGAGGTGATGAAGGTCTACCAGGAGAACAAGGTGAACCCGCTCGCCGGTTGTCTCCCCCTCCTGGTCCAGCTCCCGATCTTCTTCTCGCTCTTCCATGTGTTGCGCGACTCGTACAAGTACGTCCCGCTGAACTCGAATCTCTTCGCTGACCTGTGCCGTCACGACGGAGTCGTCGCGAAGACCGTCGATGCGTGCGTCAAGGGGAACCTCGACGTCAACCACCTGAAGTTCCTGTCGATGGACCTCCAGAAGGCGGCGACGGATGTGAGCGGAGGCGTCTTCACCGCGCTCCCGTATTTCATCCTCGTTCTGCTGGTGATGGTGACGGGCTTCATGCAGACCCGGCAGGCCCAGCGGCGGACGCCGCAGACCAACAAGCAGATGGCCATGGTGATGAAGGTTCTGCCCGTCTTCTTCGGGGTCATCTCGCTGCAGTTCCCCGCCGGCCTGGTGCTGTACTTCTTCGTCAGCAACCTCTGGCGGCTGGGCCAGCAGGAGGTCATCTTCCGGCGCCACGGCACCGCCGCTCTTCCCGCCGGCGGGAAGGGCGCGATCGACGTCGCCAGCAAGGAGCGCCCGGCGAAGGCGCCACCTCGGGAGGAGCTCGAGGAGGCACCGGGCGAGGCACCGGCCGAAGCCCCGACGGAGCGGCCGGCACCACGCACCGCTCCCGACCGGCCCGCCGCCGCGCCGAAGGCGGTGCCGACGGCAAGGCGCAGCGGAGGAGGCCTCCGCGGCTTGTTCCAGGTGCCGCCGCCGGAGGCGAACGGCGGCACCGCCACCGGCGCGGCACCGCCGGCGGTGAGAAAGGCGGCCACGGGCGGTGCACCGCCCAAGCCGCCGCCGCCGCGGAAGCGCCGCAACAAGAAGAAGCGGAAGCGCTGAGGCCCGGCCCGTGGAGTGGGTCGAGACCACCGGCCGGACCGTCGAGGAGGCGCTGGACGCCGCCCTCGACGAGCTCGGCGTGGACGAGGACGAGGTCGAGTTCGAGGTGCTCGAGGCCGCCCGGGGCGGGTTGCTGGCCCGTCGGGAGGCGCGGATCCGGGCTCGGGTGCGGCCGCTCTCCCGGGAGAAGCCCGGCGAGCAGCGGCGTCGGCGGGCGCGCCGCGGCGCTCCGACACGACCCGAACGCACCGCGGCCAGACCCGACGGCGGGGCCGTGGCGGTGGACGACCGGCCGGCGGGCGACGCCGGGCGATCCGGCGGGCCGAGCCGGCGTCGCCGGCGCAGCCGGGGCGGCAGGGGCGCCCGGGCCGAGGCGACAGGGGCAGCGATGACGGAGGACGGCGTGAGCGAGCCGAGCGTGTCGGTGGAGGAGCAGGCCGAAGTGGCGGAAGGCTTCGCCCGGGGCCTGGTCGAGGCGTTCGGCGCCGATGCCGACGTGGTCGCCCGGATCGACGAGGACGCCGTGCTCGTGGACATCACCGGGGGCGACCTGGGGCTCCTGGTGGGGCCACGAGGCGTGACGCTCCAGGCGATCGAGGACCTCGTTCGCACGGTGGTGCAGCGCCAGACCGAGGGGCACGGGACCCGGATCAACGTCGATGTCGGCGGCTACCGGGCCAAGCGGCGGGAGGCCCTGGCGGCTTTCGCCCATGAGCTCGCCGACCAAGTGCGGGAGAGCGGGCGCGAGCAGGCGCTGGAGCCGATGTCGGCAGCCGATCGGAAGGTCGTGCACGACACGGTGGCGGAGCTCGACGGTGTGGGCACGGCGTCGGAGGGGGAGGAGCCCCGCCGACGCGTGGTCATCCGCCCGGCCTAAGCGCACGAGCGGCGCAGCCGTGCGGGATCGGCTGCTCGACGCTCTCGCCGAAGCGCAACGCCGGGGCTTCTTGGGTCCCGGCCCCGCGGAGGAGCAGCTGCGGCACGCCGAGGCCTTCGCCCGGATCGTCGGGGAGCCGGATGGGCCGTTCCTGGACCTCGGCTCGGGCGCGGGCCTACCGGGACTGGCCGTGGCGCTGGCCGATCCGACCGCACACGGCGCCCTCCTGGACTCGCAACGGCGCCGTGTCCGCTGGCTCGAGCAAGTCACCAAGGCCCTCGGCCTGGCGGACCGCATCCGGGTCGTCGACGCAAGGGCCGAAGAAGCCGCCCGTGACGAGGCCCTGCGGGGCCACTTCGCCCTGGTCACCGCCAGATCGTTCGGCCCGCCCGCGGTCACGGCCGAGTGCGCCGCGGGGTTCCTCCGGCGCGGTGGGCGCCTGATGGTCAGCGAGCCCCCGGACTCGACAGAGCAGCGTTGGCCGGCCCAGGGCCTGGCCGAGCTGGGTCTGCAACCCCCGGAGATCCGCCACCGGGGCGGCGTGACGGTCGCAGTCCTCACGGCCACCGGGGAGCCGGACGACCGGTGGCCACGGCGGACCGGGATCCCACGAAAGCGCCCGCTCTGGTAGCCGGTTCCACGTGGAACAGCCGACCGGCGGAGGGCCGGAGGTTCCACGTGGAACATGAGGGGAGAGGCGGGCACGGGGTTCCACGTGAAACGGCAGCGGACCGGACGGGTTCCGGTGGAGCACTCAGCGAGCCAAGGCCTGTAAGCCTCATGTCGAACGGAGGCCCGCTGAGTGCTGCGTTCAATGTGGAACGGGACCGAATTCGGACTACGGGCCGCCGGGCGGCAAGCCCTATGGACGCTCCGAAAAGAGGCGGAGGCGACGACCCCGGCGTAAGGCCGGTTCGCCCGTAGCCGGCCGAGACCCGGCTCGAAGGGCCGACTGCCGGGCAGAGCCGGCAGGAGCAGGGGCTCGGCCGCCGCGAGGGCGTGGCCGTCGCCGGGGTCGCCGCCGCAGCCGAGGTGAACGCGCCAGGGAGCCGGGTACGGTACCGACCTGGGGAACTCGTCCGGCCGCACGTCCGAAAATACGTCAAGATCGGCACTGGCGCAGTCGACAACCCTGACGTATCCTGCGCAGAGCGCGAGCGTCTACCTGACGTCGAGACTCTGGATCCCCTTGGGAGGCAGCGGTGCGCGACGCCAAGCTCCATGGCACCGGCGAGGCCTCCAACGACGAGCTGCCCGACGGCCCGATCCTCGACCCGGAGACGATCCCGCTCGCGACGTCGCCCGAGGCCCCGCCGCTCGAGCTGCCGCGGGTCATCGCCATCGCCAACCAGAAGGGCGGCGTGGGCAAGACCACCACCGCCGTCAACCTCGGCGCGGCCATGGCCGAGGGCGGGTTCCGGATCCTCGTCGTCGACCTCGATCCGCAGGGCAACGCGACGACGGGGCTCGGGCTCAACCCTCGTGACGTCGGTGGCTCGGTCTACGACGTGATCATGAACGACACCTCGATCGAGGACTGTGTCGAGCCGACCACGCTGAAGAACCTGTTCATCGCGCCGGCCACGATCGACCTCGCCGGCGCCGAGATCGAGCTCGTCCCGGCCATGAGCCGCGAGCTCAAGATGCGCCGCGCCGTCGATGCGGTGCGCGACCAGTACGACATCATCTTCATCGACTGCCCGCCGTCACTCGGGCTCCTCACGGTCAACGGGCTCGCCGCGGCCGACGACGTGATCGTGCCGATCCAGTGCGAGTACTACGCGCTCGAGGGCCTCGGACAGCTGATGCGCAACCTCGCGCTCGTGCAGTCGAACCTCAACCCGTCGCTCGACGTGCGCGGCATCGTGCTCACGATGTACGACGCGCGCACGAAGCTCGCCGACCAGGTCGAGGCCGAGGTGCGTGAGTACTTCGGGAGCAAGGTCTATCGGACGGTGGTGCCGCGCACCGTGCGCCTCTCCGAGGCGCCGTCGTTCGGCCAGCCGATCATCGTGTTCGACTCGACGTCGCGGGGCGCGCAGGCGTACCGCGCGCTGGCGAAAGAGGTGAGCCGTGGCGCGTCAAGGCGGGCTCGGTAGAGGACTCGGCGCCCTCATCCCGGCGGGGGCGGTCGAGCGGCGCGGGCCGGGCCGCGGGGGCTTGCAAGAGCTCCCAATCTCCGCTATTCGCCCAAACCCCTACCAACCCCGCGCGGAGTTCGACGAGGCGGGCATCGGCGCGCTCGCCGACTCGATTCGCGAAGTCGGCCTGCTTCAACCCGTGCTCGTGCGCCCGGCCGGCGACGGCTACGAGCTGATCGCGGGCGAGCGGCGCTGGCGCGCGGCGCGCCGGGCCGGCCTCCAGACCATTGCCGCGCTCGTGCGCGAGTCCGACGACACCACCGCACTCGAGCAGGCGCTCGTCGAGAACCTCCAGCGCGAAGACCTGAACCCGCTCGAGGAGGCGGGCGCATACCAGCAGCTCATCGAGGACTTCCACCTCACGCACGAGCAGGCCGCGGCGCGCGTCGGTAAGGGCCGCGCGTCGATCAGCAACAGCCTGCGACTGCTGCAGCTCCCGCCGTCGATCCAGCGCGCCGTGCGCGAGCGGCAGCTGTCGATGGGTCACGCGCGCGCGTTGCTCGGGACGCCCGACCGCGCGTTCCAGGAGGCGCTCGCGAAGCGCGCGATCAAGGAAGACCTGTCGGTGCGCGCGGTCGAAGAGGCGGTGCGCGCGCGCAACGAGGACCCCGACGGGTCGGCGCGCGAGAGCGCGCGCCGCATCCGGCCCGCCGGGCTGATCGAGCTCGAGCAGCTGCTCGCCGATCACCTCGAGACGCGGGTGAAGATCCGGCTGGGCGGCGGCGGCAAGGGAACGGTGACGATCGACTTCGGCGGGCTCGACGACCTCGAGCGGATCTATCGCGTGATGACCGAGGGATCGTCGACGCGCACCGTGTCCGCGAGCTGACGCGTCAGCCCGCCGCATTTCCGCCGGCGCGCCATTTCGTGTAGCGCGGCGGCCATTGGCCGCGGTGCTCGTATTCCGAATGCAGCACCGAGTCGATCGTCAGCTCGAAGAGGGCATCGTCGTCGCCGGTGCTGACGCCGTCGGTCTTCATGGCGGCGCGCACGCGTTCGCGCAGCGTGTCGTCGACGAGTGGGATGGCTTCGCCGGTGACGTAGAACTCGTCGTCGGTGTCGGCGTCGGCGAAGGTGTGCAGCGCGTAGCGGGGGTCGCGGCGGAGGTCGTGCTGCTTGAGGGACGGGCCGATCAGCACCCAGAGCCTGCCTTCGAAGACGGTGGGGCAGACCGGGTGCACTCGCGGGCCGCCGTCCTTGCGGACGGTCGCGAGGAACGCGAGGCCCGGGCCGTAGTGGTAGAGGCGACGCCGCCCCGCGTCCGCCAGCTCCGGCGCAGCCCGCTCGAACTCGGACCAGGGAACGGCCATGCCCGCAGCGTACGGGCGGGGTGTGACAGGATGGTTGTTCGGTGAGCGCGCGCTTCGCGAAGGACATACCGGCCCGCGAGCGGCTCATCGTTCCCCTCGACGTCCCGACGCACGACGACGCGTTCGCGCTGGTCGACGAGCTGGGGGACAGCGTCGACTTCTACAAGGTCGGGTTCCAGCTGCTGCTCGGCGGCAACCACGTCGACCTCGTGCGACGGATCGTCGGGATGGGCAAGAAGGTCTTCCTCGACGTGAAGCTCTTCGACATCCCCCAGACGGTGGCGTCCGCGGTCGAGCAGCTCCCCGCCCTCGGCGTCACGTTCGCAACGGTGCACGGGATCGACCCGCTGCTCGAAGCGGCGTGCGCGGTCAAAGACGGTGTCGGGATCCTCGCGGTCACGGTCCTGACGAGCCTCGACGACGACGACCTGCGCGCCATGGGATACGCGCAGACCGTCGAGCAGCTCGTGCTCGCGCGTGCCGGCCGTGCGCTGGAGCTCGGCTGCGACGGCGTGATCGCGTCGGGCCGGGAGGTGGAGAAGATCCGCGACGTGCACGGCGACAAGCTCGTCGTCGTCGTCCCCGGCGTGCGGACCGCCGCGAACCAGCAGGACGACCAGAAGCGGACCGTGACCGTGCGCGAGGCGTTCGAGGCGGGCGCCGACTACGTGGTGGTCGGCCGGCCGATCCGCGACGCGGACGACCCGCGCGCCGCGGCACAGTCGATCCAGGAGACGATCGCCGAGGTGGTAGGTCGGGCGTAGGCGGGGTCAGGGCGGCGCACGCTCGTCCGCCGCCTCGGTGTGGCCGTGATCGTCGGGCGGCAGGAGGTCGTATTCGCCGTCGGGCCGTTGACGCAGTTGGAAGCCGCGGTGGGTGACGAGGTCGTGCTGGTGAGGGCACAGCGGCACGAGCTCGCGCAGCTTGGTGACCTTCGTGTCTCGGTAGGGCTGGGTGTGGTGGTACTCGAGGTGCTCGCGCTGGTGGCAGTCGACGACGCCGCACTCGGTGAACAGCCACTCGAGCGCGGTCTGGACCGCGGCGGTCCGGGTGCGCCCCACGTGGGTCACGTTGAGCACATCCACGCCGTCGGTGATGACGATCTTGAGCAGCGCGTCGCCGAGCAGCTCACAGGCGACCGCGACGGGCACCGGCCCCACCCCGGCGATCTCGCAGACCTCGTCGCCCTCGGTGTAGCCGTGGCGCAGTGCGGTCACGTCGAGGCGCAACAGCGCGGTGGTCGTCGCCGAGCGCGCCGCGCCCGTGGTGTCGCCTTCGAGCGCGCGGTCGGCGACGGCGACGAGCGCATCGGCGGCGTAGGCCTCGTGCGATTCGCGGCGACCGTCGGCGCGGGCGTGTGCGAACACTCGATCCTGCTCGACTCGGAGCGCGGCGCGGACCCGCGCCCCGGCATCAGGGGTCAGCTTCCACTCGCCCCGGTCGGCGCCCTCGCCGTCGGTCCAGCAGCGCACATAGCGCGTCGCGTGGATCCGCCGGTACCGCTCGAGCTCCTCGTCCTCGCTCGCGGCATTGGCCTTGACGCGTGCCGCGTACTGCTTGAGGCCCGCGAACCCGTCCTCCTGCGCACGTGCCAACAAGTCGCGCTCCGCGTGCGGCGCCTCGATCGCCGCTGCGCTGACCTCGCTGGCCTGCGCCTCGGAGAGCCGCCCCGCTCGGAGCTGCGCTTCGGTCCTGGGCAGCTCGGGGAGTCGACGCGCCGTCTCCACCACCCGCACGGCCTGGCCGACGCTGGTCCCGCTCGTCGCAGCCAGGAAATGCGCCGCCGAGCGGTGGCCCGTCCTTCACCCAGATCCGAGCGTCGTCGATCCGCTTGATCAACAGCGCCTTCGCGGCCCCACACAGACGTTCACCCTCTGCCGCCGTGTCCAACAAGCAGGCCGCGTCACCCGCGTCAATACGGTCGGGCTCCAGATCCCGGACCGCCTCACGGAGCACGGCAACCGCAGCTGCGAACTTCCCCGGCACGACGGGCTCCTCCCGAAGGGCACGGACGGGGGAAGCAGCACCGTCATGGTCGCACCGGGGTACGACAGCTACGCCGGCGAGTCGACCGGCGGCTGCTCGATCGCCCGGCGCACGCCGCGCACGACCGCGCGCCCGATGTCGCCCGCGGCCGCAACGAGCCGGCGCATCCCCTCGACGTCACCGTCCTCGACCAGCTCGCACACGACCGCGGCCATCTGCGTCTCGCGCAGCGCGGCATACGCCTTGCCGCACACACCCGCATCCGACGGGAGCAGCGACGCGAGCTCCTCGTGGATCGCGGTCGCGACGGCGAAGCCGGTCTCGGAGCGGAAGCGCCCGGCCTCGAAGTACGCGCACCGGCAACCGCCCGGGTCGCCCGGGCGCAGCGCGAGGAACAGATCGGCGCCGTAGCGGTTGGCCTCGGCCGCGACGCGGGAGTCGTCGTCGCCCCATCCGTCGAGGACCGCGGTCGCGCCACCCTCGAGGAGGCCGCGGGTGACGTGCTCGCCGAGCGCGGCAAGACCCGGCGCGGTCGCGACATATACGCGCCGGCCGGCGAGCGAACGCGGCCCGCGCCGCATCTCCTCGCGCTCACGGACGGAAGCGACGGAGCCTGCGGCGAGCGCGCCGACACGGCGCAGCGCGGAGATCGTCGTGGAACCACAGATGCCGTCGTCGGCGATGCCGGCGCTGCGTTGGAACTCGAGCAGGGCCGTGTGCGTGGTGTCGCCGAGGATCCCGTCTTCGCGCCCGGCGTCGAAGCCGAGCTCGTTCAACCGGCGCTGAAGCTCGACGACGTCGTCGCCGCGCACCATCGGGCGGCGGGAGTAGAGGAGCCGGTCGCCGAGCGTGAACCCGCTCTCGACGAGCGCCGACCACGTCTGCCGGCCGACGATCCCGTCGACCCGCAGGCCGCGCCGCTCCTGAAACGCCCGCACCGCGCGCTCGCATGCCTCGCCGAAGGAGGCAGCCGGGTCGGGCGTCGTGTCGAGACCGAGCGCGGCCAGACGCCGTTTCAGGTCGCGGACCGCCTCGCCGGTCGAGCCCCTCTGGAGCTGGGCGAGCACCGCCCTCAAGCTTCCGTCAGGCGACGAACTCGGCGAGGTCCTGGAGCAACTGGCCCTTGCCCTTGGCGCCGACGAGTCGCTTGACCGGCTCGCCGCCCTTGAACACCAGCAGCGTGGGGATGCTCATCACGTTGAAGCGCATCGCGGTGTTCGGGTTGTCGTCGACGTTGAGCTTGCCGATGGCGATCTTCTCGCCCTGCTCGGTGGCGAGCTCCTCGAGGACCGGCCCGATCATCTTGCACGGCCCGCACCACTCGGCCCAGAAATCGACGAGCACGGGCTTCTCGGACCCGTTGATCTCCTCGTCGAACGTCGCGTCGGAGAGCGTCTTGATCTGGTCGGACACCGTCGTTCCTTTCGCCACCGGGGCCTCCGCGGGCGTCGCAGAAGTGTAGGCGAGAGGTGTAACGCCTCCCGGAGTGCGGCGATTCCGCGCGTCCGGCGGAGTCAGCGGCCGGCCTGCGCATGGGCTCGTGCCTCGAGCCAGCGCTCGGCCTCCATTGCGGCCATGCAGCCGCTCCCGGCCGCGGTGACCGCCTGACGGAACACGTGGTCCTGCACGTCACCGGCCGCGAACACGCCGTCGATCGATGTCTGCGTCGAGTCGGGCGCGGTCACGATGTAGCCGTTCTCGTCGAGCTCGAGCTGGTCGCGGAACAGTGACGTGTTGGGGTCGTGCCCGATCGCGACGAACATGCCCTCGACGGGCAGCGTCGACGTGTCGCCGCTCTGTGTGTCGCGGACGATCACGCCCTCGACCTGACCGTTCCCGAGCACGTCCTCGACGACGGCGTTCCACCTGACGTCGACCTTCTCGTTGGCGAACGCGCGCTCCTGCATGATCTTCGAGGCGCGCAGCTCGTCGCGCCGGTGCACGATCGTGACCTTGGTCGCGAACTTCGTGAGGAAGATCGCTTCCTCGACGGCGGAGTCGCCGCCCCCGATGACGGCCAGTGGCTTCTGGCGGAAGAAGAAGCCGTCGCAGGTCGCGCACGTGGACACGCCGTGGCCGAGCAGCCGCTGCTCGGAGGCCAGGCCGAGCATGCGAGCCGTTGCACCCGTCGAGATCACGATGGCGTCGGCACGGTACTCGGTGTCGCCGACCGAGACGCCGAACGGCGGCCCACCGGTGAGGTCCACACGATCGGCGTCGGCGGTGACGACCTCGGACCCGAAGCGAATCGCCTGCTCGCGGAACTTGGTCATGAGCTCGGGGCCCATGATCCCGTCGGGGAACCCCGGGTAGTTCTCGACGTCGGTGGTGAGCATCAGCTGGCCACCGGCGCCGATGCCCTCGACGACGACGGGGGAGAGGTTGGCCCGGGCCGCGTACACGGCCGCGGTGAGCCCCGCCGGGCCCGACCCGATGATCACGAGCTTGCGTGCTTCGCTCATGTGCCCTCGTTCACTCGTCCGTTCACTCGTCCGTTGGCGCTTCGTCCTTGGGTGGACGCTTCGTCCGGAACGACCAGCAAAACGTGCCGGCGAGCACGAAGATTCCGCCGACGACGAGGTAGGCGATCCACACGTCTCCGGTGAGCACGACGAGTCCCCGGAACGCACCGATCACGAGCAGCGTGAACGCCGTCAGCCCGAAGAAGCCCGCCAGCAGCCCGAAGACGACTGCCTTGGTGGCGCGCTGTGCAGGGACGACGGTCTTCTCGCGGACCGCACCGACCGCGTGCTCGATCGCGTCGGCCGCTTGCGTCGTCCAGTCGGGCATCGGACGGGGAGCGTACTCCTGCTCCCCGCTCAGTCTCCGTGGAGGACGACCTCGCTCGCCACGTCGCAGGACGACGGCAGCACGCTGACGGCCACCGCCGCGCCGCCCCGGGTGCCCGTGACGACGACGACCCGACGGCCGTCGTCCGTCCCCTCGCCGACGGCCGCGACGTCGCGTACGCCGTCGTCGCGCAGCTCGCTCGCGCAGGGCACCGCTTCGGAGCTCGTCGCGGCGCGGGCCGGTCCCGGCGCGGCGAGCACGCGTTGCCGCAACGTCGCGGGGTCGGTCACGTCGCCGAGATCGGGGAGCGCCGGCTCGGTCGCGGGCGCGCCCGGCTGCTGCTTCGACTCGGTGTCGGCACCCCCAGGGGTCCGGTCGCGCGTCGCCGGCTTCGCCGCGGTGGTGGGCGCCGCGGCGGGCCGCCCGTCGTCGTTACCACCCAGCGCGAGGCCGACGGCGGCCACGGCCCCCAGCGCCACCGCGGCGACCGAGACGGCGACCGCCAGCCGTACGCGTGCGCGCGACGGCTGCGCGGCGTCGGCCGCCGTCCGCACGAGGCGCCGGCGCGTGACGTCGTCCAGGGGCGGGACGGCGAGCAACGCGCCCAGTCGCTCGTCGCGCCCCTCGGCGTCGCCATCGTCGTGGCCGGGGGTGATGCCCGTGTCGTCGCTCATCAGGTCTCTCTCGTGCCGGCTTCGCTTGGACGATCGGGCACGGTCGGTGGGTTCCCGAGCAGACGCGAGAGCGCAGCCCGTCCGCGCGCGATCCGCGAGCGGACCGTGCCCGGCGGCACGTCGAGCACCTCGGCGATCTCCGAGTAGTCGAGGTCGCACAGGTCGCGCAGCACGACCGCGGCACGGAACTCCTCGGGGACCTGGGCGAGCGCCGCGTCGACGTCGAGCCGCGCGCCGACGCGGTCATCGATGCCGGCGACGGTCGCGGGCGGTTCGGGCAACGTGTCCGCCGGCACGGGTCGACGCTTCCGGCGGCGCAGCTCGTCGAGCGCGCAGTTCGTCGCGACCCGGTACAGCCAAGTCGTGAACGCCGAGCGGCCGTCGAAGCGACCGATACCCCGCGTGATCGCGATCAGCGCCTCCTGCGTCGCGTCGAGCGCGTCGTCGGGGTTGGTCACGATACGGCGGCATACCGCGTGGACGCGGTCGGCGTGCCGCTCGAGCAACGCTTCGAGCGCGCCCCGATCTCCCGCCGCCGCCGCCGCGGCAAGCGCGGCGTCGTCGCGGCGGTCAGGCAACCCGGACCTCGGCGACCCGGAGCTTGCCGGACGCGGGCAGCCGTGTGAACCAGACCAGCACGGCGTCGCCCCGGGTGGGATCGGTGTCGATGCGGGCGCTCGTCCCGGCGTCCCGGACCGACCCGACTGCCGAGCCCCATCCGTCCAGGGTCTCGGCCGACCCGTCGCCGACGTAGATCTCGGCCGACCAGCCGCCCTCGGTCGCGTCGACCTCGACCGCGCTGACCTCCGCCGACTCGGTAAGGGTGAGCACGAGACCGACACCGGATTTCGCGCCGCCGAAGTCGCGACTGTTGTAGTGCTCGGTTGACCAGGTCGTCGACGCGTCGCCGTCCGTGACGTTCGCGACCTGGCCGGGGTTCTCACCCGGCGTGCCCGTACCCTCTGGGTCGAAGTCCTTCACGCTCGCGACCTGCACGCCGTCACCGACGCCCGACCCGCTGTCGTTGCCCTTCACCGCCCCGCTGTCCCGCAACGCGAAGTAGCCGGCCGCCGCGCCGCCGGCGAACGCGAGGATGGCGAGCACCGTCAACGCGAGCCGGCCGGCGGCGCTTCTCCGACGCGGCGGTCGGGGCCGTCGTGCCGGGCGCCCGCGCCGCGGAGCCGACGTCGGCGGCGGCCCCGCAGGGGGCGGGGCCACAACCGTGGCGCTCGGCGTCGGCGGCGCGGGTGTCTCGTCGCTGAGCACGTCGTCGAGCGCGGTCGCGAGCGCGCCCCCCGACGAATAGCGCCGGTCGGGCTCGACCGTCAGGCAGTGCGCGACCACCCGGTCGAGGGCGTGCGGCACGTCAGGTCGCGCCTGATAGAGAGGTTGCGGCGCGGTCGTGAGCCGGGCGAGCGCCGTCGCCATGTCGGTCTCCCCCTTGAACGGGAGCGAGCCGGCGAGCATCTCGTAGAGGATCAGCCCGAGCGCGTACACGTCGGCCCGGGCGTCGACCGGGTCGCCGCGCACCTGCTCGGGCGCGAGGTAGCGGGCGGTGCCCACCACCGTCCCGGTCCGGGTCAGGTCGCTGACGCCGTCCGACTTGGCGATGCCGAAGTCGGTGACCTTCGCCGGCCCCTCGGATGGCACGAGCACGTTGGCCGGCTTGATGTCGCGGTGGACGATCCCGTTGCGGTGGGCGTGGTCGAGCGCGGCGGCGACCCAGCGACCGATCCGGACCGTCTCGCGCACGTCGAGGCGACCCTGCTGGTCGAGCAGCCGACGCAGCGTGGGCCCGTCGACGAGCTCCATCACGATGTAGGCGATCCCGTCGTCCTCACCGGTGTCGTACGTGGCGACGATGGCGGGGTGGGCGAGACTCGCCGCCGCGATCGCCTCGCGCCGGAACCGGGTTCGGAGCGCCTCGTCGACGGCCATCTCGGGGTGCAGGGTCTTCACCGCGACCTTGCGGCCGAGGAGCGTGTCCTCGGCGACCCAGACCGACGCCATCCCGCCGCGCGCGAGCGGCTGCACGAGCTTGTACCGGCCACCGAGGACGAGCCCGGGCCCCGCGTTCGACACCATTGCCGCGCCAACGGTACCGGCCGACTGCCCCCGGCGACGGACGGGGCGCGCCCGCTAGGCCGAGATCCGGAAGGTCACCCCGAGGACCCGTGGTCCGGCGTGCGTGCCGATGACCGGCCCGACCTCGCCCACGACGATCTGGTCGCGTGGCACGACCGGCGCGAGCAGGTCGAGCAGCTCGTCGACGTCGGGGGCACCGCCGTGCATCACCGACACCTCGTCGACGGGCTGCTCGCTGACCTTGTCGGCGAGCGCGCGCAACGCCTTGGAGCGGGTGCGGACCTTGGCCGCCTCCTCGACCACGCCGTCGCGAACCTCGATCACGGGCTTGATCGCGAGCATCGAGCCGAGCAGCGCGCGGGCATTGCCGATGCGGCCGCCCTTCTTGAGGAACTCGAGCGTGTCGACCGTCGCGAAGGTCCGCGTGTGGGCTCGGCGGTCGGTGACGTCGGCGAGCACGTCGTCGAGCGACGCGCCGTCGGCCGCCTGCCGGGCCGCGGCGAGACACAGCGACCCGAGGCCCATCGAGCACGTCATCGAGTCGACGACCTCGACCCGGCACTCGCCGGTGACCGCGCTCGCAGCGACCTGCGCGGCCTGCATCGTCGCCGAGAGCCGCGACGAGAGGTTGACGCACAGGATCTCGGATGCGCCGGCAGCAGCCAGCTCGCGGAAGCGCTTCTCGAACGCGCCCGCGGATGGCGCGGCGGTCTCGGGCAGCACGTCGGACGTGGTGAGCCGGCGCCAGAACTCCTCGTTGCTCAGCTGCTCACGGTCGACGAGCTCCTCGGAACCGAACCGGATCGTGAGCGGGACGACCTCGATGTCGAGCTCGTCGACGAGCGACTGCGGGAGGTCGCACGCGCTGTCCGTGACGACTCGTACGCCCATAGGGCGCTCATCGTTGCACGGCGTCGCCGCCGTGTCGCCTCGCCACGGCGACCAATGGACGCGGCGATGGCGGCTTTGCCGACCGTTGCCGCAGGAGCCGGAGCTCGCGACGGCGATCAAGCGACGTGATCAGTCGAGCATGTCGGCCGCACGGAGCCGCGAGGAGGAGACGTCGGGAGCGCGGGTACCGCCGCGCCGCCACCGGCTGACAACCACCTCGCGGACTTCGGCGAACTCCTGGACGCGCAGGGCGCTCATCGCGACCAGGAGCACCGCCACACCGGCGAGCCCACCCGCGACGGTCGCGGCGACGGCCTCGAGCGACGTGCCGGAGCCGATCGCGCGGCCCACGACCCAGGCAACCCCCCCAGCGGCTGCACTCGCGACGAGCACTCGCAACGCGGACGTGCCGATGCCCCGGCCCTGGAGCCCGCCGATCCGGCGGCTCAGCACGGCAAGCGTCACCGGGGCGGCCGCGGCGTAAGCCCCCGAGAACGCGAGGGCGAGCCCGGGCACGCCGAGCCACGGGAACAGCGCCAACGCGAGCGCGATGTTCATCGCGTTCTCGAAGCAGTTCAGGTAGAACGGGACGCGCGTGTCCGGCAACGAGTAGAACGCGCGCAGCGCGAACAGGTACGCGGAGAAGAACGGCAGGCCGACCGCGAACCCGAGGAGCGTGTCGGCGACGAGCGAGGCGTCGCCGGCCGTGAACGCCCCGCGTTGCAGCAGAGCGACGACGATCGGACGGGCGAGGGCCAGGTAGAGCGCCGACGCCGGGATGATCACGGCGAGCGTGAGGCGCAGCGCGCGTGAGAAGCGGTGTCGCAGCGCGGGTGCGTCGTCGCGACTGCCCGCAGCTGCGAGCTCCGGCGCGACCGTCGTCATGATCGAGACCGCGAACAGCCCGTGGGGGAGCTGGAAGAACGTGTACGCGCTCAGATAGACGAACGCGCCGCCCGACTTCTCATTGGCCAGGACCAGCACGACCCACAGCGCGATCTGGTTCGCCACCACGTAGCCGAACGTCCAGCTGGAGAGACGCAGCATCGTCCGGACCGCGGCGCTGCGCCACGCGGGAAGGAACCGGAGCCGCACACCGGCACGCCGCAGCGCGGGTACGAGCGCAAGGGCCATTGCGGCGACACCGGCGGTGGTGCCGAGCCCGAGCAGCAGCACGAGCCCCGTGTCGTTGCGCACGCGGTCGAGGGTGAGGGGGTTGCCGGTGAAGTGAGGGAACGCGAGGAAGATCGCGATGACGACGAGGTTGTTGAGGATCGGCGCGAACGCGGCGGCCGCGAACCGCTTGCGGGCCTGGAGCATGGCCGTGGCGAGCGCAGTGAACGCGTAGAAGAGCATCTGGGGCAGGAAGCAGCGCACCAGAGCGGTGGCGAGCTCCTGCTGCTGCGCCTTGCCGCTGCCGCTGACCTGGAGCGTGTACAAGTCGACGATCTGGGGTGCGAGCAGCACGCCGATCGCGGTCAGCGCGACGATTGCGAGCATCGAGCACGTGACGATCGCGCTCGCTGCGTCGTCGTCGCGATGCTCGAGATGGCGCACGAACTGCGGTACGAGCGTCGCGGTCAGTACGCCGCCCAGGAGCAGCTCGTAGAGCATGTTGGGCGTCTCGTTGGCGTAGCTGTACGTGCCCGCCAACGTCGTCACCCCGAGCGCGTACGCGATCGCGGCGACCCGCAGGTAGCCGGTGATGCGGGAGAGCGTCGTGCCGAGCCCGACGATCGCGCTGGACCGGAGAAGCCGGCGCGTCTCGTTCTGCCGTTGCGCGTCGGCGCGGCTGCTCATGCCGCGGGCTCTATCGGGCCGCGGCCGGCGCAGCAGCACGCCGCCGCCGTCGGCGCCGGCGGAAGTCCCAGCCCCACCACAGCACGAGGAAGACGCCCGCGCCGACGGTCAGGGCGATCCCGACCGTGCTCACGAACGTCGAGCGCACACGGAACTGCGTGTCGGTGATCGGCAGCTGGCCGTCGGCCGAGCTCAACACGAGTCGGAACGGAAACGAGCCGGAGGTCCGGGCTTCGACCGCGACGCGCACCGTCGTGCTGCGCGGCGGCAGCATCACCGTGCGCGTCGAGCCGTCCGGGAAGAACAGCTTCTCGCTCGCGACCTTCAGCAGCACATGGACCGGCTCGCCGGTCTCGTTCCGGAAGGTCAGCGGGATGTCCCCCGAGCGTGCCGTCAAGGTGATCGTGTTGCGCGGTGGTACCTGGATCTTGGCGATGACGTCGTTGATGGCTGCGTCGACCGAGCCGAGCGTGGCGCGGCCGCGATCGCCTCCCTCGAACGGCGCGGCAACGCACAGCAGCAACGCGCGTTCGCCACTCGCGATGCGCTCGTCTTCGTGCCCGACGAGCGACCGAAAGCCGTCGAGCCGCAGCTGCGTGCGGTTGTAGGCCACGGCGGTGACGGGGGGCGCCGGCACGCCGTACGGCGCGAGTGAGCGCCGTGTCGGCGTGACGTCGCCGTCGTTCGCCGCCGGCACGCTCGCGAACACGTCGCTGATCGTCATCGAGCGCAGCCAGGGATGTGCAGCCAGGCCGGCGAGCACGGCATCGAGGAGCGTCGCCGGAGGATCGAAGTCGTCGGGGTTGATGACGACGACTGCCCGGGCGCGGTTGGGCTGCTCCTGCGAGATGACGGACAGGCCCGCGAGGAACCGCTGCGCGCGCAGCGCCGGCGCGTCATCGCCGCCGAGGAGGCGCGTGAGACCTTCGTCGCCGACGACCGCCGGGACGAGGCCACCGGGCACGAGCGATGGCGGCGCCTCGAGCGCGAACGGGGCTGCCGGTGTGAACCGGCTCGACGCGGGCTCGAGCGCCGATGACTCGACGACGAAGCGGTCGGCGCCGCGCGCCCGCAGACGCGCCAGCGACGCCGCGTCGACGGGCCGCGCGTGCGCGGTGTTGCTGTCGACGCGACCCGCGAAGAACTGCTTCAAGGTGTCGTCACCACGGACGAACTCGGTGTCGGCGGCCCCACCCATGTCGGCGGCGAGCAGCGACGGCAGGTTGACGGGCACGTACGGGGCGTCGAGGACCTGCGTGTGGCCGAGCGAGCCCTGGAGGCGACTCACCGACGTGGCCGCGTTGGCGTCGCTACGTGCGAGCACCGACCACGTCTCCAGCGTCTCCGCACCGGGCACGAGGGTCAGCCGTGCGTCGGTGCTCGCGAGCGCCTGGACCTGCTTCCCCAGCCTCCCGCTGGGTTGGAGCTGGGCGAGCACCTTCGGGTCGGGGCTCCCGTCGGGCAGCGTTGAGGGCGGCGCCGTGAGCGGCCACACCCACGCGACCCCGAGGCGCTCGGCGATCGCCTCACCCCCGATGCCCGGCGCGACCACGACGAGGTACGTGACGAACCGCGACAAGGTCCGGTCGTCGCGGTCGCGCAGCTCGAACGCGAGCGGATAGACGCCGGCGCGTCGCACGGCCAGACGCGTCGCATCACGCGCCCCGCCCGGCGCTTGCAATCCGATCGTGAGCGGCCGCGTGCCCAACGCGTCGGCGGGCACGGCGGCGAGCGGCAGCTCGAGCTGGCCGAGCACCGAGCCGAGCGACTTGTCGGACGTGGTGTCGTCGAAGCCCGAGCGTGACGCGATCGCTTCGTACGCCACGATGCTGATCGACAGTCCGTCGTCTGCGCTGCCGGTGCGCAGGCGCGTGTGGAGCTCGCCACCGACGGGTGTCCATGGGTCCTGGCTGACGAGCTCGAGGTCCGCGTTGCGCGGCGCCTGCGCGCGCGCCGCGGGTGCGGCGACCGCAGGCACCGCGAGCGCCACGACGGCAGCGCCGATCGCAGCAGCGCGGCGCGTCAGCGACACGCGGGCACGCGAAGGCGTCACAGGGTCCGGCCGAGCACGCACAGCCCGGCCGGGAGCCGCCGAAACCCGCACGACTCGTAGAGCGCGACCGCGGCGGTGTTGTCGAGTTGCGTGTTGACGAGCGCGCGCCGCACGTCGTGGCGCGCGAGCCATCGGAGCGCGTCGTCGACGAGCGCGCGCGCCCAGCCTTGTCGACGCAGCCCGGGGTCGACCGCGATCCGCTGGAGGTAGCCGTGGCGACCGGCGCGGCCCGTGATCGCGTACGCCGCGATGCCCGGGTGCCGGGGGCCCACCCGGAAGCGGACCGAGGGGGTCGCCCGCAGCGCCTCCCGCAGGCCCGGCTCGTCGAGCTGCCAGAACGGGTCGAACGCCCGCGCGTCGAGTGCGACGACCGCGGCCCGGTCGCCCCGCCAGGCCCGGCGCAGCGGCCTCCCGTCACGGTCGAGACGCGGCACGTCACGCAGCGGGTGCTCGAGCAGGTGGAGGCGCTCCCGCACCTCGAAGCCGGCATCGACGAACGGCAGCGAATCGGCCGCGGTGACCGCGCTGGTCACCACCGCCTGGTAACCCTCGCCGCGCAGCCGGGCTACGCAGTCGTGCACGCCGTCGCCGGTGACCGGCGCTTCGGTCCCGAGCACGAGGTGCGCGACCTCGGCGCGCCCCCGCCAAGGTCCGACCCGGGCCCAGCCACCGGAGAAGCGCAGCGTCCTCTCACCGCTGGTCGCCACGCCACGCAGCGTAGGCGCCGACGTCGTTCATCCGTCGGCGTCGCACGCTCGGCCGCTCGGTACCCTCGTTGCGTGCTGCTCGTGGCCGACGCCGCAGAGTTCTCCGGCCACGATCCGGGGCGCGGTCACCCCGAACGCATCGCGCGGCTCGATGCCGTCGATGCCGGGGTGCACGCCGCCGGCGTCGACGACGGTCTCATCACGCTTGCACCCCGCGCGGCGACGCGCGACGAGCTCGCCCGCGTCCACGACCCGGCGTTGCTCGAGGGCGTCGAGGCGCTGAGCGCCGCGGGTGGTGGCGCGATCGACCCCGACACGGTGGTGTCGGCGGGCTCGTGGGCGGCCGCCCTCCGAGCCGCGGGCGCGGGGCTCGCCGCCGCCGACGCGCTCGCGCGCGGCGAGGGCACCGCCGCGTTCCTCGGTCTGCGCCCACCCGGTCACCACGCGACGGGAAGACGGCCGATGGGCTTCTGCCTGCTCAACAACGTCGCCGTCACTGCGGCCGCCCTCGCCGATGCCGGCGAGCGCGTGTGCGTGGTCGACTACGACGCGCACCACGGCAACGGGACCCAGGACATCTTCCTCTCGGACCCGCGTGTCCTCTATATCTCGCTGCACCAGTTTCCTCTCTATCCGGGAACGGGCCGCCTCGACGAGATCGGTGACGGAGAAGGCACCGGGACCACCTGCAACCTGCCGCTGCCCGCCGGCGCGACCGGCGACGTGTACCTGCGCGCGTTCGACCAGGTGATCGAGCCCCTCGCTGAGCGCTTCTCCCCGTCCTGGGTGCTCGTGTCCGCCGGTTTCGACGCCCACCGCGCCGATCCCCTCACCGGTCTCGCCCTGTCATCCGGCGACTACGCGCATCTCGCGAGGCGCGCCATCGAGCTCGCCCCGACGACCTCGCGGGTCATCTTCTTCTTGGAGGGCGGCTACGACCTCGAAGCCCTCCGCGATTCCGTCGCCGCGACGATCCCCCCGCTCCTCGCCGAGCCGAGCGCCCCGTCCGAGCCGGCGACGAGCGGCGGCCCCGGCAACCAGGTCGTGGACGCCGCGAGCGACCTCTGGGCGCGGCGCGACTCGTGACAGCCGATCCTCCCCGCCCGTATCAAGCGCACCGCTCGACGCGCCGATATCGCGACCGTGCTCGATCTCGATGCCCTCTTGCGCCACGCCGTCGAGTCGAGGGCATCCGACGTCCACCTCAAGGTCGGCGCCCGCCCGTTCCTGCGCGTCGACGGGCAGCTCGGCGAGGCGCCGTTCGAGACCGTGGGACCCTCCGACACCGACGGGATCGTCAACGGGCTGCTCCCTCAGCCGCGGGCCGAGGCCTTCCGGGCGGGCGGCGAGGTCGACTTCGTGCACGCGGTGCCGGGGCTCGGGCGATTCCGTGTGAGCGCGTTCCGGCAGCGAGGCTTCGTCGGCCTCGTGCTCCGCCGTGTCGTGCCGGGCGTGCCCGGCCTCGAGGCGCTGGGCATGCCGGCGGTCGTCGGCGACCTGGCGTCGGCGCCGGAGGGACTGGTGCTGGTGACCGGCCTCGCCGGCTCGGGGCGCACGTCGACGCTGGCCGCGATGGTCGACCATGTGAACGACCGTCAGTCGTGTCACATCGTGACCATCGAGGACCCCATCGAGGTCCTCCACGCCGACAAGAAGTCGATCGTCGACCAGCGCGAGGTCGGCACCGACACGCGGAGCTACCTCAGCGCGATCACGAAGGTCCGTCATCAGGACCCGGACGTCATCGTGATCGGCGACGTCAACGACGCCGAGACCGCGTACGCCACTCTCGAGGCCGCTGACACCGGGCGCCTCGTGTTCGCGGGCATGGCGACCGTGGGCGCGGCCGACACCGTCACGCGGATCCTCGACTTGTTCCCGCCCGACCGTCGGACGCCTGTTCGCCTGCTCCTCACGCGCGTCCTGCGCGGCGTCGTCTGCCAGCGGCTCCTCCCCCGCGCCGGCGGCCGCGGACGGTCCCCTGCGGTCGAGGTGCTCGTCGTGAACCCACCGGTGGCCGAGGCGCTCGCCGAGCCCGACGGTCATCTCCGGCTCGACGAGCTCATCGCCGAAGGCGACTTCTACGGGATGCAGAGCTTCGACCAGAGCATCGCCGCGCTCTACGCCCGGGGACTCGTGGAACGCGACGTCGCGGTCGCCCACGCGCGCCACGGACCGACGCTTCGGGTCCTGCTCGAGGCGGCGGATCGTCAACGCGCGGCCGCCACGACGCCGAGCCTGCCCAAGCACGCGCCGGCACCGGCGTAAGCGCTAGGCAGTCTCCGCCTGACTCGGCGGCGGTGCTACCGCGGGTCGGTCTCCGTCACCGGTGCCGTCGGGGGTCTTGAGCATCTCGGCCAGCCCACCGATCGCGCCGAACAGACCACCCATCTCCGTCGGCAGGAAGATCTTCGTCGCCTTCCCGTCGGCGATGCCGCGCAGCGCCTCGAGGTACTTGAGCGCGAGCACGTCGGGCGTGGCGTCGCCGTCGTGGATCGCGGTGAACACGTTGCGGATCGCGCCCGCCTCGCCCTCGGCCACCGCGAGCTGCCGGTACTTCTCGGCGTCGGCGTTGAGATGCACCGCCTGGGCCGCGCCCTCGGCCTCGAGGATCGCGGCCTGTTTCTCGCCCTCGGCCTTCGTGACCGCGGCCTCGCGCACGCCCTGGGCCTCGGTCACGACGGCGCGCCGTGTCCGCTCCGCCTGCATCTGGTGGTGCATCGACTGCACGACGTCGGGCGGCGGGTCGATGCGCTGGATCTCGACCCGGACCACGCGCACGCCCCACTTGTCGGTGGCGTCGTCGAGGATGTCGCGCAGGTGGGCATTGATCTTGACGCTCGACGTCAGCGCGTCGTCGAGGTCGAGGTCGCCGATCAGGTTGCGGAGGTTCGTCTGGGCGAGCTTCGTGACCGCCAGCTCGAAGTTGGCAACGTTGTAGAGCAGGCGCTGCGCGTCGGTCGCCTCGTTGTAGACGACCGCGTACACGGTCACGACGACGTTGTCGGAGGTGATCACCTCCTGCGCCGGCACCTCGACGACCCGCTCGCGCATGTCGACGAGGATCAGCCGGTCGACGAACGGGAGGATCACCCGGAGACCGGGGTTCATGGTGGCGCGGTACTTGCCGAGCCGCTCGACCACGCCCCGCTGGAACGGCCGGACGATGCGGATCGACTTGATTGCGGTGATGAACAGCAGCAGCGCCGCGGCGCCGAGCACGATGATCGCGACCATGTGGTCCTCCTACGTTGGCGTCGGCGGTGCCACGACGAGGCGCGTGCCGCGTACCGCCAGCACCTCGACCTGCGCGCCGGCCGGGATCGCGGTCCCCGCATCCGTCTCGGCGCGCCACTGGGTGCGTTCGAGGCGCACCAGCCCGGTCGAGTGCGGGCCGTCGGGAATGTCCTCGAGCACGACGGCGATCCGGCCGACCCACCGCGTCGCACCCTCGGCGGCCTCGTCGACGGGCCCGCCGCGCGCGAGCCGGTGGCCGATGGGCACGAACACCAGCAGCGACAGCGCGCTGACGAGGAGGAACACCGCCCACTGGGCACCGACCCCCACGTCGACCGCCGCCGCGAGCGCGCCCGCACCGGCCCCGACGGCGAACGAGAGACTGAAGAAGAGGAAGGGGGTGACGAGCTCGCCGAACCCGAAGAAGACCGCGGCGCCGAGCCAGACCCACACCCAGTCGGTCGCGCTCATGCTTCGTCCCTCCCCACGGAACGTACACCCGGTGCAACCAGTACCTCACCGCGACCCTTCCGCGACGAGAATGGACCGTGCATGGACCTCCCGGCGCGGCTGCGCCCCTACTACGAGCCGGGCTCGGCGACCCGCGAGCTCGCCCAGCGCCTCGAGCGCGCCGGCCACGAGTGCTACCTCGTGGGCGGGACGGTCCGCGACGCCTTCCTGGACCGGCTCTCGCCCGACGTCGACTTGACCACCGACGCCCGCCCGGACGAGGTCGAGCGCCTGGTGACCGGCTGGGCCGACCACGTGTGGCTGCAGGGGCAGCGCTTCGGCACCGTCGGTGCCGAGAAGGACGGCCTCACGATGGAGATCACGACCTTCCGCGGCGAGGTGTACCGGCCCGACAGCCGCAAGCCCGACGTCGAGTACGCGAACGACGTCGAGACCGACCTGTCGCGACGGGACTTCACGGTCAACGCGATGGCGCTGCGCCTGCCCGATCCCGACCTGGTCGACCCGTTCGACGGCGCCGGCGATCTGGCGGCGCGCCGCCTCCGCACGCCGCTCGCGCCCGAGGTCTCGTTCGTCGACGACCCGCTGCGCATGCTGCGGGCGGCCCGCTTCGTCGCCGCGTTCGGGCTCACGCCCGACGCGAGCCTCGTCGACGCGATCGTCGAGCTGCGCCAGCGCCTCGAGATCGTCAGCGCCGAGCGCATCCGCGACGAGCTGTCGCGCCTGCTGCTCGTCGACGACCCGACCGCGGGGCTGTGGCTGCTGTGCGAGACCGGGCTGTCCGACGAGTTCCTGCCCGAGCTCAACGCGCTGCGGCTCCAGCAAGACCCGATCCACAGCCACAAGGACGTGCTCGCGCACACGATCGCCGTCGTGCGCAACACCCGTCGCGACCTGCGGGTGCGCCTCGCCGCGCTGTTCCACGACGTCGGCAAGCCCAAGACCCGCTCGTTCGGCAACGCGGGCGTGACGTTCCACCACCACGAGGTCGTGGGCGCGCGGATGACCGAGGAGCGCATGCGCGCGCTGAGGTTTCCCAACCAGCTGGTCGAGGACGTCGCGAAGCTCGTCTACCTGCACCTGCGGATCCACACGTACGCGATGGGCTGGAGCGACAAGGCGGTGCGGCGCTACGTCCGCGACGCGGGCCCGCTGCTCGACGACCTGAACCATCTGCAGCGCAGTGACTGCACGACGCGCAACAAGCAGCGCGCCGCCGCGCTGGCGCGACGTATGGACGAGCTCGAGGCCCGCATCGCGCAGCTGCGTGAGCAAGAGGAGCTCGACTCGATCCGCCCGCCGCTCGACGGCCGGCAGGTGATGGCGTTCCTCGGCGTGCAGCCGGGGCCGCTCGTCGGGGAAGCCCTCGACTTCCTGCTCGAGGCCCGCCTCGACGAGGGCCCGATCAGCGAGGACGACGCGTACGCGCGACTCGCGGCGTGGGCGCGTCAGCGCGGGATCGAGCCGGTCAGCCGGTGAAGGTCGGCGTGACGAGCACCGCGGCGGGTGTGGGCACCGGTGTCGGCCCCGGGGGTGGCGCCGGTGGCTGCACCTCGACCGAGCCGATGTCGCAGAACTCACCTGCCGTCGTCGGACGCGGGAGGCCGCGCTGGTCGACGACGACGTTCACGCCGCCGCACGGGCTCGCCGCCGGGATCTGGTCGATCAACGGGCTCCCCGTCTGCGGCAACCGGGTGAGGGTCGGCCCGCCGTTGTCGGCGAGCGCGCCCAGGCCGGGGTCGCCGTCCTCGACGTCGCCCGGCGCCGTGAAGTCACACGACGTGTCGTCGCTGAAGTTGAACCCCTGCGAGTCGGTGCTCGCCAGGGGAGAGAACAGGCAGTTCTCCCCGGTGCGCGGGAGCGCGACGACCGAGCCGAACGACCGGAACGTGCCCCCCGTGCCGACCACGCCGACGTTCGCGCCGAGCCCGGCCAGGTTGTCGACGACGGTTGCGTAGACGAGTGTGAGCGTCGCCAACGTGCGGAGGCCGCCGCCGACCGACCCGCCGGTGCCGGTGTTCCCGCTGACCGTCGAGTTCGTGACCGTGATGTCGGCGAGGCTGGCGTAGACGCCGGCACCGTCACCGGCTTCGTTGCCGTTGATCGTCGAACCGGTGATCGAGACCGGCGAGGTGCCGGTGACGGAGGTGGAGATGCCACCCCCGTGACCGGGGACGGTGTTGCCGCTGACCGTGGAATCGACGACGGTGACGGCACCGGTCACGAAGGCGCCACCACCGTCACCGTTGAGCGCGTCGTTGCCGCTGATCGTCGAGGCGTCGAGCACCAGGTCGCCCTGCACCGAGACGCCGCCGGCGCCGAGCGCGGCCTGGTTGCCCGTGAGCGTCGTGCGGTTGAGCGTGACGTCGCCCAACCAGCTGATCGCGCCACCACTGCCGGTGGACGCGTTGCCCCCGGTGAAGATCGCGTCGTTGACCGTGAGCGCGCCGGTCGCACCGAGCACCGAGAGGACGCGATCGGAGCCGGCCGCGGTGATCGTGTGGCTGTTGCCCTCGATGCGCAACGCGGGCGCCCCGGCAGGCCGGCTGGGCTCGGTGGTGAGCTGGATGTCGGCGGTGACGTTGATCACGTCGACCGTCGCGTTGCCGACTGCGTTCTGGAAGTCGGTGGCCGTGGCCGCGTCGACCGTGACCGCCCCGGCGGGTGCGTCGTTGAGGAGCACGAGCGACGTCGCCGCGACCGCGCCAAGGCTCACCAGCGCGAGCCCCCGACGTCGCATCCATCCTCCCGGCTCCGCCCGCTGCGCGCGGACGGCAGGACCCTACAGGCCGCGGGCGAACGACTCCACCATCTCGCGGGCTTGCTCGTCGGTGTACTGCACCGGTGGCGACTTCATGAAGTAGGCGGACGGGCCGAGCAGCGGGCCGCCGATGCCGCGGTCGAGGGCGAGCTTGGCGCAGCGCACCGCGTCGATGATGACGCCGGCCGAGTTCGGCGAGTCCCAGACCTCGAGCTTGAGCTCGAGGTTCAGGGGCACGTCGCCGAAGTTGCGGCCCTCGAGACGGATGTAGGCCCACTTCCGGTCGTCGAGCCAGGGCACGTGATCGGACGGGCCGATGTGCACGTTGTCGGCCTCGATCGGCTCGTCGAGCTGGCTCGTCACCGACTGGGTCTTCGAGATCTTCTTCGACTTCAGCCGCTTGCGCTCGAGCATGTTCTTGAAGTCCATGTTGCCGCCGAAGTTGAGCTGGTAGGTGCGGTCGAGCGCCATGCCGCGATCCTCGAACAGCCGGGTGAGGATGCGGTGGACGATCGTGGCGCCGACCTGGCTCTTGATGTCGTCGCCGACGATCGGGACGCACGCCTGCTCGAACTTCCTCGCCCACTCCGGGTCGCTGGCGATGAAGACCGGGATGGCGTTCACGAAGGCGACACCCGCGTCGAGGCACGCCTGCGCGTAGTGGCGCTGCGCCTCCTCCGAGCCGACGGGGAGGTAGCCGACGAGCACGTCGGCGCCCTCGTCGCGCAGGACCTGCGCGACGTCGGCTGGCGCCGCGGGCGACTCCTCGATGGTCTCGCGGTAGAACTCGCCCAGGCCGTCGAACGTCGGGCCGCGCTGCACCTGGATGCCGAGATCACCGACGTCGGCGAACCGCACGGTGTTGTTGGCGCCCGCATGGATCGCCTTGCCGAGGTCGAGGCCGACCTTCGCCGCGTCGACGTCGAAGGCGGCGACGAACTCCACATCGCCGACGTGGTATCCGCCGAGCTCGACGTGCATGAGGCCGGGAACGTCGTCGCCCGTCTGGGCGTCGCGGTAGTACTCGACGCCCTGCACAAGGCTGCTGGCGCAGTTGCCGACGCCCGCGATCGCGACGCGGACCGTCTTGGGAGTGGGCTGGGCGGTCATGCCGTGGCTCCTTCCGGGAGGACGGTGTCGGGACGCGCGGTGGAATCGTCGGGCTCGGTCTCCGCCGACTGCATGGAGTCGCTCGCTGCGGCCGGGGGTACCCCGTCCGCGGCCGCTCGCTCCTCTGATATCAGCCCGTCGACCCACTCGAGGTCGCGCCGGGTGGAGCTGGTGCGGTGCTCGACGAGCGCCCGCGTGTAGCGATCGGGCACGCGACCGCCGCTGCGGTCCTTGCGCCCGGGGGGCCTGCGGGTCGAGGCGAGCCGGGCCGCGAGCGCGTCGTGACGGCGCCGGAGCAGCTCGAGCCGCGACTCGCGGGGCAGGTGGCTGCAGAAGGCGAGCTTCACGGCGAACGCCTTCTCGTCGTCGCCGGGCGCGTCGTCGGCGAGCATCAGCTCGGCGAACAGCTCCTCACCCCGGTCGGTGATCCGGTACGCCTTGCGGGTCCGCCGGCCCGGAGTCGCCAGGCGGTCGGCGACGGCACGCAGGCGCGCAGTGGCGAGGTCGCCGGTCAGGGAGCCGGTCGACGGCGTGCTGCCGGTGCTGCGAGGCGGCGTGGGCTCGACGATCTCGATCGCGCCGCCCGCCTCGAGCCGGCGCAGCGCCGGGTAGAGCGAGCCGTACGAGACGCCCCAGAGGAACCCGAGCATCTCACCCAGGCGCTTCTTGAGCTCGTAGCCGTGGAGCGGCTGCTCCTTGAGGAGGCCGAGAACGGCCAGTTCGAGCACTGCCAGCCCACTTTCGTGAGGGTCGATATATCGGTCCGATATATCGAACTCCATTCTGACGGGCAGGACCAGACGAGTCAAGCCGGGCCGCGCGCGTCGTGCCGGCGCAGCCGGCGTTCGTGCCCCGCGGATGTCTCGGCGGGAACGCAGCGACGGGCAAACGGCGGTCCTACACTCGCCGCCGTGCGCAGCCACGTCGACTACGCGCTCGCCCGCAGAGCGGTGCTGCGTGACCTGCGCGCCGGCAATCGCGATCGCACCGACGTCTGCGACGCGCATCCCGAGCTGCTCCGAGCCGGGCGCCACGTCGGCGAGCCCGCGTCCGTCGGCTGCCCGGTGTGCGGGCGCGACAGCGTGCGGCTCGTCTCCTACGTCTATGGCGACGCGCTGCGCCAGGCGAACGGCCGCTGTATCAGCTCCGCGAGCGAGCTCGAGAAGCTCGAAGCCGCCCACGAGGAGTTCTCCTGCTACGTCGTGGAGGTCTGCCTCGACTGCGGCTGGAACCATCTCCAGCGACACGAGCTCCACGGCCGCCGCTACGCCGGTTAGGGCGCGGTAGGGTTCTCGTGCCGCCGGGAGCCGCGGGTGCCCTGGACGGCGGAGGTCAGGTCATGACCACTGGAACCGATCCGGTTCGGCGCGTCACCACCGCCCCACAGGTCGCGGCGAGCAAGGCCGCCGGCACGCCGCTCGTGATGGTCACCGCGTACGACGCCCCCACCGCTCGCATCGCGGACGCCGCCGGCGTCGACATGATCCTCGTCGGGGACTCCGTCGCGAACGTCGTGCTCGGGTACGACGACACGCTCCAGGTGACGATCGACGACATGGCGCACCACGTGGGCGCCGTCGCCCGGGCACGGCCGCGCCCGCTCGTCATCGGCGACCTGCCGTGGATGAGCTACCACGTATCCCCCGAGGACACCGTGCGCAACGCGGCGAAGCTCGTGCGTGCCGGTGCCCAGGCCGTCAAGCTCGAGGGGGGACGCAAGCGCCTCCGTGCAGTGCAGGCGATCCTCGACGCCGAGGTCCCGGTGATGGGTCATCTCGGGCTCACGCCGCAGTCGTTCCACGCCCTCGGCGGCTTCCGCGTCCAGGGCCGTGACCTCGAGGCGGCGCGTGCGCTCGTCGACGACGCGATCGCCCTCGCCGAGGCCGGCGTGTTCGCGCTCGTGCTCGAGTGCGTGCCCGACGCCGTCGCCCGCCTGGTCACGGACTCGATCCCCGTGCCGACGATCGGCATCGGCGCCGGCCGTCACTGCGACGGGCAGGTGCTCGTGATCCACGACCTCCTCGGCCTGGAGGACCGGGTCGCACCGAAGTTCGTCCGTCGCTACGCCGAGCTCGCCGACGACGCCGTCGCCGCGGTCGCCCGCTTCGCCGGCGACGTGCGGGCGGGCACGTTCCCGTCGAGCGAGGAGACGTACCACGCCGCCGACTCCGTGGCCGACGCCATCGCCGTGTACGGCGGGGAGTCGTCCGCGTCGGAGGAGCACGCGCCGGCGTGATGCGCTGCCGCCGGCTGGCCGCGGCCGCGATCGCGGTCGGAGCCTGGGCGGCGTTCCTCGGCATCGGGGTCGCGAGCGCGGCCGGCCAGGGCGTGCTCAACGCCGCGGTGCACGACGCCAAGCGCGCGACGCGCCCGTTCCGGTCACTCACGCAGACACGGGTACGGGTCGGCGACGAGGAGCTGCGCGTCGTGATCGCCGACGAGGGTCGGGAGCGGTTCCGGGGGCTGCGCCGGCGACGCGACATCGGTCGCTACGACGGGATGCTGTTCGTGTTCCCGGACGGCACGAGGACCGCGTTCACGATGTCGACCGTGCGCGTGCCGCTCGACATCGGCTTCTACGACGCGCGCGGCCGGGTCGTCGACCACCTGCGGATGGAGCCGTGCGCGGGCTCCGACGCCGAGTGCCCGTCATACGAGGCGCATGGGCGCTTCACGTACGCGCTCGAGACCCTCGCCGGCGACCTCCCGGAGGGCCGCATCCGCCCGATTCCGTCGAGCCGGTGACGACCGTGCGCGTATTCGGTGCGGAGGTGCCACACGCTCGGAGAGAACCGGGCCCGTGGTCACCGTCGTACCCCGCCGGTACGCTGCATTCCGATAGGCCACGTCGGAGCTGCAGGCGGAGCGGCTGGTAGCCTCGCCGTCTTCACAACCGATCCTGCTCCTGCGGCCGGCCCCGGACCGGGTGGCGGCGACAGCGGGAGCCCGCAGCCCGAGCTGCGGTCCGAAGGAGGTACGACCCGTGCGGCCGTACGAGGTCATGGTCATCTTCGACGCGGACCTGGAAGAGGAAGAGATCCGGGCCGCCATCACCCGCGCCACCGATCTCCTCACGTCGCGGGGTGCCGAGCTCGGCACCGTCGACGTGTGGGGCAAGCGGCGGTTCGCCTACCGGCTCCAGCACCGCTGGGAGGGCTACTACGTGGTCCTCCAGGCGAAGGCCGAGCCGGCGGCGATGGACGAGCTGGGCCGGATGCTCTCCCTGGCTGATGAAGTGATCCGCCACAAGGTGCTGCGCATCCCCGACGACGTCTACGGGCGCGCCGCGGCCGGCACCACGACGGACGCATAGGGAGGAGAGGTCCGCTATGGCCGACAACACCGTCACGATCGTCGGAAACGTCACCCGTGATCCGGAGCTTCGCTACACCGCGGGCGGTCAGGCGAACGCCAACTTCGGCGTCGCGGTCAACCGCCGCTGGATGAATCGCCAGACGAACGAGTGGGAGGAGCGCGTGAGCTTCTTCAACGTCGTGTGCTGGCGCGAGATGGCCGAGAACGTGTGCGAGTCGATCGGCAAAGGGACGCGCATCGTCGTCAGCGGACGGCTCGAGCAACGTTCGTGGGAGACCGAGAACGGCGACAAGCGCAGCGTCGTCGAGATCGTCGCCGACGAGATCGGCCCGAGCCTGCGTTGGGCGTCGGCCCAGGTCACGAAGAACGACCGCCGTGGCGGCGGCGACTTCGGGGGCGGCGGTGGTGGCCGCGGCGGGGCCGATCGCGCCCCGGCTTCGTCCGGCAGTGGGTCGGGCGGCGGCGCGGGCAGCGAGTCCGGCGGCTTAGACGACGCGGGCGAGGAGCCCTTCTGATGACGGGCGCGTGCGCAGCGAGCGGAGCGAGCGGAGGCCGCAGTCGAGCGAACGGCCGCGGGCCGGGTATCCCGGCCCGCAGCGAGCGAGACCATGAAGAGGAGCCGTTCTGATGGCACGACCCCGTATGCGCCGCAAGGAGAGCGCGGCCGACCGGCGACCCCGGAAGAAGGTGTCGATCCTCGACACCGAGCAGATCACGTGGGTCGACTACAAGGACGTCAACCTGCTCCGGCGGTTCATGTCCGAGCGGGCGAAGATCCGCGCCCGACGGGTGACCGGGAACGACGCGCAGCAGCAGCGCGCCGTCGCGAGGGCGATCCGCATCGCCCGCGAGATGGCGCTGCTGCCGTACAGCGTGCGGCAGGTGACGCATCGCAACAAGGGCAAGGGCCGCGACCGTGATCGCGACCGCGGCACGCTCGCCGACCCGATGGCAGCGCTCCCCGACTCGGCCGACGTCGCGCCGGGCGACGGGCTCGACCTTGCGCCCGACGACGTGCTCGTCGCGGCGGACGAGCTCGGCGACGGCGAGCAGGCTCCCGAGGCAGAGCCCGTAGCGGCAGATGCGGAGGCAGCCGCCGCCGAGGACGTCGACGCGCTGCTCGAGGAGCCGTCGCCGTGAAGGTGGTCCTGCGGGCCGACGTCGAGAACCTCGGGCGCAAGGGCGACCTGCTCGACGTCTCCGACGGCTACGCGCGCAACTTCCTGGTCCCGCGCGGGCTCGCGTTGCGCGCGTCGAAGGGGGCGGCGAAGCAGGCCGAGGCGATGCGCCGGAACCGGGCGGCGCGCGAGGAGCGCGAACGCGCCGCGGCCGAGGAGCTCGCCGGCCGGCTCACGGGCCCGGTCCAGGTGAAGGCGCGGGCGGGCGAGGGCGGCCGGCTGTTCGGCTCCGTCACCTCGGCCGACATCGCCGAGGCGGTGCTCGCCCAGCACGGTGTCGAGCTCGACCGGCGAAGGCTCGAGCTCGACGAGCCGCTCAAGGAGCTCGGCACTGCCGAGGTACCGGTGCGACTGCACGCCGAGGTCGTCGCGACGCTCACGGTGGAGGTCGTCGCCGAGTAGCTCAGCCCTTGTAGTTGAGGACCTGGCGCAGCGTGTGGGTCACCTCGACGAGGTCGGCCTGGCCGGCCATCACCTCGTCGATGTCCTTGTAGGCGTCGGGGATCTCGTCGACGAGGGACGAGGCGCGATCGGCGTTCCAGGCGCGATCGCCCATCCGGTTGGCCAAGTCGCGCGCACCGAACCGCTTCCGGGCCTGCGACCGCGAGAGTCGCCGCCCGGCGCCGTGCGCGCACGACTCGAAGCTCTCCGGGTTGCCGAGCCCGCGCACGATGTACGAGCTCGTGCCCATCGAGCCGGGGATCACACCGAGGTCGTCGACGCGGGCACGGATCGCGCCCTTGCGCGTCACCCACACCTCGCGGCCGTGGTGGTGCTCGCGCTCGGTGAAGTTGTGGTGGCAGTTGATGCGCCGGTGCTCGATCGCGCCGCGCGCGACGCCGAGGACGCCGGCGAGCTCGTCGACCGCGAGGTCCATCATGCGGTCGCGGTTGAGCCGGGCGTACCCCTGTGCCCAGCGCATGTCGGTGATGTAGGCGTCGAACTCGACGCTGCCCTCGAGGAGGTACGCGAGGTCGGGATCCTCGAGGCGGATCTCGAGCTGCTTCGCCAGCGACTTCGCCCTTCCGATGTGCTGCTGCGCCAGCTGGTTGCCAATGCCGCGGCTGCCCGAGTGCAGCACGATCCACACCACGTCGCGCTCGTCGAGGCACACCTCGAAGAAGTGGTTGCCCGAGCCCAGCGAGCCGTACTGCTCGCGCGTGGTGCGCAGCTGCCGGTCGGTCAGGTCCGTGCGCGGCTTGCCCAGTCGTGCCAGCGGGTCCGGCCCGCCGGCGCGCCCGTGACCGCGCCCGACGCCCGCCGGGATGGCTCGCTCGATGCGGTCGAGCAGCGGCGTGAGGTCGTCCGGCAGCTGCGCGCCGCGGAAGCGCGACTCGAGCGCGATCATCCCGCAGCCGATGTCGACGCCGACTGCGGCGGGGACGATCGCTCCCTCCGTCGGGATGACCGAGCCGACCGTCGCGCCCTTGCCGACGTGCGCGTCAGGCATCAGCGCGACGTAGCCCGCCACGAACGGGAGCCGCGCCGAGCGTGCGGCCTGGTCGATCGTGCCGGGCTCCAGGTCGGAGCCCCACGCGAGGAGCTTGGGCCCGAGCCGCTGCGGGGTCATGCCGCCATGATCGCGAGCGGCGTCGTGGCGCGGGCCGACATTCCGGTGGATGGGTGTCACACCCTCGTCGGAGAATCGAACATGTGTACGTGAGCGCCGGTCAGGTTGTGGATGGCGCAGGCTGTTTTCCACAGGCCATCCACATAGAAGTCACAAGGCTTTCGGGCTATCGCTCCACAGGCCCGATCCGTCACGATGCGATCTCCGAGCGCCGGTGAACGCATGGTGAACGGCTGCGGGGCACGCCGGTGAACGGCTCTGGAACAGGAGGGTCGGTGGTCCAGGTACTCGAGTCGGCGCGACGCCGCGCCGCGGGGCGGATCCCGCCGCACAACCTCGAGGCCGAGGAGTCGCTCCTCGGGGCCATGCTGCTTTCGCGCGACGCGATCAGCGCGGCCACCGAGGTCGGCGTGGAGGGCGACGACTTCTACAAGCCGCTGCACGTGCACGTGTACGAGGCGATCATGTCGCTCTACGGGCAAGGCGAGCCCGCGGACCCGGTCACGGTCGCCGAGGAGCTCCGCCGCGCCGACCTGCTCGATCAAGTGGGTGGGCGCGCCGCCTTGGTGCGGCTGCAAGCGGGCACGCCGGCGTCGGCGAACGCGTCGCACTACTCCAAGATCGTCAACGAGCTCGCGCTCCTGCGCCGGCTCATCCGCGTGGCGGGCGACATCGCCGAGATGGGCTATGACGACTCGGAGGAGGTCTCCGAGACGCTCGACCGCGCCGAGTCACTCGTGTTCGAGGTGGCGGAGAGGCGCGTCTCCGACTCGATGGTCTTGCTCACCAGTGCGCTCACGAGCACGCTCGATCAGCTCGAAGCGCGGTATGCCTCCGACGACGAGGTCGTCGGGCTGCCGACCGGGTTCCCCGACCTGGATCGGCTGTTGCTCGGCTTGCAGCCCTCGAACCTCGTGGTGCTCGCAGCGCGGCCGGCGATGGGCAAGACGAGCCTCGCCCTCGGGATGGCGAAGCATGTCGTGCAGCAGGCGCGTCAGCCGGTCCTGTTCTTCTCGATGGAGATGGGCACGCTCGAGCTCACCAAGCGACTTCTCGCGGTGGAGGCGCGCATCGAGGCGACGAAGCTGTGGACCGGCCGGCTCTCCGAAGAGGAGTGGAGCCGCGTGAGCCAGGCGGTCGGGCGGCTCGCCGACACGCCCCTGCTGATCGACGACAACCCGCACTGCACGGTGATGGAGATGCGAGCGAAGGCCCGGCGTACCAAGGCGCGCTACGGCAACCTCGGGATGATCGTCGTCGACTACCTCCAGCTCATGACGCCGAGCACGAGCCGGCGCATGGAGAACCGGCAGGTCGAAGTGGCCGAGATGTCACGCGGGCTCAAGATCCTGGCCAGAGAGCTCGAGTGCCCGGTGGTGGCGCTGAGCCAGCTGAACCGCCAGGTCGAGTACCGCCAGGACAAGCGTCCGATGCTCGCGGACCTTCGTGATAGCGGTGGCGTCGAGCAGGATGCCGACGTCGTCATGTTCATCTACCGGGACGAGATCTACAACCCTGCGTCCGACGCTCGCGGGAAGGCGGAGATCATCGTGTCGAAGCACCGCAACGGCCCGACCGGAATGGTCGAGCTCGCGTTCCTTCCCGGCCGCGCCGAGTTCGCGAGCATGGCGCGCTTCTAGGCGCGCGAGCGCCGAGCCGTCATCACGACCTCACGCGTCGTGCCGCCCGGCACATCGACGGTCGGGCCCCGCGTGTAGCCCGCCTTCTCGAAGGCGCGGAGCGATCTCGTGTTGCGCTCGTCGGGCGATGCGACGCAGAGGCCGACGTCGAACACCTCGAACACGACGTCGTGCGTGAAGGCGCGGATCACCTCCGTGCCGACACCCTTGTCGATGCGGTCGGGCTCGCCGATGAGCAGATCGACGCCCGCGCCTTCGTCGATCCCGACGTACGACATGTAGTCGGGATGGTCCTGCAGCAAGTACGTCTGGATCAGGCCGATCGGCTCGTCGTCGAGGAGGATCACGAACCGGAGCGTGAGCCCGGACTCGTTCCGCGCCGTGTAGTGCTCCTCGACCGCCGCGAGCGTCGGTGCCGCGTCGCCCACGCCGGCGATGCCACCCGACTCCGGTCCCCACCAAGCCGCGACGTGCTCGCGGCTCAGCCACTCGCGCAGCCGCCGGAAGTCGGCTCGCTCCAGCGGCCGGAACCCGAGCCTACGTGGAGGGCTCATGCGGGATGGCGTACCGAGCGCGGTAGTCGGCGAATCGCTCTTCGAGCGTGGCGCGGTCGAGGAGCAAGTCGTCGAGCGCGTACGTGTGCCGACCATGCCGGTCTTGCGGGTTGCGCGCGACGTAGTCCTGCATCCGCGCCCTCGTCTCGGGCGTCAGGTCCTCGCCTGCCCACTCGTAGATCCTCGCCACCGTCCCGACCGGGTCGTCCACGAGCTGTTGATAGCCGATGTCGAGGAAGGCGTCGCTTCCCCGTCGATCGCGGTACGTCGAGAGCCCATCGACGATGGCAGAGGCCATGTCCGGCCAATGCGCGGCGACGCTTGCGCGGTGATCGGCGTCGGTGAACGTGCCCGCGAGCGACCCGACCAGGCTGCAGAGCGACGCGACCGCGCGAACAGGATCGCGGTGCAGCACCACGACTCGTGCATCCGCGTACTGGTCGAACAGCTTGTCGAAGGCGAGGCAGTGGTGGGGCGTCTTCAGCGTCCAGCGCCCCGGCGCGCGCGACTGCAGGAGCTGGAGCTCGCGCCGGTGGTACGCGTACGCAGATGCGTGATCGCACGACAGCAGCCACGCGTCGTAGCCCGGCACGTTGGCGAGGCACGACCACTGAAGGCTCTTGAAGTCCTGCGCGAGGATCGTCACGCACTCGGTCGGCCCGTCCGGTGCCTCGTAGTGGATCGCCTTGAACGCGGGGTTGACGGCGTCGAGGAGGGCGGAACCCGTCCGTGCGTCCTCGATCCGGGGGTCGACCGTGAACGTGGTGGCCTTGGGCGGCGGCACGCTGCGCGCTGCCTCCCAGCGCATCAACGAGCGGCGGTCGGGATCGCAGTCGAGGAGGTAGCTGAGCAACGTCGTCCCGGTCCGAGGCAGACCGACGATGACGAGTGGCCGCTCGATGCGCTCCTCGCGTACTTCCGGATGCGCGCTGATCCATGCGGTCACCTGGAGTCGGTTCACGAGACAGCCCGTGATCTGCGCCTCGAGCGCCGTGACCCCGAGCTCGCTCAGCTCTGCTTCGGACTCGAGCGAGTCGACGAGCCGGTCGAGGCCCTCACGCAGCGAGGCGCCACCGAAGTCGTCGCTCCCAGCCTCTTCACGCGCCTGTTCGACGAGGGTGTCAGCGTTCAGCCGCTGCCTCCTCGCGACGTTGCCCGCGGCGGCGGGGCGAGAAGCGTGGGATGCGGATGCGCCGTCGCCGGGCCTTCTCCTGCTTCGTGAGCTCGGTCTCGATGACCTCCTGTTCGTCCGTGTAGGTGGACAGCAGGGCCTGGACGACCGCGGTCGCCGGCAGCGCGAGCAGCGCGCCCACCGGCCCGAGGAGGAGCGCGCCCGCAAAGACCGTGCCGATCGTGAGGGCGGGATGGATGTGCAGCGTGAACCGCGCGATGCGCGGGCCGAGGAAGTAGTTCTCGAACTGCTGGTAGCCGACGAGGTAGGCGAGCACCCAGATCGTGTCGACGGGTGAGTTCACGAGCGTGACGAGCACCGGGAGCACGAGCGCGATGTACGTGCCGACGGTCGGGATGAATTGCGAGACGACCCCGACCCAGATCGCGAGCGCGAACGACGAAGGGATGCCGAGTGCGAAGAAGAAGATCCACACCGCGGCCGTACATACGATCGCTTGCAGCGTCCTCGAGTAGAGATACGCGCCGGTCTTCTCGACCGCGATCTCCCACGTGTCGAGGACGATCTGCTGGCGACGGCGGGGGAGCCGCGAGCAGACCGCGCGCCGAAACCGCGGTCCGTCCGCCGTCAGGTAGAAGGCGAAGATGAAGGTGACGATGATCTGGAACGTCGCCTCTGCGATCGCCAGCCCGATGTCGGGCGCGCTGTTGGCAAGATCCTGACCGAACTGGTGGACCGCACCGTTCTTGCTCTGGAGCTCGTGGATCAGCTTGTCGGCGTTGATACCGGCGCCGAAGTCGTCGTTGAGGAAGCCCACGATGTTGCGCACATAGTGCGGTGCGTTGTCGATCAGCTGCGAAGCCTGGTTGACCGCGACCGACCCGAACGCGACGAGGAACCCGACCGCGGCGATGAGGACGCCGCCGGCGATGAGCCCGGTCGCCGCGCCGCGCCGCCAGCCCCGCTTCACCAGCGCGTTCACGGGTGGTTCCAGGGCGAGCGACAGGAAGAGCGCGACGACGAACATGAGGATGAGCGGCTTGAGCCGGCTCAGGGCCCAGTAGGCGACGACGAGGCCGACCGCCCACAGGAAGAAGAGCGCGATCGCCCGACGCAACCAGCGTGGGACCTCGCGGTCGTCCTGCTGCTCAGCGTCCGGTTCGGCGGCGGCGTCCGCGGGTTCGGCGGCGTCCGCGGCCTCGGTCTCGGCCACCGGCTGTCGGTCCGCGGGCTTGCGCTTCGCTGCCGGCCTTCGCTTGGCGGGCGTCACGCCGACAGTGTCCCTCCGGGGCCGACCCCTCGCACGCATCGCCGCGAGGCGCGCATTCCCCCCCTTTTCCGGACGAGCGGCGTATTCTCCCAGCGGCCGCTCACGAGAAGGGGGTCTCATGATTCTGGCTATCGAGCACATGGGCACGACGGTTCGGTTCATCTTCGTGCTCATCGCAGTCATCGCGTTCGTCGCGGCGGGCGTGGGCATCAAGTTCGGGGGCGAGCGGGCCGCGCTCATCGGCCTCGGGCTGGCAGCGTTGAGCTTCCCAGGCCTCTGGGACCTGCTCGCCGATCTCTAGAGGAGCGAGCCGGCGCGCTCGGACGGCTCTGACCGCCCGGGCGCGCCGGACGCTCGATTCCTGATTGGCTGCCCGATTCGCCGGGTATAGGCACGCATGTTCCTTGCCATCGATACCCTCAGCGCAACCGCCCAGTGGATCATCTACCTGATCGCGCTCGTGCTCTTCGTGCTGGCGGCGATCGGGTTCGAGCCTCGGGGGGCGAAGGTCAGCCTCCTCGGCCTCGGGCTGGCGTTCCTCACGTTCCCGCTCTTCTGGAACAACCTCGCCGCGAGCTGACCGGCGGTCGACGGGACAGTCAGAACAGCCGGAGATCGACCGGGGCGCCGGCGCGTAGCTCCTCGAGGTCGACCTCGACGCACTCGATGCCTCGGCTCGCCGCGAACACGCGCGCCTGCGGCTTGATCCGGGTCGCGACGAGAATGCCGCGTGTCGGCGCGAGCGTGCCGTCCCGATCGAGGCGCTCCTGGTAGCGGAGGAGCTGCTCGACGCCCGCGATCTCACCGATTCGCTTCACCTCGATGACGATGGCGCAGCCGTCGCCGTCGCGGCACAACAGGTCGACCGGCCCGACGTCGGTCGGGTACTCCCGGCGGACGAGGCGGTAGTCGTCGCGCAGCGCCTGCACACGCCGGGCAATCAGTTCCTGGAGCTCTGCCTCCACACCGTCCTTGGCGAGTCCGGGGTCGGCACCGAGGTCGAAGCGTTCGTCGAACAGCACGTCGTGCAGCTCGATCGTCAGTCGCTCACCCTTCGGGTTGACCGCGACGATCGTGTCGTCGGCCTCGCGGATCGTGCACGGTGGGCTCATCCAGTTGAGCGGCTTGTACGCCTTCGTGTCGGCGTGCACGGCGAGCGAGCCGTCGGCCTTCAGCACGATCAGCCTCGGCGCGACGGGCAGCCGTGCACCGAGCCGGCCCGTGTACTCGACGGAGCAGTGGGCGACGAGGAGCCGCACACCACGCGTTGTACCACGGCGCGCTCTACGATGCGCCGACCCGTCTCCGGAGGGGAGGTCGGCGTGGTTCTCGCGGCAGTCGGTGACGACGCCTACAACATCGTCCTGGTCCTGCACATCCTCGCGGCGATCGTCGGCTTTGGCGCGTTGACGCTCAACGGCATCTACGGCCAGCAGGCAAAGTCGCGCCGGGGTCGCGAGGGCCTGGCGATCGCCGAGGCGAACTACCTCGTGTCGAGCATCGGCCAGTACTTCATCTACGCCGTGTTCGTGCTCGGCGTCCTGCTCGTGCTGATGAGCAGCGACGCGTGGGACTTCGGGCAGAGCTGGATCTGGCTGTCGATCCTCGTCTACGTCGTTGCGGTCGGCCTCTACCATGGTGGTTTCACGCCGCGTGTGCGCAAGATGATCGCCCTCCAGCGAGAGCTCGTCGACACGGGACCACCGCAGCAAGGAGCGCCCGCGGGCGGGCCACCGCCGCAGGTCGCGCAGATCGAGGAGCTCGGGCGCCAGGTCGGGATCATCAGCACGGCGCTGCACGTCGCACTGGTGCTCATCCTCGTGTTCATGGTGTTCAAGCCCGGGGTCTGAGCCGACCAGTCGAGCACCACGGTGCCGCCGTAGCATCACGTCGTGGACTTCTACGGCGATGTGCTGCTCGAGCTCGTGACTGCGCTCGGTGCCGCGCTGTTCGCGGCGAACCTCTACGCGCTGGTGCGGCGGCGGTCCGACGCGCGACGCGCCGCAAAGGAGGCAGTCGCGCGTGCCCGGCCGGGGAGTCCGGTCCGCGGGCAGGTCCGCATCGCCACGACGGGAAATCTCGCGCAGGCGCCGCTGGCGCGCACGGTCATCTACATGGTGCTCGGGTTCGTGGTCGCGGTGTGGGGCCTCGCCTCGATCATCTCGTAGCGCGACAGCGTCCGCCGGTCGGGGGCGACGCAGCCTTCGTCGTGGGCGCCGGCGCGGACGCGGGAGCGCCGGCCACGAGCGCGGCCACGGCCGTCGCGACCGCTGCGACTGGGAGTCGCCTCAGGCCGGGCGGTCGCCGATGATCGTGGCCCGCTCCATCACTCGGCGCTGCGGCGCGTAGTCCGAGACTGCGTAGTGCTGGGTGGCGCGATTGTCCCAGAATGCCAGCGACCCGGCGGTCCACCGGAACCGGCACTGGTACTCCGGCACGCGCGCCTGCCGGCACAGTCGGTCGAGCAGCGCGTCGCTCTCGTCGCTGGCGAGCCCGACGATGTGGCTCACGAAGATCTCGTTGACGTAGAGCGTCTTGCGCCCGGTCTCGGGATGGGTGCGCACGACTGGGTGCTCGACCGGCGGGAACTGCTCGCGCATGCTCGCCACCTTGTCGGGGGCCATCGCGCGGCCGAACGAGTGGCCCCAGTCGTGCACCGCGGTGAGCCCGTCGATCTCGCCCTTCAGCTCGTAGGGCAAACCGTCGTAGGCCGCGCCCATGTCTGCCCAGAGCGTGTCACCGCCGACGGGTGGCACCTCGAGGGCGCGGAGCACCGACCCCATCGACGGGATCTCACGCCACGACACGTCGCTGTGCCAGATGTTCTCGTAGCCCTGGTTCTCGGTGCCGCGATCGAAGCGCGCGATCTCGGGCACGTCACCCGCGGGCAGGAACGGATGGACCTCGAGCTCGCCCCAGCCCCGCGCGAAGTCGCGGTGCTGCTCGCCGGTGATCCATTGATCGCGGAAGAACACGACCTTCCACTCGAGGAGCGCGCGGTGGAGCTCGGCGTGGAGGGCGTCGTCGAGCGGACATGAAAGATCGACTCCGCTGATCTCGGCGCCGATCGTCGGGCTGAGCGGTACCACCGTGAAGTGCTCGTACGGGCGTTGGTCCATGCCGTCCCCGAGTCGCCGGAGTGTGCGGGGCCCGGCTTCGATCCTCAGCATCGTTGCTCCTCGTCGTTCAGGCGCCGAGCTGCTGCGCGGCGCGCAGCTCTCGGGCGGTGTCGGGTGAGACCGGCGCGCGCAACACGCCGACGATCGTGTCGACGAGGTCGGCGACGAGCACCGGCGCGGGGGTGGCAGCCGGCCGGCGCGCGCGGGGAAGACGTTCGCGGTCGGCGAGCGCGTGCACGAGGAGCGTGCCCGCCAGGGCCAGCCGTTCGTTGCGGATCGCGGCGGGGAGGTCGGCCAGCACGGCGGCGATGCGTTCGACGACCGCACGCAAGCCGGCCATCGTGTCGCGGTCGAGCGCGGAGAACGTCGCCAGATCGGGATCCGACACGACCTGGGCGACGAACCGCGCGTAGTGGCTCGTGCCGCGGCCGACTTCCTCGGCGAAGGGCTCGACGAAGGCCTCCACGAGCGCGCGCAGGTCGTCACCGCGGTCCGCGCGGTCGAGCTCGGCGAGCAGCGCGAGGCGACGCTCGTTGATCGGCCGCATGCGGTACTCGAAGATCGCGTCGACGAGCCCGGCCTTCGAGCCGAAGTGGTACTGCGCGGCGGAGTTGTTGCGCTGCCCGGCGGCGGCGCCCACCTCCCGCAGCGAGACGCCGCTGATCCCGCGCTCGGCGAAGAGGCGCTCGGCGGCGAGGATCACGCGCTCGCGCGTCCCCTGCGGTGGCACGCCGCCAAGGCTAAGACAGTTGTCTTAGACGGTCAAGCCGACGCCGTGTTCGAGGGGTCGGCCGGGGCCATCCGGCCCGTAGCCTCGGCGCCAGCGCCGATCGACCGAGGAGGGCGCATGCCCACGAATGCCGAACACACGTACCGGATCACCGAGGTCGTCGGGACGTCATCCGAGAGCATCGACGAGGCGATCCGCAACGGCATCGCGCGGGCCGGACAGACGCTGCGTCACCTCGACTGGTTCGAGGTCGTCGAGACCCGTGGCTGGATCAGCGGCGAGGGCCAGGTCGGCCACTTCCAGGTGACGATGAAGATCGGCTTCCGGCTCGACGACTGACGGCCGGCCCCGTTCGTCTACCCCGACCTCGAAACGGCGGTGCGCGCACCGGCAGGACAACGCGTTCCGATACGTGACCGCCACCGCGTGAACCCCAGATGCCCGAGAGCGGGTGAGGGGAATCGAACCCCCGTTCTCAGATTGGGAAGCCGATTCGGCCGGATCACGGCGGATCTCGCCGGCTCATCAGGCGCCCACCGCCAGTACCCGCCACTCACCCGGGACGCCCCTCAGCGAGTGGTGGCCCCGATCGTTGAATTCGATGCCGGAGCCGGCGACCAGATCGCGCACGGTGCCCGTGACCAGCACCTCGCCGGGGTCAGCGAGCGCGGCGACGCGCGCGCCGGTGTGCACCGCGATGCCGGTCAGGTCGTCGCCCCGCACCTCGCACTCGCCCGTGTGCAGGCCTGCCCGCACCTCGAGTCCGAGCGCCCGCGCGTCCTCGATGATCAGCTGCGCACATCGGATCGCCCGGGCTGGGCCGTCGAACGCGGCGAGGAACCCGTCACCGGTGGTCTTGATCTCCTCGCCCCGGAACCGCTGGAGCGCATGGCGAACCGCGGTGTCGTGGCGGTCGAGCAGGTCGCGCCATCGCCGGTCGCCGAGCATCGCGGCCCGCTCGGTGGAGCGGACGATGTCGGTGAACAGGATGGTCTTGAGGACCCGGTCCGGGTCGGCTTCGCGGCGTTCGCCGGTGAGGAACTCCTCGATATCCTCAGCGATCGTGTCGCTGTTCTCGCCCGTCCACCACCAGTGGTCATCGCCATCGAGTTCGACGTATCGGGCGCCTCGGATCTGGTTCGCGTAGTAGCGCCCGTGCTCGACCGGTATCACGTGGTCGCTTCGACGGTGGATCACCAGCGTGGGTGCCGAAATCGTCGGGAGCACGTGGCGGATGTCGATCTGCTGGTTCATCGCGATCAAGGCCTTCATCGCGCTCGGCGACCCGGCCGTGCGCTCGAGCCGCCCAACGAACTCCCGCGCTTCTCGATCGCCGGCCAGACTCGGCGCGAACATCATCTCGCCGGAGAGGCCGCTTCCCCAGTAGTTGTCGAGGTAGTCCACCGTGACCCGCTCGTCCTCGTCGGTGTAGGCCGGGGGGAGGCCGGGTGCCGCCGACCACTTCGCCAAAGCCGCCACGAGCACCAGGGCAGTCACCCGCTCGGGATAGGTCGCAGCGAACAGCGTCGCGATCGGAGCCCCCTCCGAGCCGCCGAACAAGGCGGCCTGCTCCGACCCGGCCGCGTCCATGACCGCGCGCACGTCGTCGATCCGCTCCTCGAGCATTGCCACGCCAGCCACGCGGTCGGAAAGGCCGGTTCCCCGCTTGTCGAGGAGGATCAGCCGGCTGAACCGGGCGAGCCGCCTCCAGAAGTCACCGAGCGCGGGCCAATCCCATGACGGCTCCATCACGGAGAAGCCGGGCGGCACCACCAGCACGTCTACAGGCCCGTTCCCGAGGACCTGGTACGCGATCTCGAGATCGCCGCTCTTGGCGTAACGAGTGTGTGGACGCCTCAACGTCTCACAAGTATGACCCGAGCCGGCGTTACTTTTCCGCGCGACAACGCGGCCAACCCGGCACGCTGATCGCAATGTGTCTCTGGGCGCTGCCAGCGAGCGCGCACAGCCTGACCGGCACGCAGGCCACCAACTGTCAGACTCGACTCTTCGCCATCTCGCCGGCGATCGCTGGCATCACCGTGCGCGTGATCGATCTCGGCAATCGGATCGAGTTGCGCAATCTTCACGACGCACGAAGTCACCGTGCTCGGTTATCAGAACGAGGCGTATCCCCGTGTCGGACCCCACGGCGTCTATCGAAACAGTCGGTCGCGTGCAACGTTCCTGAACCGAACCACGCTGCTACCCGGTCCGGTACCCAAGAGCTATGACGCCACACCACTCGCGTTGGGCTGGGGAGTGCGTTGAGGGCGTCTGTAGCGTGTCGATAGCGTTCGAACTCCAGCGCCGTCAGCTCGATTAGGAACTCGTAGGAGCCCTTACTCGGCCACGCTCGTGCACCTCGGGAGCGAACTGCTCGCCGACATCGGGCGCTTTGTTCTCCGTATAGACGCCAAGGAAGTAGGTCCCGGCCTTGCGCTCCCTCCATCGCAACTCCGGTCGTCGAGTCCCGTGGCCGACCGTAACCCTCGACGTGCGGCCGGCTGCTCAGGTTTGCGGACCGAGTCGGTGAATTGGGGCGTCATCTCGAGGTGGTTCCTTTGTTGGCGCTTGATCGGTTGGATCGGCGTTCGCGGAGTTCGGAACGGGTGGGGTGGCGCGTCTGTATTGGCTGTTCCGCTTGCCCCAAGACGGTGACTCGTATCCGGCGTTATACGGGTACCGCAGGCGCGACGTTCGGGGGCGCGCGTGTTCGGGGACACCGTCAGGGCGACGAAGGGGGCGCCGAGTGCCGGGCTGGCCGTAACGTTCGGTCGTGCCGCAGCCGCCGTCTGGCACCGTGACGTTCTTGTTTACGGATCTCGAGGGTTCGACGCGGTTGTGGGAGGACCGGCCTGACGAGATGCAGGCCGCGCTCGCCGAGCACGATGCGCGGTTCCGAGCGGCGATCGACGGTAACGGCGGGTATGTCGTCAAAGCGACGGGTGATGGTTTTCATGCCGCGTTCGGTCGAGCTGCCGATGCGGTGGCGGCCGCCGAGCAGTGCCAGGCGTCGATCGCGGATCTTCCGCTGATCAAGGTGCGGATGGGTATCAACACCGGCGAGGTCCAAGAGCGCGACGGCGACTATTTCGGCCCGCCGGTGAACCGCGCGGCGCGGTTGATGGCCGCGGGGCATGGTGGCCAGGTGCTGATCGCGGCCGTGACCGCGGAGCTCGTACCGGGTTTGGTGTTACGGAACCTGGGTGAACATCGCTTGCGCGACCTCGGCAGCCCGATGTTGGTGTGGCAGCTCGGCACCGACGAGTTCCCGCCGCTGCGCACGCTCGACGAGCTGCCGGGCAACCTGCCGGTGCAGCGCACGAGCTTCATCGGCCGGGCCGACGAGGTGCAGGAACTCACGGCGCTGGTCGGGACGGAGCGGTTGGTGACCTTGACCGGGCCGGGTGGGGTCGGCAAGTCGCGTCTGGCATTGCAAGTCGGGGCCGAGGTCGCGCCGGAGTTCAACGACGGCGTGTGGTTCGCGTCTCTCGGCGCGCTCGAGGAGGGCGCGTTGGTCGCTGCGACGATCCTCGAAGCGTTCGGGGTGCCGGAGCGTCAAGGGGAGTCGGCGCTCGACACGTTGTGCGGGTGGGCGGCAACGCGTGAGGCGTTGATGGTGATCGACAACTGCGAACACCTGCTCGCCGACGTCGCGGCCGTCGTAGACCGCGTGTTGGAGGCATCGACGACGGTCTCGGTGCTGGCGACGAGTCAGGCGCCGCTCGGCGTGCGCGGCGAGCACGCGTGGGCAGTGGCCCCGTTGTCGGGCCCGCGGGGAGTCTCGCGCGACAGCGTCGAGTTGTTCGTCGACCGGGCGCGCATGGCCCGAGCAGACTTCGACCTGACCGACGAGAACGAAGCCGCGGTGGTCGAGATCTGCGACCGCTTGGATCACGTGCCGCTCGCGATCGAGCTCGCGGCCGCGCGCGTGCGGGGAATGGTGCCGACCGACATCGCGCGGCGACTCGATCAGCGCCTGCGACTCTTGGCATCGAGCGACCGGCTCGCGCCGGGACGGCACCGCACGCTCGACGCTGCGGTGCGTTGGTCGTACGAGCTGCTCGAGGAGACCCAGCAGCGCGTGTTCGACCGGCTAGCGGTGTTCGTCGGTGGGTTCCGGATCCAAGCCGCGGAGGCGATGGTCGCGGGTGACGGCGTCGACGACTGGGAAGTGCTCGACGCGATCTTCTCGTTGGTCGACAAGTCACTCGTCGTCGCCGACGAAGACACCGGCGGGACTCGCTACCGGCTCCTCGAGACAATGCGCCAGTTCGGGCAGGCGAACCTGGCCGACGCCGGGGTCGACGTCGTGTACCGCGACCGCCACGCCGACTACTACGCCGAGTTCGCGTTGTCGCGGCGCCCGCAACTCCACGGGTCCGGCGATGTGGCGGCGCTCGACGCGGTCGAGCGCGAGCTCGACAACATCCGCGTCGCGCTGCGACAAGCCGCCGACGACCACACCTCGTCCCGCTTCGAAGAGCTCTTCGCCACGCTGTACTCCCTCTGGCAACGCGGTCGGAGCTCGGAGGCTGCCGCGTGGGCCATCGAGCTCCGACACCGGCCCGACTTGGATCCGGGAGCGCGAATCGTCGCCCTCGGCTGCGCAACCAGCGTGACGAACTACACGAACCTCGCCGCGGCCAAGGAGTTCGCCGAGACCGCCGACGCGCTCTGGGAAGCGACCCACGCCGCGCCCCCGCTCCAGGCGATCGCCTCAATGAGTGTCGGCGCCATGATGCAAGGCCGCCACGATGCCGCGATCGCGGGATGCAGACGACTGATCACCTTGGCAGCCGACGAGCCGGACCTCTTCATACGCTGCCACGCGTTGTCCGGCGTCTACTCGGTGCTCGCAATCTGCCGCGCGTTCGACGATCTCGACGCCATCAAACGGGACGTGACGCGGCTGGTCGAACAACTCGACAACCGGTATCTCGAGGCGAGCAGCGCCACCTCGTTCGCCTCGATCATTCATCTGACCGACCCCGACGAGGCCGGCGACCACCTGCTCCGCGCGTACGCGCTCAGCGAAGAAACCGGGAACCAACAGGCCAACGCCACGAACACGATGTTCCTCGCCCTCCACGAGCTGCGCGCCGGTGACACCCTCGCCGCGGTGCCCTGGGCGAAACGCGCACTCCAGCTGTCGATCGATCTCGCCCCCAGCTACATCGCACAGACGACCGATGCGATCGTCGCGATTGTCAAGCGGTACTCGCCCCCCGATGCAGCAGTGCTGCTCGGCGCGTTACGCGCCGAGCGCGCTCGCAAACGCCAAGACGGCACGCCGGGAGAGATCGACGCCGAGGTCCGGTACGAAGCCTCGCTCCGCCGAGCGCTCGGCGACCAGTTCGACGCGCTCTACGCCCAAGGCCTTGCCCTCGACGAGACCGAAATGGTCAACTTCGCGTTCACCGAGCTCGACGAGATCGCCAAGTCCTGACCCCCGTCAGGCGGTGTCCCAATATCCCGTCGCAAACGCCCAGAAACGCGTGGCACGAGCCTCGGCAACTCGCCGGGCCGCGCGCCGAGACGCGCGCCGCGCCGAACCCGTGACCAGGGTCGACGCGGAGAGCGGGTGAGGGGAATCGAACCCCCGTTCTCAGCTTGGGAAGCTGATGTTCTGCCTCTGAACTACACCCGCGCGGGTCGGGATCGTATCCGTGATCCCGACGGCGACGGCGATTACGTTCCGTCGACAACCGCTAGAACCAAGCGCTCCTGCACACTAGGGTGCCGCGACCACGCGACGGGATGGGTGTCGGATGCGGCGTCTCTTGGCTATCTCGGTTCTCCTGGCGGGCGCGTCGATCGCATCGGCGACGCCGGCCGCGGCCGCGCCGACCGGGTTCTCGGTGAACACCACCGACGATCAGCTCTACTCGATCGATCTGGCGACCGCCACGGAGACCGCCATCGGTCCCACGGGATTCACGGACGTGAGCGGGCTCGGCTTCGCGGCCGACGGGACGCTCTTCGGCGTCGACGACGCCAGCGACCAATTGATCACTCTCGACACCGCTTCGGGTGCGGGCACGGCGGTCGCTCCTTGGGCGTGGATGTCGACGACGTCGGGTTGACGTTCGGTGCCGACGGGAGACTGTGGATGTCGACCGCCACTCCGGGGAGCTTCTACGAGGTCAATCCGGCCACCGGCGCCGCCACGGCCGTGGGCGCGCAGGGCGAGGAAGTCACGGGGCTCGCCGGTGCATGCAGCGGAACGATCTTCGGCTTGGGCGCTCCGGGTGAAACCGGCAACGACTTCGTCACCATCGACACGGCTACCGGTGCGGCGACGGTCGTCGGGTCGCTCGGGACGGTCAGCGCGGCCGAGGGAGCCATCGACTTCGCCGCCGACGCGACGCTCTGGGGCATCGAGAGCGGGGGCGACGTGTTCACGATCGACCCCTCGACCGGCGCTGCGACGGTCGTCGGGAGCACGGTCGTCGGCTTCACCGGCCTCGCCATCAGCCCGCTCTCGTGCCCGCCTCCTCCCCCGCCGCCCGCCCCGACGCCGGCGGCTCCGTCGGTCGTGTCGGCGCCCACGTTCACCGGGTAGGCACGACTGACGGGCCAGCTGGGCGCGGCACCGCGGCAGGGCCGCGCCGGCGTCACCGATTCGATGCCGTGGGCTTCGGCACGCCGAGGCGGTAGAGCGGAGGAGCCAGGGCCTTCATCGCGTTCGCCAAGCCGAGCCATCGGGGCACGTACGTCTCGTAGCGGCCTCGGTCGACCGCGCGTATCACGGCTCGCGCCACGCGCTCGGCCGAGACGGGTTTCGGATGACGTCGTTGGTACGGAACCCCACGCGCGTCGAAGAAATCGGTGGCGACGGGCCCGGGCTGCACGAGCGACACGCCGACTCCATAGGGGCCCGCCTCGATCGCCAGTGCCTCGCTGAGGCCGGTGACCGCGAACTTCGTGGCTGAGTACGCAGCCTCGAGTGGTGCAGCCATCCGGCCGGCGACGGACGCGATGTTGACGACGTGCCCGCGTCCTCGCTCGTACATCCGAGGGAGCACGGCCATCGTGGGGTAGACGGTGCCGAGGTAGTTGACGTGCATCAGCCGCTCGGCGGTCTCGGTGTCGAGAGGCCCGTAGGCGCCGACACCCGCGTTGTTGACGAGGATGTCGACGTCACCCAGCGCCGCGGTCAGCTCGGCGATCGCGCTGCTCACCTCTTCGCGTCGCGACACGTCCGCGGTCGCGATCGCCCCGCGGCCGTCGATTGCCGCGAGCGTGGCCTCGAGGTCCGCCGCCGAGCGCGCCAGCAACCCGACGGTCGCGCCCCGTGCGGCGGCGGCCAGCGCGACGGCGCGGCCGATTCCTCGCGACGCGCCGGTGACGACAGCGACCGCGCCATCCCAGTGCGTACTCGGCTTCATGGTCGGCGAACGTATCCCCGCCGGTAGGCTCCGCGCCGTGATCCTGTCCGACAGGACGATCCGCGAGGAGCTCGCGGCCGGTCGCATCGTCATCGACCCGTTGTTGGAGCGTGGCATCCAGCCGTCGTCGGTCGATCTGCGCGTCGATCGTTACTTCCGCGTCTTCCGCAACGACACGACCCCGTTCATCGACCCGAAGCAGGCCCAGGAGGATCTGACGGAGCTGGTCGAGGTCACGGACGATCGCGCGTTCATCCTGCATCCGGGGGAGTTCGTGCTCGCGTCGACGCTGGAGCGCGTGCGGCTTCCCGATGACCTCGCCGCACGCCTCGACGGCAAGTCGAGCCTGGGCCGGATGGGCCTGCTCACGCATGCCACTGCCGGATTCGTGGACGCTGGTTGGGACGGCCATCTCACGCTCGAGCTGTCGAACGTCGCGACCTTGCCGATCGCGCTGTATCCGGGGATGAAGATCGGTCAGATCTCGTTCTTCCGCATGAGCACAGCCGCCGAGCACCCGTACGGGAGCGACGGCACCGGCTCCAAGTACCAGGGCCAGCGAGGGCCGACGCCCTCCCGCTACTACCTCAACTTCCGCGACTGAGTGGGAACCGGGCGGGGCGCGGGCGCCGTCCAAACCCCGAACTCGGACACCGGGGGTGCCTCATGCGGACCGTCAAGCTCATCCTCTCTACTGTCGTCGCGTTGCTCGTCGGCGCGCCGGCTGCCGGCGCCTGCGGGAGCCTCGTGGCGCCGAACGGGTCGGTGCACCTCCTGCGCACGTCGACGCTGGCGGCCTGGTCGCACGGCGTGGAGCACTACGTGACGAACTTCGAGTTCGGCGGCACCCCGAAGTCGTTCGGCTCGATCGTCCCCTTGCCCGCCCAGCCGACCAAGGTCGAGCGCGGCGGCGACTGGACGCTCCAGCGTCTGCAACGGGAGGTGGCGCCGCTGATCCTCGAGGAGACGGCACCGCGGAGCGCAGCCGCGGGGGACGAGGCGAAGGTGCTCCAGCAGGTGCGCATCGAGTCGCTCGACGTGACGATCCTGCGGGGCGGTGGTCGAGCGGTCGCGCGTTGGGCGCGCGAGCACGACTACTCGCTCTCGGCCGACACACCCGACGTCCTCGAGTTCTACTCACGTCGCTCGCCCTACTTCATGGCGGCGCGCTTCGACGCGTCTGCCGCAGCGGACCAGGGACTCAAGGGTGGTGACGGCATCCCGGTACACCTCACGATCCCGGTCGACGAGCCGTGGGTGCCCCTGCACATCCTCGGCACCGGCAAGCCCTCCGACGAGGTCGTCGCCGCCGACGTGTTCCTGCTCACGCCGCGCAAGCCCTCGTTGCTGCACGGTGACGGCGTGAGCGTCGAGCGCTCGGAGCAGGCGAGCTCGTCGCTGCTGAGCGACCTGCGCTCGGACCGCGGCATGGGCTGGCTGCCCGACCGTATGTGGCTCACGTACACGCGGGTCGCCGAGCCGGTCGGCCGGCTCGACTACGACCTCGCGATCGACGTGCGGGGCCACGCACCGGATCCGCTGGACGCGGGCCTGTCGCCTTCCGGCCTGTTCGACCGCGTGGCGTTCAGCGCGCGGCTCGGAAGTGGATGAAGTCCCGGATGGGGGTGTCGGTGACGCGGATGATGCCCTGGAAGGGATAGTCGAGCGTCACCACCAGCGCGAGCGTGAGCCAGATCACGAGCGCGAGCGCCGACAGGATGAAGAGATGCGATCGCCGGTGCTGCGTGTCGAGGAGCGTCGCGACCGCCATCACGGTCAAGCCAATCAATACCAGCAGCCAGAACAGCTCGGTCGGTATCGAAGCGTTGGCCGAGTTGATCAGGGCCTCGCGTGTGCGCGTGGCCGAGTCGAGTGCGTCGAGCATCTCCGTGTACGCGGCTCGCTGAGCCGCGCCGACCGGCTCGACTGCTTGGACGGCGCGGTAGACGCCCTCGATCGCGCGGTCGGTCGTGCGATCGGGCCGCGCGCGGTGCTCGAGAGTCGGGAGGCCGTTGTGGACCACCGAACGTGCATAGGTGAGGGTTGCTTCGCGTACCCGGTCGCCCTCGCTGCTCCTGAACGCACGGCTGTTCTCGAACAGGACCGAGAGACCGGCGGCCTTGTCCGACACCTGCCTCTGCGCGTCCCGCACCGTCGTGTACTCGTCGACGATGACGAACGCGATGAGGATCGCGTAGATCGTCGCGAGCACCTGCAGCGTCACGCCCGCGGTGCTGCTCGCCCGCCCCTTGATGTCCGGTGCGACCCCCCACCGCACGAAGAGGTCGAACGCGAAGGTGATCCCGATACCGACCGTGATGAAGATCGGGAACAGCACCCAGCCCGGGAGCGAGGCGAGCCAGTGGAGCACGGCGTTCGCGCGACCGGCGGGCGGGCGCTACACGCCGGGCTCGAAACGGGCGCCGGCGGGCTCGGGCGTTGCGTCGGCGCGCTCGACTGCTTCGAGCAGCACCTCGGCGATGTCCTGCACCTTGACCTCTTCGTCCTTCCCCTGCCCCTTCACGCCGTCCTCGAGCATCACGTAGCAGAACGGGCAGGCCACGGCGATGCGCGACGCGCCGGTGGCGACCGCCTCCTGTGAGCGCTCGTCGTTCACTTTCTTGCCGGTGTGCTCCTCCATCCACATGCGCGCGCCGCCCGCACCACAGCACATGCCGCGGGTGCCGTTGCGCGGCATCTCGACGACGTCGATGCCGGCGAGCGATCCGATCACCTTGCGCGGCGCGATGTATATGTCGTTGTGGCGGCCGAGGTAGCACGAGTCGTGGTACGTGACCCGCTCCTCGAGCGACGCGCCGTCCAGCGACAGGCGTCCGTCGGTGATGAGCTCCGTGAGGAGCTGGGAGTGGTGCACGACCTCGTAGTGCCCGCCGAGCTGCGGGTACTCGTTCTTCAGCGTGTTGAAGCAGTGTGGACACTGCGTGATGATCTTCTTCACCCCGAGGCCATCGAGCGTCTCGATGTTCTGCATCGCGAGCATCTGGAAGATGTACTCGTTGCCCGAGCGGCGCGCCGGGTCGCCAGTGCACAGCTCGCTCGGGCCGAGCACCGCGAAGTCGATCCCGGCTCGTTGGAGCAGCTTCGCCATTGCCCGGCTGGTCTTCTTGTTCCGGTCGTCGAACGAGCCCGCGCAGCCCACCCAGTACAGGTACTTGTGGTCGAAGGGGCCGGAGCCGTCGATCACCGGCACGTCCTCGAGCGACTTCGCCCAGTCCCCCCGCTCGCCCTGGTTCAGGCCGTAGACGTTCGACGAGTTCTCCATCGACCGGTACGTGTTGCCGAGCTCCGTCGGGAAGTCGCTCTCCATCAGCGACAGGTACCGGCGCATGTCCAGGATCTTGTCGAGGATCTCGATGTCGACCGGGCAGATCTCGTCGCACGCCTTGCACGTCGTGCACGCCCACAGCTCCGCCGACGTGATCCGCTCGAACACCGAGTCGGCGCTGACCGTGATGTCGGGGTCGATGCCGACCGGCGGAGACACCGGCGGGTCACCGGTCGCCGCCATCACCTCCCCGACCTTGAGCACGATCTCGCGCGGGTCGAGCGGCTTGCCGGTCGCGTGCGCGGGACACACCGACGTACAGCGCCCGCAGATGGTGCACGCGTCGGTGTCGAAGAGCTGCTTCCAGGTGAAGTCCTCGACCGTGGACGCGCCGAACGTGTCGAGCTCGGTCTCCATCAGGTTGGGGAGCGGCTTCATTGCGCCCTTCGGCCGGTCCGTGTCGCGCAGGTACATGTTCATCGGCGAGGTGAACATGTGACGCAGCTTCGTGGTGGGCAGGATCACGAGGAACGCGACGAACGCGGCGAAGTGCGTGATCCACAGCGCCTGGTGCCAGTCGTGGAGCGTCCCCACCGACCACCCGTCGACGAGCCGGGCGAACGAGTACCCGACGAACGACCACGCCTCGAACGACGGGCGGCCCTGGAAGGCGATGCGGAAGCCCTCGACCAGGAAGCCGGTGACGCCGATCACGAGGAACGTGCCGAGGATCACCGCGTCCTCGGGTTTGGTCTTGATGCGAATCCGGTACGGCCGCTGCACGTAGCGGCGGCCGATCGCCCAGACGATTCCGACGACGAAGATCACACCGAACGCGTCGGCCGTCGCCGCGTACGCCTGGTACACCTTGCCGTGCAAGAACTTGAGGTCGTCGGGCAGCTGGTGGTCGATCTCGAGGATCACCGTGGCGACGAACAGCACCAGGAACCCGAAGTAGATGAACGAGTGCATGACGCCCGCGGCGGGATCGCGCAGCAGCGTCTGCATCCAGACGCCGGCGCGGAAGTCGCGCAGCCGGCGGTCGACGTTCTTGCGGGTGGTGCGACGGTCATCGGGCTGGCCGCGCTCGTAGTTCCGCACTCGGATCGAGACCAGCCACGCGACGACGAACAACATCATCGAGACGACCCCGTAGAACATCCAGTAGACGGGATCGGGAACGTCGACGAACACCTCGCGGCTGATCGGCGACGCGTCGTGCCACTCCGTGATGCGGGGCATGACGCCCGACGCGAGCGCGAAGAGCGCGACCAGGACCCCGAGCCCCAGGATGACTTGGTGCGGCCTCGGCCGGCTCACGGCGTGAACCTACCGCGGCGGGTTTTACTGGACGGACCTGGCGTCACACTCTCGCAGGCGGTGCGCGAGGCCGGCGAGCAGCTTGTGCGCGAAGCCCGGCACCTCGTCGATCAACGCGGCGAACTCACGTTGGCCCAGCACGACGAGCTCCATCGGCGTGGCGGCAGTGACGGTGGCGTTGCGCGGTGCCCGGTCCAGCAGCGCGAGGTCGCCGAAGAACTGGCCCGGCCCGAGCCTCGCCACCTTCTCGCCGTGTCGGGTGACGTCGGCCTGGCCCTCGACGATCACGAAGAACTCGGCGCCGGCGGCGCCCTCGCGCACCAGCACCTTCCCCGCGTCGACACGCACGTCTTCCGCTCGGCGGGCCACCTGCTGGAGGTCCTTCTTCGAGCACGCGCTGAAGAGCGGCACCTGGGCGAGGTGTTCGGTGAACTCGTCATGACGGGCCATGGCGCAGCAATGTAGCCACGGAGCCGTGGTGGCGCTCGGGGGCGCCGCCTCGCGCCGGGCGGCGCTCCGAGGGCCGGCGGCCCGGCCGTCCTTCGGCCCGATTCGTGCCCCACCCGGCCCGGATGCCCTCCGATCCGGAATATCGCCGGCCCCCCGAAAGTTGATACGGTCACACTCAAGATCGTTGATACCCCGGAGGATTCATCATGGCCAAGGCCGTCGGCATCGACCTCGGCACCACGAACTCGGTCGTCTCCGCCATGGAGGCGGGCGAGCCGACCGTCATCCCCAACGCCGAGGGGTCCCGTACCACCCCGTCCGTCGTCGCCTTCTCGAAGACCGGCGAGGTGCTCGTCGGCGAGGTGGCCAAGCGTCAGGCGATCACCAACCCCGACCGCACCGTGCGGTCGGTCAAGCGTCACATGGGCACCGACTGGTCGATCGAGATCGACGGCAAGAAGTACACCGCGCAGGAGATCTCCGCCCGCATCCTCCAGAAGCTGAAGCGCGACGCCGAGGCGTACCTGGGCGACACCGTCAACCAGTCGGTCATCACTGTCCCCGCGTACTTCGACGACGCGCAGCGCCAGGCCACGAAGGAGGCCGGGGAGATCGCCGGCCTCGAGGTCTTGCGCATCATCAACGAGCCGACCGCTGCCGCGCTCGCGTACGGGCTCGACAAGGAGCACGACCTCACGATCCTCGTGTTCGACCTTGGCGGCGGGACGTTCGACGTGTCGGTGCTCGAGCTCGGCGACGGCGTCTTCGAGGTCAAGGCCACCGCCGGGAACACTCACCTCGGTGGTGACGACTGGGACCAGCGCGTCATCGACTGGATGGTGGCCGAGTTCAAGAACGCGCACGGCGTCGACCTCTCCGCCGACAAGATGGCGACGCAGCGCCTGAAGGAGGCCGCGGAGAAGGCGAAGATCGAGCTCTCCTCGTTGCAGGAGACGACGATCAACCTGCCGTTCATCACCGCGACGCAGGAGGGGCCGCTGCACCTCGAGCTCTCGCTCTCGCGCTCGAAGTTCCAAGAGCTCACGGCCGACCTGCTCGACTCGTGCAAGGGGCCCTTCGAGCAGGCGATCCGCGATGCCGGAGTGAGCAAGGGCGACATCGACCGCGTGATCCTGGTCGGCGGTTCCACGCGCATGCCCGCGGTGCAGGACCTCGTGAAGGACCTCACCGGCAAGGAGGGCGACAAGGGCGTCAACCCCGACGAAGCGGTCGCCATCGGCGCGGCCATCCAGGCCGGCGTGCTGAAGGGCGACGTCAAGGACGTCCTGCTCCTCGACGTCACGCCGCTGTCGCTGGGCATCGAGACCAAGGGTCAGATCATGACCCGCCTGATCGATCGCAACACCACGATCCCGACGAAGCGCTCGGAGGTGTTCACCACCGCCGACGACAACCAGCCTTCGGTCGAGATCAAGGTGCTCCAGGGCGAGAGCGACATGGCGTACCGCAACAAGCTGCTCGGCACCTTCCAGCTGGTCGGGATCCCGCCCGCCCCGCGTGGTGTGCCGCAGATCGAGGTGACCTTCGACATCGACGCGAACGGCATCGTGCACGTCTCGGCGAAGGATCTCGGCACGGGCCGGGAGCAGCAGATGACGATCACCGGCGGTACCGCGCTGTCGAAGGAAGAGATCGACCGCATGATGAAGGACGCGGAGGCGCACGCCGAGGAGGACCGCCAGCGTCGCGAGGAGGCCGAGGTCCGCAACAACGCGGACGCGCTCGTCTTCCAGACCGAGAAGCTGCTCAAGGACCAGGCCGACAAGATCGACCCCGCCGACAGGGAGAAGATCGACGCGGCCATCGCCGACCTCAAGCAGGCGCTCGCCAACGACGACGTCGCGGCCATCCGCCAGAAGCACGAGGCGCTCGTCGCCGCGAGCCAGGACTTCGCGCAGCGGCTCTACCAGGCGGCCCAGCAGCAGCAGGCCGCCGCGGGTGGTGCCGGCGGTGCCGGTCCGGCAGGTGATGGCGGCGCGTCCACCCCGTCCGACGACGAGGTGGCCGACGCCGAGATCGTCGACGAGGGTGAAGAGCGCAGCGCATGAGCGACCCGTCCGAGGAGCAGGTCGAGGAGACTTCCGAGGACGCGACCGTCGAGGAAGCGGAAGCGACCTTCGAGGCTGATCTCGACGCGCTGTCGAAGGAGAGAGACGAGCTCCGCGATGTCGCGCAGCGTGTCCAGGCCGACTTCGCGAACTACCGCAAGCGCATGCTGCGGGAGCAGACCGAGAAGATCGAGCGCGCCAACCAGCAGCTGGTCGAGCAGCTCCTTCCGGTCCTCGACTCGTTCGAGCTCGCGCTCTCCAACCTCGCCGAGCGCGACGAAGGTGTCCGCAAGGGCTTGGAGCTCGTCTTCAGCGAGCTGCTCGGCGTGCTCGAGAAGGCCGGGCTCGAGCGGATCGAGACCGATGGGAAGCCGTTCGACCCGAACGTTCACGAGGCGGTGATGCAGGAGGACGGGGAGGGGGAGCCGGTCGTGGTCGACACGATGCGCACCGGCTACCGGCACAAGGGGCGGGTGCTGCGCCCGGCGATGGTCAAGGTCGCCCGCTGACGCCCCATATATAGGCGTATATAGAGGACGAAAGACCAACCATGGCACCGCAGCGCGAGTGGTTCGAGAAGGACTACTACGCCGTGCTCGGTGTGAGTCCGAGCGCGAGCGACAAGGACATCGCGCGCGCGTACCGGAAGCTCGCCAAGGAGTACCACCCCGACGCCCGCCCCGGCGACAAGGAGGCGGAGGAGCGCTTCAAGGAGGTGTCGGCGGCTAACGACGTGCTCGCCGACCCCGAGAAGCGCAAGGAGTACGACGAGGTCCGCGAGATGGTCGCCCACGGGATGGGGCCCGGCTCGTTCGGTGGCCCGGGTGGGGGGTTCGGCGGCTTCGAAGGCGCGACGTTCGACTTCGGCGACGCCGGCGGGCTCGGCGACCTCTTCGGCAACCTGTTCGGCGGCGGCGGTCGCCGGCGTGGCCGGCAGGCCGCGGGGCCGCAGCGCGGCGCCGACCTCGAGACCGAGCTCTCCCTCGACTTCCTCGACGCGGTGCACGGCGTCACCGCGTCGGTGAGCGTGACGTCCGACGCTCCCTGCTCGCGGTGCGGCGGGAGCGGCGCCGAGCCCGGCACGTTCCCCGACGTGTGCCCGACGTGCGGTGGGACCGGATCGGTCGCGGTCGACCAGGGCCCGTTCTCGTTCTCGCAGGTGTGCCCGACGTGCGGCGGGCGCGGGCAAGTCATCGAGCACAAGTGCAAGAAGTGCAAGGGCAGCGGCGTCGAGCGACGCCGGCGCACCGTCAAGGTGCGCATACCGGCGGGCGTGCGCGACGGGCAGCGCATCCGGGTGAAGGGCCGCGGCGCAGCGGGTCGGAACGGTGGTCCGCCGGGCGACCTGTACGTGGTCGTGCACGTGGGCTCGCACCCGATCTTCGGCCGCTCGGGCGCGAAGAACCTCACGGTCAGGGTGCCGGTCACCTTCGCCGAAGCCGCGCTCGGCGCGCAGGTGAAGGTGCCGACGCTCGACGGACCCGTGACGGTGAAGGTCCCGCCCGGTACGCAGAGCGGCAAGACCGTTCGCGTGCGCGGCCGCGGGATCAAGCCGGCGAGGGGCGAGCCGGGCGACCTGCTCGTCACCTTCGACGTGCAGGTACCGAGCGAGCTGTCGGCGGAGGAGCGAGCCGCCGTGGAGGCGCTCGCCCAGAAGCTGCACGAGAACCCGCGCGAGCACCTGGGGGTGTGACGGGCAATGGCAAACGACGAACGTGAACGGGCGCTCTACATCATCTCGGTAGCGGCCGAGCTGGCCGGCGTCCACGCGCAGACGCTGCGCATCTACGAGCGCAAGGGGCTCATCGAGCCGCAGCGCACGCAGGGCGGGAGCCGTCGCTACTCCGAGCGCGACATCGCGTTGCTGCGCCGCATCCAGGAGCTGACCAACGAGGGGGTCAGCCTGGTCGGCGTGCGCAAGGTGCTCGAGCTCGAGGACGAGTTGGACCTTGCCGAGGCGCGAATCCGCGAGCTCCAGGAGGCGCTCGAGGAGGCCCGCGCGGAGCTGGCCGCGGCCGTGGAGCGGGTGCACCGCGAGTACCGCCGTGACCTCGTCCCGGTGAGGCGGGCGGTCGTCCGGCCCCGCCGCAGCGCCTGAACCGGCCCGACCCGACGAACCCACACGTTCCTCCCCAATCGGGCTAGCGTCCCGCGGTTCCTCGAGCCAGGGCGGAGGTCGGGATGCGGGCGTTGTTGGGTGGGGCCGTGGGTGCACTGGCGTTGGCGTGTGCACCGGCGGCCTACGTGATCACGACGGCGACCCCGGCGGGCGCCACCACGGTCTCGAACGAGGCGCAGCTGCGCTCGGCCTTCGACACCGACGGGCAGATCACGCTGGCGAACGACATCACGCTCACCGACTGCGGGTCCGGCGACGTGGACCGGAACACCTCGGACGCGGCGCTCGTGCTCGAAGGCGCCGGCCACACGATCACGCAGACGTGCCCCGACGTGCGCGTGCTCGACGTCAACACCAACAGTGCTGTGACGCTGCGCGACGTGACCGTGACCGGTGGCAACACCGGCGGCGACGGCGGCGGGATCAACATGAGCTCGAATAACGGCGGGGGCGGTGACCTGACCGTCGAGCGCTCGACGTTCACTGCGAACACGGGCTGCGACGGAGGCGCGATCCACGCGCAACCCGATGGCAGCGCCGTCTCGATCGTCGCCTCGACGATCGCCGGGAACACGGCGAACTCGGACGGCGGCGCGGTCGACATGGACAACGAGGACAACCTGACCCTGACGAACTCGACGGTCACGAAGAACAGCAGCGTCGACACGGCTGCGCTCGACGTCGACTCACCCGGAGTGTTGTCGCTCGTGTACGCCACCGTTGTCGCGAACACCGAAGGGACCACCGTCTGCCCGGACAGCGTGAGCGCCGACGACGATCCGGTGTCGTCGAGCGAGGCTGATCCCGACGGCGTGCACGCGGCCCAGATCGCCTCGGTCAACATCTCGGCCGAGAGCGATCCTTCGATCTTCCGGTCCTTCGGCTCGGTCGTCGCCCTGCCCGGGGGCGGCCTACCGAACTGCGACGTCGTCAACCCGGACTCGCAGGGCTACAACTTCTCCGACGACTCGACGTGCGGCTTCACCGCGACCGGCGACCGACAGGACGCGGGCGACCCGGGGCTGGGCGCACTGGCCGGCAACGGCGGGCCGACGCAGACGATGTTGCCCGGAGCGGGTAGCCCGCTACTCGACGCGATCCCGCCCGGGAGCTGCCAGGCGGACGGCGCAGCCGGCGTGAGCACCGACCAGCGCGGCATCACCCGTCCGCAGGGGAGCGGCTGCGACATCGGCGCCGTCGAGGTCGAGGTCGTGGCGCCGGCCCCGATCGTGATCACGGTCATCCCGACGTTCACCGGCTGATCCGCGCGTCGGGGCACGTGAATCTCCATACTGGACGAAGCAGCACGATCTCCCACAGCGGGGCTAGGGTCCTGCGGTTCCTCGAGCCAGGGCGGAGGTCCGGGATGCGGAAGCTCTTGAGTGCGGCGGCGGGTGCATTGGGGCTCGCGTGCGCGCCGGCGGCGTACGTGATCGCGACGGCCACGCTCGCCGCCGCGACGACGGTCGCGACCGAGGCTGAGCTGCGCGCCGCGTTCGACAGCGACAGCGAGGTCGTGCTCGCCAACGACATCGACCTGGTCGACTGCGGCGAAGGCGACGTCGACCGCGACACGGCGACCGGCCCACTCGTGCTCGACGGTCAGGGCCACACGATCCGCCAGACGTGTCGCGGCGAGCGCGTGCTGAGCGTGAACACCGACAGCGACGTGACGATCAAGAACGTCACCATCACCGGCGGCGACGCGACCACCGACGACGGCGGTGGCTACCAGCACGCCGGCACCGGGAACCTGAGCATCGTCGACTCGACCATCGCCGGCAACACCGGGTGCTCGGAAGGCGGCGGGGTCGAGGTCGAGGAAGCCGACGCGGTGCAGATCATCCGCTCGACGCTCACCGGGAACCGCTCGTTCGAGGAGAGCGCGGTCGACCTCGACGAGGGCGGCTCGCTCCTGGTCGAGAACTCGACGGTCACCGGCAACATCGCGGACGCCCACGGTGCCGTGTACGGCGAAGACGATCCTCAGAACGACGGCGTGCTCCAGCTGGTCTACAGCGACGTGGTCGGCAACGTCGCCGGCCCCTCGGGCTGTGTCC